>Ga0070698_100005220_pt1 | contig 14203 bp, 12 predicted proteins | sample KBSK1502metaG_FD_65477 | JGI IMG/M metagenome (GOLD analysis project Ga0070698, IMG submission 65477) | Corn, switchgrass and miscanthus rhizosphere microbial communities from Kellogg Biological Station, Michigan, USA - KBS K1-50-2 metaG | ecosystem: Host-associated > Plants > Roots >...
TGAATCCCTTTCGCACTGGCTCGGCCTGCGCGAACCGGCGGACACCGCAGCACGGTCGGGAGTGCTGACGCGCACGATTGCCGGAGCGATGCCCGCCAGCGAGGCGGTCTGCGTGCTCGACCTGGCCACGGGTACCGGATCCAATATCCGCTATCTGATGGATCGCCTTCCCGGCCGTCAGCGATGGCTGGCCGTCGACCGGGACGCCGCGCTGCTGGCGGATCTGCGTGAGCGGATGTCGTCGTGGGCCGCCGCGCGGGGATACAACGTGCGGACCGGAGCCGAGCGGTGCATCATTCGCGGCGCCGACCTCGAGTGCGATGTCGAGACGCGGCAGATGGATCTTGGCGCCATGGACGATCGTGAGATCTTCGCCGGACGTCATCTCGTGACGGCCTCCGCGCTGCTCGAGGAGTTGGTGCATGAATTCTGCAGCCTGAAAGGTCTAGAGACTGGGACTCGCGCGATCTTCTGTGCACCGCGGCTACACTGAAGGGATGAATTCGAGAGTCTATCCCGCGTACACGACCAAGTACCGCGTCGCGAACTGGGCCTCCTACGATCGTGCCCTCGTGGGACGCGGCGACGTCACCTGTGGGTATCACCAGAGGCGATCGCCAGCTGGGAACCCGCGGGCGTGCAGTCGCTCTTCGGGATGATGGCCTCGAACTCTCCGCGCCCGATCACGCGACGCTCTCCCGGCGTGGTCAGCAACTCAACCTCAGGCTTGATCGAGTCCCGACCCGCAAAGGCGTGCATCTGATCGGCGATCATCTAAGGGAGGTTGTCAGCGGGGCATTCCACAGGACGGGACGCGCTAGATTTCTGTTCGATGTCGTGCAGCGAACCTGCTCAATACGTGCTGGCCGCGAAGCTCCAGCTTGCGGCAGATGTTCGAACGGTGCGCATCGACGGTTTTCACGGTGATGCCCATTTCCTCGGCGATCTCCTTGCTCGTCATGTCCTGCGCTATTCGCCGAAGTATCGTGCGCTCCTGCTGCGTGAGCAGGCGAAGTCCCGGACGCGTGCCGGCGAACCGCTCGACCTGCCGCGTCTTGTTCACGAGATACGTCGTCATCGCCGGGCTGGTGTAGTGATGGCCGGATGACACAGCCGCGATGCACCTGAGAAGCTCCGCGTCGGTGCACTCCTTCAGCAGATAGCCCTTCACGTCGAGCTCGATCGCCGCCTCGAAAATTTCCTCATCGCTGCAGATCGTGAGAAAGATGAACTCTAGCGGAATCCGTTCCTGACGAATTGTGCGGACGATCGTCACGCCGTCCATCTTCGGGAGGCCGATGTCCATGATTGCCATGTCCGGCTTCAGCGCGCGAATCTGATCGAGTGCTGTCAGTCCATCGGCCGCTTCGCCAATGACGCGCAGCGAGGGCACGTTCTCCAGCGCACGTCGCACACCGTCGCGAAAGAAGGGATGGTCCTCGGCGACGACGATTCGGGTCTCGTCAGCCACGGGTCGCCGCGTGCAGCGGGAGCCTGACGAGAACCGTTGTGCCGCTGGCGGGGGCCGACCGGACATGGAACGTTCCACCGAGCATCCGCGCCCGTTCCTCGAGTCCCATCAACCCGAATCTCCGACCGACGGCTCCGGTTTCCAGCCGTTCCGCACTGAACCCTTGACCGTTGTCTTCCACACAGATCTCGACGAACGCATCGTGGCGTGCAATCGCGACGCTGGCGCGCGTCGCGTTCGAGTGCTTGACGATGTTGCTGACGCATTCCTGCACGATTCTGTAGATGTGGATTCGAGGCTCTTCCGCAAACAGGTCGTCGATCGGAGCGATGTCGGTCGTGAAATCCAAGTCACAGGCCTTCCTCGCCTCGCCAATCAGCTTTTCGATCGACTTGGCGAGTCCGATCTTCTCCAGATGCTGCGGGCGCAGACCGTGCGCAATGTCGTTGAAGTCCACGTCGATTCGATCCGCGAGGGCAGCAATTTCGTCCAGCTCCTCGCGAAGCTGCTCCTGGTCGAACGGCATCTGCTCGGTTGTGCGCACACGCTTCTTGATGATCGAGAGGTGCTGCCCAAGAGAATCATGGATGTCGCTCGAGATGCGCCGCCGCTCGGCTTCCTGTGAGTCGATCAGCCGCTGCGAGAACGCCTCTTGCATTCTGTGCAGCTTTCGCACTCGTGCGACACGATGCTGGTGACCGCCGACGAACATGAACGCTGCAGCGATGAATACCAGCGCAGCGAACCACCAGGTCTGCCAGAACCGGGGAAGCACCACTACGGCCAGCGTCGCGCCGTCGTCGCTCCATACGCCCTCCGGGCTCGACGCCGTTACGACGAATCGATACCTGCCCGGTGGCACACGGTAGAAGGTGGCAATCCGCCGATCACCCGCGTCGACCCAGTGGTCGTCGAGCCCGATCAACTTGTAACGGAACTTCACCTGGTCGGGCTTGACGAAGGTTGGAGCCGTGTACCTGACATCGAAATATGAAATGTTCGCTGGAATCGTCAGCTCGCCGGATACGCTCGTGAGCTCTCCAGCGAGCCGCAGTTCCTCGATGACGGTCGGCGGAGCGTGAGCCTGAACACGAAAGTCACCGGGATTGATGACAGCCAGGCCACCCATTGTTGGAAACCAGAGGCGCCCGTCGGCGGCCTTCAACCCGGACGGTTGCTGGCCGCCGTTGATCTCCACACTGGCGAGACCATCTCGAGCGCCGAGGACGAGCGTGGTGACCGAGCCTCGCTGCCCGTCGGCGACTTCGTTCAACTCACGCCGGCTGACGCGATAGATACCTCGATTCGAGCCCATCCAGAGGTAGCTTTCCGGATCTTCGAGAATCTGAAAGACGCCATTGTCGTACAGCCCCTGGCTGCGCGTGTATCGGGTGAGCCGTCCGTTCTTGAGACGGTAGAGTCCTCCGTCATAGGTCCCCACCCAGAGGACGCCGTCCCTGTCCTCGTGGATCGCTCGCACCTGATTGCCGATGAACCCGTCCTGCTCGGTATAGACGGTAAAGACGCCCTTCTCCAGACGCGTCAGACCGCGAAACGTCCCGATCCACAACACGCCAGAACGACTCTGGAACAGCGCGGTCACCCGATCATGAGACAAGCCGTCATGTGTCGTGTACCTCGTCAAGCGACCGTTCGTTCTGGCGATCAGCCCGTTGTCGGTCGCAAACCACAGCGTGCCCGTGGAGTCCTCGAGCATCGCTATAACGCCGCCGTTCAGAAAGTTGGAGCGATCCTCGTACGGTTCGAGCCGGTCGTGATCGAAGTATGTCAGTCCTCGTTCTGTGCCCACCCACAAGCGGCCCGCCGTGTCTTCGTACAGGCATGTGACCCGATTGACAGGGGAGAGGCCGTTCTCGGAGCCGTAGGACCGGGCGCGCCCGTTCGCGTACCTGTCGAGGGTGTCGTGCCCCATCCAGATGGCGCCTGTTCTGTCTTGGAGGATCGAATACCCGTTCTTCAACGACACGCCATCGCGCTCGCTCAAGAGATCAATGCCGGCCTCGCGAACGCGATAGAGCCCGTCAGCGACCGTGCCAATCCAGAACGACCCTTCGCGATCCTCATAGAACGCGCGGGGCACAGGAGAGTCGATCCATTGGCGCCGGCCACCCTTGACGCGGTACACGCCGCCGCCCAGCCGAGGCGCGAACCACAGGCCGCCTTGATGATCGGCATGGACCACAGCGTCCGTGTCGCCGGTCGGCAGGCCGTCGTCGGTCGTGTACTGAGTGACTCGCCCATCCGCGATCTTGATGATTCCTGCTCCGCTGGTGAGAACCCACAGATTGCCCAACCAATCCGGCGTCACGGCTGTGACAGTCGCCCCGGCCAATTCCCTCCTGAGGTCATAGGTCAAGACTTGTGCGCGCACCAGCACGTGCAGCCCCGTCGAGTCCTGGTTCCACCAGGAGTCAAGATATCGTTCGACGGGAGGAGCGGCCACGTCTTTTGGGAATTGGCCGGGTGCGAAGTTGAAGAAATGCCGACCATCGAACTTCGTCACGACAGGGCCTTTCCACGAGATCCACAGCGTCCCGTCGCTGTCTTCGTCAATCCGAGCCGCCCCCGCAAAGGGCAATCCGTCCTGGTTCGTGTACGTGGAGAACCGACCGTCCCGGTAGCGAATCAGCATCCCGTCCTCAGTCGCAGCCCAGAGCGTGCCGGTGCGATCCTCGTGCAACGCTTTCACTCGCTGGCTCAGGATGCCTTCCACACTGGCGTCGTACACGGTAAATCGCACACCGTCGAATCGCACGAGCCCTCCGTGCGTCGCTACCCACAGATACCCATCGCGGGTCTGCACGATGTCGTTCACCGAGTTCTGCGGCAGGCCGTTCTCGCTGGTCCAGGAGTCCACGTGATACTGCGCAATGGCGGGGGCGGCGAGCGACGACACAATGGCCAAGAGGGCGATTACACGCGCTGTATTCCAGCCTGCTGGCTGCAACCCGATGAGTGACATCGTGAACAACATCCGCCTCAGTCGCGGAGGCCTTGAGTCAGCGGTCAGAACGTCAGTCGCAGATGGAATTGCATGGATCGCGCGAAGCCGCCGACTGCGGTAATGCGGCCGAAATTCGAGACGCCAAACGCGGTGACTGGCCCGAAAAACAACGGATCATCGAAGACGTTGAGGATATCGGCCCGCGCCGACAGCTCCTTATTACCCAAACGCGTTCTTTTCTGAATCGCCACATCGACCGTGCGCTGTCCTGGACCGCGCCAATCCGGATTCGTCCGCGGAACGCTGCCGAAGGTAAATGGCGGTGCTGCTGTGAACGCGGCCGGATTGATCCAGCCGCTCACCGCCCGCTCCTCCTGACTGCCGATCGTCATCACGTCGATTCCGGGCGTCAGATTCGGCCGCTGAGTGCTTCCGAATAAGCCAGAGTTGTTGCTCGACTGCCAGATGTTCAACGGAAAGCCGGTCTGATACCTTGCGGCGGCGGTCACGGACCAGCCGTTCAACAGAGCGGCTGCCGCACCGCTCCCCGAAAACCAGCGGCGGCTGGACCCGACAGGCAGCTCGAACGTCGCGCTGAAGTTGAGCCGATGCGTGACATCGAGGAGCGACACACCATACTCGCCGGCAAGGTCGCGACCGTTCAGCGCATTGCCCAAACGACCAGAAAAGTTGTTCGATTCGCCGAACTGATTGTCCTCGAGGCGACTCAGCGTGTAATTCGCATCAACTGCGTAGCCGTCACGCATTCGCGTGTTCCACCGCATGACGAGGGCGTTGTACCGCGACCGGGCTTCGTTCACACGATGGGCGAGCACATTGTCGAACTCCGGGAACGGTCGCAAGAGCTGTCCACGCGCGATCGTCGGTGTGCTGGAAAGGCTGCCGAATGCGGCAATCCCGTAGAACGGGTTTGCCACCTGCTCCTGCAAGGCGGTGCCGAGCGCGAACAGCTGCGGATCGAGTTGATTGATATTGACCACGGCGTCCGCAGTCCCGCCGACGGAGAGCCGCTCAGAGCGACTCCCGAGATAACTCACCCCGATCACATTGTTCGCGCCGACATCGCGCTGGACATCCAGCGAGTACTGCTGAATGTACGCGCGTTTCGCCTCCTGATCGACGAAGTCGATCGAACCGCCGGCACCAGTGGCGAGACCCAACGCGTTGCCTTGCGGGCGCGTGATGCCTCCCGGAAAAGGATTGGACAACGATACGGCCGGCGTGAGCCCACCGTCAGAGCTCGCGAGCAGGATCGTGGCGGCCGAGTATCCGCGCGCGCCAATGGCGGCTTCGGCCAGCCCCGGCACTTGCGTCGGCGCCCAGAACCAGCCATATCCGCCCCGAACGACCGTGCGGTCGGGCGACCATGCGAAGCCGCCCCGCGGCGCGATGGCGTTGAGTGTCCGGCCCTGGCGCGTCGGGTGACCGTCGACACCTGCGTACGCCAGGCCTCCCTTCAAGTCCAGTCCCGGCACACGGACGGGGAAGCGAGCGTCGCGATCGAAGCCGACTGTCAAGCGATTGTCGCGAGCAGCGATTCCGGGCTCGTACTCGTATCGAAGACCAGCGTTCAACGTGAATCGAGGATTGATCCGCAAGTCATCCTGCAGGTAGCCCGAGTAGTAGTTGATGAAGTATCTCGCCGGCGTCGCGACCTGGATCATGCCGGCGGCAGGGTGGCCCAGGAGAAAGCTGGCAACCGTATCGCCACTCACAGTTCCCGCAGTGTTGGGTGACGGCCCCTGTGTGAACCCTTCGTTGAACGTGAAGAAGCCTGCCGCCGCCCCGTAGGTCGTCGTCCTAGCTTCGATGCGTCGATAGTCGACGCCGAGTTTCAACGAATGATTCCGGACGAACTTCGAGACGTTGACGTTGGCGGTCTGACTGATGTGATCCGTGATGTCTGGAGCCGTGTTCCCCAGCGAGGCGTACCCACTCAGCGAGACGAGCGGGAAGGTATTGAAGGTAAGCGCGCTCACGTACGCGTTCGAAAAACCAAGGGTCCTTGCGTCGAACGGCGGAAAGTTATTGGCGTTGTCGCGGAACCAGTTGTACCCATACCGGGCCGCGATCACGGTCGAGTCGTTTGGAATGAAGACGTTGTTGAGCGCGGCAAAGTGGACGCCACGCTGCAGAATGCTGCTTCCTGGATCGCCTGGCACTTCGCCGTGGGCGCCCCAGAACGCTGAGCCGGGCTCTTTCGTGCGCTGGCGACCGTAAGTTGACGAGGTCGTCCACGACTCACTCCACCGGTGATCGATTTTCAGCGTCTCCTGATCCTGTGGTCCGTCGTCGAGAACCGCCTGCGCGTTGAACGCACGTCCAGACGTCGGGACCGGCATGTATGCCAGCATCGCGCGAGCGATGGAATTGATTCGATTTGTCGGGATCACGTTGCCGGAGAACGGATCGCGGATGTACTGGCCCGGTCGGTCGGGGTCTGGTCGCGTGGAAAGCGGGTCGTAGATCACGATCAATTGACCTTGAGAGTTGAACGATTGCGAGAAGTCGCCGGCTCGTTCTCGTGTCGTGGGAAGCGTCAGCACATTGTTCCGCGTGCTGCGCTGCGTATACTCGTCCGTGCTGAACCAGACGAACGTTCGGTCACGGACGATGGGACCGCCCGCGGATCCGGCCCAGTTGTAATAGCGCTGAGGCGGGTTGGGACTACCAGCTCGTTTCGCGAAGAACAGCTGTCCCGTGGCCCATCCCGGTTTGGCCAGCAGCAGGGCGCTGCCGTGCCACTGGTTGGCGCCCGACCGCGCGGTGACGTTGAACATCCCGCCCGCGGCTCGTCCCATGTCAGTTTCGTAGCTCCTGATCTGAACTCGCACGTCTTCGATGGCCTCGGTCGAAGGGAACCACGTTGCGCGGTTCAGGAAATCAGTGATCGACACACCCTCCACGATATAGGCGCTGCCTCGACGAGGACCACCGCCCAGTGACAGCATCGACGCGTTCGTCTGATCCTGGTATCGCACGAACTGAGGATCGCCGCTTTGAATCACACCCGGCGTGAATATCGCCGCGTAGAAGGTATTCCGTCCGAAGAGCGGCAGCGATGCAATCTGCTGCGCACGGAGTACGTTCGCGATCGCAGCGTCAGCGCGATCGGTCTGTGACGCCGCGCTGACGGTCACCTGCTGCAGGACCGCGCCGACTTCGAGCACGAAATCCTGCACCAGCGATGATTGCGTGCCGACCCGGACTCCTGGTCGCGCCGCCGACGTAAAGCCAGCCCGCGATACGCGAATCGTGTACGGTCCCGGGAGCAGACCCGCAAACGCATACTCGCCGACCTCGTTCGACACCACATGCCGCGTCGCATTCGTCTCCTCGTTGACGAGCGCGATCTCGGCGCCCACCACGACGCCCTGCGAGTCGCTAATCTGACCACGGAGAGAGCCTTGGTACGTCTGCGGCCAGGCCGTGCCCGAGGAGGCCGCGAGTATGAGCGCGACCAACGCGAGTGCCCTTGCGCCCGCAGCACTCCGTCCGATGCGAAAGGCGGTGTGGCCTTCGTGTGGTCGCCGCAATCGATCTCCCAGGCTGAGCCGGCGCGATTATACGTTGCGTCAGCTTCCGCCTAATACGATTTGCGGAGCGGTCGCTCGTACGCCCGTGACGCCACCGAATCCGTTAGGTGATCTATGAATGAACTAGGTGAATATACCAAGTCAAATGGGTGATTGCTCCGATTCCAATCGTCAGACACGCGGCCTATAACACAGCCAAACTCAGCTAGCGTCTCCGAGAGCACGCCGTCGGCGGGCGGGCAGAGCCCGGCCTCGAACTGTGTGGCCGCAGGTCTCCGGCATGCCTTGTTCTCCGCTGCGCTGTGAGCCCGCGATGGTATCGCGTGCCACCAGCGCCGTGAAGCGGCGCTTGGAGAAATGGACCTCGTACGGGCCGGGAGGATCGGATGCGTAATTGGTCGTCATTGTCGTGCGGCCTCTGCTTGGTCCTCCTGGCGTTCGTCACTCCTGCGGCGCAGCAGACGCAGTTCCGTGTGACCTCTTTGCTCCTGATTGGCTCCAATGCCCTTTCTGACGGCCAGCTCGAGTCCACATACCGTGTGCAGGTCGAGAATCTCGGCGCCGATGCCTCGAATGTCACGGCGACCGCGACCGCCGGACGAGGCCATCCCAATCTCGTCGTAGCGTCCTCGGGAACCGAGTCCTCTGAAGGATTTCCATCGCCCGAAACTACCGCCGGCGCCCAGAAGATTGGAGCGCTGACAAGTGACCACCTGAAGGTGGTGGTCTTTGATCTGGCGTCTTCCGACAAGCAGCGCGAAAAAAGGAGACATAGATGATCAGTACCCGCGTCGTGTTGATGATCCTTATGGCGGCTGCTCCAGTGTTGGCAAGTGCGCAATCAGTGGCGTCCCAGGCTTCACAGGCGCAGGCTGGAGGTGAGCCATCAGCTGAGAGGAAAGGTTTCATCATCGGAATCGGCGGTGGCGCGGCCCTTCACCGCGCTCCGGATGTCACGGTGACGAGAGATCGCTTCGGCCGCATCACCTTGTCGAGCGTAACCGCCAACAGCCTTGCGATCGCCACCGATTTCAAAGTGGGGTATGCACCGACGGATCAGTTACTGATCCATTACTCGAACAAGGTGGCCTTCACACAGGCTGACGATTACGACGTGGTCGGCCTCACTGGAGCTGGGGTCACATACATGGCGAAGCGCTCGTCACCGTCGTTTTTCGTCAGCGGCAGCGGCGGCGCAGGAATTGGTGGAAACTTCATCGGAAGTACCAACTCCGACAGAGGCTTTGGTGTCAGCGCAGGAGGAGGCTACGAGTTTAGCAGGCACCTATCGATCGCCGGAGATGCCCTGTTCGTCAGGCTGGGAGATAACAACAATCACACGGTATTGATGGCGACTTTCAACTATTTGTTCTACTGACGCGCCGTCGCGTACGGCGGTGGTCGATCAGTGGAATGTGTCTCTCATTGTCCAGGTACTTGAGGCCGCCAAGCTGGCACTCGCGACTTACGGATGCGAAATCAAGAAGGAAGATCCTTCCATCCTGGTTCGCTGGATCTAAATCAACCATGCGGAGGACCGATATGTGGCAAATTCTCAGGACTGCGGCCGCTGCCGTGATAATCGCAGGAACAACGAACAATGCGTTTGCGAGCCCGATTTTCTTCACCTCCGAAACACTCTTCAATGCCGCCCTCGGCGGAGCGACTCTAGGCCTCGAGAGCTTTGAGTCGAACTTCACGGGCGGGGTCCTGTCGGTTGACTTCGGTGCATTAACCGTCACTGGAGATCAGAATTTGATTCGAACGAACCCGTCGACTCTGGCTACGGACGGTACGGGCACGATCGGAATTATCGATTTCAATTTCAACGGCAACTTCATGACGTTCTCGTTTGACTCTCCGATAAACGCCTTCAGTTTGGACGTTCTAGCGGCAAACGATTTCTTTTCCGGCGGAAACATAATATTGGGCAATAACAACGGTGCGTCTCAGATCTTGTATAGCGGCCTGCTCCCCACTTCCCAAGTGTCGTTTATAGGTTTGATTGACACCACGACACCTTTCTCCAGCGTCACCGTAACCACCACGTTGTCTGGCGATGGCGTTCAATACGATCGGCTTCGATTCGGGACGGTTGATTCCACTCCGACACCTGTTCCGGAACCATCCACGATGCTTCTTTTCGGCACCGGCCTCGCCGCTGCGGCGTATCGACGGTGGCGCAAGGCCGTAGCGCTGGCCGAGGGTGACTGATCCACGGGCAACGTTTCGTGGATGGCGGTTTTCTGGAGAGGAACCCGATGTGTGTTGACCACCCGGCGCGGACTGTGGACGACGCGCCGCATTCAACGGACATCAGAAGATCGAGCTGCTCGGCGACATGACTTGGCAGCAAGGAAGGTGAATGATGAAACAACGATTCAGTACCATCGTGTGCGCGTGCCTGTGCCTGCTCATGTTCAGTGGGAGCCTTCTAGCAGAACCCGCGCGGGCGGCGCAGTCGGAACAAACAGCGGACGCCGATGATCCTTCGAAGGGCAGTAAGGATGTCGACCGCACGGTGTCATTTCCGCTGGCCCAGGTACTTGATGCCGCCAAGCTGGCACTCGCGACTTACGGATGCGAAGTCAAGAAGGAAGAGCGCGACTTCCTCGAATGCACGAGGAGCCGCCACGTCGGCGTGCTTGTTGGTTCTGGCGGTGAAATAGTGACTGTGAAGCTCTCGGGAAACGGTAATGAGACTCGAGTCGTCATCAAGACTGGGAAAGGGTTTGTCGGCCGCCTTGGCAAGAAGAACTGGTCGACGCCAATTTTCGATGAGATTGTGAAAACCCTTGGACGCGCGTAACGTTACGGAGTGCTTCATCGGCGCACGTGGACGCCGTCACAGGTGGAAACCGTCAACTCGACTTTTCGTTTTTGTCATCGCCTCGATCCTGCTTTTGACACCGGTGGGCCATGCGAAGGAAACAATAACGATCGCGCGCCGAGACGCTCGTCGGTTCCCGGCGAAACCAGACCGGTGCGAGATCGAGACCTTTCAAGATGGCATCGCAAAACCCAGACGCCCCTACGTGGAGATTGCCGTCGTCAACTACCATGACGAACGACATCGCACGAAGGACGGAGCGCTCAAGCTCGAAGTGGCGATACCGAAATTGTCATCGAGCGCGTGCAAACTCGGTGCAGATGCGTTAATCGACATCCGGATTACAGAAGTCAGGCGACTCGAGTTCGCGATGTTTAACGTCCGTGCAACGGCAGTGCGCTTCGACCCGGAAGGTCAGACGCCTGCGTCCGGCGTCGATGTTGGCAATGGCAATACCAGCGCCAACGTACCACCGCCGCCGGATCCTTGATTTTGCCATCCGTCGGGTTATTTCTGACGCAGGCTCGACACCTCGGGACGTCCTGAGAACAGCGTTGGGGCTGCGGCGCCCGTAAAGAGCTGGCTAAACGGCACGCGCGACACGCTCACGACGGGAGGATCGCTATGAACTCTCGATTGCTGTCAGCTGTTACATGGCTGTGCATCAGTCTTGGTTGCGGTGGTGGCGATAGTTCGACGCCGACCAGTCCGACACAAACGCCGACCGCTCCGACACCGGTTCCTACGCCCGTCGTAAACCTTCTAACGAACGGAAGCTTTGAAGGCGGTCCAGCGATCCCGAGCAATTCGAGTTACACGACGCTGGCCGGGGGCTCCAGAGCGATTCCTGGATGGCTCGTCACTGGCGGGAGCATCGACTACATCGGGACCTTTCATCCCCCGTCCGACGGTCGGCGGGCAATTGATCTCGACGGCGCGTTCTCGACGGGTGGAATCAGTCAGACCTTCACGACCATACCGGGCACCCGCTACCTTGTCACGTTTGATCTCTCCGGCAACCCCGAGGGCGCACCGCGCATCAAGAACCTCCGCGCTTCCGTTGGCGGGGTGACTGAGGATTTCTTATTCGATACGACAGGCCAGAGCAGGTCTAACCTACGGTGGCAGCCGGCGTCATTTACATTCGTGGCAAATGGTACGAGCGCGACGCTCACTTTCTCCAGCTTGTCTCCGGCCGGCAACAGCTGGGGCGCCTTCGTCGACCACGCGGCGGTCACCGGATAGGCCGTCGGATGACCCAGCGCACGGTGTCGCTGCAGTGCGACCAACGCCTCGCGAAACCGACGCCGGCACCGGTCTGCGCGTCCACTACCGTAAATGGCCACAGCGCACGACGCACACGGTGTGCTGTTCGTGATTCAACCGAGTCTCCGGCGCACTACGAGTCGTTCCTACTGCGGCGAATCAAGTAGTCTTGGCGCGCCGTAGTGGTCTCGATTTGTCCGCACGGTCAGTCGCGATTACAGATCGGCCGCTCGTCGCCGATCCTCTACAAGATCCGGGCCTTGCCTGGGAGTATCGGAGGAGGCAGTCATGAGCAGAGGTCGCACAAGCATCTCGTTGATCGCCGCCGCGCTGCTGGTTGGAAATGTGACGCAGGCGAGCGGTCTCCCAGATGACGAGAAAATCTCCGGCGAGGTACGCCCAACGGAAGCGCTGATCTACATCGTCCGTCAGGGTGAATTCGTCGGAAAAGCGCGGACGGAGAAGTTCTTCCTGGAAGATCAGCTGGCCGGAGTCCTGCCGAACAACTCCTACACCTTCACCTACGCTAGGCCGGGGACACGCTTGTTCTGGGGTAGTTTCCACAAGGAGGGAGTATTCCTCGACCTCATTGGTGGCCAGACATATTACCTGGTCTTCAAGATCAGTCGACCGATCTACTTGGTATCCGAGTCGGATGGGAAGGCCGCGGTGGAAAAGGTCGAGCACTACCGCACCGTCAGCGACGAGGATCGGGTGAAGGGCGGCAAAGAGGGTATTGAGAAGTGGCCGGAGTACCGGGAGAGGTACGCGAAGGGACTTGCCGTCGGTGCTGAGGAACAAAGGTATACGCCACCCGTCTCCACTGACGGGCTGACGAAGGTTCCATCGTCCGCAGCAATTTCCGTCGAATTGATGGAAAACGTTAGTTCGGGATCGAGTCAGGTCGGCGATCCCGTTTGGGTGCGCGTGACCGAAAACGTCGTTGTCAACGGGGGATTGTTCGTCCGAAAAGGTGCGACAGTGAAGGCGCTCATCCGGGATGTCAAAGGCGGAGGTGGCTTCGGCCGGGAGGGCAAAGTCGATGTGACCGTGGTATCGGTCACGGCGATCGACGGCACCGTGAGTCCCTTGGTGGGACGAGTTGACGGTCAAGGCCAAAGAAGGTCGACTACCGCGGCTTTTCTTGCGGCGGGCGCTGTGGGAGCGTTCCTCGTCAAGGGCGGTCAGGCATTTAGCCCGGCGGGTGAAACTGCGACGGTTTACTTGCGTGAGGATGTGTGGATCAAGCCCGCCGAGGCGAGCCAGGTCGCCGCGGTCAGGGCAAACACTGAGCAGACCTTGCGCGCCTCGTTGGCTGGTGCCGTCCCGTGTGAACTGGTCAAGGGCAGGGGTCCCAAGACAGTCGACGTCATCCTCGATACTCCGGACGAAATTGCAAGCGCAACTTTGGTCGAGGTCGACGAGGACGCGTTGCCGACTCCAGTTGAAGCAATTCAGATCGGTCGCTCGAAGGAGGGGCTGGCAGCCTCATTCGACGGGTGGGCGGTCTGCCGATACTTGAGGGGTTCGCTCCCGCCTGTGTCCGAGTTGAAGGGCGGCGACATCCAGACGATCAGGAATGTCGGCGGGACACCTCTCGGGCTCCGCCTGGTCACCAAGGACGGCACCGCGGTTCACGCACGACTCAACGCCGAAGTTGCGCTGCAGAAGGAGAAGTGATTGGCACTCTACGGTGCTTTCGCGCAAATTGCGAAAGTGATTGGCGTTAGCCTCCGACACAGGCGACTGCGACCGGTCCTTCTGCGGGCCGTCTGAATGGCCGATCAGTAAGTCGACCCGGCGACGCGATACTATCGCCCTGCGGACCACCAGCCCAAAGGCGTTGCCGTCAATACGCGGTTCGACCGAACCGTGACTCAGGTCAGTCCTTATGGAATAGATCGGCGCTGGGTCGATCGTCATGCGAGCTGAGTGCGCATCCGAAATGCGAGTAGTCTACACGCGGAGGGTGTGCCTGCTCGGTATGCACATTTGATCGCGAGGGCGCATTTTGAAGCGGAGCTGCGTTCAAGCGCTGTGCTCAGCGGGGAGGCCGCAAAGTCGTTGTTACGGACATGCTGTTCCCAGGTTGTAGGATCCCGGTTGGGGCGAAA
>Ga0070698_100005221_pt1 | contig 14203 bp, 10 predicted proteins | sample KBSK1502metaG_FD_65477 | JGI IMG/M metagenome (GOLD analysis project Ga0070698, IMG submission 65477) | Corn, switchgrass and miscanthus rhizosphere microbial communities from Kellogg Biological Station, Michigan, USA - KBS K1-50-2 metaG | ecosystem: Host-associated > Plants > Roots >...
CGATCACAAGCTAGGTAACGGCGGTCGGCGGGAGGCCGTGTTGTCCCGGCGGCGCTTTCCGGCGAGGGTTAATCTCGCCCGGCTTTCGGGCTCGCAGCCGGCCCTGTCTGCCCTCGGCTGGGGCCGCCGAGCATCCACCAGAGGGTCTCGGCGACCTCTGATGGCAACTCGTAATCAACGTCGCGCTGGCTCCCGTCTGGGAACTCCAGGGCGAAGGTAAAGAACTTAGCCGCTCTATCGGTCCCCATCCCCATCCCGGCCGGTGGCCGCGCCCGGCGCCCGGGATGATGGGACGCGTGCGCATGCCGTGGGCCAGTGGGCAGGGCGAGGAGGCGGGTGACGGACGATGCGGGTCCTGACCTGGAATCTGTGGTGGCGATACGGGCCGTGGCAGAGCCGCTACGAGGCGATCGCCGCCACGCTGGCCGAGGTCAGCCCCGATTTGTGCGGGCTGCAGGAAGTCTGGGACGCCGGGGGTCAGAACCTGGCCGAGGACCTGGCCGGCCGGCTCGGCATGCAGTGGTGCTGGGGAGAGGCGGCGGCGGGTCACGACCGCGACGGCAACGACGCGCTCATCGGCAACGCCATCCTCAGCCGCTGGCCGATCGGCGGGCAGGACGTGCTTCCGCTGCCCACCGCCAACATCGGCGAGGGCAGGATAGCGCTGCACGCCCGCATCGACGCGCCCGGCGGCGCGCTGCCGATGTTCACCACGCACCTGAGCTACCGCCCGGGCGCCTCGCAGGTGCGTACCGCGCAGGTCCGCGAGATCGCCCCGTTCGTGGCGGACCGGCTGGCGGACTCCGCATACCCGCCCGTGGTCACCGGCGACCTCAACGCGGAGCCGGACTCCGACGAGCTGCGGCTGCTCGGCGGCCTGCTCACCGCGCCGGTGGTGACCGGGCTGGTGCTCGTCGACGCCTGGCGGTACGCCGATCCGGCCGACCCGGGATTCACCTGGGACCACCGCAACGGCTACCAGGCCGGCAGCATGATCCCTGATTCACGCATCGACTACATCCTGGTCGGCTTGCCGCGGCAGCGGCGCGGCCGGGTGGAGTCTGTGCGGCTCGCGGGCAACGCGCCCGTGGACGGCGTCTGGCCCTCCGATCATTTCGCCGTGGTCACCGACCTCAGCGACTGACGAGCGGCCAGCCCTGTGGTATCCGCGGCCGCGGCCGGTGAGAGGCTGAAGTCATGTGTTACCAGCTGCGGATGTCCGGCGAACTGCACGACTGGCTGACTGGCCTGCGGGATGGTGACCCCTCCGCGGCCAGGAGCGTCGGCGAGGCGCTCACGGCGCTGATGACCGAGGGCGCCAGCCTCGGGCCGCCGCTGGTCGTCCCCGTCGTGCGCCCCGCGGTCGAGATGACCGTGGCCGAGGCGCTGCGCCGGTCCCATCAGCGCGGCCTGGAATGGGCGCAGACAGCCAGGCGACGGGAGGCCGATGCCGCGGCCGTGGCCGGGCGCCTGCGGCAGCAGCTCGCCGGGCAGGAATCGCAGGGTTTGTCATCGGAACCGGAGCCGGCCGGGCTCCGGCAGCGGCTCGCGGAGGTCACAGAGACGAGGCGGAAGCTAACGCAGCTGAGCGCCGGCCGGCAGCGGCAGGTGGACGCGTTCCGGACCAGGAGCCAGGTGCTGCGGGCGGCGTACACCGCCGCGCAGGCCGAGGCCGACATCCCCGAGGTCATCGACGAGACCGGTCCGGACGGTAAGGCGCGCGGCGGGCACGACGAGGCTCGCGCCGCGGCGGCGGCCAGGCTCCGCGAGATCACGCGGGAGATCGAGGGTGAACTGAACGCCGTGCCCTGGGAGCAAGGCGGCGACCTCTTCCCGCAGGCCGGGCTCATGGAGCTGCGCGCTGGCGATCCCGATGGCGGCGACGTCTCCATCCTGTTCGCGGTCGAGCCGCCGGGCACCGCGCTGCTGCTCGCCGTGCTGGAGGGCCGCGCCGCGCTGCGGGACCAGTACGACACGGCGGTATCGCTGTCGTCGCGGGTGTTGCGCCAGGTCCGGTCCAGCGAGGTCGCTGAAGCGAGTGAGGCAGATGGAATGGGTGAGGAGACCGAGGCGAGCGAGGCAGTCGCGGTGGGTGAGGCAGCCGAATCGGTCGCGGCGGCCGAGGCGGGCGAGGTCGAGTCCGAGGTGGCGGGCCAGGTGGGCGAGAAGGCCGAGGCGGGTGAAGCGACCGAGGCAGACGAGGTGCGTGAGGAGGACGAGGTCGAGGCCGAGGCGGGCGAGGTCGGTGCGTACGTGTTCAGCGGCGCCGGGGCGTTCCTCGACGAGTTCTTCGCCGGCGAGGCCAGCGAGGTCGAGGCCGGCGCGGCCGCCCTCGCCGCCAGGGTTCGCGGCCAGCGGCTGGCCGAGCTGCGGGAGAGGCTCGGGCTCAGCCAGGCGGAGGTCGCCAGGCGACTGGGCGTCCGGCCGGAGAGGGTCGCGGCCATCGAGCGCGCCGCCCCCGGCGCCAGCGAGGTGCGCGCGCTGGCCGGCTACGTCGAGGCCCTCGGCGGCCGACTGGAGATCATCGCGGATGTCGGCGGCGATCCGGTCGTGCTGCGCTGACCGAGACGGGGACCGGCGGGCGCCGGCGGCACTGCCCTCTCCGGGGCCGCGCGCTCTGGGAGCGGGCGCGCAGGCGCGCCCATCCGTCGACGCGAAGCGTTGGTATCGCTATCACTATCACATATCCAACGCTTCGTCACCCCGGCTGGCGCCCGCGGCTGGCTCAGCCGAGCGTGGCCACGCCACGCCATGCCACGGCGGATCGTGGCGGCTTCAAGGCGCTTGATCCGTTATGACGAAGGGTTAAGGCTGCTATCACGTACTTATGTCTTCGCCGCGATGGACGGACCCGCGTCCTGTCTCACATAGCGAGACGCGAGCCGTGCCGGTAGGGGCTGGCGTGGCGCATGAGGCTAGCCGCTCGAGCGCCGGAGGGCTGCGCCGACCGACGGCGGCGAGGGCGCGGGCCCAGCCGAAGCGCCGCGCCGACCGCGTTGCGCGAGCCAGTCGAAGCGCCCGCGCCGGCCGACGCTGGCGGGGCGCGAGCCAGTCGAAGGAGCGCGCCGACCGACGGCGGCGCGGGCGCGAGCCAGTCGAAGGAGCGCGCCGACCGACGGCGGCGCGGGCGCGGGCCAGTCGAAGGAGCGCGCTGGCTGGGCCGCGCGGGCGGGCCAGCCGGACCTGGCTCGGCTAGGCGGGGAGCGGGGGGAGCTCGGCGGTTTTCTCGTAGTCGGTGATCATGGCCAGGCGGCGGGCGTGCCTGGGCTCGGTGGAGAACGGCGTCTGCACGAAGACCCGGGCGAAGCCGATGGCGTCTTCCACCGGGTACATCCGGGCGCCGAGGCTGAGCACGTTCGCGTCGTTGTGCTCCCGGGCCAGCCGCGCGGTCTCCTCGGTCCAGGCCAGCGCGGCGCGGACGCCGGGGATCTTGTTGGCGGCGATCTGCTCGCCGTTGCCCGACCCGCCGATCACGATGCCGAGGCTGCCGGGGTCGGCGACCGCGCGGGCCGCCGCCCGCATCACGTACGGCGGGTAGTCGTCCGCGGGGTCGTAGGCCTCGGGCCCGCAGTCGACCGGCTCGTGCCCGGCGCCGGCCAGCCACTCGATCAGCGCCGCCTTGAGCTCGAACCCCGCGTGGTCGGATCCCAGATAGACGCGCATGGCAGCCAGTGAACCTTTTTCAACCTCAGGAGTCCAGCCAGCTCCCCGCGATAAATTTGCCGGCGGTCGAAAAAGGCTCAGTCTCAGAACTCGTCAGAACTGCAGCGACTTGATCTCGAGGAATTCCTCCATGCCAGCCGTGCCGAGCTCGCGGCCGTACCCGGACTGGCCGAACCCGCCGAACGGCGCCACCGGGTTGAACGCGCCGCCGTTGATCTCGACCTGCCCGGCGCGCAGCCGCCGGCCCACCGCCGCGGCGCGCTCGGCGTCGCCGGACCAGACCGCCGCGGCCAGGCCGTACCGGGTGCCGTTGGCGATCTCGACCGCCTCGTCCTCGGTGCCGTACCCGAGCACCGACAGCACGGGACCGAAGATCTCCTCCTGGGCGATCGTCATGTCCCGCGTGACGCCGCCGAACACCGTCGGCCGCACGTAGTACCCCCGCGTCACGCCCTCGGGCGGCGCGGCCCCGCCGGTGGCCAGCGTCGCGCCCTCGGCCTCGCCGCGCTCGATGAACCCGCGCACCCGGTCCCGCTGGGCGGCCGAGACCAGCGGGCCGAGCCGCGTTCCCTCGACCGCCGGGTCCCCCGGAACGTACCGGCCGGCCGCCTTGACCGCCAGCTCGACGGCCTCGTCATGAACGGCGGAGGGGACCAGCATCCGGGTGAGCGCTGTGCACGTCTGGCCGGCGTTGACGAACGCCTTCGCGACGCCGACCTTGACCGCGGTGCCCAGGTCGGCGTCGGGCAGGATCACGTTGGCCGACTTGCCGCCGAGCTCGAGCGTCACCCGCTTCACCGTCTGGGACGCGACCTCGGCGACCCGCTTGCCCGCGCGGCCGGAGCCGGTGAACGAGACCGTGTCGACGCCGGGGTGCCCCGCGATCGCCTCGCCGGTCACCGGGCCGGTGCCGCTCACCAGGTTGAACACCCCCGGCGGCAGGCCGGCCTCGTGGAAGATCGCCGCCAGCTCGTAGGCGACGAGCGGCGCGACCTCGCTCGGCTTCAGCACCACGGTGCAGCCGGCCGCGAGCGCCGCGGCGACCTTGGCGACGATCTGGTGCAGCGGGTAGTTCCACGGGGTGATCAGGCCGGCCACGCCGGCCGGCTCCCGCACGATCAGCGAGTTGCCGACCCGCTCGCCGGCGAAGTCGTAGTAGCCGAGCAGCTCCACGTAGCTGGCCAGCACCTGCAGCGGCAGCCCGACCTGGACCTGCCGGGCGAAGGCCAGCGGCGAGCCCATGTCCGCGGTGATGATCGCGGCGATCTTGTCGGCGCGCTCGGCCAGCAGCCCGCGGGCGGCGTCGAGCAGGCCGGCCCGTTCGGCCGAGGCGGCGGCCGACCAGCCGGGGAACGCGGTCCTGGCCGCGGCGACCGAGGCATCCACGTCCGCCGGGTCGCCCGCGGGCACCCGGTCGATGATCTCCTCGGTCGCCGGGTTGACCACGTCGACGCCGGCGGGGTTGGAAGACGGGGTCCACGCCCCGCCGATGTAGTTCTCGCGCATGCGCCCATCCTCGCGCACGCGGCCCGCGAAGCGAACGGCGCGCCGGCCCTGGACGGGTGGAGGGTAATGACGCGCCGGGCTCGGCCAACGGCGCGCCGGCCCCGGACGGGTAGAGGGAAATGACGCGCCGGGCTCGGCCAACGGCACGCCGGCCCCGGCGCACCCGGCCCTGGCCGGTCCGCGCGCCGGGCCAGGCGGCTCAGTCGAAGACGGGGTCGCGGTAGCGGCTGCGCTTGAGCTCGAAGAAGCCGTCCGTTCCCGCGATCAGCAGCACCCCGTCCCAGAGCCGGCCGGCGGCCTCGCCGCGCGGGATGGGCGACACCACGGGGCCGAAGACCGAGGCGCCGTTCACCGTGATGATCGGCGTGCCGACCTCGTAGCCGACCCGCTCGATGCCGTCGGTGTGGGACGCGCGGACCGCGTCGTCGTACTCGGTGGAGTCCATCGCGTCGGCGAGCTCGGCCGGCAGCCCGGCGTCGCCCAGCGCGGCCTCGATCGTGGCGCGCTCCCTCGGCTCGTGCTCGTTGTGGAAGCGGGTGCCGATCGCGGTGTACAGCGGGCCGAGCACGTCGGGGCCGAACTTGGCCTCGGCGGCGGCGCACACCCGGACCGGCCCCCACGCTTTGGCCAGGCGCTCGCGGTACCCTTCCGGCAGGCCCTCCTTGTTCTCGTTGAGCACCGCCAGGCTCATCACGTGCCAGCGCGGCTGCACGGGACGGACCTGCTCGACCTCGAGCACCCACCGCGAGGTGATCCACGCCCACGGGCACAGCGGGTCGAACCAGAAATCCACCACGGTGCGGTCCTGCTCGGCCATCTCACTCCCTCACGTCGGCTATACAGCGCATAACCCCGCGTACCGGGGGAGTCATTCCGGCCGCCGGGATATGACAGGATGCCGGGACGGCCCCCGCGCATGAAGGCCTGGGCACACGAGGGGACCGGGCACAGGAAGGATCGTCAGGTGGCAGGAAACCTCACGCGCGACGAGGCGCGCCAGCGGGCACAGCTGATCGATGTGCAGTCGTACTCGGTCGAGCTGGACCTCACGGGGGGTGAGATCGTCTTCGGCTCGGTGACCGTGGTCAGGTTCACCTGCTCGAGCCCTGGCGCCGCTACGTTCATCGACCTCGCGGCGCCGGTCGTCATGGAGATCACGCTGAACGGCGCGCCGGTGGACCGCGCCGCCTTCGACGGCGGGCGGATCCACCTGACCGGGCTGGCCACGCACAACGAGCTGCGGGTGGTCGCGGACTGCGCCTACTCTCGGCACGGCGAGGGGCTGCACCGGTTCACCGACCCGGCCGACGGCCGCGTCTACCTGTACTCGGACCTGGAGACCTTCGACGCGCACCAGGTCTACGCGTGCTTCGACCAGCCCGACCTCAAGGCCACGTTCCAGTTCGCCGTCCGGGCCCCGGAGGACTGGCTGGTGGTCTCCAACATGGCGCCCGACGTCACGCCGCAGGACGGCTTCGCCGGGGAAGGCGGCGAGGGCGCGTACTGGCACTTCCCGCCGACGCCGCTGCTGCCGGCGTACATCACCGCGGTCGCGGCCGGCCCTTACCACCTGGTCCGCGGCGAGCACGACGGCATCCCCCTCGGCATCTACTGCCGGCAGTCGCTGGCCCGGTACCTGGACCCCGACGAGATCTTCGAGGTGACCAGGCAGGGGCTGGACTACTTCCAGCAGGTGTTCGGCAGGCGCTACCCGTTCGGCAAGTACGACCAGCTCTTCGTGCCCGAGTTCAAAGAGGGCGCGATGGAGAACGCCGGCTGCGTGACGTTCCTCGAGGACTACATCTTCCGGTCCCGGGTCACCGACTTCGCCCGGGAGGCGCGGGCCGAGACGATCCTGCACGAGATGGCGCACCAGTGGTTCGGCGACCTCGTCACCATGGCATGGTGGGACGACCTGTGGCTGAACGAGTCGTTCGCCACCTGGGCGGGCACGCTGGCGCAGGCCGAGGCGACCCGCTGGCGGTCGGCCTGGGACACGTTCGCGCAGCTGTACAAGGGATGGGCGTACCGGCAGGACCAGCTGCCGTCCACCCACCCCATCGCGGCCGACATCCCCGACATCCACGCGGTCGAGGTGAACTTCGACGGCATCACGTACGCCAAGGGCGCCTCGGTGCTCAAGCAGCTCGTCGCCTACGTCGGGCGGGACAACTTCCTGGCCGGGGTGCGCCGCTACTTCGACGCGCACGCGTGGGGCAACGCGACGCTGCGGGACCTGCTCGCGGCGCTCGAGCAGACCTCGGGCCGGGACCTTTCATCCTGGTCGAAGGAGTGGCTGGAGACCGCCGGGGTCAACACGCTGCGGCCTGACTTCCAGGTGGGCCAGGACGGCGTGATCACCAGCTTCGCGGTGCGGCAGGAGGCGCCGGCCAGCCACCCGGTGCTGCGCACGCACCGGATCGCGGTCGGCCTGTACGACCGCACCGGCCCGGGCGCGGGCACGCTGGTCCGCCGGCACCAGGTGGAGAGCGACGTGTCCGGTGAGCTCACCCCCGTGCCGGAGCTGACCGGCGAGCGCCTCCCCGACCTGGTGCTGGTCAACGACGACGACCTCACCTACGCCAAGATCCGGCTCGACGAGCGGTCGCTGCGCACCCTCATCTCCAGCATCGGCCGGTTCGCCGACTCGCTGCCCGCCGCGCTCTGCTGGGCCGCGACCTGGGACATGTGCCGGGACGCCGAGATGGCCGCGCGCGACTACGCGACGATGGTGCTGGCCGGCATCGAGTCCGTGCGCGACATCTCGGTGGTGCACACGCTGCTGCAGCAGGCGACGGTCGCGGTGCGGCGGTACGCCGATCCCGCCTGGCGCCAGGCCGGGCTGGGGCGGCTGGCCGACGCGCTGGCCGAGCTGCTGGAGCGCGCCGCGCCGGGCTCGGACACCCAGCTCGCCTACGCCCAGGCGTTCACCCGGGTCGCGCTCAGCCCCCGGCACACCGGCCGGCTGCGCGGCCTGCTGGACGGCTCCGCCGTGATCGACGGCCTGGCCGTCGACACCGAGCTGCGCTGGTCGCTGCTGCAGCGGCTGGTCACCGTGGGGCTGGCCGGCGAGCCGGAGATCGAGGCGGAGCTGGCCGCCGACGCCACCGACGCGGGCGCCCGGCACGCCGCCGCCTGCCGCGCTGCGATCCCGACGGCGGAGGCCAAGCACGCGGCGTGGGAGGAGATCGTCGGCGGCAAGCTGCCGAACGCGACGTTCCGGGCGACGCTGGCCGGGTTCATGAGCCCGGACCAGGAGGCCCTGCTCGAGCCCTACGTCCAGCGCTACTTCGACGTCGTGGGCGAGGCGTGGCGGGACTGGAAGCCGGACATGGCGCAGCGGTTCGCCGCCAACGCCTACCCCTCGTTCGCGATCAGCCAGGACACGGTCGCGGCCACCGACGACTACGTCGCGCGGACCCGGCCGCCCGCGCCGCTGCGCCGGCTGCTCATCGAGGGGCGGGACGACCTGGCGCGGGCGCTGCGCTGCCGCGACCGCGACCGGCTGGCCGCCCAGGAGCCGGAGCGGCAGGCGTAGCGCCGGTGCTGGCCGCGCGGGCCGTGGCCAGCACCAGCGGGTCATCGCGGAGCTGCTCGGCCAGCACCGGCCGCCCGCCGGGGCCGGCCAGCGGGATGCGCCAGTTCGGGTACTCGCTGGTCGTGCCCGGCAGGTTCTGCGGCCTGCGCTCCCCCACCGCCTCGGCCAGCGAGACGCCGACCAGGACCGACGGGGTGCGGGCGAGGTAGCCGTACAGGGCCACCGTGAACTCCCCCGGCGTGACCGCGGCGCCGGCCCGCAGCAGCCGCTCCCCCGCCAGTGCCTGCCGCCAGGCGGCCAGGGTCGAGGCCGCGCTAGCGCGTTCGGAATCCTCGGACGTCGCGAGGAGCCCGAGGCTCGCCCGAAGCGCGACGTGCTCACCGGTGAAGAACGCCGCCGCAGGCGGCACGTCGTGCGTGCCGACGGTGGCCAGGCAGCCGCGGCGCCACCGGCGCGGCGGCAGCGGCGTTCCGTCGGCGGACCGCTCGAACCAGAGCATCGACGTGCCCAGCACGCCGCGGGAGGCCAGGTAGCGGCGGATCCAGGGGTCGACGGTGCCGAGGTCCTCGCCCACCGCGACCGCGCCCGCGCGCGCCGCCTGGCCGGCCAGCACGCCCACCATCGCCTCGTGGTCGTACCGCACGTAGGCGCCGCGGTCGGGGGTCATCCCGGCCGGCACCCACCACAGCCGGAGCAGCCCCATCACGTGGTCGGCGCGTATCCCGCCGGCGTGGCTCAGCGCGGCGCCGATCAGGCCGGCCAGCGGGCGGTAGCCGGCGGCGGCCAGCCTCTGCGGGTGCCAGGGCGGCAGCGTCCAGTCCTGGCCGCGCTGGTTGAACTCGTCCGGCGGGGCGCCCACGCTGACGCCGCTGGCCAGCACGTCCTGGTCCGCCCAGGAGTCCGCGCCGCCCGGGTGCGCGCCCACCGCGAGGTCGTGGATGATCCCGATGGCCATCCCGGCGTCGCGGGCGCCCCGCTGCGCGGCGGCGCGCTGCTCGCCAGCCAGCCACTGCAGCCAGGCGTGGAAGCGCACCGCCTCGGCTCGCCCGGCGCGCTCGGCCGCGACCGCGCCCGACCGCGGATCGCGCAGCGGGGCGGGCCAGCGCCGCCAGTCCGGGCCGTGCGCCTCGGCGAGCGCGCACCAGGTGGCCCAGTCGTCCAGCGCGCGGCCCTCGCGGGCGCGGAACCGCTCGAAGCCGGCCTCCCGCTCCGGGTCGGCCGGGAGCGCGCGCAGCATCTCCAGCGCCGCGCGCTTGGCCGTCCACACCGCGTCCCGGTCGATGAGCTCGCCGGCGGCGGTGGCGGCCCGCAGCGGCTCCGCGAGCCGGGCGATCCGTTCTTTGTCCGCGGGGGCGAGCCGGCCGTATTCGGGGATGTCCTCGATCCGCAGGTAGAGCGGGCTGGTGAAGCGCCTGCTCATCGGCAGGTACGGCGACGCGCTGACCGGCGGCAGCGGCTCCGCCGCGTGCACCGGGCTGCACAGCACGAACCCGGCGCCGAGGTCGCGCGCGCTCCAGGCCGCCAGGTCGGCCAAGTCGCGGAAGTCGCCGTGCCCCCAGGACCGGCGCGAGCGCAGCGCGTACAGCTGGACGGTGAAGCCCCAGGACCGTTCCCGCGGCTGCGGTGCGTAGGCGCCTCCGGCGATTTTCCCGAACGCGCCTTCGGCGGGCCCGCTGGACTCCCCGGTCACGCCGGGCGATCGCTGTCCCGCCGGTGGCGGCTGCTCCGCCGCAGCCGGGTCGCCGAGCGCGTCGAGGATCGCCGTGAGCGTGTCGGTGCCGGCCTCGACCCGGCGGCCGTGCCAATCGCGGTAGGAAACGGTCACGCCGCGGGCCCGCGCGGCGCGGACCAGATCCGCTCGTGACATCGGGGTGGTTCCCTGCCTGTGTTTTCCTGGGGGACGTGGGCCCGCTCGGACTGGCCGCGGGCGCGGTGGGGGTTGCGGCGGGTTACGGCACGGCGCCGGGGGTGCCCGGGCCGGAGCGGACGGGCAGGACCGTCAGCGGGGTGCTGCCGCCGTAGCTCTTCTTCGAGCAGACCGTCGTGGTGAAGCGGGTGTACAGCGCGGCGAACTGGTCCGGCGGGTAGATCTTCAGCCAGTGCGCGGTGACCGGGGCGCAGCTGGCCGCGGGGAAGTTGCCGGCGTCAGCGATCCCCACCCAGGCGTGCGCGGTGCCGCCACTGGCCAGCGTCACCTTCCGCGCGCCGAACACCGTCTGCCGCGACGCCGCGTCGCCGATCTGGCTGCCCCCGGGACCGGTCACGAACGAGACGCCGGGGAAGCCGAACATGTCGCAGCTGTGGCCGGAGACGTTGGTGAAGTCGATCGGCACGTAGGCGGTGCCCGCCGCGCCGCTGCCCTGGGTCTTGTTCACCGTGGCGCGCAGCGAGGTCGTCGGGCACTGCGCCGGGATCATCGGTGCCGAGCCGGCGGCGCTGCTGGCGGCGGTCGCGGAGGAACCGGGCGACGGCGAGTGCGTCCCGCCCGTTCCGGCGGACGAGGCCGGGGCGGCCTGCGAACCGCAGGCGGCGACCAGCGCCGCGACGAGCGCGCCGGCGCAGCCGGCGGCCGCGCTGCGCGTGACGGTGCGGGTCCGCCGCGAGGCCCGCCGGGCGGCCCGCGAGGCTGGCCGTGAGGCTGGCCGCGTGGCCCGTGAATGAGTGTCCATGAGCAAGCTCCCCGTGTCTGGCCGGACGGTGACGCGTCCGACTCCTACGACGGCGTCCCCCCGGACGCGGTTGCGGTGCGTGACCCCGCTTCCCGGAAAGCTACCGCACACCGGGACGGGAACACGCTCAGTACGCGGTTACCAGAGCGGCGGATGGCGGTGCCGCCACGGCCGGGCCGCCTCCAGCTGCGCGGACAGCGAGATCAGCGTCCCCTCGGCGCCCATCCGGCCGGCCAGCATGACGCCGATCGGCAGGCCCGCCGGCGTCCAGTGCAGCGGCACGTTCACGGCCGGCTGCCCGGACACGTTGTACAGCGCGGTGTACGGGGTGAACCGCTCCTGCCGCGCGAAGTTCTCGGCGGGCTCCACCTGCTCGAAGTAGCCGACCTCGGCGGGCGGCGAGGCGAGCGTCGGGGTGAGGATCGCATCGAAGACGTTCAGCGCGGGCAGGGCCGTCCGCATGACGATCTGCAGGTACGCCTGGGAGAAGAGCAGGTCCGCCGCGCTGACCGCGCGGCCTCGCTCGCGCAGGTACCGGGTCAGCGGGCGCAGCCTGGGCTCGTCCTCCGGGGCGATGGGGACGAGGGTGGCCATCGAGTACCAGAGGGTCTCGAACGCGGGCACGACCTCGGCGCCGAAGGGCTGGGTGATCTCCTCGACCTCGTGCCCCAGCCCGGCTAGCAGGGTGCTCGCCTCCTCGTAGGCGGCGACGCAGTCCGGGTGCACGGCCCCGTCGCCCACCGGGTGCGCCAGCGTGCGGCCGATCCGCAGCCGTCCCGGCTCGCGCGCCGCGTAGCCGGCGAACGTCTCGCCCTCGGGCAGCGGGGGCTGGACGTACATGTCGCCCGGCTGGCTGCCGGTCATCGCGTCGAGCAGCAGCGCCGCGTCGGCGACCGTGCGCGCGATCGCGCCCTCGGTGGTCAGGCCCATGAGGTCGGGCATCAGCGGCGCGTTGGAGATCCGGCCGCGGGACGGCTTGATCCCGAACAGCCCGCACACGCTGGACGGGATGCGGATGGACCCGCCGCCGTCGTTGCCGTGCGCGGCCGGGGCCAGGCCCGCCGCTACCGCGGCCGCGGCACCGCCGCTGGATCCCCCCGCTGACCTGGCCAGATCCCACGGCGTCCGGGCGGGCGGGCCGATCTCGGTCTCGGTGTAGCAGGGCAGCCCGAACTCCGGGGTCGCGGTCTTGCCGATGATGACCGCGCCCGCCGCCCTGATCGCGCCGGTCACGTAGTCGTCTTGCGGGGCGATGTTGTCCGCGAACACGACCGAGCCGAAGGTCTGCCGCACGCCGGCGACCATGTTCAGGTCCTTGATGGGGATGGGGACCCCGGTGAGCGGCGGCAGCAGCGCCGGGTCGTCGGCGTCGGCGACCGCCTTCTCCGTGGCCCGCGCCTGGTCGCGGGCGAGTTCGTCGGTGACGGTGAAGTACGCCCCCACGGCGGCGTTCTTGTCCGCGATGCGGCTGAGGTAGTGGTCGGTGACGGCGACCGGCGACAGCTCGCGGGACCGGATCGCCGCGGCAAGCTCGGTGGCGGAGAGCTCATGAATCTGGGTCATGTTACCGAATGGTAGACCCGGCGGGATGACACGACAGACCCGGCGGGATCACCCGGCCCGATAGGTAGTGATACCCGCGCGGGGGCGGGGCAAATCCCGGTGTCAGCGCGACAATTCGCTGAACGCCCAGCCACTTGCGCTGGGTCCTAGATCAGTTACGCTGAGGTGGTGAACCCGATCACTGGGCGTCGCGCCGGCCAGGTGAACGGGCGGGAGGCGGACGCGACTGGCTCAGGTGCGTCCGGCTCGTCAGGCTCGTCCGGCTCCTCCGGCGCGTCCGGCTCGTCCGGCTCGCCGCAGCCGAGCGGGGGCACCGGCACGTCGCTCGAGTCACGCCTGCCCATCTGGGAACAGGCCGCCCGGGCCCAGCACGACGCGCCCGGTGACTCCCGGTTCCCCGATCGGCGCTGGGTTTCCGAGCGCGCCGGGGTCTCCGAGCAGCAGGGCGACGGCGCCACCCCCGTCCGGCCGGCCGCGCCGCAATCCGGCACAATCCTCCCCGTGCGGCGGACCCGGATCAGCCACCTGGCGCGCGATTCCCGGATGCCGTCGTGGCGACGCCGGCTGATCATCGCCGCTGCGCTCGGCATCGTGTTCACCCTGGTGGCCAACTGGCGGGTCGGCCTAACCGTCGCGGTGCTGGCCGGCATCGCCGATGCCGTGATCCGGTCCCGGTCCAGCGCCGCCAGCAGCGCCGAGGGCATGACCACGTCGGCGCAGCGGCGCACCAAGAGGGAGCTCGCGAAGCTCGACCGGTCCGGGTTCCGGGCGCTGCACATCCGCCGGATCCCGGGCAGCGAGGAGATCATCGACCATCTCGTGATCGGCCCGACCGGGGTGTTCGCGATCGACTCCGAGCAGTGGGACAAGCGGCTGCCGGTGCGCACGAAGAACGGCAGGCAACTCTGGCACGGGCCGTTCAGCATGCGGGACCGGCTGGAGCACGCGCGCTGGGAGGCGGGGCAGGCCACCCGCTTCATCAGCGACGCGCTAGGCGAGCAGGTCACCGTCCGCCCCGCGATGGTGGTCTACGGCCCGGCGATCCACTGGGGTGTCGCGACCATCAGGGACGTGGACGTGTTCAGCGGTGACCGGCTGCGCAAGTACCTGCGCAAGCACGCGGCGGGCACCCGGGCCCCACGGCTGACCGCCGCCGAGGTCGAACGGATCTACACCGTCGCGGACCGGGTCCTGCGCCCCAAGGCCGAAGTCCCGCGTACCTGACCGCCGCCCGCACCGCCGCAGCGCCGCGCCCGCCCGCACC
>Ga0070698_100005222_pt1 | contig 14202 bp, 10 predicted proteins | sample KBSK1502metaG_FD_65477 | JGI IMG/M metagenome (GOLD analysis project Ga0070698, IMG submission 65477) | Corn, switchgrass and miscanthus rhizosphere microbial communities from Kellogg Biological Station, Michigan, USA - KBS K1-50-2 metaG | ecosystem: Host-associated > Plants > Roots >...
GCGATGACCCACGAGGGTCCCAACGCGAGCTCGACGATTCGGAGGCGCGCGCGATGACCCACGTGGGTCACAACTCGACGATTCGGAGGCGCGCGCGATGACCCACGAGGGTCCCAACGCGAGCTCGACGATTCGGAGGCGCGCGCGATGACCCACGTGGGTCACAACTCGACGATTCGGAGGCGCGCGCGATGACCCGCGTGGGTCACAACTCGACGATTCGGAGGCGCTGCGATGACCCACGTGGGTCACAACGCGTGCTCGACGATTCGGAGGCGCGCTCGATGACGCACGTGGGTCCCAACACGCGATTCATCGGTAGTCGGCCATCTGCATCGCGATACGGAACATCTGTTCCGGTCGATGACTTTCGAGCGCGCGTAGTCGATAGTCAGCGCGCCGTGAGCCTCGACGACGAAGTGCAAGCGGAGCTGCGCGAGCTCGAAGCGATGCATCGATTGCGAGTGCCGCGCATTGTCGATGGTGCGCAAGGGCCGCGGATCACGCTCGACGGAGTCGACGTCCTGAACTTCGCGTCGAACGATTACCTCGGGCTTGCCGGCGATCGGCGCATCGCACGAGCGGGCGCGAATGCTCTCGATGAGGATGGCGCTGGCGCCGGTGCGTCGCGGTTGATTGTCGGCAATCATCGTCGGCACGTGCAGCTCGAGCGCGAACTCGCCGATTGGCTGCAGGTGCCCGCGGCTCGATTCTTCAACAGCGGGTATGCCGCGAACGTTGGAGTGATTACGGCCCTCGCGCGCGAGGGCGACGTCATCTTTTCCGACGAGCTCAACCACGCGAGCATCATCGATGGCTGTCGGCTTTCGCGCGCGACCGTCGTTGTCTACCCGCATCGCGACATAGCCACCCTCGAGCGCGAGCTAGCGCGCCGACCCGGACGCCGGCGGCTCGTCGTTTCCGAAACGTTGTTTTCGATGGACGGCGATATCGCCGAGCTCGATGTGATTGACGGACTCTGCCGCCGTCACGATGCGGCACTCGTCCTCGACGAAGCCCATGCGATCGGCGTGTGGGGCCCCGAAGGACGAGGGCTCGCCGCGAAGGCCGGGATTCGGCCGGAGGTTCTTGTCGGCACGTGCGGCAAGGCGCTTGGGGCCTTCGGAGCATTTGTCGCGACCTCGCGAGCGGTTGCCGATCTGTTGTGGAATCGAGCTCGGCCGTTCGTGTTCTCGACGGCACTTCCGCCATCGGTTCCGGCGATGGTGCACGCAGCCGTGCAACTAATTCGTAGCGGTGAGGGCGACGAGCTTCGGCGCAGCCTCTCTGCACGTGCAACTCAATTGCGGGACGCTATCGGGTCTCCGGCGTCGGGGGCGATCGTTCCGCTGGTCGTCGGCGACGACGCGAGGGTGATGGAGCTCAGCGCGCGCTTGCTTCAGGCGCGCATCTTCGTTCAGGGGATTCGGCCTCCCACCGTTCCACGTGGAACAGCACGACTACGCATTGCCGTGTCTGCAAAACATTCGGAGACCGACGTCAGCCTTCTAGTCGCGTCGCTACGTGACGCAATGAGTCATTTCACGTGAAACCTGAACTCTACCAGCTCGACGAGGGTGTTCTTTGGCATCCGTTCACTCAGATGGCTGAGTGGGATCCTCTTGTTATTGCGGCTGGCGATGGAAACTTTCTGATAGATGTTGAGGGGCGCCGGTACCTCGATGGCGTCAGCTCGCTGTGGTGCAACGTGCATGGGCACCGGCATCCGAGGCTCGACCAGGCGCTTCGAGAGCAGCTCGATCGCATCGCACATTCGACGTTCTTGGGCCTAAGCCACGAGCCCGGCATCCGGCTCGCTGCGGAGCTCATCGAGGTCGCGCCGAAGGGGCTGACCCGCGTCTTCTACTCGGATTCGGGATCGGCAGCCGTCGAGATCGCGTTGAAACAGTCGTTTCAGTACTGGCAGCTGCGAGGTCGTGATGCGAAGCAGCGATTCTTGCGCCTGACCGAGGCCTATCACGGCGATACGTTGGGGGCGGTCGGCGTCGGCGGGATCGAGCTTTTTCATCGAATCTTTGGGCCGCTGCTCGTCCAGAGCGTTCCCATTCCCACGCCGGCGGGGACGGATGGGACGCATTCGCTGGCGTGCCTCGAAAAGGCGCTCGCCCAGAGATCTCACGAGATCGCCGCGTTTGTGCTCGAGCCGCTGATCCAAGGCGCAGCCGGGATGCTCGTCCACCCGGTCGGCTTCCTTTCGAAGGCCGCTGAGCTCTGCCGGCGCTATGACGTCCACCTGATCGTCGATGAGGTGGCGACAGGGTTTGGTCGAACGGGCCGGATGTTTGCCTGCGAGCACGAGTCGGTGCAGCCGGACTTCATGTGCGTTGCGAAGGGGATCTCGGGCGGATACCTGCCGCTAGCGGCAACGTTGACGACCGAGGAGATCTATTCGGCGTTCCTCGGTCGCCGTTCGGACCTCAAGCACTTCTTCCACGGCCACACGTACACGGCGAACCCCCTCGCGTGCGCTGTCGGTCGCGCATCGTTGGCGCTTCTTCGTGAGCAAACGCTCGAGCACGCGCAGTCGCAGATTCCGGCGTTGCATGCGGCATTGGATCGAATCGAGCAGCGAGCTGGAGTTCGCGAGGTCCGTCGGTGTGGCTTGATGGCCGGTATCGAGCTCGCTCCGAAACCGGAACGAGCACTCGGCGTCGAGGTTTGTGACCGAGCACGAGCACACGGCGTGATCCTTCGGCCGCTCGGCGACGTCGTGGTGTGGATGCCTCCGCTTACGATTCAGTCCGACGAGATTCGCCTTCTCGAGCGGGCAACGACCGCGGCGATTTCTGAAGCGGTTTGATTTCACGTGAAAGGTAACGATGATGAGACGGCTCTTCGTAACGGGAACGGACACCGGCGCAGGCAAGACGTTCGTTACGGCGGCGCTGGCTCGACAGGCACGAGCTCACGGCAAGAAGGTCTTCGCGTTTAAGCCGATCGAGACTGGCTGCGAACGCATCAACGATCGCCTTGTGGGACCGGACCAACAAATCATCTGCGCCGCAGCGGGGGATTGGCAGACCGGTGAGTTGCGCGGTCTCTATCACCTCGTGCATCCACTCGCGCCTCTCGTCGCCGCGCGGGCCGAGGGCACGACGATCGATATCGACAAGATCGTCACCACGGCCCTGAGCGTTTCCGACGCCGACCTTCTCCTCGTCGAAGGCGCCGGCGGATGGCGAGTACCGATCACAGAGGGCGAAGACATGTCCGGTCTTGCGCGCCGACTGGATGCGTCCGTTGTTGTCGTTGCTCGCGCCGGGCTTGGAACGATCAACCACACTCTGTTGACAGTCGAAGCCGTCGAGCGCGATGGGCTACCGATTCACGCCGTCGTGCTCTCGCGCCGACCGGGCGAGGACATCGATTTCGCGCTGAGCAACCGAGACCAGATTCAACGACAATGGCCGGGGCGGATCATCATGTTCGACGACGATCCATCGGTCCTCGATCCGTTGATTCCAACGTAGCCGCGTTTCACGTGGAACGCTGGAAGCAAATGATCGCCCGTTGCTTGCCGTCGAGCGTGTACGGATGGCGCTCGGCAGTAGGTGGAAGATCGTCACGAGGAACGGCTTCGAATCCGAGCACGATTCCGCCGACGCGAACGAACGCGCTACCTCGCGCGAGCCACTCGACGAGATCGAAGGTTGCGCGCGAACATGCCGCGTCGTACTCGCGAGCGCTGTGATCGTCGAGCCGCTCCGCTAATGCATCGAGATTCGGCAGCGCGAGCTCACGAGCAGCGGTTCGAAGGAATGCGTGCTTCTTGTGAACGGGCTCGAGTGCCGTGAACGAGATCGCTGGAAGAGACAGCGCGGCAACAACGACGGGGAACCCTCCACCCGATCCGACGTCGAGCACGCTAGTGACGTCGCGATCGCGGAAGAACGGAACGACGTGCAGGCTGTCGACGATGTGCTCGACGATCTCGTCGCGCGTTGTTGCTGCGGAGAGATTGATGCTGCGATTCCATTTTTCGAACAGCGCGATGAAGTCAGTGAGCTTGGGCTCAAGCGAACGGTCGAGCGAGAGTGAGTCGAGGGCGGCCGCGAGCGTCATGAAGATGCTTCACATATGAGCTGGCTCGCTCGAGGGATCACCGTGACGGGTTCGCCGCTCGACGTCGATGCGAGCACGGCATCGATCGATGGTGCGAATTCGAGCAGCGTCTTCTTCGTCTCCGCTTCGCCCAGGCCGCTGATGAGAACGAGCCGAACGCCTGGCGCGAGGCGAGGGAGAACGCCGATTCGAAAGATCGCTTCGTTCACCGTTGCGAGCGGGCCGATACCGTCTGGACATTCGGCGACGACGGCGAGCGTGCCACCGGGTGCAACGAGCGGAGCGGACGCGGCTGCGATCTTTGCAGCTTGATAGAGCGACGCGGTGACAGGCAATCCATCCGACGCGATGACGAGCTTGCTCGGTCGCGCACGCACGGTGAACCACGGCCGCGCGCGTTCGACGCCAGCGCGAAACGCGAGGCCGACATCGCCAGCGACAGCCGCGTGCACTCGATCATCGGGCGCGCAGACTCCGTTGAGCAAAAAGATCGGACGTTCGATCGCGTGGACCGCTTCCTCGAGATCTTCACGACACGGATTTCCGTCGACGATTCCGGCGCGCGCGTTCGGTTCGGTCTTGAGGCGATGGTTCACGCGAATCGCTGCGGCTTGGCCTAGCCCCGGAAACAATGCCTTCACGCCGGCACCAAATCCGGCGAAGTAATGCGGACGAATGCATCCCGTCGCGACGATCAGATCGGTTTCGACGAGGCAGCGGTGAACGCGGATGGGTGTGCCGCGTGCTGTGGTGCCGAGCTCGACGAGATCATGATCCTGATGGCCATCGTGATTGATGATCGTCGCGTCGCGCAGCGACTCGGGCGAGAGGCCGAGGTCTTCGATGCGACACGGGCCGTGGGTGCCGGTCGCGATCGCGACCGTGAACCGCGCGCGCGGCAACCGCGCTCGAATCGCGGCGACGAGCGCGTCGCGAGGTTCTTTTCGCGATGGATCACTGACGATCAGTACGACATCGGCCCCTTCGAGCGACGGCCCCGCAAATGGCGCGTCGATGGCCGCTTGCAGCAGTGAATTCAGGGGTGTCGGCGTGGAAAGGACAGGCGCTTCGACAAGCTGAACCTCACGGCTCCCGAGCTCGATGGGATAGGGCTGCCTGCCGTATGGCAGCTCGACCTTCATTGGCATCCAAATTCAGTGGGTTTCGGACGAAAAGCCTGCACGACGACAGGTTACGTTGGTGGCGGCTGTTCGTGTAGTTGGTTACGATTCTTGCGCCGACGCAGTTCGGATTCTGCGTGTCCAAGCAAAGCTTGCTCCTGGTCGATGGGGACACTCGCAGCTTGCGAGTGCTCGAGGTGTCTCTGCGCAAGGCGGGGTTCAGCGTGACCCCCGCCGTGTCGGTGGGCGACGCGCTGGACAAGCTCGAGGTAAACGCGCCGGACCTGATTATTTCGGAGACGAAGTTTGCGACGGAGCAAGATGGGTTCGAGCTTCGGCGCCGGCTTCGTAACTCGCCGGGTTGGGCGGACATCCCGTTCATCTTTTTGACGGCCGAGACGGCGATCGAAAACAAGATCAAAGGGCTCGAGCTCGGCGTCGACGATTACCTGACGAAGCCGATCTACATCAAAGAGATCGTTACGCGGATCAACATCCTGCTGCAGAAGCGGCAGCGACAGTTTCTCGATCTGAAAAAGGATGGGACGCGTTTCGCCGGCCGCGTGACCGACATGCCGGTCGTCGACGTGATTCAGACGATCGAGGTGAGTCGGAAGTCGGGTGTGATTCAGTTTTCGAACGGCCCGTCGCGCACGGCGACGATCTATTTCCGCGACGGCAAAGTCATCGATGCCGAGGCCGGCACGCTACAGGGCGAAGACGCGGTGTATCGCCTGCTGACGTGGAACGAAGGCGAGTTCGAGGTCGAGTTCCGCACCGTGCGTCGGCGCGAGGCGATCACGACGAGCTCGCAGGGCTTGCTGATGGAAGGCATGCGCCGCCTCGACGAATGGTCGCGCTTGCTCGAGCAGTTGCCGCCGCTCTCTCATCGATTCGAGATCGATGCGGGCGAGCTCGCGGGACGACTCGGTGAAATTCCCGACGACAACAATCGAATCCTGCGATTGTTCGATAGCAGGCGCACGTTGCTCGAGGTCATCGATGCGTCGGACTTCGGCGATCTCGAATGCCTACAGGCGATTTCGCGGCTGTATTTCGAAGGCCTTCTGATTGATCTCGATCCGGGTGTTCGCAGTAAGCGCGATACCGGCAAGTCGGGGCCGCATCTGCTCGTCGAGAGTCCGCCGGTCACGCCGATCGAAGAGGTCGTGTCGGGTCCGATCGATGTCGCGCAGATCACCGACAGGCTCATCCATGGTTACGACCGGCCATCTGCCGAGCACATCGATGAGGACAGCATCGTCGGCGAGGAAGAGATTCGCGGACCGCTCAGTGGTGGCTATCGACCGTCGAGCCTGCGACTGATCGATGAAGCCGTTGCGGCGGCGCAAGCGATCGAGCCATCGCTGTTCGAGCCCGGCGAGCTCGAAGCACTCGGCGTCGGAATGAGCATGCCGGGGCTCGATCCGCTGCCTTCGACGCCAGGCGTTGCGCCACGGACATTGCCGCTGCCGAAGGCGACTGTCACGCCGGCGCCGGCGAGCGGCCACGGCAAACCGCAGGCTCGCGTTGAAGCGGCGCGCGTCGCTGCGCCGAAGGTCGAGTCGCCGCGACAGGTTTCGCCTAACGTGCAACGTCCTCGCGAGCGCATCACGCCGCGCCATCTCGAGCCGCCACACGATCTGATCGAGCAAACGCGCAATACGACGGAGCCCCCGCACGAGCGAATCACGCCGCGCCATATGGATGCGCAGGCCGAGCCGCTGGCGACATCGGGAACGCTGCGCGGCGCCGTTCACCCGCGGACCGTGACACCCGGGAATGTGACGACTCCGCGCACGCCGACGCCGGGCACGGTGACTCGACCGCGTGGTGTCACGCCGCAGAATGCCGAAGGCACGCCGGCGACGCCGCGAACGGTGACGCCTGGAGTGCCGATGCCAGCGCGCACGGTGACTCCGGGCAGCGGCGTGCCCGCGCAAGCGCGAAGTGTAACGGGCGAGCCGGCAAAGCCGCGAACGATGACGCCGGGCGGTGGCGTCGCGCAGCGAGGCAGTGGCGCCGGCGAACCGGTGCAGCCGCGAACGATGACGCCGGGCGCGCAGCGAGGCAGTGGCGCCGGTGAGCCAGCGCAGCCGCGAACGATCACACCGGGTGCGCAACGAGGCAGTGGCGCCGGTGAGCCAGCGCAGCCGCGAACGATGACGCCGGGCGCGCAGCGAGGTATCGGCGCCGGTGAGCCAGCACAGCCGCGAACGAGCACGCCGGGTGGTGGTGTCGCGCAGGCGCGAACGAGCACGCCGGGTGGAGGTGTCGCCGCGCAACGAGGCGCGGCAACCGAGTCAACGTCGACACCGGGCACGGACGTGCCGGTGCTGCCGCGCACGCTCACGCCGGGAACCAACGTCGCGCAGCCACGCACGATCACGCCGGGCACGGGGGTCGCGCAGCCGCGAACGATCACACCGGGAACCAACGTCGCGCAGCCACGCGCGATCACGCCGGGCACGGGGGTCGCGCAGCCGCGAACGATCACGCCGGGAACCAACGTCGCGCAGCCACGCGCGATCACGCCGGGCACGGGGGTCGCGCAGCCGCGAACGATCACGCCAACGAACGTCGCGCAGCCGCGCACGATCACGCCGGCCACGGGTGTCGCGCAGCCGCGCACGATCACGCCGGGCACGGGGGTCGCGCAGCCGCGAACGATCACGCCAACGAACGTCGCGCAGCCGCGCACGATCACGCCGGCAGAGCAGCGCGGTCCCGCGACGCCGCTCGGCCCAGAGGCGCAACGTGGCCCGGCGCCGCCGCGCACGCTGACGCCGGGCTCCGAGCCACCTGCGATCTCACGCACGCTATCGCCGGGAAGTCTCGACGCGCAACGAGCCGCCGCGTTGGCCGCCGCCTCGCCGATCGCGCCGCGTACGCTATCGCCTGGAACGCTCGAGGCACAACGCGCCGCTGCACTCGCAACAACAACGACACCGAGGACGTTGTCACCGGCGAGCTTGGAGGCCCAGCGCGCCGCTGCGCTCGGCGCTGCACCGACGACGGCTCGCACGCCCGATCTCGATGCCGATCGTGGACCGGCGATGCCCCGCACGATGACGCAGGGCAACCTCGGCGACCTCGCGCAGCCGCGCACGCTCACGCCACGCAGCATGGAAGCGCAACGCGAGCCCACGCCGCCGACCACACTCGACGATCTCGTCGATACGGCCGTGCCGCGCACGACGACACCACGCGAGCCTGCGATTCGTCGGATCACGCCGCGCGGCGTGGACGCGCAACACGATTCGAACGAGCCCAGCGAGCAACCGCGCGAGCGAACATCCGCTCCGCGGATCGAAGGGGAGGGAGCGGAGACGCAGCTCGCGCGCGTCGCGCTGCAGAAACGCGTGCCCGATCCGCGCATCGAAGCGGCGCGTACGCTCGTCGAGAAGAATGATCGAGCTGGCGCGAACGGCGATCCGCGCGAACAGCGTGCGAAGACGATCAAGGAGCAGTCATCCGACGACGCCGACCTCGCAGCGGAAATTGCGGCTGAGCTCGAGCAATCGTCGGGTGTGCCGGTTTCCGTCGGGCAGGATCTCGGCGAAGAGAAGCCGACCGATCCGTCGCTGCGTCCGTTCTCGAAAACTCGTCGCGACGATTCGCAGGGCATGCGCATGATCGGATCGCTTGGTCGCGATCGCGCCGAAGCATCCGGCGAGGTTCGTGCGCCCGAGATGTCCGCGACGGCGACGGCCGAAGGTGAACCGCAGCGCGAGATGGTGACGATCTTGCCGCGTCGAATTACGCGCGAGATCAAAGTTGTCGTCCCGGAAGGCGAGGCACTCCAGCAGGAGGCACAAGCCGAGACAGATGCGGCCAAGGACAAGGCCGTCGAACCAACACCGGCGGAGCCGGCTGAAGAGGCAAAGAGCAGCGACGCGGTGGAGCAGCCACCGGCGGAGCCGAAGCCGCCATCCGAAGAAGTGACGCCGGTAGAATCGCGGGGCGCCGTCGAATCGCCGCGTCGTGCACCACCTCGCCGCGTTCGCGTCGCCGGTGGTGTCGTCGCGCAAGAGGCGCGCGGACCTGGTCGACTCGCGCTCGCGTTCATGACGATCGCGGCGCTGCTCGTCGGCATTACGACGTATACGTACTGTCGCAAGCTGCGCGAGCCCAAACACGTTGTCGCCGTGCAGAATGACGCTGCGATTGCGATGCAGACGCCCGATGCGGCCCCCGACGCGCCAGAAGCGCCGGATATTCCGGTCGTGATCTATGAGGATGCGGCGGTTGTCGTCGTGAAGAAGCGGCCAGATGCGGCGGAAGTTGCGGTCGCGCCTGTCGATGCGGCGGTTGCGGTGGCTGCAATCGATGCGGCGGTGCCGCGAGCCGACGCCGCGCCACGCCCGCCCGCCAACGATGCAGCGGTGGTCGCGACCTCGACAGACGCCGGCCCCGATAAGAAGAAGGACGCGAAGGCGCTCTACGACAAGGGCCACCTCGCACTCGAAGATGGCGATGCCGAGAAAGCGCTCGATTTGCTCGATCAGTCGCTGAAGCTGCAAAAGACGGCGAAGACATTGCTCGAACGTGCACGCGCGCTGCAGCGGCTCAATCGAATCGACGAAGCGGTCGCATCTGTCGACGACGCGATCGCGCTCAACAAGAACAACGCGCAGGCGTACGAGCAAAAGGGCAGGATCTTGTGGTCGGCGCAGCGCTACGCGGAAGCGCGTCCCGCGTTCGAGAAGTATCTCGAGCTCGAGCCCGAAGGACGCAGCGCGGAAAAGATTCGCGCCATGCTCGACGAGCAGAAATGACCGCGTTTCGCGTGCTCGGCCTCGAGAGCTCGTGCGATGAAACCGCGGCCGCCATCGTCGAAGATGGCTGTCGCGTGCTCGCGGATGTCGTCGCGTCGCAGAACGAGGTGCACGCGCGCTACGGCGGCGTTGTACCGGAGCTCGCGTCGCGCGCGCATATTTTGAACATCGTGCCCGTCGTACAAGCCGCGATCGATCGCGCGTGCATCACGCTCGCTGACGTCGACGGCATCGCAGTGACAAACGCGCCGGGGCTCGTCGGTGCGCTGCTCGTCGGGTTGCAAACCGCCAAAGCGATCGCATGGGTCACCGGCAAGCCACTCGTCGGCGTGCATCATCTCGAAGGTCACCTGACGGCGATCTATCTCGAGCCCGAACCGCCGCCATTTCCGCATCTCGCATTGATCGTCTCGGGTGGCCACACGTCGCTCGTTCGCGTCGATGGTCACGGTCAGCTCGTCGAGCTCGGTGCAACGCGCGATGATGCGGCCGGCGAGGCGTTCGACAAAGGAGCCAAGCTGCTCGGTCTCGGGTATCCCGGCGGCGCCGTGATCGACAAGCTCGCGAAGACCGGCGATCCGCATGCCGTCACGTTTCCTCGTTCGATGACAGCCAGCGAGCACGGTGCCGACTTCTCGTTCTCGGGGCTCAAGACTGCGCTCCTCCATCACGTGCGAGCGCACGGCGTACCCGATGGACAAGAGCTCGCTGATCTCTGCGCGAGCTACCAAGCCGCGATCATCGAGGTCCTCGTGCGCAAGACGCGTCGCGCCGCGCGTCGGCTGCAGATCGGGCACGTTCAGATCTGCGGCGGCGTCGCCGCGAATTCCGCGCTGCGCGCCGCGATGACAGCGGCTGGCGACGAAGATGAATTTCGCGTCTACGTTCCACCGCCGGCGCGCTGCACGGATAACGCTGCGATGATCGCCGCGGCCGGCTACCACCGACTCGTGCGCGGCGAGCGCGATGCTCTTGATCTCGATGCGATCCCGAGTGCACCGCTCGCACGGAGCAGCGCGTGAGCGGCAACGGCAACGGTCACGATCACGCTCGCACGCAGGAGGCGATCGGGCCGTTCCCCGACGCGCGCGTCTTGCTCGAACGCTACGGCCTGCGCGCGAAGAAATCGTTCGGGCAAAACTTTCTCATTTCCGAACGCGCGCTGCGCGCGATCGCAGATGCAACCGTTACCTCCGACGAGGATTGGATCGTCGAGATCGGTGCCGGCCTAGGCACGCTGACAGCGCGTGTCGTCGAGCGTGTCACCGCGGGCAAGGTGATCGCCCTCGAACAAGATCCCGACATGATCCGCGTGCTGCGCGCCGAGCTCGGTGAAGTGGACAACCTCGACATCGAGCAGGTCGATGCGCTTCGCTACGATCTCCGCATGGTCGCGAAGTGGTGCGGGCGCTCGATCATCGTGTGCGGAAATTTGCCGTATCACATCGCGTCGCAGTTGATCTTCAAAGTGATCGACGCGCGCGATGTCGTCCATCACGCGGTGTTCATGGTGCAGAAGGAGATGGCCGACCGCATCGTCGCGCGGCCCAGCACGAAGGAGTACGGCGCGCTCGGCGTCATGATTCGCACGTATTGCGATGTCACGACCGTCATCAAAGTCGGCGCCGGATCGTTTTCGCCGCCGCCCAAGATCGACTCGACGGTGTTGCGGTTCGTGCCCCTTACTGCCCCGCGCGCGCCTATCTCCGACCACGCGCACTATTCGAAGGTCGTGCATGCGGCGTTCAACCAGCGCCGCAAGACGCTTCGTAACGCACTCCGCGCGCAGTGGCCGGCCGAAGCCGTCGATGCGGCGTTTGTTGCGATGCCGCTCGATGGCACTCGTCGCGGCGAGACGCTCGACATCGCTGAATTCGCCGCACTCGCAGCGCAGTTGCCGGCTACTGGAAGCTAGTTAAGCCGGCAACTCCAATCACCTTCAGTGGTTCGACCACACTGCAAACGCGAAGTTGCAGTAGGCCCGGTCGTTGCTCATGCGGCGCGTCATGAAATCGTGGACCTGGCTCCTCTGTTTGCCGCTCGTTGGTTGTGTCGCGTCGAATACCGACGAAGATCTCGACGATATCCCCGATGCCGCGTGGGGTGGAAAGGCCGATAGCGGCCGCATCTATGTCAGCGCGCAGTCGGTGGATGAGCTCGGCGGGGATCTGTCATCGCTGCGGCCGGCCTGCCGCACCGCAGACCCGTCGCACAACTGCGAGTTCTATCTTTCTCCCGGCAGCGCGCTCGGTGATTTCGGACCGCTCGGTGCGTATGGCCCACTAGGCACGCTCGGACCACTCGGTTCGAACGCGTGGAGCGCGTCGTACTGGATCAGCGCCGCCGGCGATTGGTCGTCGTGGTCGCGCGAGGAGACCGGGCTTGGTGGTCCGCTCAGCGAGAGCGGCCCGCTCGGTCCCGACGGCCCGCTCGGCGATCGCGCCTATTACGAGACGCTGCCGGCGATCAACGACTGGGCAAAGCAGCTGCAAGGCGGCGGCGTGTGGACGAGCCTCGGGCCGCTGGGTGCGCTCGGAGTCCTCGGCCCGCTTGGTCCGCTCGGCCCGATCGGTGCGCACGGCTACGAGCAAGACGATCACGGCCGCTACCTCCACGATGGCAACGTCGTGCGCACGGTGCGCGCCGCGTCGTCTTCGTTCGAGCTCGTCGAGATGTACGACGAAGCAACGGCGACGGCGATGCATCCCAACGACACATCGTTCCTCGCGCTCGGCACGCTCGAGCGCGGCGCCGTCGACAAGTACGACATCAAGTCGCGCCACGATCAATTCGTCACGATCCTCGTCGTGCCCGAGAAGCAGCTCGATAACTTCGACATCACGATCAAGACGCCGGAAGGTCGCGAGCTCGCGACGTCGCATTCGTCGTCGTACATCGACTGGGTGCAGCTGCAGGCGCCGCGCGGCGGCCGCATGACCGTCGAGGTGTCGCTTGCCGCGAGCGGGCACTTGCTGTCGAAGACGTATCGACTGTACGTCGTCGGTTCCGGCGCGAAGTTTTCGCAAACCGACATTCGCGGCGACCACCAGCTGCCGCTCTGAGCTAGACATGATCCGGCATGCCGGAGCTGCCCGAAGTTGAAACCGTACGCCGCACGCTCGCGCCCGCCGTCGGCGCGAAGATTGCGGCCGTGTGGGATAGCGGCAAGGGCCTGCACATGCATCGCAAGCCGCCGCGCGCGAAGCTGCGAAAGCTCGTCGGCACCACGCTGATCGCGATGCGTCGGCACGGCAAGTACCTGCTGCTCGACACGAGCGGTCCGTACACGTTGCTCGTGCACCTCGGGATGACCGGCCGCGTGCTCATCACGAAGAAGGGCGCGCCGCGCGCGAACCATACGCACCTCGTGCTCGATCTCGGTGCGCGCGAGCTGCGCTTTGTCGATCCGCGCCGCTTCGGCCAAGTCGACGTCGTGGAGCGCGCGCGCGAACGCGAGCATGCGGGGCTCGCACTGCTCGGTCCCGATCCACTCGTGCACGGCATCGATCCGCAAGCGTTCGCTGCCGCGGCCAAGCGCAAGAAGACAACGCTCAAAGCATTCGTGCTTGATCAGAGCGTGCTCGCCGGCGTCGGCAACATCTACGCATCCGAAGCGCTATGGCGCGCGAAGCTCCGCCCGACAAAGCGCGCGCATCGCCTCACGATCGCTGCCGCAAAGCGCCTCGCAGAAGCGATCGACGAGGTGCTTCACCACGCGCTCACGAATGGCGGCACGACTCTGAGCGACTTCGTTGCAGCCGACGGCGCTGAAGGCGACAATGCTGACTATCTGTGGGTATACGGACGTGCTGGGGAGCCATGCCTGCGCTGCAAAACGATGATTCGTCGCGCCGTCCACCAAGGACGGGCCACGTATTACTGTCCAACGTGTCAGACCCCGTAAGAGGTCTAGGCTTGGGCCGTTGTCGTTCGTGTTAGTGTGAGCCGGGCCGTAAGAACGCGATGTTCAACGATCAAGCCGACGAAGACCTGATGGTTAGTTACCAGAAGGGCGAAGTTCGCGCCTTCGAGGTTCTGCTGTCGCGTCATCGCAAGCCCGTCTACAACTTCATTCTGCGCTTCGTCGGTGATCGCGAAACCGCCGAAGATCTCCTGCAAGAAGCTTTCATGCGCGTCATCAAGGGCGCAGAGGCTTACAAGCGGCAGGCCAAATTCACGACGTGGCTTTACACCATCGCGAGGAACTTGTGCGTTGACCA
>Ga0070698_100005223_pt1 | contig 14202 bp, 13 predicted proteins | sample KBSK1502metaG_FD_65477 | JGI IMG/M metagenome (GOLD analysis project Ga0070698, IMG submission 65477) | Corn, switchgrass and miscanthus rhizosphere microbial communities from Kellogg Biological Station, Michigan, USA - KBS K1-50-2 metaG | ecosystem: Host-associated > Plants > Roots >...
GGCGCGGCGGCCAGAAGGTCGCATCGCTGGTCGAGCGCGCGAAGCACCTCGAAGCGGAGGGCGGCGAGAAGCCCGAGCCCGAGGTCCGGCCCGAGGAGACGATCGGGGCCTGATACTCCGCGTGTGGAGAAGAAGGGCTCACAGGCGAGGGAGGGCTTTGCCCGACCGAACCGCAGGGGCCCCGATAGCGGAGTAGGCGAAGCCAGCGCAGTTCGAATGGGGACGCGGGTCGTGCGAACGGCCCGCGTTCTGCCGTCCGGGGCAGGAACGCCCCTGGTCCCGCCGCTCGTCCAGAGCGTCGCATTCGACTACGGCTCGATGGACGAGCAGGACGCGATCTTCGCGAACGAGAGCCCCGGGTGGGTCTACGGCCGCTACGGCACGCCGACCACCGCCGCGCTCGAGGCCGGGCTCGCCGAGCTGGACGGTGTCGACGATGCGGTGTGCTTCGTCTCGGGCATGGCCGCGATCGCGACGCTCTTCGGGGTCGTCATCGCCGAGGGCGGGCGCATCGTCGCGCAGGAGGACACGTACGGCGCGACGCGCGCGATGCTGCAGCGCTTCGCCGTCGAGCGGAGGGCCGATGTCGCCTTCGTGGACCCGACCGACCTCGCGGCCGTCGAGCGCGCCCTGAAGACGAAGACCGCGCTCCTCTACGTCGAATCGATCTCGAACCCGCTCCTGCGCGTCGCGGACGTCGCCGCGCTCGCTGATCGGGCGCACGCCGCCGGCGCGCGGCTCTGCGTCGACGCGACGTTCGCGACGCCGGTGCTCTACCGGCCGACGGGCCTCGGCGCCGACCTGGTCCTGCATTCCCTCACGAAGTACATCAACGGCCACGGCGACGTGATGGGCGGAAGCGTCGGCGGCACGAACGCCGAGATCGCGAAGCTCCGCGAGCGCGTGATGAGCGACGGCGCGTACCTGCCGCCGCACGAGGCGTGGCTCACGATCCGCGGCATGCGCACACTCGAGCTCCGGGTGTCGCGGCAGTGCGCCGGCGCGCTCGCGCTCGCGACGCACCTGGCCGGCCACGCGAAGGTCGCGCGCGTCTTCTACCCGGGATTGCCGGCGCACCCCCAGCATCGGCTCGCGAGCGAACAGTACGGGGATCGCGGCGGGGGAGTCGTGACGTTCGCGCTGAAGGACGACACCCGTGCGGCCGCGTATCGCTTCCTCGATGCCCTCGAGGTCGCGGCGTCCGCGACGACGGTCGGCGATCTCTTCACCGAGGTCCTGCATCCCGCCACGGCGTCACACCGGCGGATCGACCCCGCCGAGCGCGCGCGGATGGGCATCACCGACGGCACGGTGCGCGTGTCCGTCGGCATCGAGGATCCGTACGACATCGTGGCCGACATCGACCAGGCGCTGGCGCGCGTCTAGCGCCAACTCGGCTAGTGCTCGCGCCGGAGGTGGTCCAGCACCTCGGCCATGACCCGGCAGTCGATCTCGTTGTAGCGCGAGACGTCCCCCATGAGCGCTACCTTCCCCATGTCCGAGCCGTCCTTCGCCGCGAGGTCGGCGGCGGCCCAGGCGCCGGCCATCGCGCCGGTGCCGTCGGCGAGCCCCTCGCCCCACTCCGTCTCGATGAGCCCGTGTGACTTCATCGCGCGAGCGACGGCCTTGAGCCCGAAGCTCCGCGCGCCGCGCACGACGACCGGCGTCGGATGCACGATCCGCTCGAGGATGTCGTACCAGCCGAGGGACGGCCAGCCCCGCTCGGGATGACGGGCGCGCGCGGAGTTGTACGCCCCCTCCATGAAGACGGTCTCGGCGGCGGACCAGTGGAACAGCCGCGCGTCGCCCGCGCCCGCGAGACCGGCGCGGCGCGCGAGCTCGTCGACGAGCGCGAGCCAGGCGTCGATCATCTCCGCTTCCGCGTCCCAGGTCAGGGAGCGAGTTGTGAATTGCGCGAAGTCCCAACGGCCGTCGACGTGCGTGCCGCACCCGATCTGGAAGATGAGCGACCGTCCGCCCTTGCGAGGGAACGTCGCGAAGTCGTCGTTGAGGTCGTTCACCGTCTCGAAGTCGACGTACAGCTCGAGTGGCCACCGCTCCCGCCACGCGCCTCCGTCGGCCTCGATCCGCGCCGGCCGCACCGCCGGCCCCGTCTCGCGATTGACCGCGATCATCGCGTCGAAGAGCGCCGGGTTCGTCTCGCCGCTGATCCCGAGCAGCTCGGCGCTGAGCCGCGGGTCATCCCATCTGGTGATGCCCCGCTGACGCGCGCGGTCGCGCATCGTGCCGTTCACCCGCCACAGCAGCGTCAGCTCCAGGAGCTCCTCGGCGATCTCGCGCTTGGCCTCGTGCCACGGGTGATCGCGATCGTTCTTCATGTTCGGCCAGAGCTCGGGGATGGTCGGGACCGGCACGACGCTCCACGACGCGCCATCGCGCCGCACCCGGCGGATCCAGGTCGCGCCCTCCGCGACGACGTCGGCGAGCGCGGCCTCGCGCGATCGCACGTACATCTCCGCCGGGATCCGCGCGAGGCGCTCCCACGCCGTGTCCCCGCGATCGGTGTTTCCTTGCCGCCACGCGCGGCCGAGCACGTACGCGAACGGCGCGACGACGCCCTGCACCCGGCCGAGCATCTGGTTGTAGGTCCACACCTGCGCGCACGTTCCGAGGTCGCTCGACGCGGAGAGCGAGCCGTCCTTCAGGAGATCGAGCGTGGAGAACTTGATGTCGATGACCCGGTAATGCCAGGCCGCACCGTTGAGGGCCGGTGCGGCGACGCTCGGGTCGTCTTGCTCGCCGAACGCGTCGCCGCACAGGGTGGCAAGGACGTCGGAGCGGACGAGGAGGTCGATGCGCCCGTACGTGCGCGTCTGCGGGTCGCGGAGCAGGCCCTGCGCGATGACGCGCTCGCCGCGCTCCATGGCCGCGACGGTCGCGTGCGCCGCCGCGAGCGACCGCGCGTTCTCGCGATCGACGTCGATCCGCGTGAGTCCGACGCGCCGCTCGAGGTCGTCGAGGACGGCCGCCTCGAACCGCTGGCCCTGCCGGGCGAGGAACCGTTGGAAGTCGAAGCGCTCGTCGTAGGCCGCGCGCTGGTCGTCGCGCGCGTAGCCGCGCTCGCCGCCGTACCGGTCGAGCCAATCGAGGATCCCGTCGTGGCGCGCCCAGCTCCGGATCGAGCCCGCCGAGACCCATTCGTCCCAGTCCGCGTCGGTCGTCGGGAGGATCGTGTTGCCGTCGTCGCGGGTGACCAGGGCGTTCGCCCCACGGACGGGACGTCCGATGGCGAACGAGAGCGTGAGCTGCGTCGGGTCGCGCTCAGCCATTGAGGAGCGCGGCCAGCTGGCCGAGGTCCGCGGCGACGACGTTCGGCGAGGCATCCTCGGGAGGCTGCGCGCCGAGCCGGTTCGCCCAGTACACGTCCATCCCGATGCGGCGCGCGCCGCCGACGTCGTGAGCGGATCCCGCGACGAACAGCACACGCTTCGCTTCGAGCCCGATCTCGGCGAGCGCCGCGAGATACGGACGCGGATCCGGCTTGTACGCCCCGGCGCGCTCGGCGGTCATCACGAACGAGAACTCGCCGGCCTGCTTCGCGGCGCGCTCGCCGAGCTTCTGCGAGCAATTCGTGACGATGAACCGCGGCGTGGAACCGACGGCCGCGAGGGTCTTGCGCACGTCGGGCCACGGCTGGGCCTCGCCCCACCGCGACAGGAGCGTCGTCGCGTTCGTGCGCTCGAGGCCGACCTCCTTCGCGCTCTCGTGGACGAGCTCGTCGAACGGGATGTACGGCTTCCCTCGGAGCAGGCGCTGGTTCGCCGCGCGCCACCGTGTGCCGATGTCGTCGTCACCCGCGGCCGATCGCCAGAGCGGGAGCGTGTCGAGGAGCGCGGTCAGCAGGTCGAAGCCGACCGCGTCATATCGGGGCATGAGAAAAGCGTAGGTGAGCGGCGGGTGTCAGACGCGCAGGCGCGGGTCGAGCACGTCGCGCAGGCCGTCGCCGAGCAGGTTCACCCCGAGCACCGCGAAGAAGATGATCCCGCCCGGGAACGCGAAGACCCACCAGGCGGCGTCGAGGTACTCGCGGCCCGTCGCCATGATCGCGCCCCATTCCGGCTGCGGGATCGGGACCCCGAGACCGATGAACGACAGGCCGCTCCCGGCGAGCAGCGCGCCACCGAACCGCGTGGCCGACAGGATGATGACCGGCGCCACGACGTTGGGGAGCAGATGGCGGGTCATGATCCGGGCCCCGGTGGCGCCCATGGCGCGCGCGGCTTCGACGTACTCGCGTTGCTTCGCGCTCAGGACCGACCCGCGCACGAGCCGCGCGTATCCCGGCCACCCGAAGAGGCCGAGGGCGACGATCAGGTTGTCGAGGCTCGGTCCGAGGATCGCGACGATCGCGATCGCGAAGAGGATCCCCGGGAACGCGAGCACGACCTCGAGCATCCTGGAGATGAGGTTGTCGACCCACCGTCCGTAGTAGCCGGCGAGCAAGCCGAGGACGATCCCGCCACTGGCCGCGATGAGGACGGAGAGCACGCCCAAGCGCACCGCCAGGCGCGAGCCCCAGATGACCCGGCTGAAGACGTCGCGCCCGAGGTCGTCCGTGCCGAAGAGGTGCGCGGACGAGGGACCCTGGAGCGCGTCGCGCGGCACGAGCGCGATCGGATCGTGGGTCGCGATGAGCGGTGCGAAGAGCGCGGTGAGCAGCAGCGTGCCGAACAGCGCCAGCCCGGCCGCGCCGAACGGTGACCGGATGAGCCGGCGGACGGTGTCACGCATAACGGATCCGCGGATCGAGCCACGCGTAGAGGAGGTCGACGACGAGATTCGTGACGAGGTACGCGACCGCGACGAGGAGCACGGTCCCCTGAATGACCGGGAAGTCGCGATTGAAGATGGCCTGCACGGCGAGGAGGCCGACGCCGGGCCACCCGAAGATCGTCTCGATGATGAACGCGCCCCCGAGCAGCGAGCCGAACTGCAGACCGACGATCGTCGAGACGGGGATGAGCGCGTTCCGGAGCGCGTGGCGCCAGATGACCGCCTCCTCGCGGAGCCCCTTGGCCCGCGCGGTCCGCAGGTAATCCTGACCGAGGATCTCGAGCATGCTCGACCGGGTGATACGCGCCTTGACCGCGGCGGAGTGCAGGCTCAACGACACGGCGGGAAGGATCACGCTCGCGATCGTGGCCGCGCCGGTCACCGGCAGCCAGTGCAGCTTGAGCGAGAAGACGACGATCCCGATGAGCGCGAGGAAGAAGGTCGGCACCGAGAGGCCCACCATCGCGATGCCCATCGTGACGAGGTCGGCGGCACGCCCTCGGTTGACGGCCGCGATCACCCCCAGGCTCACGCCCAGCGTCGTCGAGAAGAGCACCGCGACGAGCGCGAGTTCGAGCGTGTAGGGAAGCCGGTCGAGGATCTCCACGGTGACGTCACGGTGCGTGCGGATCGACGTACCGAGGCTGCCGTGGGCGAGGCGTTCGAGGAAGCGGAGGTACTGCACCGGCAGCGGCTGATCGAGCCCGAGCTCGACCCGGATCCGCGCGACGGCGTCGGGCGACGCGGTGTCGCCGGCGAGCGCGGTCGCCGGATCGCCGGGAATGAACGCGATCATCAAGAAGACGCCGACCGACACCCCGAGCAGGACGGGGATCGCCAGCACGAGCCGGCGCAGGATGTAGGCGGCCAGCGGAGCTCCTAGCTCACTTCAGATACGCGTCGTGCCACAGGAGCCCGCCCGCCTGACCCTGCTTGAGGTCCGCGACCCGCGCGGAGACCGCCGTCTTCGAGACCGGCATGTACAGGGGCTGCCACGGCGCCTGCTGCATCGTGTACTTCTGCGCGTCGAAGTAGATCTGCATGCGCTTGGCTTGATCGAGCTCCGTCCGTCCCGCCTTGATCATCGCCTCGAGCGTCTGATCGCAGAACAGGACGCGGTTCGAGGTCTTCACCCGGTCGCACGAGAGGAACAGGCTGAACATGTCGGGCTCGTTCCACGAATACCCGTTGAGGTAGAGGTCGTGCTCGGCCCTCGGCGTCGCCGCGAGGAGAGCGGCCGACTCGAGCTGCTTGACCTGGAGGTCCACGCCGACGGCCTTGAGCTGCGCCTGGATCAACGTCGAGATCTTCGTGTGGTCGCTGCTCGTCGTCGTGTAGAGGACCGGCTTGAACGCGGTGCCATCCGGCTTCGTGCGCGTTCCGTCGGCGCTGGCCTTGTAGCCGAGCGCCTCGAGCCCGCTCTTCGCCGCGGCGGGGTCGTACTTCAGCTCGTACTGCTTCAGCTTCTCGTCGTAACCCTGGATGCTCGGCGCGATCGGGCAACACGCGATCTTCGCCAGCGTGCCGCCGAAGACCGTTTGCACGATCTCGTCCTTGTTCACCGCGCGGCTGAGGGCCGTCCGGAGCCTCGCGTCATCGAATGGGGGCCGCGCCGCGTCGAAGCCGAGGTACGTCAAGCCGTAGGCGAAGCTGTCGAAGATCGCGAAGCGCTTGTCGGCGCCGTATTTCGCGATGTCCTTCGCCTGGAGTCCGAGCTGGTCGATCTCGCCGGCCTCGAGGGCGGCGAGCTGCGTCGCGGGGTCCGGGATCACCTTGTACCGGATCTGCTGGATGAACGCGGCACCGCGGTTCTTGTAGAAGGCCGGCGCGTGGTCGTACTTCTCGTTCCGCTCGAGCGTGACCTGCTGACCGGTCTGCCACTCCTTCAGCTTGTACTCCCCGGTGCCCACGGCGGCGCGGTCGATCTTGTCGGCGACCGCCTGCACCGCCGACGGCGAGAGGATCCCGGCGTAGCTGACCGCGAGGTCGTGGAAGATCGGCGCGTAGGGCTCGCTGAGCGTCAGGACGAACGTCGAATCGTTCGGCGCGTCCATCTTGGCGACGCTCTTGAAGGTCTCGAAGATCGGAGACTTCGCGCCGACCCGCTGCAGCCGTTCGTACGTGAACTTGACCGCCGCCGCGTTGAACGGCGACCCGTCGGTGAAGGTGATCCCCTTGCGGAGCGCGAACGTGATCGTCTTGTTGTCGGGGCTCACGGTCCAGCTTTCCGCGAGCAGCCCCTTGTACGAGTTGTCGAGGTCCTGGTACACGAGCGGCTCGTAGATGTAGCCGAAGATCGTCGATGCCACGGGATTCGACGTCTGGTGGAGATCGAGCGTTTCGGGATCGGTGATCGCGGCGAAGGTCACCATGCCGCCGACCTTCGATCCGGAGGAGGCGCTCGCGCCAGGCGACGGAGCCGCCGTCGTGCACGCGGTGAACAACAGAACGAGTCCCGCGATCAGCGACCGCCGCATCATGCCCTCCCACGCCCGTGTGCGCCCGACCGCCGCGAGTCTACGCAGCGGTAGGCTACGCGGCGATGGCGCGCTTCATCGTCGAAGGCGGTACGCCCCTGCGCGGCGAGATCACCGCAAGCGGCAACAAGAACTCCGCGTTGCCGCTCATTGCCGCGAGCCTGCTCACGAACGAGCCCGTGATCCTCCGGAATCTCCCGCGGATCCGGGACGTGACCGCGATGCTCGAGATCGTGTCCGGGCTCGGCGCGACCATCGAATGGCTCGATCCACACTCCGTGAGGATCTGCACCGCGGACGTCAAGCGGACCGCGATCGATCCGAAGCTGTCACGCGAGATCAGGACATCGCTGCTCGTCGCCGGGCCGATGCTCGCTCGGTTCAAGAAGGTGACCCTCGGTCCACCCGGCGGCGACGTGATCGGCCGCCGGCGTTCGGACACCCACTGGCTCGCCCTGCAAGCGTTCGGCGCGAAGGTCACCGCCGATCGCGTGGGATTCGGACTCGAAGCCTCGGAGCTCGCCGGCGCGGACGTGCTGCTGGACGAGCAGTCGGTCACCGCGACCGAGAACGCGCTCCTCTGTGCGGTCCTCGCGCCCGGGCGGACCGTCATCCGCAACGCGGCGAGCGAACCGCACGTGCAGGAGCTCTCGATGGTGCTCGTGCAGATGGGGGCTCGCGTGCACGGCATCGGCACGAACACGCTCGAGATCCGCGGCGTTCCCACCCTCAATGGCGTGGACCACGAGATCTGGAGCGACCACATGGAGGTCGGGTCGTTCATGGGTCTCGCCGCGATGACTCACGGCGAGCTGACCGTCCAGCGCTGCGCGCCGAGCCACCTCGGGATGATCCGCGCCGTGTTCAAGCGGCTCGGCGTGGACTCGAGCCTCGATGGGGATGAGCTGCATGTTCCCGCGAAGGAGCGGTACGTGATCCAGCAGGATCTCGGCGGCAAGATCCCGACGATCAAGTCCCAGCTGTGGCCCGGCTTCCCGTCCGATCTCACGAGCATCGCCGCGGCGTTCGCGACGCAAGCCGAGGGCATCGTGCTCATTCACGAGTGGATGTACGAGAACCGCATGTTCTGGCTCGGCGCCCTCGAGTCATTCGGCGCTCGCGTCGTGCTCGCCGACCCGCACCGCGCGGTGGTCGTCGGGCCGACGCAGCTGTACGGGACCGAGCTCCAGAGTCCCGATATCCGGGCGGGCTTCGCCCTCCTCGGCGCCGCGCTTGCCGCGAAGGGGACCAGCGTCATCAACAACATCGAGCAGATCGACCGCGGCTACGAGGACGTCGATGGTCGGCTGCGGGGGCTCGGCGCGAAGATCGAACGCGTCGCGTGAGCGCGGCCGAACCGGCACACGTCCCCGCGCGATCGTTCGTCACGCACCTCGAGTGCGCCCGCTGCGGCAACATCGGCGACGCGACCAAGCTCGCGAACCTCTGCCCCAAGGACGGCGGCCCGTACCTGGTGCGCTACGACCTCGAGCGCCTCAGCTCCGTCCCGCGCTCGATGCTCGCGGGCAGGTCGACCTCGTTGTGGCGGTATCGCGAGCTGCTGCCGATGGACGACCCGAACAACGCCGTGACCCTCGGGGAGGGGAACACCCCGATCGTCGAGCCGCACACGCTGCGCGAGTCGCTCCAGCTGCACCGGCTGTTCATCAAGGACGAGGGCCTCCTTCCGACCGGCACGTTCAAGGCGCGCGGCGCGGCCGTGGGAGTGACGCGGGCGCGGGAGCTCGGCGCGACGACGATCGCCCTCCCGACGGCCGGCAACGCCGGCGCGGCGTGGGCCGCGTACGGCGCGCGCGCCGGCCTCGGGGTGATCGTCGTGATGCCCGCGACTACGCCGGACGTCATCCAGCGCGAGACCGCGGCGTACGGCGCGCGCGTGTACCTCGTCGACGGCTCGATCGCGGATGCGGGCGCCGTCGTGAAGAAGGCCTGCGCGGACTACGGCTGGTTCGACGCCTCGACGTTGAAGGAGCCGTACCGCATCGAGGGCAAGAAGACGATGGGCTTCGAGATCGCGGAACAGGCGGGCTGGACCCTGCCCGACGTCATCGTCTACCCGACCGGCGGCGGCGTCGGCCTGATCGGGATGTGGAAAGCGTTCGACGAGCTGCGCCGGATCGGCTGGGTCGAGGACGACAAGCTGCCGCGGTTCGTCGCCGTGCAGGCCACCGGATGCGCGCCGATCGTCAAGGCCTTCCACGCCGACAAGCTCGAGTCGGAGCCGTGGCCGGACCCGACCACGTTCGCCGCGGGCATCCGCGTCCCGAAGGCCCTCGGCGATTTTCTCGTGCTGAAGATCCTCCGCGAGTCGAGCGGTATCGCCATCGCAGTCAGTGATGAAGAGATCGCCGCGATGATGCGCCTCGTCGGCGTGAGCGAAGGGATGCTCGTCTGCCCCGAAGGCGCGGCCGCGCTCGAAGGCGCGCGTCAGCTCGCGAAGCAGGGCTTCATCGACCCGCACGAGGACGTCCTCGTGATCAACACCGGCAGCGGCCTGAAATACGGCGAATCTCTGCAAGGCTCGGCGCCGATCCGGCTCGAGAAAGGCGCGCCATTGCCGCGGCTCGAACGCCTGCTCGCCGGGTAGACTGCCGAGCGTGCGCGGGATCACCGGCGGTCGCGGCATCCTCGGCGGGGCGGTCATGCTCGCCGTCGGCTTCGGCGTCCTCATGCAGGTCATGCGTGTCAGCGATGCGGGCGCCTATCTTTTCCTGTTCCTCGGCCTTGCCTTCGCGTTCGCCTACACCGCGGGCACGCGGCCGTACGTGTACCTCGTGCCCGCGGCGACGATGATCGGGTTCGGCCTCGGGATCATCATCCCGACGGCGTTCGGCCTGCAAAGCCACGCGTCCGGGATCTTCGTGGCGTCGCTCGCGCTCGCGTACCTCGTGGTCTACCTGGTCGCGCCGTCGCGCCGGATCCCGCTCGCGCTCGCCGTGGTCATCGGCCTGGTCGCGATCGCTGACACCTTCGCATCCGTCCCGATCGCGGACGACCTGAAACCGTACTTCGCGCCGATCGTGGTCATCCTGACGGGCGCGTACCTCCTTCTGGAGACGCGCACGCACTAGCATCGGTCCGTGCCCATCGCACCTGACATCCTCGGCCTCGTCGGCAACACCCCACTCGTCGAGCTCAGCCGCATCGGCAAGGGTCTTCGGCCGCGCCTCGTCGCGAAGCTCGAGATGCTCAATCCCGGCGGCTCGGTGAAGGATCGCATCGGGCTCGCGATGATCGAGGATGCCGAGAAGCGCGGCGTGCTCAAGCCCGGCGGCACGATCGTCGAGCCCACGAGCGGCAACACCGGGGTCGGCCTCGCGATCGCGGCGGCGCTGAAGGGCTACCGGCTCGTCTGCACGATGCCGGACAAGCAGAGCCAGGAGAAGCGCGACATCCTCCGCGCGTACGGCGCCGAAGTCGTCATCTGCCCGACGGCCGTCGCGCCCGAGGACCCCGCCTCGTACTACAAGGTCGCCGAGCGCCTCGCGAAGGAGCTCCCCGGGGGCTACATGCCGGGGCAGTACTGGAACCAGCAGAACGTCGCGGCGCATTACAAGACCACGGGCCCCGAGCTCTGGGCGCAGACCGAGGGCAAGATCACGCACTTCGTCCTCGGTATCGGCACCGGCGGCACGGTCACCGGCGCGGGGCGCTACCTGAAGGAGCAGAACCCAGCGGTCCAGATCGTCGGCGCCGATCCCGAGGGCTCGATCTACACCGGCGACGTCCATCCATACAAGACAGAAGGTATTGGTGAGGACTTCTGGCCGGGGACGTTCGACAAGACGCTCGTCGACCGCTGGGTCCGCATCTCAGACCGCGACACGTTCCTCACCGCGCGACGGATCACGCGCGAGGAGGGGATCCTCGCCGGCGTGTCATCCGGCACCGCGATGTTCGCGGCGCTCGAGGTCGCCAAAGAATTGGACGAGAAGGCGCTCGTCGTCGTGCTGCTCCCGGACTCGGGCAAGTCGTACCTCTCCAAGCTCTACAACGACGAGTGGATGCGCCAGAACGGATTCCTGCAGCGCTTCGCGCACCTCATGCGCGTCGGTGACGTGATCCGCGATCGCGAGGGCGGCACGCCGCAGATCGTCGTCGTCTCGCGCGGCGACACGGTGCGCTCGGCCATCGACACGATGCAGCGCTACGGGATCTCGCAGATCCCGGTGGTCGCGAACGGGACCGCCGCGTCGGTGAGCGACATCGTCGGGAGCGTGCAGGAGCGGACGATGCTCGATCGCGTGTTCCGCGAGCCCGCGCTCGTCGATGCCACGGTCGAACGCGTCATGGAGGCGCCGTTCCCGGTCGTGCAGGCGAACGAGGATGTCGAGCGCCTCTACGCGGAGCTCGCCGGTGGCGTGCCGGCGCTCCTCGCCGTGGACGAGGGCCGGCCGGTCTCGGTCATCACGAAGGCCGATCTCCTGGAATTCGTCGCGCATCAGCGGCGGGCGGCCCGCTAGCGCCGACCGCTCGCTCGCCCGGCGCACTGGCACCTTCTCTGCAAAACCTCCGGGCACGCAGTTGCGTCGATCCGCACAGGGTTGACTGTCCGCTCTCCTGGCAGACAGTCATCGATCGAGAGGGGAGCTGCCGTGTCAGAACAGCGCGGTCCCGTCGATCCAGAGGCCCTCGCCGCGGCGCAGGCCGGCCTCCTTGCCGGTCCGGCGCAGAAGCGAGCGGAGCAGATCCTCGAGAGCCTCTGCGACCCGAGCCGCTTGCGCATCGTGCAGGCGCTCCGGGCGACGCCGCTCACCGTGAGCGAGCTGTCGCGGGTCATCTCGAAGACGCGCGCCGCGACGAGCCAGCACCTCCGGGTGCTGCGAGGCGTCGAGGCTGTGACGACGGAGCGCCGCGGCCAGTTCGTCGTGTACTCGCTTTCGGAGAACGTCAGCGCCGAGGTCCTCGAGAACGTCGCGAGCGCATTCGATCAGCTGAGAAGCGCATGACGAGGCGGATCGTGCTCATCGAGGACGATCCGGACACGGTCGCGCTGGTCGAGGAGATGCTCGGGGAGCTCGGCCATCACGTCGACACCCGCGCGCATCTCGACGACAGCCGCGGTGACGGTGACGCGGAGCTCGTGATCACCGACCTCGTCACGCTCCACGCCTTCGATCTCGCGGCCGCGCAGGAGTGGATCGCGCGGGTCCGGACGGTCTTCCCGAACGCGCAGATCGTCGTCTCGACCGCGCATGCGCCCGCGGCGCGGGCGGGCGCGGCGGGCCTCGGCGCCGACGCGGTGCTCACGAAGCCGTTCGACGTCGCCGATTTCACCTCGACCGTGGAGTCGCTGCTCGGCGGCTGACCCGTATCGCGCGTGGCGCCCATACTTGCGCCATGGGGAAGGACCTCCGCAAGCAGAGCTTCGAGACCCTCGCGATCCACGCCGGCCAGGAGCCCGAGGCGACGACCGGCGCGGTCACGGTGCCGATCTTCCAGACGAGCACGTTCGCGCAGGAGGCCGTCGGCAAGGACAAGGGCTTCGACTACGCGCGAACGAACAACCCCACGCGCAAGGCGCTCGAGACGTGCGTTGCGGCGCTCGAGTCCGGTGCCTGGGGCCTCGCGTTCGCGTCCGGGATGGCCGGCGAAGACGCGATCGCGCATCTCCTGAACACGGGCGACCACGTTGTGCTCGTGGACGACGTCTATGGCGGCACGTACCGCCTGTTCAAGCGGATCTACGAGCGCCACGGCATCGGGCTCACCGCGGTCGACATGCGCGACCACAAGGCGGTGAAGCGGGCGATCACGAAGAAGACAAAGCTCGTCTGGATGGAGTCGCCGACGAACCCGATGCTCAAGGTCATCGACATCGCCGCGATCGCGGAGCTCGCGCACAAGGCCAAGGCCCTCGCGGTCGTGGACAACACGTTCGCCAGCCCGTACCTCCAGCAGCCACTGCTCTTCGGTGCCGACCTCGTGACGCACTCGACGACGAAGTACCTCGGCGGCCACTCGGACCTCGTCGGCGGCGCGGTGATCGGGAGCTCGGCCGACCTGCACGAGCGACTGAAGTTCATCCAGAACGCGGCCGGCGGCGTCCCGGGGCCCCTCGACGCGTGGCTGGTGCTCCGAGGCGCGAAGACGCTCGCCGTGCGGATGGAGCGCCATTCGGCCAACGGGATGGCGATCGCGGAGTGGCTCCAGCAGCACCCGAAGGTGAAGAGCGTGAACTACCCCGGCCTGCGGACGCATCCGCAGCACGCGCTCGCGCGGCGGCAGATGCGGAGCTTCGGCGGGATGCTGAGCTTCGAGCTGAAGAGCGGGGGCGAGGCCGCGGCGAAGCGCATCGCGGCGCGGACGAAGATCTTCGCGCTCGCGGAATCGCTCGGCGGCGTCGAGTCGCTCATCGAGATCCCGCTCGCGATGACCCACGGGTCCGTGCGGGGGACCAAGCTCGCGCCGCCGGCGGGCCTCATCCGGCTGTCCGTGGGCATCGAGAACGTCGACGACCTCATCGCGGACCTCGCGCGCGCGATCGGATGAACCTGGCGATCGCTTTCGGCGCGGGGATCCTGTCCTTCGTCTCGCCGTGCGTGCTGCCCCTGGTGCCCGCGTACCTCGTGAACCTCGCCGGCGAGACGGCGGTCACCGGCGCGGACCGCCGTCGCACCGTCGCCCACGCGGCCGTCTTCGTCGTCGGCTTCAGCGCGGTGTTCACGCTGCTCTGGATCGGCATCGCGCTCCTCGGGAGCTTCGGCGCGACGTTCGTCGACTGGCTCCAGCGCATCGCGGGATTCGTCCTCATCGTGCTTGGGATGCACATGCTCGGGCTCATCACGATCCCGCTCCTCGAACAGGCGACGGACCTGCGGCTCGAGGGCCGCGCGTCCGGCTACCGGCGATCGCTGCTCATCGGCATCGCGTTCGGCGCGGGCTGGACGCCGTGCATCGGACCGTACCT
>Ga0070698_100005224_pt1 | contig 14201 bp, 12 predicted proteins | sample KBSK1502metaG_FD_65477 | JGI IMG/M metagenome (GOLD analysis project Ga0070698, IMG submission 65477) | Corn, switchgrass and miscanthus rhizosphere microbial communities from Kellogg Biological Station, Michigan, USA - KBS K1-50-2 metaG | ecosystem: Host-associated > Plants > Roots >...
TGGCCATCGTACACGACAGTGTATCGACGGCCGGGTGAGCCCCACGTCGGAGCGTTCTCGGGAATGTCATGCCTTTTCACGGCAAAGCCAAACCTCCTCGCCGCTTCGAGTCAGCGAGAATTGTTCCCTCTAGATGCGGGTTGCTGCTGCGTCAGACAGTGAAGCGTGCCGAGTCCCCACACGAGATCGACAGCGTGAATTCCGACGACCTCGCGGCCCGGATGTTCACGAGCAATGATGTCGAGGGCAATCCTGTCGTTCGGATCATTGAATGTTGGAACGATGACAATGTTGTTGGCGACATAGAAGTTTGCATAGCTCGCGGGAAGCCGCTGTCCTTCCATGATGACCGGTCGAGGATAAGGAACCTTCACGACTTTTTGCGACGCAGCTTCGAGCCGTCGAAGGTTATCGAGCGAGCCTCGATGATTCGCGTCGTCGGAGTTTTCCTCGAAAGCCAGCAGTACGCTGCCAGTCGGAGTGAACCGCGCGATGTCATCGATGTGACCGTGCGTATCATCCCCGACGCACCCTTCACCGAGCCATATCGTCGCGGTGATGCCCAGGTATTCCCTGAATGCCGCCTCGTAATCGGTGCGTGACATACCTGGATTCCGAACCTGGATGTCGCTCAGAAGCCACTCTTCGGTGACGAGCATGGTCCCTCGTCCATCGGTTTCAATTCCCCCGCCTTCGAGTACCATCCACGATCCATCGTCCGGACGATGTGCTGTGCTCCGTCGAAAACCGGTGATCCGTTCTACTGCCTCGCCGATTCTCTCGTCACGCTCATAATTGTCGTACTTCGCCCATCCGTTGAATCGCCAGTTTACCAGCTCTATCTCCTGGTTCTCGTTCCACACGAAAGTCGGCGCGGAATCGCGAAGCCAGACGCGATCGCTGGGAACGATGTGCAAACGGTATCGGGACTCGTCCACCGAGTGCGCGTCGAGAGATGTAATCGCAGATGCACGCACCGCTTCGTCGTGACAAAGAATCTCAACGCGCTCATGCGGATGAAGCGCGCGAACGATCTCCGCATAAACCCACGGGATTGCGCCGAGCTTGCCGGGCCAGTCCGGTTCGTGATGAGGCCACGCTATCCACGTTGCCTCGTGCCTTTCCCACTCAGCGGGCCAGATCAAATCGATCGAATTGCTAGCCCAGATACCGATTCAGAATCGGACCGTATGCATCGATGCGCCGATCGCGAAGGAAGGGCCAGTTGCGGCGGGTGTCTTCGATCAGCTTTCGATCGAGCTCAGCGACGAGCACCGCGGGCTCAGTACCCGCCTCGGCGAGAATCCGGCCGAACGGATCCGAGATGAACGAGTGTCCGAAGAACTCGATTCCATCGGTTCCTTCCTCGTCTTCATGACCCACTCGATTCGGCGATGCGACGAAAACTCCGTTCGCAATCGCATGCGCACGCTGCGCAGTCTGCCACGCCTCGAGCTGATTCTGACCGAACTCTTTTTTCTCCGAGGGATGCCAACCGATGGCTGTCGGATAAAACAGGATCTCAGCGCCGAGGAGTGATGTGATGCGCGCGGCTTCCGGATACCACTGATCCCAGCAGATGAGCACGCCGATCTTGGCGTATTTCGTATTCCACACACGAAATCCACTTACGCCTTTGTGCTCGCCATCGTCTGATACGTTCGGATCACCCGGCGCGAAATAGTATTTCTCGTAGTACATCGGGTCGTCGGGGATGTGCATCTTCCTGTAGACACCGAGAAGCTTGCCGTCCGCATCAACGATCGCGGCGGAATTGCGGTACACACCGGCGGCCTGACGCTCGAACACCGGCACGATGAGAACGACGTCCAGCTCCTGCGCCACTTTCTGCATTCTCTCGACTGCAGGCCCGGGAATCGGCTCGGCGATGTCGAAGCGCTCGGATTTCTGTGCCTTGCAGAAGTAGGGCGCATTGAACAATTCCTGAAGGCAAACGATCTGGGCACCACGAGCCGCAGCTTCCCGGACGCGTTCAGCAGCCCGTTTTATGTTGGCATTGGCGTCGGAGGTGACAGCCTCCTGGATCAAACCGACAGTCACTGGTGTGTTCATCGTAAGGCGAAAGCTGATACGTTTAGGCAGGCACTGGAAGTGGCTCGTGAGCCACCGTTGACGACATCATTTCCCTAGCCCATGACAGACCAAGACAACAGCCCGGAAGCCGTTCATCCAGAGATGCTCACGACGTCCGGCGGGACTCCTCTGCCGACCGGCGTCGACCGTAGAGGAACGCGGCGAAGTCACAGAACGCACAGCGTGTTCCGCGCCATCAAGGCGCAACATGCTGGTGAGCAGACGCGCATGCAGTCCCTCGCCGACTGGCTCACAACATTCGCGAGCTCGACAGGGTTTTTCTTCTTCCACGTCCTGGCGTTTACTGCTTGGCTGCTGTGGAACTCGGGAATCTTCAACGTACCGCAGTTCGATCCCTTCCCGTATGGGCTCCTGACAATGATCGTCTCGCTCGAGGCGATCTTCCTCTCGATCTTCGTCCTCATGAGCCAGGGCCGCGAGTCGCGCATCGCGGAGCTGCGCGAGGAGCTGACTCTTCAGGTGAATCTCCGGATCGAGGAAGAGATAACGAAGACTCTTCACCTCGTTGCCGGTCTCTACACGAGACTCGGATTCACCATGGGGCATGATCCCGATCTCAAGGAAATGCTTCAGCCTCTCGATCCGAGAAAGATGGAGGCTGAGGTCACCGAGCAGATCGAGGATGCTATTCCACGGCTTCGATTTGGCAAGAAAGAGGAACCTGCCTGACTGTTCTTGTTCAGCTCTTCACGAGTTGTCTCAGCACGTAAGGCAGAATTCCCCCGTGGCGGTAGTACAACATCTCTTCAGGTGTGTCGATCCTCATCACAACCTGAAACTCGCGAACAGTCGCATCGTCGGCGGTGGCGCGCACGGTCAGCACTGATTTCGCTTTCATGTCATCGGACAGTCCGATGATGTCGAACGTCTCGAAACCGGTCAGACCAATCGACTGACGCGTTTCGCCATTCGTGAACTCGAGGGGAAGCACGCCCATACCGACGAGATTCGAGCGGTGAATTCGCTCGAACGACTCGGCAATCACCGCGCGCACGCCCAGTAGCAGCGTTCCCTTGGCTGCCCAGTCACGCGAGGATCCCGTACCGTATTCCTTTCCGGCGATGATCACGAGAGGAACACCCTGACGCTGATACTCCATCGATGCATCGTAGATAGTCTGAGGATCTCCACCGGCGGATATCGCCGTCCATCCGCCTTCTGTCCCGGGCGCGAGCTCGTTGCGAAGCCTGATGTTCGCGAACGTTCCGCGCATCATCACTTCGTGATTCCCGCGACGCGCCCCGTACGAGTTGAATTCTGTCGTCTTCACACCGTGCGCAATCAGCCACTTGCCTGCCGGACTCGCGGCGGGAATCGATCCCGCGGGAGAGATGTGATCAGTGGTGATCGAATCGCCAAGCAGTGCGAGCGCCCGCGCCTGGCGAATCGGCCGCACGCCCGGAGGCGTGAGCGTCATACCGTCGAAGAACGGTGGATTCTTCACATAGGTAGACTCAGCGTCCCACTGGTAGAGCTCACTCTCCGTCATCGGAAGTGATTTCCAGTTGGCGTCGCCGTCGAACACGTTCGCGTACTGAGTCTTGAACATGTGGGCTTTGACGGAGCGGAGGATTTCGTCCTCGACTTCCTTCGGTTGAGGCCAGATGTCGCGAAGGAAAACGGGGCCATCGGTTCCAATACCGAGCGGCTCGGTGTTGAAGTCGATGTCCATCCGGCCCGCAAGCGCGTACGCAACGACGAGTGGCGGTGACGCGAGATAGTTGAATCGTGTCAGCGGATTGATGCGTCCCTCGAAGTTTCTATTTCCTGACAGCACTGCAGCGACGACGAGCTTGTTGGCTTCCACAGCTTCCGCGATGGGCTCGGGAAGGGGACCGGAGTTTCCGATGCAGGTCGTGCAGCCGAATCCCACGATGTTGAAGCGAAGCTTCTCGAGCGAGCCGAGTACGTTCGCCGCAGTGTAGTAATCACGGACCACTTTCGATCCCGGCGCGAGTGACGTCTTCACCCAGGGCTTTGTCATAAGCCCCTTTGCGACGGCATTGCGAGCGAGCAGTCCCGCCGCGAGCATCACACTCGGATTCGACGTGTTGGTGCAGCTCGTAATCGCGGCGATCACCACTGCGCCGTGCCTGAGTCCGAAAGTCTCACCGTTCATTGTCACCTGAACCGCGGAATTCTGTCCTGCCTGCTCTTCGTGTGACGTAGCCACGACCGATGGAGAAAGCTGAGGCGAAGCTGCTACCGACATTGCCTGCTTCGCGGCAGCGATTCCCGCAACAGTTCCTGTTTTCTCGAGATCTGCGTGGAGCGCTTCGCGGAAGAGTTGTTTCGCGAGCTTGAGCGGAACGCGATCCTGCGGCCGCTTTGGTCCTGCGAGACTCGGCTCTACTGTTCCGAGGTCGAGGTCAAGACTGTCGGTGAAGATCGGGTCCGGAGTATCGTCGGTTCGGAAAATCCCTTGAGTCTTTGCGTATGCCTCCACCAGCTGAACCTGTGACTCATCGCGTCCAGTGAATCGGAGGTAGTTGATTGTCTCCGCATCGATCGGGAAGAATCCCATCGTTGCGCCGTATTCGGGTGCCATGTTCGCGATTGTCGCGCGATCGGCGAGCGACAGCGATGAAAGCCCGGCGCCGTAGAACTCGACGAACTTTCCGACGACCTTCTTCTGACGGAGCATCTGTGTCACTGTAAGAACGAGATCCGTCGCAGTCGCGCCGGGTGGAAGCTTGCCATGCAGCTTGAATCCGATGACTTCAGGAATCAGCATCGATACAGGCTGTCCGAGCATTGCCGCTTCTGCCTCAATTCCGCCCACGCCCCATCCGAGGACGCCGAGTCCGTTGATCATCGTGGTGTGCGAATCGGTTCCGACGAGTGAGTCCGGATATGCAACCGGTTGGTTGCCTGTTTCATGTACGAATACAGCTTGCGCCAGGTACTCGAGGTTGATCTGGTGGACGATTCCGGTATCCGGCGGAACTACGCGGAAACTCTGAAGCGCCTTCTGTCCCCAGCGAAGGAATGCGTAGCGCTCCTGATTGCGCTCGAACTCCATGTTGGCGTTGATGAGAAACGCAGCGTCTGAACCGTATTCATCGACTTGTACGGAGTGATCGATCACGAGATCGACTGGCTGAAGCGGATTGATCTTCCTTGGATCGCCGCCGAGTCGCGCGAGTGCATCGCGCATCGCGGCGAGATCGACTACTGCGGGTACTCCGGTGAAGTCCTGGAGTAGAACGCGTGCAGTTCGAAATGCGATTTCCTTTTCGATTTTCCCTTTTACGTCCCAGCTCGCGAGCGCTTCGATGTCGGCGCGCTTCACGAACTTTCCGTCTTCGTTACGGAGAAGGTTTTCGAGGAGAATCTTGAGGCTGACGGGAAGGAATGCTGCTTTGCCGCCGGAGGTTTCGTGGAGGGAGTCGAGACGATAGATGGTGTATTGTCGCCCTCCGGCCTCGAGCGTTGACCGGCTTCCGAAGGAATTCGGGTGAGTCATGTTTAGTTCTCTGGAACAGGCCGCGCCGTGCGCTGGCCGGTTGCTCTGAGCCACTGCCGTCCTGGGTTTTGGCGGACGACAGGCTGAACTAAATGTAGCACATGCCAAATCGGGTGACGCGCGACCGAGGCTCCCGTCTTATCTTCGTCGCCACCGTGGAAGAAATCAGGAAGGGGATGCGGTCAAGAGATGCAGACCATAGAAGAGCTACGCCGCTCGATCGTCGAGGATCCGGAGCTTCCATCAATCGCTACGCCGATGATTCTGCGGCAAGGCGAGGACGCTCACATGAAAGTGCAGCGCGCAATCTGGCGCGAGCTGCGTAGCGCCGAGCTCGGCGGACACGGATCACTGACGGTCATCGAGATCGGTCAGCTCTACGTCACTAATCAACGGGTGATCGTCGCTGGTGTCGCCAGTGAGACGAGCGTCGAGCTGACTGAGCTCGAAGGAACTGCAGTCTCGGATGGAATGCTGCTACTGCAGAGAGTTGGGGGGCTCGATCCCTACATCGAGCTCAATTCTCCCGCGCTGCTCGATATTGTCCTCCTGCTCGTTGAGCGAGCGAGGCGAGGAGGCCGTCCGCTCAAGGAGTACCTCAACGAGCCTTCAGCTCCCGCTGCACAACAGGCTGTACCCGCCCCGAAACCGAAAGCTCAAACACCGGCAACACCACCTGCTACGCTCGACGAGCTGCTCGCAAAGCTCGACAAGCTCGTCGGACTCACTTCCGTAAAAAGTGAGATTCACACTCTCGTGAACGTCGCCCGCGTGAAGGAGATGAGAAAACGCGAAGGACTCAAAGCGGCAATGACTTCATACCATATGGTATTCGTTGGCCCGCCAGGTACCGGAAAGACAACGGTCGCACGACTCGTATCGCAGATCTTTCACGCACTCGGTCTCCTCTCGAAAGGCCACCTCGTCGAAGTCGATCGCGCCGAGCTGGTTGCCGGCTATGTGGGCCAAACCGCAATCAAGACTGATGCGTGTGTGAAGGAAGCCCTGGGCGGCGTGCTCTTCGTCGACGAAGCGTACAGTCTTGCTTCAGGTTCCGATCAGGACTTTGGACACGAAGCGATCGAGACTCTCCTCAAGTTGATGGAAGACAATCGCGAAGACCTCGTTGTGATTGCAGCGGGCTATCGCGATCGAATGGAATCGTTCGTCGAGTCGAATCCAGGACTCAGATCACGCTTCACGAGATTCATTGACTTTCCCGACTACACTCCCGATGAGCTCACGACAATCTTCACGCGTCTCGCTGAAGAGGAGGGATACAGGCTCGAAGACGGAGTGGCGGAATCGATTCGACAAAAAATGTTCGACGCTTACATCAATCGAACACCGACGTTTGGCAACGGGAGAATGGTGCGGAATCTTTTCGAGCAGACCCTGACAAAGCAGGCAAACAGACTCGCGAGCGCGAGCCCGACACGCGAGCAGCTTTGCACGCTGCTAGTGACAGACCTCGCAACCTGACGTAATTTCGAGCCGCCCCCCAACGGAGGGTCTCCCGGATGGTGCCGCACAGACTGATGATCTTCATGGCTGCGATGACTGTATCCGCCGTGACGGCACGTGCGCAGGACATGCTGATCAAGCCGCGAACCATAGAGCCAGGTCGCATCATCGCAATAGGCGAATACCCAGCGCCTGTTGTCGCCGTGAAGCCGCGAACCATAGAGCCAGGTCGCATCATCGCAATGGGCGAATACACGGCGGTCGTCGCCGTGAAGCCGCGGACCATTGCACTGAGCGGTGTCGCGGCTCAGGGCTCATACACTCCAGCCGCTCCCGTCGTCAGTCCACGCACAATCCGCCTCACGGGCTGGACTGCCTCTCCGCCACCGAAAGGAGGAAAAAAATGAAAACGCGAATTACATCTTTGGTCGCAGCCGGTTTCCTCGTTGTCGCAGGCGGAGCCGCTCGCCGTGCTGAAGCACAAACCACTTCACCCGTTGGAGATGTGACCTTCACAGTTCCGCTCAACATCACTCAGATGTCGCCCGACATCACCAAAGTCGCAGTGTATTGCAGGATCGTGGGCCCCGCGATCCACACGAGGTCGGGCAACATCGGCGCCCAGGTTGAGCTCGTCCCTCAGGCTGGGCAGGTCGTGACGACGGCTACCGTCGTTGTCCCCTGGCAGATGACCGACATGACGGATCCCACCGGCACACAGGCCACGTACAGCTGCATGCTCTCGGGATTCAGCAACTCACTTCAGCGGTGGGATATCTTTCGCGAAGACCATCTCACGCCGGCCTTTCGGCTGAAACCGACGCCGACGGAAATGACTGGCACGTTCGTGTGGTAGTGCGTCAGGATATTTCCTGTCGCTCCACGCTTTCCTTGATCGTCTTCGGCTCAAGAGCTTCCTGAAGATTTGCGTCGCGCGGGCCGAGCGGCTCCGCGTGAATCGCATATGTCGGACAATGATGTACGAAGTCACCGTCGGCTGGTGACCAGTCGACAACAGGAACTCGCGCGAATGCCTTGCCCGCCTCATCCATCGCCATGATTCGAGGAGCCAGGGCAACGCACAGGGTGCAGCCAATGCACTTCTCGCGATCGACCGATATCGCGACCTGACGCCTCGGAAAAATTCCGGTCTCCGAATTCACGCATGCGTCGAAATCCTTCAAAGCTTCGAGCGCGGCCTTGTAACCAGCCTCGATCAGCTCATCCGCGTGCGAGAAGCTGAACCATCCTATATGCGAGACACGCGGCCGAATGAGAACCATTGGCGGGCCGGACCATTTCTCTAGTGGCTGCAGCTGAAGCGCATGCATCATCGTCGTTGCTGCGCGCATGTAAATCGCCGTAAATCCGTTCCGCGAAATGTCCTTCTGCGTGATGATCGAGCTGCTTCCCGTATCGACCGCGATGACAGCATCCATTCCCTGAGACGCAACCGCGACCGGAAGGTTGTCCACGACTCCGCCATCGACGCACGTGCGATCACCGACTTCACCGGGAGGATAGAATCCCGGCAGCGCACATGAGGCATACACGGCATCGAGCACACTTACATCGCGCAATCCGGGAAGACCCCAGACAACGGGCGATCCGCGCTGCAGATCGACCGTATTCACCAGCAGTGTCGCGCTCAGGTCGTCGAAGGTCATGTCCTTCACGACCGACGCACACACCTGCCGCAAGGGTGCGCCCTGATAAATGCTCGGCGCATGGGTTCGCTCGAGAACTATTCCCAGACGGTTGAGACGGAAGAGATCGCGACGCCTGAGGTTTCTAGCATGCTCCTCCATCTCGTCGATCGGCATCCCGCTCGCCTTTGCCGCGCTGATCAGCGCGCCAATGCTTGTCCCGGCATAGACGGATGGGTGGATACCGGCTTCGACGAGGGCGCGGAGAACGCCGATGTGCGCGAAGCCCTTGAGCCCGCCGCCGCCCAGCACCACGGCGATTTTCCGCTTTCGTATTCGTGGCTCGGCTCTGCGTTCCGCGGTTGTGGTGAGCTCGCTCAAATTCGTCGCCTCGACAAGACGGTATAATTTGTATCCAACCCTTCACTACAGCAGCATCGCATGAACGATCCACTGCTCGATTATCGAGATGAGTTCCCGATTCTCGACAAGACCACCTATCTGATCTCGAACTCGCTGGGTCCGATGCCCCGCTCGGTACCGGCGAAACTTGCGGAATACGCCGACGACTGGGGTAGCCTCGGAGTCAAGGCTTGGACAAAAGGCTGGTGGGAGAAGCCGGTCGATGTGGGCAACGAGATTGCTCCTCTAATGAAGGCAGAAGCGGGAACCGTGGTGATGATGCCGAATGTCACCATCGCCCAATCAGCTGTCATTTCCGCTATGGATTTCAGTGGTAGTCGAGATACAGTCGTCATGACCGAGCTCGATTTTCCGTCTGTTCGCTATGCGTGCGAGGCACTCGCGAAGAAACTGGGAGCCCGCGTTGTGGTTGTAAGATCCGACGACGGAATTTCCATCGACCAGGACCGCCTCCTCGAGGCAATCGACGAACGCACCAGGCTTGTCGCGATCTCTCACGTTTTATTCAAATCAGCGTTCATAAATGATGCGGACGCGATCTGTGCACATGCGCACAGGATGGGAGCGATGGTATCGCTCGACGCGTTTCATTCGGTTGGAATCGTCCCGGTGGATGTGCAGAAGAGCGGCGTGGACTTCCTTACAGGTGGTGTACTCAAATGGCTCTGCGGCGGACCGGGAGGATGTTTCCTGTATGTATCGCCGAAAATCCGTGACGACCTCGCTCCCACTCTCACCGGATGGCAGGCGCACGCGCGGCCGTTCGCATTCGAAGACCGCATGGAGTACACGCCGGGGCCATTTCGCTGGCTGAACGGAACGCCGGTCATCCCTGCGCTGTACGCATCCGCAGAGGGAGCGAAGATCATTCGCAAAGCGGGCGTCGACGCGATTCGAAAGAAGAGCATGCGTCACACGTCACGCTTGATAGAACTGGCGGACGAGCGAGGGTATCGGGTTTTCGCTCCGCGCGACCCGAATCGCCGCGGTGGAACGGTCGCCATCGATGCGCCGCACGGATACGAGGTAGCCCAGGTGCTGCTCTCGAGGGAGATCCTCGTCGACTACCGCGTCGGTGCCGGGATTCGGGTTGCGCCTCACTTCTTCACCACGGACGCGGAGATCCAGACGCTGATCGATGCAATCGACGAGATCCTTGCGACAGCATCGTGGGAGAAACGCGGTCAGGGACACGCCGTTGTAACCTGAAGCGCAAAACCCGGGCGGTGGCGAGTCATGAGTTACCAGTCATGGGTCGTGAGTTGTCCGTTTATATCGTTCAAACCGGGAACCCAGCACCCAAGACTGTTAACCCAAAACCCGCCACCGCCCGGGTCCAGGTTCGACTGCTCGTAATCCTGCTGTTACGTGAAAGCGACTCACACCGTCGAATTATTAGCAAGCAATGTGTGAACGGCGCATAATGTGCCTTGAACAAAAGCGTGTCCGGATTGTACTATAGGGCAACTCGATCAGTCGGAGGTTGTGAACGTCCATGACACCCTTTCTGAGTTCCGAGGAGTATGACGAACGCGCACACCAGCTGTACAATGAAGGCCAGTATGATGAAGCGTTGGATGTGCTCCGGGAGGGACTTGCACTCTATCCGAATGCGGTAGAGCTGCACATTGGCGTCGGTTACGCATATCACGCCAGGGAAGAATTTGCGTGGGCACGCAGGAGCTTCGAGGAAGCCCTAGTCCTCGACCCCGAGCACGAAGATGCACTCGCCGGGCTCGGTGAAACCCTTCTGAAATTCGGACAGCAAGCTGCGGCGCTGAGATCTTTCCGGCGCACGCTCGAGCTCGGTTACGAGGATGACATCGAGCTGATGCTTCAGGTTGGACGCGCCCTTTTCCGCGAAGGGCTCATTGAAGAATCGCGAGAATACTTCGAAACTGCGGCTCAGCAATCCCCTGATTCGGCCGAAGCGGTCTCCTGCATCGGCTACGCACAGCACAGACTCGGCGATGACGAATCTGCCATCGCGACGTTGCGGCGTGCGCTCAAGCTCGACGAGGATCACACCGAAGCGCGGATCTACCTCGGAAACATCTTTTACGACCGGGGAGACTACGAGGCCGCGCTGTATCATCTGGATCGCTCGACGCCAGATGATCACTGGGATGAGCTCGGTATCTGGAGGCTCATCGAACTGAAGAAGATGGTCTATCGTTTGCGTGACAACGACCCGGAGCTCAAGCCGTGGGAAGAGCGGCTTCAGGAGCTTTCGGGAGAGCCGGACGACATCGACGAAATGCTCGCGGAGATCGAAGCCAAGGCGGCGGAAGCCGCTGAAAGCGAGGCCCGCGGACAGCTCGAGTTGTTCGGTGCTCTGCTCGGAACCTTCGCCAGGGAAAAATCGGGCGACGACGAGCACTGCATCACCGTCGACGAGGACCACTCGTTCGAGGGAACCTGGGAGGAGATCCTTCAGAAGATGAGCGCAGCACGCAGCGGCACTGACAAAGTTTCCTTGAAGGACTTCATGCAGACTGAAGCCCGCCGCGGCTACTCGCTCACGGGTCACACTATTCCCACGGAAGATGCGGAGAGCTTTATCCGCGGAAGCGCCGATGCAGGGCTTCTGCGGATAGTGAGATGAACGGCAACCAGCAGTCGGCGCTGGCTGCATTGAAATCCGTCGAGCCGCTCATATCGCGGCTCGACGGTTCGCAATCCGCCGAGGACCGCGCTGCCGACATCCTCGAGCTCTGGCAGGGAACCGAGAAAGCCCTGCGCGCTCTCATGGGCGGCTCTCAGCTCGGAGGGCAGGGTCTGATTCGAGAGCTCAGGCAGCGCGAGCTGATCTCACTTGGTCAGGCATATGCGCTACTCGAATTCCTTGGCGCACGAGACAGAGCGAATCGCACTACGTACAAAGCGACCGATAATGATGTCGTAGTTGCGCGCGAAGGTTATCGACAGCTCGAAGCAGGACTGAGCTCAGCTGCTCTCGAGCCGCCGCCCGCGGCGCCTCCGCCGCCTCCGCCGCAGCAGCAATACGCTCCGCCGCCACAGCCATACGCTCCCCCTCAGCAGCAATCCTATGCTCCGCCGGCGGCTGGCGCGTCATCGTACGCGCGACCGTCAACACCCCCGCCTGCGTATTCGCCACCACCCGCGTATTCTCCGCCTCCGGTACCGCCACAGCCCGCTGCGGCAGAACCCACGTACGCCGCGAGACCAAGCCGTGCTCCGGCAAATCTCTGGTTCATTGTCGCACTCGTCGTCCTACTCGGAGCAGCGATTGGTGGATATGCGTTGTTTGCGCGGCGCTCATCTCCCGACAAGCAGATGAACGAAGCAGTAGCAGCAATGCAGTCAGGACGAAGAGAAGCTGCCCGGGGCGAGTTCACTCAGATCGCACGGGAGAATCCCAATATGGCCACGCCTCACATCTTCTTATCGAGGATGGCACGCGAGGAGGGTGATCTTGGCACTGCCCGTCGCGAGCTCGAGACGGCGATCCGGCTGGAGCCCGGGAATGCCGTCGCCCTTCGAGAGATGGGGCTGATCCTTTTCTCTGCTGGGAATTACGAGCTGGCGCGCCGCTTTTTCGTGAGAGCGCTGAACGTGAACGCAGACGACAAGGCCTCGATGGGCTATCTTGGGTGCGCACTCGCTCGACTCAATCGGTTCGACGAGGCGACGAGATTCATCAATCGCGCCGGACCCGGGAGCTGGAGTACCTGCTTGCCCAGTGGTCCGCCCACCGGCCCTATGTGATAGAGTTCGAATCCGCGACGAAAATCTACAGATCACTCCTCGGCCGCTCGGTCACCGCAGTCGAGGATTTTTCGTTGCGCGTAGCTGAAGGCGAGGTGCTCGGCATTGCGGGTCCGAACGGCGCGGGGAAGAGCACGCTGATCTCGCTCGTGCTTGGATATCTCCGGCCGACCCGGGGCAAAGTTACGATAGCCGGAACCGATCCTCGTAAGTACGTCGAGAAGAACGGCATCGGATATCTCTCCGAGCTGATGAACATTCACTCCAACTGGACGGCGGAGTCAGCTCTTCATCGATTCGCTGTGCTGGCCGACATCAAGCCCGCGGAAGTTCAGTCTCGCGTCGATTCCGTGATCAATCAACTTGGCATCGAAGAGCATCGAAGCAAGAAGATCAAGGCACTCTCCAAGGGAAACCTGCAGCGACTGGGACTCGCACAATCGCTCCTGCGGGATGAGCCGGTAATGATTCTCGACGAGCCCACGCATGGACTCGATCCCGTGTGGACGCAGCGCTTCAGGGGAATCGTGGAAAGTCTACGTCGTCCCGGGCGAACGATAATAATTGCGTCGCACAATCTCGACGAGCTTCAGCGACTCGCTGACAGGGTTGCGATCATCGATCGCGGGCGACTGCAACGTCTCGTACAAACGGGATACGATCAGACAGCAGAGACCGCGGGCACTTATCGAATCGCTGTTGCAGGAAACGCGCACAGGATGCGCGAGATCGTTCCATCAGCGATTGAGGCAGGAGGCGGAGAATTCGAGGTGCCGGTGAAGAATGTCGATCATCTGAACGAAATTCTCTCGAAATTGATCGGCGCAGGCATCCTCGTTGCCAGCGTGATTCCGGCGCGCTCGGTTCTCGAGCAGCAATTCAGGGAAGCCGTGGGAGAAAAGGAGTGATGCGCAGCAATCTTCGCAGATACGCACTCTGGCAGATACGCGACTTCGCACGCGATCGAGGGATCGCGCTGCTTCTCGTTGGATTCCTGATCGGGTTCACGATTGTAGGTCCGGTGAGGGCAGTCGGCCGATCGATTGATGAAGGACTCGCGAAGAATCTTCTGGTCGCGATTCTGGCTCAGCTGGCGTTCATTCTCGCTTTCATAACGCTGAACGGAATCGTTTCGACGGACAGGAAGATGGGCTACTTCAGATTCCTGTTCTCGAAACCGGTCAGCATTCCCGCGTACTACACGCAGCTGTTCGTTGTCTATCTCGTCGGGTTTCTCGCTGCAATTGCGATTCTTCTCGGCGCGTTCAGCATTTTTGCGCATCCAGTTTCACCTTTTGGACCGCTCTTGTTCTGTGCTCTGGTCTTTCTGTCTCTCGGCGGGATTGCGTTTCTGATAT
>Ga0070698_100005226_pt1 | contig 14196 bp, 9 predicted proteins | sample KBSK1502metaG_FD_65477 | JGI IMG/M metagenome (GOLD analysis project Ga0070698, IMG submission 65477) | Corn, switchgrass and miscanthus rhizosphere microbial communities from Kellogg Biological Station, Michigan, USA - KBS K1-50-2 metaG | ecosystem: Host-associated > Plants > Roots >...
TTCGGTGGTCTCGGAGTACTCGCCGCCAACGCTGTCCGCCATGACGTTGTTATCGACGCCAAGGACGCGAGTGGCAAGGGCATCAAGCAGACAATCCCGGTGTTTCTCCCGAAGTCGGACAGACCAAAGGATAAGAGCTATCGGATAGCGACAATCAACGAGGTCGCCGAGACCCTTGCTGCCGTGCCCGACATCCCCCGCAGCAAGATCGTACGCGTTGACGTGCACTGGATGACGTATACTGGGGGCACAGGCAAGCCAGCGACACGCACGAGACCTCTGCGGCAGCCGGTGCGGATGGTGTCGTAAACATGTATCCGATCAAGAATACTGAGAACTATCGCACTCTCCTTAATGTCGAGGTCACCCACGAGACCGGGCATACCGCCTCCATTGCGGCCTGGGGAGGAGACACCGACGACGAGAAATGGAAACCTTGGCGTTTGGCGATGCAGTCCGACGGCATCGCCGTGTCCCAATACGCCAAGACAACGATTTTCGAGGACTTCGCCGAGAGTTGGGCGCTTTACGCTCCGGTAGTTGGAACGCCACGCGAAGCGGAAGTCCGTGCGCTCATCCCGGCGCACTGCAAGCTCATGGATACCCTCCTCTGGCAGAAGCCGACCGGGACACGGCCGTAAGGCAGCTAAAGATACCTTGGGTGCCGGCAAGTTGGCAGCTACGGCGGCGAACACCTGTTTTCCGGCGCCGGACTACAAAGATCAAAAGGAGGAGTTAACCTTATGGCCGACAATGCAAGATCCGAACCGCTCGCAACGGAACAGACAACCCTGACTCCGACAGACCGATACGAGTCCACATTCGTCGTCAGTCCTGATCCGGCGAAAGGTGATTTTACAACATTACAGGACGCGATCAACGCGCTGCCGCCGACTGGCGGGAAAGTTTTCGTAAAAGCCGGCGTTTATCCAATCACTAGCACAATCCAAATCACCACGAGCAACGTTCAAATCCAGGGCGAAGGAATGGGTATCACTATCTTCACAGCGGATAGCACCATGACGGGGAATACGCCTGGCCTGGAAGCATATAATTCTACAGTTGGAACCGCTCGACCACTCGTGGCCGATACCGCTCGCGGAGATTCCACGCTTAAGATCTCGCCGGGGGATGCTACATCCTTCAATGTCGGCGATTATGTACTGTTATTTTCAGATAAGCCGGTTGATACCGAACAGCCCGCTAAACATGCGGGGGAGATCAAACTGATCACAGCCGTCGATTCGATAGGTGGCGTCATCGCGGTTGATGACCAGATATTCGATACTTATACCGCGACCGATTCGGCGCACATTATTCGAGTCGCCATGCTGCAGAATATCACTCTCTCCGATTTTTCCATCACGACCGAAGCGGCCTCTTCTGCGTTGACCGCTGGATTCACGCATTTTCGGTTTATTGAAAATCTGCAGATTCAGCGGATCGAGGTCCATGACGCATTTAATACCGGGATTCATGTGCAGTCTGTGCGCAATTCCAAGATTTCCGACTGTTACATTCATCACATCAACGATGTAACACCGCCAAGGAACGAACATTACGGGATAGTGGTGGGTTCGGCATCGCAGAATGTCAGCATAAGCGGTTGTCGATTCTCTCACACGCGACATGCGGTAACCACAGGAGGCAGCAGCGGAACGAATCAAAACGGAGTCCAACGCAACATTGTCGTAGCCAACTGCACCTCAATGCTGACCGATACGGCCCATTTCGATACGCACCAACCGGCGGAGAATGTTACGTTCATCGGCTGTGTTGCCGATGGCGGTGTATCCACGGCTTCGACCGCATACGGCTTCCAGATGCGGGCTCGGAATTGTTCTATCATCGGATGTTCAGTGCTCCAGGCCATTGGCCGAGGCATCATGCTGTTCGGTCCGGTTTCCAGCGGGGCCACGATTGTTGGCAACATGATCGCCAATGTGAAGGCGCGCGTCGGAGGCACCCTCGGAGCAGGAATCCATCTTGCCGGACCGGAAACATCCGGTTCGATTGCTACCTCCAATCATTCGATCACGGGAAATGTGATCAAGAATTGTGACGGATCTGCTATCACCAACGGCGGATCAAACAGCGACATTGTCATCAGCGGAAACATCATCGAGAACACAAACCAGGTAGTGCCCGCAGCAGCCATTCAGCTTTCCAACGCAGTACGTGTTCTTATAACCGGAAACAACTTTAATGGAGTTGGCTCGAATCCGGCTATTGCGATGTCTGGCACATCCGACAACTGGGAGATCAGCCAGAATTACCTCAGCAACTTTGGAACCGAGCCAGTGGCGCTACGCGGTACCGGCTCGGTGCTGATCAATAATTTCGGATACAACCCAATTGGCGCGATTGCCAACCCCTGGCCTACCAGCAATAGCGACTTAACAAATAACGTTGCTGGTGGCTCCCCCAGCCCCCAAAACGGAACCGTTTACACCGTCCGGCATACTCCCAAGACTATTGTCGTCACCAGCGGTACCGTGTCGCAGATTACGATCGATGGAGTGAATACCGGGTTGACCGCCGGCGTATTCAAGTTGGGAATTGGTGAAACGATCGCCATCAGCTATGACGTCGCTCCGATAACCGCAATCTTCGGAGAATAAGATAGCCAAGCTATGAACGCGCCGTCGCAAACGCGTCTATACGCATATCTACGTATACAATTTACGGCTTTTATTGCTATACTTGCCTTTTCAGATCGTTGAATAGGCCGTCTCATGTTGCCACGTTTTTACGTCGAATCGTTTCGGAGGTCTCTCGGGATGAAATCGATACATGCAGGCCGCGCTGGCCTGATATTGTTAGTCAGCCTTACCTTAAGCAACTCTGGCTGCAATAATAACAGTAACCTCTCGCTGGTGGACGATGCCGGCGGGCGTAAACCAGAAGATCTTCCTGAGATTGCGGATGACGTATTCAAACCAATGGACGGCGGGATTGCGCTTTCGCCAGATGAAATCAAGGGACGCAACACCTGGAATCTCTGGTGCGCCGGCACCGAGCAATTCTGGGAGCGAATGTCGCGCGAAAGTTACGGGTTAATCGACCTCCTCAAAACCATCGACTCACGAGGACATTCAACCCGGTTCAAGCAGATGGGACTAATTAACGAGCCAGGCTACAAACAGGCGACCAAGCCGGATCAATATGGACTCTGGATCGACGAAGCCGTTGAGCCAGAACCACCGGCAATTGATCCCAAAATCTATGGTCGTTCGAGTGGTATTATGGGTTTCCGGGTCTTCGATAATCCCGATTTCAAGGGTGAAGCGGTGAAAAAATGGGACGGCAACCGCTACTACAACGACGCCAATTACGCGGTCGATCCGAAGTTAGTACGCCCCTATCGCGTAGGTATTTCGTGCGGTTCCTGCCACATTGCGTTCAACCCATCTAATCCGCCGGAAGACCCGGAGAACCCTAAATGGACAAACCTCGCATCGGCCATTGGCAACCAATACATACGGGAAGGCCCGGTTTTTGCCCACAATGTCAAAGAGGGAGGTTTCTTTTGGGAGATGTTGAAAGCTCAGCCGCCCGGGACTTCAGATACTTCGAGAATCGCAACGGATAACATCAATAATCCCAATGCGATCAACCCGATCTTCCTGCTCGGTGTGCGCGCGTCCGAGGGAGCAGAAGAAACGCTGTCCGGCCAAACGCTGCTGTTGCCGCTGATAAGAGATGCGGTCCAAAAAGGCTCTGACTCCGTCACGATGCCGGTACCTCACGTTTTGAAAGATGGCGCTGACTCCGTCGGTGTCGTCGGTGCGACCTTGCGTGTTTACGTCAACATTGGGAGCTATTCGCAGCACTTTTTGCAGCAGCACAACGTGCTGATCGGGTTGACCAAGCAGAAACCATTCGAAATCGAGACGGCGCAGAAATATTCCGTGTACTGGCTGGCTACCCAGCAGAAATTTCAGAACGTCGGAAAGTTCTTCACCCGGCTGAAGTCCTATCGGCTCGAGGACGCGCCAGGCGGGAAAGATCTCATCACCAAGGACGAAGCGGAGATGACACGCGGAAAGATCGTCTTTGCGGAGAATTGTGCGACCTGCCACTCGAGCAAGCGACCGCCAGCCGGCCAGGATGAGATAGCGTGGTTCAGACAAGAAGTGCTGAAGCCGGATTTTCGGGAGGATAACTTCTTTTCGGATGATCGGCGTTATCCGATCACCAAGATCCAGACAAACGCCGCCCGAGCCTGCGCCACGAACGCGATGCGCGGACACATCTGGGCAAATTTCTCATCGGAAACGTACAAAAATTTGCCGTCGGTCGGAGCCATTAAGGTATGGAATCCATTCACTGAGGCCGAGGAAGATTTCAAAATCGAGGGAGGGGGCCCTGGATATTATCGGACAGCTTCGTTGATCAGTGTGTGGTCCTCTGCGCCGCTGCTGCACAACAACTCGCTTGGCAAATTTACCGGTGATCCGTCAGTCGCGGGGCGAATGGAAGCGTTTAATGACGCGATTACCAAGCTCCTCTGGCCGGAGAAACGCCTGGGCAAGGATTCGATTTGGCGCACCACGCGCGAATGTAGTTTGCAGATACAAGGGGCTGCGCTTCCCGAGGCGCTGCGAACTCTGCTTAAGCCCGTTCTCGATCCAGACGGTTATTTTCGTATCGGGATGATCCCCAAAGGTACCCCGATCAATCTGTTGGCCAATGCTAATCCCGACACGGATCCGAAAGAGCTCGCGGACATCTGTCTGAAGATCAAGAAGGCGTTCGCCGAGATCAAGCTCAAGAACCTCGACGATGCAGCTGCTGCCGAGGTACTCAAAACGGAGGTTGCGCCGGCATTGTTTAAAATTAGTAAGTGCCCGGACCTGATTGAAGACCGCGGTCACTACTTCGGAACAGGGCTTCCCGACGCCGACAAGTTGGCGCTGATCGAGTATCTGAAAACGCTCTAACCATCCCATTCCCCTACCGAGCTAACCTCAATAGATTACTACCGGAGCAGCCATGGCTATAACCGTTCCAGATTTGCTGAAAATGTCGCAGGCCCAGCTTGACGAGCTCTTCACTAATAGCTCGACGGGCGACATCCCTGACGGCGAAGGAAAAGGTACCGCTATCATTGCTCCCGGCACCACTTACAGCCAGGACATCGCCGAGTTCATCAACCATTTCGCGTGGCAGGGCAAAATTTTCGATTCGCAGAAAGGCGTGTTGCGAAACGAGATCCTCTCTTTCGGCCTTCGTGCGATCATCGCGAAGGTCTACAAAGCGCCGAGTTGGCTAGATGGCAAGGAATGCATCGTCCTCGATTATTCCGAGACGTCGCTTCTCGCGCATTGGATTCGAGATGAGATTCGGAGCATCGCGCCCGGGACGTATCTCGGGAAAGTTTATTGGGACAAGAAGAGGCTGATCGATTTCGCTCTGGAATTCAAAAAATAACCTACCGAAAGCTCGTTAGCGGGAACGGTTCTCTCCGCATCAAACCGGAGCCGATGTCAGTCTCTAATTCAAACGCTAGTCGCCCACAGCCGCGCGCTGACACTGGCTCAGCGTTTTTGGACTCGCTGAGTGATACTTTTACCTTCCTTCTCCACGTAGAGCGCCGGTTTGATCCGTTTGTCCGCCCGGCGTTCGATGCCGTGCTTCGTGATCCGATCGCGAATTTGACCACGGCTTTGATCAACCTGCAGCGGCCAAACGAAGGACTAAAGATCGCGGAGGAAAAACTGCTTCCGGATGAAGAGGCGTATCTCGACTCGATCATTTCAACCTTTGAGAAGCAAATGCGTGGGCTCTGGAAGCCCGGAGGGTTTGAGCGAGGAGGGAACACGAAGACGCACGGCATTGTGCGCGGAGAGTTTATCGTCCATGACAATCTCCCAGAAAAATTGCGGCATGGCATCTACGCGCAGCCGCACACTTACCGTGCATGGGTACGTTTTTCCGGGCCCGGTCCTTACATTACACCGGACATCGACGATGTGGGCTTCATGAGCATCAGCATCAAGCTAATGGGAGTACCCGGACCGAAGTTGATGGATGAGGAGAAGTTCACGTTAGACATGTTCGGCGTTTCCACGCCGACCTTCGTGACCCCGGATACCAAAGCAAATGCGCAATTGCAGACCGAGAGCCTGAAGAATGCGCAAATGTTCTATTTCCTTAACTTCCATCGGCCGCACATCCTGGACATGATTATGCAAGGGCTCTGGGTCAAAACGCAGAGCAGTCCGTTTGAAGCTCCCTACTTCAGCTGCGTTCCTTATCTTCTCGGACAAGACCAGGCGATGCAATACTCGGTGTGGCCTAAATCGGAAAAACGGACTCCGATTCCACGACTGCCTTTGCGCCCACCCGACGACTATCTGCGCGATGCGATGCTCGCTTCACTGGCCGAAGGAGATGTCGAGTTCGACGTCCGTTTGCAACTGCAAACCGATCCGCATCTCATGCCGATTGAGAACAACGCCGTGCTTTGGCCCGAGAAGCTTTCGCCTCGCGTATCAGTAGCCACGCTGCACCTACCGCGGCAGAAATTCAATTCACCGGCGCAGATGGAGTTCGCCAAACAGCTTTCATACAATCCCTGGCATTGTATAGCCGAACATCGGCCGCTGGGAAATCAAAGCCGTGCACGGCGCCGGATGTACGCGGAACTTTCCAAGCTGCGGCATACAATGAACAAGGTGCCTCATTACGAGCCGACGGGAGATGAGGTCTTCGAGTAACAAGCCATGACTCCGCAAGCAAGCTTCATGATCCTGGCGGTGATTGATCCACAGCGAGAGGCGCAGCTTCGCCAGTTACTCGCATCCATGAATCACGCACCCGGCCGCGCGGACCCGAACAACGCCCTGATACCGTTCGAACAATTCGACACGCTACACTTCGCGCGATTGCTCATCGTGGACGACAAGACGATTGACGACATTCGCGTCTATGGTCTTACCCCCAGCACTTATCCGCTGTATCTCACGTTTCTCGGCGATATTGATGGAGACAGAGATACGTTTCTGGAAAAGTTGGCGAGATTCGCGCCAACCGGATTACGCTCTATTTTTTCGTGTTGCGAAGGATTCACGTCCGGTACTGATCTGGTCACCTGGATGAAGCAACACAGTTGTTCTTCCGCGGCGGAGTACCAGAACTGGCCAGGGAGGACGGTGCGCCGCGCTCGGGAAGAGGCGGCGTTGCATGAAGCGCTCGAAGGCTACATCAAGAGCAATGCATCTGCTTTCACGGGTGTGCCGCCGCGGGAGATTCATGCGGAGTTGCGGCGTTTCATCAGTAAACAGACGTCCTCGGGACAGCTTATGTTATCAGTCGAGGACCCGACACCGCCTGATTGGTCGATTAGTAATTCGCTGCATAAGGTTGGCGTTCCGCTGCTGTTCTTGATCGCGTCGCCGATTCTCCTTCCAATCGGGTTAATCGGTCTCGTTCGGCTGCGCGGGCTGGAGAAAACAGATCCCGAACTGTGTCCACGGGTGGACCTAGCTTACTCCAACGATCTGGCGCGTTTGGAAGATCACGATGTCGCTAATCAATTCACTGCGATGGGAAGCTTGAAGCCCGGCACCGTACGGCTCTGGACCGCAATCCTCGTACTTTTGGTAATAGACTGGTTCGCCCGACATATTTTTACCCGGGGCCGCCTAGGTCGTGTCCGCACAATCCATTTCGCGCGTTGGGTGTTTCTCGACGGCAAAAAACGGGTCGTGTTCCTCAGCAATTATGACGGCAGTCTGGAGAGCTACATGGACGATTTCATCAATAAAGTGGGCTTTGGACTCAATCTCGTTTTCAGTAACGGCGTCGGCTATCCCAGAACAAAGTTTCTCATTAAGGAAGGGTGTTCAGACGAACGAAAGTTCAAGGAATACCTGCGCCGTCACCAACTACCGACGCAAGTTTGGTACTACGCTTATCCGGGTTTGACCGCAGTCGATTTAGAGAAAAATGGGCTCATTCGGCAGGGATTGGAGTCCCCGTCGCTGAGCGATCAAGAAGCTAGCGAATGGGTTGCCCTTCTATGACGCAAAGCGAAGTCGATTACAGCGATGTGCAAGGTTTGGTTCGCTTCGGTTACAAACTGATGAAGGAAGCCTCCTATGTCCTTTTACGCGTCAAGAATGTTGCGGCTGCGCGATCCTGGTTGCGCACTGCATCGGTTACCAGCGCTATTGCGGTGAGTCCCCCGCCCTCTACCGCGATGCAAGTCGCGTTCACAGCAGCCGGTCTCAAAGCCCTCGGCGTTCTGGATCCCGTCCTGGCGGGCTTTTCCTCTGAATTTCTAGCGGGGATGACGGAAGAAAGCCGTTCCCGCCGTCTGGGCGATGTGGAAAGCAATGCTCCCTCGCAGTGGGATTGGGGCAATTCCGCCAACGTGCCGCACCTGGTTGTAATGTTCTTTGCCGAGCCTGGGCGGCTTGAGGCTTTCATGAAAAGCTCCACCGGAAAGGCATGGGATGAAGCGTTCGAGCTGTTGCGCTGCCTTGACACCAGTGATCTTGGCAGCATCGAACCATTCGGTTTCGTCGATGGCATCAGCCAACCCCAAATCGATTGGGCCCAGGAGCGGGACTTGGCACAGAGTCAAATTTATTACAGTAACGTGGTTGCGCTCGGTGAGTTTCTGCTCGGGTATCGAAACGAGTACAATAAGTACACTGATCGGCCGTTGATCGAGGCCGATACCGCGAGCGCGGGGTTACTTCCTGCAGAAGATGCACCGGAAAAAAAAGATCTCGGCCGAAATGGAACATATCTTGTGATGCGCCACTTGCGGCAGGATGTACGGGGCTTCTGGCAGTTCATCAGCCAGCAAGTTGGTGGAAATGCTGCGGAGGTTGACAAACTTGCGGCGGCGTTTGTCGGCCGAACCAGAGCAGGCGATCCGCTAGCACAGATTCAGAAAGAAGCCATTCCGGGGATCGGAACGCAGCCGGACCAAATTCACCAGAATCAATTCACGTTCGACCAGGATCCAACGGGCAGCCGCTGTCCTTTCGGCGCGCATGTGCGCCGTGCGAACCCGCGCAATTCTGATTGTCCCGGACACCCGACCGGACTCGCACAACTCGTCGCAACGCTAGGTTTGGGCCCGAAGGGCTTCCGGGACGATCTGATGTCCTCCGTTCGCTTTCATCGCATTCTACGGCGCGGCCGGGAATACGGTCCTGGGCTATCACCCTCGGAAGCTCTGGCACCGGCACTACCGAACGATCCGGAACGAGGACTGCGCTTTATCTGTCTGAACGCCAATATTTCCCGTCAATTCGAGTTTTTGCAGAACGCGTGGCTGATGAACACCAAATTCTCCGCGTTAAACAAGGAGAGCGATCCGCTGCTCGGCAATCGCCAGCCGATACCGGGCTGCCCGGTCACCGACAATTTCAGCAGGCAGAAAGACGAGGGTTTACGGTGCCGCGTTTCAGGGCTCCCGCAGTTCGTCACGGTGCGCGGCGGTGCGTATTTTTTTCTGCCAAGTTTACGCGCAATACGCTACTTCGCCGGAGCCGGAAATACGTAATTACGCGTATTGCGCAGCTCCACGCATCCCGATAAGGCTTATCTCCAGCTTCTGCTAAAGCGATTTCTGGATACGTTTTGACGATACTGATAAAAGCTTTCGGTCAAGCCTGGTAGAACCGCCAAGGCTTGTTTTAACCTCATTGTACCTATGGGAAGTCCTCGCCCGAGCCGCCGCCAGCCAGCAAAATCAAAACCGAGCGACGCTGACGCACAATCTACGCCTTCACCGGCGGCGCCACCCGAAAAACCAGAGGCTGGTCCAGAAACTCCGGCGCCATCAAAGGGGGCGGAAAATTCCTCCTTTGATCCAAGTCACTTGGACCGAAAAATCATTACGATTCCGCTCGCGAAGAAAATTGCGGAGCAGGAAAAGATCCAAGAAGGAAGTCTTTACAAGGTCATCATCGATCTAAACTTAACCTATCACGGCGGCCGAGACGGCGCGCGGGACAAGGTTTTGGAGCTTTTGAAGACGATCACCGCAGAATCCGCAGCTTCCGGGGCCGCGCCGAAAGAAGAAGGCATAAACTCGGCGAAGAGCGATTTTAGCGATCAATATCTGTTTGGCCAATTCACGGCTAAAACGCTTTATGCCCTCGTTGCGCAGGACAAAGACCCTGGTGACTCTGTCGCCGTACCGAAGGAAGGCAGCTTGCCAGCTCCGCGTGCTCATTGCGCGATTCATTTGATTTGGCCGGATTTTCCTATCGCGGCGCGACTGACAAAGAGCGTCAGCACGGTGAAAGCAGATGCAGCCCATCTCTCGTTTTCTGCCAACGGCTCTGGCATCGTTTGGGCCGTGTTAGACTCCGGAATTCAGGGGGATCACATCCATTTCGTGCTGCACAACAATCTGGCAACAGCGGGACCGCTTGTGCACCGCGATTTCACTAAGGTTGGGCAATCCGCCGAGGAAAAGCCGCTTGAAGATCCCTACGGCCATGGAACCCACGTGGCTGGCATTATCGCGGGAGCATGTACGGCAGAGCCTAACCGACCAATCCTGGCGATTTCACGTGAACAGACCGAGGGCGGTGATCCTCATTACCAGCGGATCAATGATATCCAGGCGATTTCGGGCATGGCTCCCCAATGCAAACTCCTCAGTCTGCGCGTGCTCGATGAAAACGGGACCGGCGAGGTCAGCAGCTTGATTGCTGCGATTGGCTACATCCAAGAGCTGAATGGGGGCGGACGGCATCTCCTGGTTCACGGAGTCAATATCAGCGCTGGATATCCATTTAACCCTGAATGGTTTGCGTGTGGTCAAAGCCCGGTTTGCGTGGAAGTCGATCGACTGGTACGAACCGGTGTAGTGGTGTCGGTCGCTGCCGGTAACACCGGCTACGCCTACGAACAGGTTTATACGACCCAAGCCGCTGGTGCAGGATCGGCCCTCGCTGGCCAACCCCTTTCGATTAACGATCCGGGAAACGCCGAGTTAGCAATCACCGTCGGTTCGACCCACCGTGAAATGCCGCACACCTATGGTGTATCTTACTTCTCTTCCAAAGGACCTACCGGCGACGGCAGATCCAAGCCGGATCTGGTTGCGCCAGGGGAAAAGATCTTTTCGTGCGCTGCGGGCGAAACCAGGAAGGAACGCGAGCAGAACGCTCCCGACCAACTCGGCTGTGACTATGCTGAGGACAGTGGAACTAGCATGGCGGCCCCTCACGTCTCCGGTGTAATCGCCGCCTTTTTATCGATCCGAAGGGAATTCATCGGTCGATCCGAAGAAGTGAAACAGATTTTTCTGTCGACCGCAACAGACCTGGGTCGTGACCGCTCCTTTCAGGGAAAAGGGCTGGTCGACTTGATGCGTGCGATCCAGTCCGTTTGAACACTTTTTGGACCGATCCCAACCGACTCAAGCAAAGACTATTGAAAGATGCCCAATAATCCGAATTTTCCGCATTTTGATTACTTTGAAGTGGAATTCACCAAAGACGGAGAAATCGCTCAGCGTCAGCAAGTCGACGACCTGATCCATTTTCTCCGCGCCACAGGAACCACGACGGACCTTTTCGTCATCTCCCACGGATGGAACAATGATATGGATGACGCGCGACAGCTCTACGTCAATTTCTTTGGAATCCTGAAAACGCAGCTCGGTGGAGGCAAATTTGCTAACTTGAGCCAACGGAAATTCACGGTCCTCGGAGTTCTTTGGCCGTCGAAAAAATTTGCTGATCAAGATCTAATTCCCGGCAATGCCACCGGAGGTGCGGGTGGTGCGGCGGGTATTGCTTCTACGACCGATGTCGCCCAAGACGATCTGCTACAAAGGCTCGACCTGTTCAAGGACGCTCTTGGTGATCCGGCCGCGGCGCCGCAATTTGCCGAAGCACGATCGCTGGTGCCGGATCTCGCCAATTTCCCGAGCAAGCAACGCCGGTTTGTTGATCTTATCCGGTCGGTATTGCCGCAGACCAGCGAAGCGGTGACCGTTGAGGATGCATCTCCAGCTTTCTTCAAATTAGATGCCCAGGATCTGATTAATCGTCTCTCCCGGCCGATGCCAGCGGAATTGGCCCAAACGTCCGGCAATGCGGCTGGTCTGAAATCAGGGAAGGGTTCAGCCACTGGGCTCGGCGACATCCTGAGTGGAGTCAAGGGCTCCTTCATCCATCTAATGAATTACACAACTTACTATGTCATGAAGGATCGCGCGGGCACCGTCGGCCGAACGGGAGTGTACCAGGTCCTTCGAGAAGTACGTGACGACTGTCCTTCTCTGAAGGTTCACATTGCGGGTCACTCGTTTGGAGGTCGCGTGGTGACGGCGGCGACGGATGGTCCAACCGGAACTCCTCCGATTAAGCCCGAGACTATGACGCTGCTCCAGGCGGCCTTCTCTCACAATGGCTTTGCTCACCTTTACGATGGTGTTCACGACGGTTTTTTCCGCCCGGTTGTTACCAGTAAAAAGGTCAAAGGACCTGTGCTCATTACCTGCTCAAAACAGGATACAGCGGTTGGAATCGCCTATCCGATTGCGTCTCTGCTCTCCGGGGTTACCGCTGCAGCGCTCGGCGACAAGAACGATCCTTTCGGCGGCTTGGGCCGCAACGGAGCGCAGAAAACCCCTGAAGCGGTCGACGGTACGCTCCTGCCCGCCGGGCAGAACTACAGCTTCACTCAAGACAAGCTTTTCAATCTTAACGGCGACAACATTATCACCGGCCACGGCGATATTTGCCGTGACGAGATCGCATCAGCAATCCTACAGGCGGTCGCGCTGATGTGACTGAGAGATGCGCCTTCCGTCCCGGTTTAATTCCGTCGCTTCACTCAATGCTAACCAAGCACTCTCACGAAGCACTGCCTGCCTCAAAATCCAAGCTGCCATTCGGCCGCTAGAATTTCTTCGGCCTTTCGGATTGCCTGCTCGATGAAAGGACAATCTTTGATGGACCATCGCACCGCTGCGTCCCAGCGCTCATCTGGCTGGATACGCGTGAGGCTTTGGATGCACAAATTCCAACTTTTTCCATCAATCCACAACTCGGCTATTCGCCCGTTGTGCGAGCAAGACCGGCCGGCGGCCGTATCTGGAGAGCGTTCCCAATAGAGGCGTAACTTACTAAACATTCCGTATCAACACTGATAGCAGGATTCGGGCCATATTTCCGTGAGTACTGAGATTTTCAAGCGTCTTTGCGTGATTCTTTGGTTGCAGGTTCAGTTTCAAGATCCGCAACACTTCTTCTTCGGTTTTGGGGCTATGCGTCACGGTGTGTCCTGTCTTTACATCAAGCTCCGATTCGGCGCCGTCCAGGTAGCTGCTCGAGTAGGCCACTATCCCATCGGACGAGCGTGTCAGGTTTGAACCGTGCCGAACTCCGATGATCAGATGAAACGGAATCCATGGTGCTACCTTCAGTTGACCAAGAGCGATAGTTTCCGGAGATTCCGGAGATAGTAGATCGATGCTTGAAGGTTGCCGTTTCGCGATCAGCCGGTTTTCCTTCGAATTCGCCATATAACTCCGGTTCAGTGTGAAAACACGATAGTGGTGTCCTTGTAGCTCCGCCGGAAATCGCACCAAACGGGAGGAGAAACGAAATAGAATCAGGTCGGCGGTTTTACTTCCCTTGAAGGGCGAGGCCATAAAGATCACCCGGGAAATATCGTGACGCGGCTTAAAGAACATGAGGTGCTCAGCCCAATCTCGATCGGCTGGCGCCAGATTCAGTCGATCTGGCGGCACCCGAAAAAACTGGTTCCAAATCACGTCGTGACTATCGGAGACCATCATTTTAGCGAGCAACCCACCCAAGCTGTGACCGATCAAAACTATGGGCTTATGGGGCGGTAAGCCTGCACGCTGCAAAGCGATATTTACTCCGTCCAACTGGTCGCGAAGCATGCTTGCACTGGTCAGGATCGGGAAGCCAGTCGCATAGGTATAATGCCAAATCTGATATTTCTTCTGAAGAACCGGATCACCCATGATTCGGTTGGTCAGATCCCTCCACATCAACGGGCTAGAAACAATGCCGTGAACCATTAGTATTGGAATCTTCTCCGGATCATACGGCTCGAGAAAGAATATGCCTTGCCGGTTGGCATAGTGCTCCATTCGGAAAAGGCCCTGCCATCGCTGAAAAATAAATCGGGTTCGGCTGGCGATAGCGGCGAAGGGAGCAGAGAAATCACCCCCCA
>Ga0070698_100005228_pt1 | contig 14194 bp, 11 predicted proteins | sample KBSK1502metaG_FD_65477 | JGI IMG/M metagenome (GOLD analysis project Ga0070698, IMG submission 65477) | Corn, switchgrass and miscanthus rhizosphere microbial communities from Kellogg Biological Station, Michigan, USA - KBS K1-50-2 metaG | ecosystem: Host-associated > Plants > Roots >...
CTCACTTGGGCGCTCACCTGGGCGCCGCACTTGTGACAGAATTTTGCCGTCGCCGCGAGCGCGGTCCCGCACGCCTGGCAGTTCATCGAGGGCTGGAAATCTAACTGGCGGGAAGGCTCAGGGCAGCGTAGTGTACTCGGCATGACCGGCGACACGACGCCACGACGCCAGGTTGCACGAGGTACAACGCGAACGATCGTGGAACGTAGCGTCGTGGCGTCGTGCAGCGGCTTATGAGTGCCCCGTTCCCCGGGCACGAGCGCGCCAAGCACATGGGTGAATTGAAGCGAGGCGACGAGCGCTGGGACGTCTTCATGGAGCTACAGCCCGACCCCGACGTCGGGCCCGGGGCGGTGCGGGGGCGGCTGCACTTTGCGAGCGGCGAGCGGCACCGCACGACGAGCTGGATCTTCCTGGAGTGGTCGGAGCGCGAGGTCCAGGATAGATTCGGCGAATTTTCGGCGGTTGAGCTGTGGCACTTCGTGGAGGCGGTCGGTAGCTGACGTCGTGTTGAAAACCGTGCAGCTTTTGCACATTTCTTGGTTCATCATGCGCGGGCAAGCGATCAGAATGGCGAAATGGTGTCCTAATGCTGCGCCCGCGACACGAAGTGGTTGACACCGTGCAACGGCGTCGGTACCTTCCCGCATGCTAGTCGTAACCCCCGATAGGGAATTCCTGCGAGCCCGTCACGCCCGGCCGAGGGCGGCCGGGTTCGTCGTTCGTGGCTTCAAGCCTGCACGTGCGTGAGTAACCCGAGCCCTTTGAGGAGCGACCCATGACTGCGACGTTGGAGCCCACTGCCACCCCTCAGGCGGGCAAGCCTGCGACCGCGACGGCCGTCGACGTGATCCGCAAGGCGAGAGACGCCGGTGTCCAGGTGGTGGACCTGAGGTTCACCGACATGCCGGGCACGTGGCAGCACTTCTCGATTCCGCTCAAGGAGCTCACCGAGGACCTCTTCAAGGAAGGGATCGGGTTCGACGGCTCGTCGATCCGCGGGTTCCAGGCGATCAACGAGAGCGACATGCTGTTGTTTCCCGATCCGGCGAGCGCGTTCGTCGATCCGTGTCTCGAGGTGCCGACGCTGTCGCTCACCTGCGACGTGTCCGACCCCGTGACGGGTGCGCGGTACTCGCGCGACCCGCGCTACGTGGCGCAGAAGGCGGAGCAGTACCTCGTGAAAACGGGGATCGCCACGACCGCGTATTACGGGCCGGAAGCCGAGTTCTACATCTTCAACTCCGTGCGTTTCGACCAGAACGCGCACGAAGGCTACTACCACATCGACTCCGAGGAGGGGATCTGGAACTCGGGGACCAATGGCGGTGCGGCGAACCTGGGCCACCGGCCCCGGCACAAGGAGGGCTACTTCCCCGTGCCGCCCGTGGACAAGCTTCAGGACCTGCGCTCCAAGATCATGCTCGCTATGATCGCCTCGGGGATCGACGTCGAGGTGCATCACCACGAGGTCGGTACGGCGGGGCAGACCGAGATCGACATGCGGTTCACCACGCTGACCCGCATGGCCGATCAGCTCATGATGTACAAGTACATCGTGAAGAACGTGTGCCAGCAGCACGGCTACACGGCGACGTTCATGCCGAAGCCGATGTTCGGGGACAACGGCTCCGGGATGCACGTGCACATGAGCCTGTGGAAAGACGCCAAGAACCTGTTCTTCGACGCGAACGGCTACGGCTTGATCTCGGACACGGCGCGCTGGTACATCGGCGGGCTGATCAAGCACGCACCGGCGTTGCTCGCGTTCGCCGCCCCGACGACCAACAGCTACCGGCGGCTGGTGCCGGGCTACGAGGCCCCGATCAACCTGATCTACTCGCAGCGCAACCGCTCGGCGATCTGCCGCATCCCGGTGTACTCCAAGTCGCCCAAGGCGAAGCGGATCGAGTTCCGGGCTCCCGATCCTTCGAGTAACGGGTACCTCACGTTCGCCGCGCTGCTCATGGCGGGCTTGGACGGCGTCAAGAACAAGATCGAGCCGCCCAAGCCGATGGACGTGGATCTGTACGAGCTCGAGCCGGAGGAGCGCAAGCACGTCAAGAACACGCCGGGATCCCTGAACGAGTCGCTCGCGGCACTGGAGGCGGACCGCGCCTTCCTGCTCGAGGGCGGGGTGTTCACGCCCGATCTGATCGAGACGTGGCTCGCGTACAAGCGTGCCAAGGAGGTCGACCCCGTCGCCCTGCGGCCGCATCCGTACGAGTTCTTCCTGTACTACGACGTTTGAGACAGACGGGTAGACGGTGAGCGGTAGCTAGGCACTAGCCTCTAGCGACCGCTCACCGTCTACCCGTCTACCCGTCTACGCAGGCTATGGCCACCGCCCTGAAGACCACCGGCGCCAGCAAGCGGGAGCTGCTCGAGCTGTGCAAGCAGCAGGAGGTCAACTTCCTGCGCCTCCAGTTCACCGACATCCTGGGCGTCAACAAGAACGTCGAGGTGCCCGAGAGCCAGTTCGAGAAGGCGCTCGAGGGCGACATCATGTTCGACGGCTCGTCGATCGAGGGGTTCGTGCGGATCGAGGAGTCGGACATGGTCCTGAAGCCCGATCTCGAGACGTTCCGCGTGCTGCCCTATGACGACGAGGGGGGGCGCATCGCGCGGCTCATCTGCGACATCTACAACCCCGACGGGTCGTCGTTCGCGGGATGCACGCGGCAGGCGTTGCAGCGGCAGATCGCGGCGGCGAAGGCGCTGGGCTACGAGATGATGGCCGGGGCCGAAGCGGAGTTCTTCATTTTCCAGCTCGACGCGAGCGGTCAGCCCACCACCGAGACGCACGACCACGGCGGCTACTTCGACCAGACGCCGGTGGACCGGGCCGAGGAGATCCGGCGCCTGATCATCCGGGACCTGGTCTCGATGGGGTTCGAGGTGGAGGCGGGCCACCACGAAGTGGCACCGGGGCAGCACGAGATCGACTTCCGCTATACGGCGGCCCTCGAGACCGCGGACAACCTGGCGACGTTCCGGTTCATCGTCCGCAACGTCGCGTACCGCCACGGGTTCCTCGCCACCTTCATGCCCAAGCCGATCCTCGGTCAGAACGGCTCCGGGATGCACACGCACCAGTCGCTGTTCAAGGGCGGGAAGAACGCCTTCCACGATCCCGCCGGGAAGTGGGAGCTTTCCGCGACCGCCATTCAGTACGTTGCCGGCCTCCTGAAGCACGCGCGCGGCTTCTGTGCCGTGACCAATCCGCTGGTGAACAGCTATAAGCGGCTGGTGCCGGGGTACGAGGCCCCGACCAACGTCGCCTGGTCGCAGCGCAACCGGTCGCCGCTGGTGCGGATCCCCGACCGCCGCGGTATCGGCACCCGCTGCGAGCTACGGATGCCCGACCCCTCGGCGAATCCGTACCTCGCACTCGCCGTCCAGCTCGCCTCCGGTCTCGACGGTATCACGCAGATGCTCATCCCTCCGGACCCGGTGAACAAGAACATCTTCACCATGAGCTTCCGCGAGCGACGCAAGTACCGCATCGACGAGCTGCCGCGCGATCTGCACGAGGCGCTCGACATGCTCGAGAAGGACGACGTCATCCGCGACGCACTGGGGTCGCACATCTACGAGCGATTCGTGGAAGCGAAGCGCGAGGAGTGGCAGGAGTACATCGGGCAGGTCAGTGAATGGGAATTAGACAGATATCTCGGGCAATACTGATGACGTCACGCGCTACTGGAAGGCGTCTCGGAAAGGCGTCACGGAGAGGCGTCACGGAGAGGCGTCACGGAGAGGCGTCACGGAGAGGCGTCACGGAGAGGCGTCACGGAAAGACGTCGCGGAGAGGCGTCACGGAGAGACGTCACGGAGAGACGTCACGGAGAGGCGTCACGGAGAGGCGTCACGGAAAGACGTCACGGAGAGACGTCACGGAAGAGCGTCACTGACGGTCCGGCGGCGGATTCGCGTGTAGCCGGCCGAGCATCTTGGCGATCAGGATCACCCGTGCCTCGAGGGCGTTGATCTTTCGGTGCTGCGCCGTGTCCAGCACCGCGGCTATACGCAGCTGTGTGGCGGTCTCTCGTGCCGACCCCCGCGCGTACATGAGAAACTGACGGAACTCGGGAACCGTGCCCCGACCACACGCTTCCGCTATGTTCGAGCATATGGATAGGGCTGCGCGTACCAGTTGGTCGCCCCGCTCGAAGCGCCCGGCTCCCCTGAAGGTACGAGTGAGACGCACCACGTCCGCCGCCAGCTCGCAGGCCACTTCGTGCACGCGGAGCTGTGCGGCATGAGCCTTGAGTACCATGCCGCGCCAGTGTAGTGGCTAACCGGGCATCGACTGTCATCCTTTTACGGTTGTCCGTGACGATTTTCCGCGACGTCTCTCTGCTACGCCTCTTCGTGACGTTGTTCGTCGTTGCCGCATGCGACTCGACGTCTCGCCTCGACGACACGCTGGGCGTCCAGTCTTCCGCCCGGTGGGAGTGGCACGGACGCATCACGGTCACGCAGGATCCCCGGCTCACCCTGACGCGCCTGGCGATCGACACGGGGCGGGGTGGTGGGGACGTGGGGCTCGCGCGCTACGACTTCAATCCCGCCGAGGGCGAAGGCGACGAGTACTCGCTGACGCTGGCGCTCGACCTCGGGCGGGCGCGCGATCTGCGGCAGAACGTGCCGTACGCCCTCGGACCCGCGGACGCCCGCATTCCCGCGTATGCCACGGTGACCTGTTTCTGCCCCCCGCTCAAACCCGACTCGGTGCGGGGCACCTTCCAGCTGGCCACGCGGGGCCTGCGCCAGATCGCGGGCCGTGTCGACGCGACGCTGTATTTTACGGAATGGAACGATCCCGCCCGCCACGCCACCTATCCGCTGCACCAGCGCATTGACTTGGTCAAATAGGGCCGTCTGGCGGTCGGGTGGACAGACGGTCGGCGTCGTGCTCGGCTTGCTGACCGCCCGTCCGCCTGACCGCCTGACCGCCCAGTCTCTCGCCCCGACGATCGACACGATCATCGTGGTGAACCGCAACGTGTTCGATCTCCAGGAAGCCGATGCGCCCAGCTTCATCGCCCGGCTCGCAAACCGGCTGCACGCCCGCACGCGCGCGGGGGTCATCCGCGGCACCCTCCTGGTCAATCCCGGGGACCGCTACGACTCGGCGCGGGTGGCCGAGAGCGAGCGGGCGTTGCGCAACCTGAGCGTCTTCAGTCGCGTGCGGATCGATACCACGCGACTCGAGGGTCACCTGGCGCTCCGCGTCGCCACCACCGACGGCTGGAGCACGAAGCCACAGCTCGGCTACTCGTCGGCGGGGGGCGACGTCAGCTGGCTGGCGGGGCTGGTCGAGGACAACCTGCTCGGCACAGCCACGTCGCTCACCGCCGTCTACAACAGGACGCCCGACCGGGGAATCTTCAGTCTGGGCTACGTCAACCCCCATTTCTTTTCCCGCCGCGTCCAGTTGCAGGGCCTCTACCAAGGCAAGACCGACGGCAAGCACGGCTCGTGGCTGGTCGGCGTTCCGTTCTTCGAGACCGCCGCGCGTCGGGCCCTGACCACCGACGGCGAGGCGGCATCAGAGCGCGTGCTGCACTACCAGGACGGCGTACACGTCGACTCGCTCGACCGGGAGCGGCGCGCGTTGCGCCTCGGGATGGCGGTCGGGTTCGCCGCGCACGCCACTGCGCGAGACTACGTGCGGATCTCCTTCGCCGCCCAGTGGCGGCGGGAGGGGTTCGACAACGTGGGCGCCCCGGCGGTCGCAGATTCGGTGTTCGGGACGATGGGGGCAGGAATGGACGTCAAACACGTGCGCTTCCAGGTGCTCGAGCGATTCAATTCCTACGCCCGGCGCGAAGACCTGGACGTGTCACAGCTGCTCCACGTAGGCCTCTGGGCGGCGCCGCGGGCATGGGGATACGGGCCGAGCACGGCGGGTATCGGGGCGGAGCTGAGCGCCCAGGTCGCGGCGCCCTGGGTCGGGGGCTTTGCTGTTGTGCGCGGCGCCGGGAACGGAGTCTTCACCGCCGGAGCGCCCGACTCGGGCCGCATCTCCGGGGCCGTGACGGTGGCGAGCCAGAACGTGCGCGGCCACACGCTGCTTCTGCATCTCGAGGGGTCCCGCCTGCGGCGGCCCAAGTTCGGTGAGGAGTTCGATCTCTGGACGACGCAGAACGGTCCGCGCGTGTTCGGCGTCCACGAGTTCACGGGTTGGCGCATGGCGTGGCTCGCGCTGGAAGATCGCATCCTGGTGGCGGATGACGCCTGGGGCCTGATGGGCGTCGGCCTGGCGCCGTTCTTCGATTACGGGGGTGCGTGGTATGCGACGGAGGAGCCCCGCCTGGGCGGCGACGTCGGCCTCTCGCTACGCATCGGGCCGACCCGCTCGGTGCGCGGCGATGTGGCGGAGTTTGCCGTCGGTTACCGCTTTGGCAAGGGGTTCACCGGCAGCCGCTGGGGCTTCGCGGTCCGCAAGGGCGTTCACTACTGACCGCGCTGCTGCAACCTCTCGGGACCGCGCGACGTTACCAGCAGGATGGAGACCGAGACGCAGCACCAGACCCCGACCCGGCGCCGGGGGATGCTCCCGGCCAGCGTCGTGGTGGCCGCCGCGTGGACGTTGTTGCACCTGTATGTGGGGCAGCGCTTGCTCGCACCCCCGCCGCTCGGGCTCGCGTGGCGCCTGCTCGGTTGGCTGGGCATCCTGCTCCTCGTCCTCGCCCCGTTCGTGGCGCTCGTCGCCGGACGGACCGAGCGGCTGCCGGCGAAGCGCGGCCTCGAGGTCGCCGGTTTCACGGCGATGGGATTGTCGTCGCTGCTGATCGTGTTCGTGCTGGCGGGAGACGCGCTGCATGTGCGGGCCTGGCTGGGCGTCGCCGGTTTCCGGCTGGCGGTCGTGGGCGGCGCGGTCGCCGTGCTGGTGGTGGGTCTGTGGCGCGCGCGGCGGCCCGCGCTGGTGCGGGTGGTGGACGTACCGATCCCGCGGCTTCCTTCGGATCTCGAAGGCTTCCGCATCGCACAGCTGTCCGACCTGCACGTCGGCCCCACGCTGAAACGCGATTTCGTCGAGCGTGTGGTGCACACGACCAACGGCCTCGAGCCCGATCTGATCGCCCTGACCGGCGACGTAGCGGACGGGTTTCCGCGCGCGCTGCGCGACGACGTGGCGCCCCTCGCCGCGCTCGCCGCCCCGCTGGGGAAGTATTTCGTGACAGGCAACCACGAGTACTACTGGGACGCGGCCGGCTGGGTGCGCGAGCTCGAGCGGCTCGGCTTCAGCACACTGGTGAACGCACATCGCGTGATCCGCCGCGGGTCAGGGCGGGTGTTGCTCGCGGGGGTGACGGACCTGTCGGCGCCCGGCGGCGGGCCGGGCCCGGCCTCCGACCCGGCGGCGGCCGTAGCCGGCGCGCCCGCCAGCGACGTGCGGGTGCTCCTCGCCCATCAGCCCAAGAGCGCGTTCGCGGCGCGTGCGGTCGGTTTCGACCTGCAGCTCTCCGGCCACACGCACGGCGGCCAGTACTTTCCTTTCAACCTGCTGGTGCGGTTGTTCCAGCCATTCGTCGCCGGGCTGCATCGCCTCGAGGCGATGTGGCTGTACGTGAGTCGCGGGACCGGCTACTGGGGACCGCCGCTGCGGCTGGGCGCCCCGGCCGAGATCACATTGATCCAGCTGACGCGTGCCTAGCGTCCAGGCTCAGCGGCCCGCTGCCGAAGTACGTGATCAGCAGCGCCGCGCCGAGCATGGACAGGTTCTTCACGAACATCGCGATCTGGATCCCGCGCATCGTCGGATCGGTCACGGCCCAAAAGTTGTGCATCGCGAGCGTCACCGGGATCAGGAAGATGACGAGGAGCCAGGCGCCGATCTTGGCCTTGTAGCCGAGCGCCACGCTGAGGCCGCCCGCGATGGCAATGATCCCGGAGAGCGGAACAAGGAGCCCGGCGGCGGGCACGCCCTGTTGGGTCGCATAGCCGATGTAGCCCTGGGAAAAGTGGCCGAGGATGGTCATCAAGAAGATGCCGGAGTACAGCACTCGGCCCACGAGGACGACGTAGCGCACGGGAATCCCCTTTCTCTAGTCAGTTCACGAAGTGAGGGCGTCGAGAGCACTCTTGAGGCTTTTCGCGTCGCCCGCGCTGAGCGCACGCACGATGGCCTGCTGTGCCTCGGCGAGCGCCCGCATGCCCTTGGCGTACGCCTGCTCGCCGGCGGGTGTGAGCGCGGCGAGCACGCCGCGGCGGTCGTCGGGGTCGGGACGCCGGCGCACGAGCCCGTCCTTCTCGAGCCGGTCCATCAACTGGGTGATGTTGGAGCGCACGCAGTGCTGGCGCTGGGCCAGCTCGGAGAGCGGCAACGGTGCGCCCGCCTCCGCCAGGGGGTGGAGCACGCCCAGCTTCGCGAGCGACAAACCGAGCGGGCTCACCGCCGCCTCCAGCCGGGACTCCACCGCCTCGGCCGTCTCGAGGAGCGAGGACACCACGGCACTGGCGCTGCTGGAACGGCGCTCGCGTTTCGCGGGATGTTTGCGCATGCGCGAAATCATACCCGGCTTGCCCGCGCGGTCAATCAATCAGTCCTCGGCGCCGGGCCAACCGGCGCCCGCGGCATGGTACAACTGCACCCCGGCGATGAGCTGGTCGCGCTGGGCCTGGGTGAGTCCGAGCTCCGCGGTGAACAGACCACGCTGCGCGTCGAGCACGTCGAGATAGCTCGAGACGCCGTTCTGATACCGCAGGTCGGCGAGCTGGAGCGCGCGGCGTAGCGCGATCACCTGGCGCTCCTGCGCGGCGGTCCGATCCTGCGCGGTGCGGAGTCCCACGAGCGCGTCTTCCACCTCACGCAGCGCGACCAGCACCGTCTGCTCGTAGTGGGAACGTGCCTGCGCCGCGCGCGCCCGCGCGATGTTCACCTGCTCGCCCCCCGGCCGGCCTTCGGTGAAGAGTGGGATCGACACCCCCGCGAACGCCTGCCAGATGCTCGTTCCCGACCCGAACCAGTTCGAGAACTCGGTGCTCTGGGTGCCGTACTGACCCGTGATCAAGAACGTCGGCAGCCGGCCCGCTTCGGCCACGCCCACGCGGGCGGTCGCGGCTCGCAGGGTGGCCTCGGCACTGCGGACGTCCGGTCGCCGCTCGAGCAGCCCCGAGGGAATGCCCGCGGGCACGGCGATGCGCCCCACCAGCTCGGTGAGTGGACGGCCGCGCACGATGATGCCGGGGTTGTGGCCCACCAGCACGCTCAGGGTGTTCTCCTGCTGGGCGACCTGACGCTCGAAATCGGCGACGCTCGCGGCCGGGGTCGCGACCTCCGCTTCGAACTGCCGCACGTCGAGCTCCGAGATCAGCCCCCGCTCGAGCCGCTGGCGGGCGAGCTCGAGCGTCTGGCGCCGCGAGTCGAGCGTGCGGCGCGAGATCGCGAGGTTCAGATCCGCGGCACGCAGGTCGACGTAGGCCGCGGCGACGTCGGCGATGAGGGAGAGCTGCAACGCCCGCCGGTCTTCCTCGCGCGCGCCCAGCTCACCGCTCGCGGCTTGCGTGGAGCGGCGCAGCCGTCCCCAGACGTCGAGCTCCCAGCTCAAGTCCGCGGTCGCCCGGTACACGTTGTAGGTGAACGACCCAAACGTGCCGAACACCGTCTGGTTGCGGCCGGCCTGACCGTTGGCCGTCAGCTCGGGCAGGAGCGCGCCCCGGGTCGCGCGGTACTGCGCGCGGAACTCGTCGATCACCGCGAGCGCGGTGCGCACGTCGCGGTTCCGGTGCAGGCCCGTGTCCACGAGCTGTCGCAGCACCGGGTCCTGGATCAGGTCGGGCCACTGGAACGCCGGGGCCGAGTCGCCGGCCGCTCGACCAGGCGTCGGGCTGTAGGTGAACGCGGCGCGTACCGTATCGCTGCCGGGCGGAAGTAGCGTATCGCGGGCGGTGCGCAGCGAGTCGTAGAATGACCGGAGCGAATCTTCGGACGTCGCTGGCCGCCGCCAGCCGTCCGGCAGGCCGACGGCCGATCGACGATATCCGGGTCCCACGGCACACGCCCCGGTGAGAGCGATCAGCGCGACGAACGTGCGCACGGTGACTCGTCGCATGTCAGTCGCCCTCCACCGCGACGGGCACGGCTTGAGGGATCCCCGAGGGCTCGATGCGGCTGAACAGGCCTCGTTCGCTCAAGGTGCGGATCGACGCGAAGAACAGCGGGATGAAGAACACCCCGACCAGGGTCGCCACGAGCATCCCGAAGAAGACCCCGGTGCCGATCGAGTGACGGCTCGCGGCGCCGGCGCCGCTGGACGTCAGCAGGGGCGTGACGCCGAGGATGAACGCAAACGAGGTCATCAGGATCGGCCGCAACCGCTCCCGCCCCGCCTCGAGGGTGGCCTCCTTAATGGACCGCCCCTGGGCGCGCAGCTCATTCGCGAACTCGACGATCAGGATCGCGTTCTTCGCCGCGAGACCCACGACGACGATCAGGCCGATCTGCACGTACACGTCGTTCGCCATCCCGCGCAGCCACACGCCGAGCAATGCCCCCAGCGTGCCGAACGGCACTCCGAGCAACACAGCGAACGGGATCGACCAGCTCTCGTATTGCGCGGCGAGCACCAGGAACACCATGACGAGTCCGAGGGCGAACACCAGACCGCCCTGCCCGCCCGACGCGCGCTCCTGATAGGACTGCCCGCTGAAGGCGTAGCCGACACCTCGGCCGGCGTATTTGTCCTGGGCGAGCCGCTCGACGGCGGCGAGCATGTCCCCGGAGCTCTTCCCGGGCGCCGGGGCCCCGACCACGAGCGCCGACGTGAAGCCGTTGAACCGCGTGATGACGCTCGGGCCCGCCCGGAATTCGGTGTGGGTGAGGGCCGAGACGGGCACCATTTGTCGATTGGGCCCGCGCACATACAGCCGGCCGATGTCTTCGGGCCTCTGGCGGAAGCGCGCCTGCGCCTCGGCCTGCACCCGGTACGTCTTGCCGTAGCGGTTGAAGTCGTTGATGTAGAGCGTCGACAGAGACGCCTGCAGCGTCTGGAACAGCTCCGACAGCGAGATCCCGAGCGCCTTGGCCTTCTCGCGGTCGACCTGTACGAACAGCTGCGGTGTGTTCACCCGGATCGTGGGATACACGCCGCGCAGCTCGGGCAACGCGTTGGCGTCCGCGGCGAATTCGCCTGCCAGCCCGGCGAACCGCGTCACGTCGTTCACGCCCCGGTCCTGGAGATTCAACTCGAGGCCGGCGGTCGTGCCCAGACCGATGATCTCGGGGAGGTTGAACGCGAAGCCGCGCGTCTGCTTTAGCTGGAAGAGATAGCCGTTGACGGCGCCCAGCACGGCGGGGAACTGGTCGCGCGGGGTGGTCCGCTCCTCCCACGGCTTCAACATGACGAACATGATCGCCGCGTTCGTCTGGTTCGCGTTCTGAATGAAATTGAGGCCGACGAGCGAGACGACGTGATTGATCGCCGGCTGCTGCTGCAGAAAGGTCTCCACCTGCTTCACGACCGCCTCGGTGCGCTGTCGCGAGGCGTTGTCGGGGAGCTCGATCAGCATCCCGAAATACCCCTTGTCCTCGCTGGGAATGAACCCGGTCGGGACGGACCGCACGAGGACGAACAGCAGAGCGACCGCGACCGCGAAGGCGGCGAAGAACGTCCGGGGGCGGTCGATGACGCGACCGGCGGCGCCAAGGTAGCGCTCGGTCACCGAGCGGAACCCGCGATTGAAGCCGCCGAAGAACCGGTTGAAGGCTCGCGCCACAACGCCGCTCTGCGCCGCTGCCGGCGCTCCCTCCGGCACCGGCCGCAGCAGCACGGCGCACAGCGCCGGGGTCAGGGTGAGCGCCACGATGCCCGACAGGACCACCGAAACCGCGATGGTGATGGCGAACTGCTTGTACATGAGGCCGGTGATGCCCCCCAGGAACGCGACCGGGACAAACACGGAGCACAGCACCAGCACGATCGCGATCAGCGCCCGGCTCACCTGGTGCATCGCCCGGTCGGCGGCGACGGCGGGCGGCACCCGGTCCTGCGCCATGATGCGCTCCACGTTTTCGATCACGACGATCGCGTCGTCCACGACGATGCCGATCGCGAGCACCAGGCCGAACAGCGTGAGCAGGTTGATCGAGAAGCCGAGCACCTGCATGCCGAAGAAGGCGCCGATGACCGAGACGGGCACTGCGACCACCGGGATCAGCGTCGCCCGCCAGCTCTGCAGGAACAAGAACACCACCAGCGTGACGAGCAGCAGCGCCTCGAACAGGGTTTTCACCACCTCGTGGATCGAAGCGGTGACGTACGGCGTCGTGTCGAACGCGATCGACCAGCGGACGCCAGGCGGAAAGCTCTTGGCGATCTCGGTCATCCGGGCGACCACTGCGCGCTTGACCTCGAGGGCATTCGCGCCCGGACGCAGGAACACCGGAGTCAATGCCGTCGGGTTGCCGTCGAACCGGCCGGCCAGGTCGTAGTTTCGCGAGCCGAGCCGCGCCTCACCGATGTCCGAGACGCGCACGAGCGAGCCGTCGGGCCGCCCCCGGACGATGATGCGTTCGAAGTCGCTCGCGTCTTTCAGTCGCCCGCTGGTGATCACGGGAATGGTGAGCTGCGTGCCGGGCGGAGCCGGCTCCCGTCCGATACGGCCGGCGGGGTTCGTGGTGTTCTGCTCCTGGACAGCCGCGGCGACGTCCGACACCGTGAGGCCGAGCTGTGTCATGCGGTCCGGATCGAGGCTCAGGAGCATGGAGAAGTCGAGCTGGCCGAAGGTGCTCGCATCGCCGACGCCGGGGAGCCGTTTGAGCTCGTCGTCGATATAGATCTTGGCGTAGTTGTTCAAGTACTCCGTGTTGTAGCGCGGATCGTCGGAGGAGAGCGCGAGCACGACCAGGAAGGCGGTCTGGCGCTTCTGCACGGTGATCCCGTTGCGCACCACCTCCTGGGGCAGCTGCGACTGGGCGCGCGCGATCTGGTTCTGCACGTCCACCGCCGCCAGATCGGGATTCCGCGAGACGTCGAAGTAGACCGACAGGTTCATGACCCCGTCGCTCGAGTTCGCCGACTTGAAGTACAGCAGGCCTTCCATGCCCGACAGCTGCTGCTCGATCGGGGCGGCCACCGCATCGGCCACATCCTGCGCGGTGGCACCCGGGTAGACGGCCTGCACTTGGATCTCGGGCGGCGTGAGGGGCGGGTAGCTCTCGACGGCGAGCCGGGAGAGGGAGAAAAGCCCGAGCAGCACGATCACGATCGAGATGACGGCCGAGAAAACCGGCCGCCGGATGAATAGATTGCGGATCTGCGGGGCGTCGCTCATGGCCGGGTCCGGATCCGGAGCGGTGCGGCCGGGCGCGCGATCGAGGCGCTATCCCGAGCATCGGCCCCCGTGCTGTCGGCCGCCGGATTATACGCCACCGGCTTTGCCGGCTGGCCGGGCGTGACCTTCTGCACGCCGTCCACGACCACGCGGTCGCCCGCCTGGAGCCCTTGCTCGATCAGCCACGATCCGCCGTCCCACGAGGTGGCCACGACGTCCCGCGCCGCGACCCTGCCGCTGTCGCTCACGACGTATACGAACGACCCGCTCAGGCCCTGCTGCACCGCGCGTTGCGGGACGAGGATCGCACGAGGCCGCTTGAGGCCGAGCAGTCGCACGCGCACGAATTGCCCGGGGAGCAACACGTGATGGGGGTTGCTGAGCTGCGCGCGCAGCTGCAGCGTCCCGGTCGCCGGTTGCACGGCCAGATCAGCGAAGTTCAGCTGGCCGGTCGCGGCGAAGAGGCTGCCGTCCGCGAGCGTGACCTGCACGGCGAGCGCGTGCTGACCGGGCGGCAGGAGCAGCCGGCCGTCCGCGATGTCCCTGCCCAACGCGAGCATGTCTTCGTCGGAAGGGCTGAAGTTCACGTAAATGGGGTCCACCTGCTCGACGGTCGTGAGCAGGTCGGCCGAGCCGGTCACCCGGGCGCCCAGCTCCAGCTGCGCGCGTCCGGCGCGCCCCGAGATCTCGGCGCGAACGAACGTGTCCTCATAGTCTTTCCTGGTTTGATCCGCCGCGGCCTGCGCCTGGTCGAATGCCTGCTGCGCGTCGTCGACGTCCTTCTGGGCCACCGCGCGCAGAGCGAGCAGCGGCTTGAGGCGCGCCAGGTTGCGGTCGGCGTTGGCGAGCCGCGCTTGAGCACTGCGGTAGGCCGCCTCGTACGTGGTCGGGTCGATCCGGAACAGCAGCG
>Ga0070698_100005229_pt1 | contig 14194 bp, 7 predicted proteins | sample KBSK1502metaG_FD_65477 | JGI IMG/M metagenome (GOLD analysis project Ga0070698, IMG submission 65477) | Corn, switchgrass and miscanthus rhizosphere microbial communities from Kellogg Biological Station, Michigan, USA - KBS K1-50-2 metaG | ecosystem: Host-associated > Plants > Roots >...
GCCATCTTCGCTGCAATACAGCCCGCCATTTTTTGCTTCAATCAGAGCGTAGACGACATTGGAATCGGCCCCAGAGACAGCTACGCCGATTTTGCCCAGCGGCCCATCGGGCAAGCCGTGGCCTTCGACGCGCTTCCAAGTCGTGCCATCGTCGCTCGAACGAAACAGCCCATCTTTGTCGCCGCCGCTGTTGAGCATCCACGGCGTGCGGTAACCTTCCCACATCGCCGCGAATAGGATGTGCGGATTGTTCGGATCAAAAACGACGTCGGTGGCCCCGGTGCGATCGTCGAGATATAAGACCTTTTCCCAGGTATTGCCGCCATCGCGCGTGCGGAAAACGCCGCGCTCCGTGTTCCGGCCATAGGCGTGACCCAAGGCCGCGACAAACACTACCTCCGGATTTGTTGGGTGCACGATGACCGCGCCGATGTGGCGCGTATCTTTGAGGCCGATATTGCTCCACGTCTTTCCCGCATCCATCGATTTGTACACGCCATCACCAAAGGAAATGTTCCCGCGTATGCACGCTTCTCCCGTGCCAACGTAGATCACATTGGGATCGGAATCGGCCACGGCGATGCTGCCGATCGACGACACAGTCTGATTGTCGAAAAGTGGATCCCACGTGACGCCGCCATCGGTGGTTTTCCACACGCCTCCGGCAACCGCACCGAAGTAGTACGTATTTGGCTGGCTCGGTACTCCGGTGACGGCAAGCGCGCGGCCACCGCGGAACGGTCCAATCAAGCGCCATTGCATCCCCGAATAGGTCGTCGGATCGATCGGAAGTCGCACCATTTGTTGGGCATTTTGTTGAGCCCTCGCGAGAGAGATGCAGGTAACCGTTACAGTGAGAATGAGAAGAGCGGTGAAAAAAGGCAGGCGAACCTTCACGCACACCTCCGAAAAAAGCACGCACGAAACTCAGCATGGTATCACGCCGAAAGAAGCAAAGAACGACAAGGCGGCGCGGCAAAGCCCCTCGACTCTCCTGTCACTCAGTTAAACCGACGTGTGACGGCATTGCAGATGAGATAGGATGCAGCCGCCATGAATGCATCAAAACGCCACGACATCGCAGTGATCGGCGCAGGTGTGTTCGGAGTGTGGACCGCATGGCACTTGGCGCGACGAAGTCTCCGCGTGCTGCTCGTCGATGCCTACGGCCCGGGCAATTCCCGCGCAAGCTCGGGCGGCGAGTCGCGAATCATTCGCATGGGTTACGGGCCAGACGAAATCTACACGCGCTGGTCACAACGTTCGCTTGAACGATGGAAGGAATTCGTTGCCGGCAAACACGACGCATTGTTTCACGAAACCGGCGTGTTGTGGCTTGCGGGTCCCGGCGATGCGCGGATTCGTCAAACGATGGCGACGCTCACCCAATGCGGCGTGACCTTTGAACAATTCAACCGCGCAGCCCTCGAAAAACGCTATCCCCAGATTGGTCTCGAAGGCATCACCGCCGGACTTCTCGAGCCCCACAGCGGAGTGCTCATGGCCAGACGAAGCGTCGCTGCCGTCGTGGAGGATGCCACCCGCCTCGGCGTCGACTATCGTGCGGCACAAATCGCGAGGCCCAATGGAAGCGGCCGCCTCGGAAGCATAACGACTCGGGGCCACGAGCGCATCGAAGCAGGCGCTTTCGTTTTCGCCTGCGGGGCGTGGCTCGGCAAACTCTTTCCGGACGTTCTCGGTTCGCGCATTTTTCCCAGCCGCCAGGAAGTGTTCTTCTTCGGCACTCCGCCGGGTGACACCAGATTTTCGCCGCCCGCTCTGCCCACCTTTTTGTTTCAGCAAGAAGAAAGCTACGGAATGCCGGACCTGGAAAGCCGCGGACTGAAGATCGCGCTGGACCGCCACGGCGAGCGTGTCGATCCGGACAGCGAATCGCGCATTGTTTCTCCGGCGGCAGCCGAAAAGATTCGGCAGTATGTTGCGTGCCGCTTTCCTGCCTTAGCGAATGCGCCGATTGTGGAGACACGCGTTTGTCAGTACGAAAATACTTCCAACGGTGACTTCCTGATCGACCAGCATCCCGATATGGAGAACGTTTGGTTTGTTGGTGGCGGCTCAGGGCACGGATTCAAACATGGACCGGCCGTCGGCGAATTCGTCGCGGCGCGGCTTCTCGACGGCGCGCCTCCGGAGCCGCGGTTTTCGCTGGAGAGCAAGGACACCGTCCAGCGCAGGGCGGTATACTAACATCTTTTGGCAAATGCTCACGTCCAACACAGAGTGCACATTTCAGGCTCTAAGCACTATCTCGATCTCGATTTGTTTCGCCGGCTGCTGTCACGTTTCCGTCGGCTTCGCTCAAGGGAAGAAAGGCACCACCTAGGAACACAATGGAGGAACACATGTTTTTGCCGATAAGACGACGCGCGCGCACATTGCTGGCTGCGTGCGCGGCAATTGCCGCGGCGATGCTGACTTTCCACGTGGCCGCGAATGCGCGGCCTGCTGGTGCGGGCGAGTTCAAGGTTCCGGTGGAATATTACAAACTGGCGAACGGTTTGCGCGTGGTGCTCTCGCCGGATCACACTGCGCCGATCGTCTGCGTCGGCGTCTACTACCACATTGGTTTTCGCATCGAGCCGCGCGATCGCACCGGTTTCGCGCATCTTTTCGAGCACATGATGTTCCAAGGCTCCCGCAATTTAGGAAAGATGGAGTTCATCAAGCTGGTGCAACAGAATGGCGGAATCCTCAACGGATCGACGCGCTTCGATTTCACAAACTATTTTGAGACTCTCCCTGCCAACAAGCTGGAGACTGCGCTATGGGCGGAAGCGGATCGCATGGGCGGACTGGCCGTCAACCAGGACAATTTGACGAATCAAAAAGGTGTTGTCAGCAGCGAGGTCAAGCAGAACGTTTTGAACCGGCCACTGGGCGGATTCCCGTGGCTGGACATGCCGCAGTACGCCAACTCCAATTGGTACAACGCGCACAACTTCTACGGCGAGCTAAAGGACATCGAGGCGGCGACGCTTCCGGAGGTGGAGGAATTCTTCAAGACCTATTACGCGCCGAACAACGCTGCGCTGGCGATCGTCGGAGATTTCGATCCGGCACAGGCCAAAGGCTTTGTGGAGAAATATTTTGGCCCGCTGAAATCGTCGCAGCTTCCGCCGCAGCCGGATCTCAATGAGCCGAGCCAAGGGAAGGAAAAACGCGAGACAAAGACGGATCCACTCACCAAGCGCCCCGCCATTGCAGTCGCTTACCACGTCCCCGAGCGAAATACGCCGGAATATTACGCGATGATCTTGCTCGAGCAAATGCTGGTGGAGGGCGACGACAGTTTGATGTACCAGGAACTTGTGCAGAAGCGCGGCTTCACGGGGAGCGTGGAAGGCGGAATCAACGCGCTGGGAAACGCCTACAACTATCAAGGGCCGATGCTTTTGCTGATGGACTTGATCTACGATCCCGCGACGAAGCCGGATGCGATCGTTCAGGCCATGGATGGTGTGATCGAGCCATTGCGTTCCAAACCAGTGGATCAGAAAACACTGGATCGCGCGCTGGTGAAGGCGCGATCGGACTTATACGACACATTTGGACAGCAGGGAGGATTTGGTTTGGTGGATCTCCTCGCCAGCTTTGCGCTGTTTGACGATAATCCCGCGCGCGTGAACACGCTGGTGTCGCAGTTGGAGAAGGTCACTCCGGAGCTGCTGCAAAAAACCGCGCAAGAATATTTACGGCCGACCAACCGAACAATTCTCGTCGTTGAGCCCAAGGCTCAAGCAGCGGCCGCGCCCGGCGCGCCGGAACAGAAACCATGAGGGAGAAAACCATGACTCGCGCGCGCACATTAAAGTTTCTGCCGATTCTGATTGCCTCCGTCGTTTGCTCAACATTGGCCTTTGCGCAGAAGCAGGCGCCACCCGCGGGCGGACCGCCGAAGCCTTTCACGTTGCCTCCCCACGAGACCTACGCGCTCGGGAACGGCATGAAGGTGACCCTCGTGCCATACGGGAACATTCCCAAGGTGACGGTCAGCGTCGTTCTACGCACCGGTAATATCAACGAGCCGAAAGACGAACTCGGCGTCGCGGATATCACCGGAGAACTGCTGAAGGAAGGAACCACCAGCCTGAGCGCGGCAGCCCTCGCGGAGGCCGCTGCGAAAATGGGAAGCAGTTTAGGAATCGGCGTGACCGAGGACATCACTTCGGCGGACATCGACGTGCTCTCCGAGAGCGGTGCCGATGCTGTCAAGCTCTTGGCCGGCGTGATGCAGCATCCGCTCTTGCCGGACTCCGAGCTTCCACGCATAAAGACGAACATGCTTCGTCACATCGCGGTAGCAAAATCCCAACCCAGTCAAATCGCGCTGGCCCGTTTCCGTAAACTTATGTACGGAGACCATCCTTACGGCGAGATCTTGCCAACCGAAGAGTCCGTCAATAAATTGACCATCGCGGACGTGAAAAAATTCTACTCCGAAAATTACGGCGCTGCCCGCGCGCACGTTTACGTTGCCGGAGAATTCGATACGTCCGCGGTGAAGAAGGCTATTGCGGATAGCTTTTCCGGATGGGCCAAGGGACCCGCGCCCGCGGACCATGTGCCGAAGCCGAAGGCCCAGCGGCTTCTCGATCTCACCGATCGCCCCGGCGCGCCGCAATCCACACTGTACGTGGGCCTGCCGGTGCCGAACGCCACCAGTCCCGATAGCGTGAAGCTGATCGTGACCAATGCGCTCCTTGGCGGATCATTCGCTTCGCGCATCACCTCCAACATTCGCGAGCAGAAGGGCTACACCTATTCTCCGCGAAGCCAAATCTCCAACCGCTATCACGATGCTTACTGGGTGGAGGTCGCCGACGTAAGAACCGACGCCACCGGGCCTGCGTTGAAGGAAATTTTTGGCGAGATCGAGCGTCTGCAGAAAGAAGCTCCGTCTACCGGCGAGCTGCAGGGAATCCAAAGCTATCTCTCAGGCGTTTTCGTAATTCAGAATTCGTCGCGGCAGGCCTTGATCGGGCAACTGCGTTTTGTGGATCTGCAAGGCCTCGGAGAAGACTACCTGAAGAACTACGTACAAAGAGTGAATGCAGTCAAGCCGGCCGACGCACAGCAAGTGACAGCGCAATATATCAGGCCGGAAGTGATGACAATTGTAGTCGTGGGCGATAAATCAAAAATTAGCGATCAGCTCGCCCCATTTTCCGGCACCCGGCCCACCAACTGATTCCTGATTCAACCCTTGTGGTTCTGGACGCGGCGGCGCGGCGTCAGCGTGGTCGGATGCTTTTTACCCCGGCGTGATTTTTCTGCGTAGAGTTGCTGGTCCGCTTCCGAAAGCAGCTTCTCGATTCTTTCCCCGTTCCCGCGATAGATGGAAATGCCGATGCTCGCGGAGAGTTGCGGCTTCTCCGGATCGCTCGCCAAGACTTCATGAATACGGCTGGCGACAAGGTTCGCTTCGGTTTCGCGGGTTTCCGGCAGCACCAAAGCAAATTCATCGCCGCCGTAACGCGCGGCGGTGTCGATCGCGCGGCAATGGATCCGCAAAATGTCCGCCAAGCGGCACAACGCGCGGCTGCCCACCAGATGGCCGTGCGTGTCATTGATTTTCTTCAGGCCGTCCAGGTCGAGCAGCAGGACCGCGAAAGGCCGGCCATTGCGATTGGTGCGCTCGGTCTCGGCTTCGAGCACATCCAAGAGCCGCCGGTAGTTTGCCAGGCCCGTCAGCGGATCGCTGACCGCAAGGTGCTGTACTTGCTCGAACAGCCGCGCGTTGTCCAACAGCGCGCCGCCCAGCGCCACCGCGTAGCTCGCCACTGTCAAGGCCTGCGCGAGCACAAAAGGCGAATCCAGGAGCCGCTCGGATTGCGAGGCCGCAAGCTGCGCGGCCACATTCATCCACGCGGCGGTATACAGCGTCCGGTCGAAAGCGGAATCCTCAACTTGCAGCCGGCGGCGAAACCAAATCAGGCCGATCAGAAAAAGCCCAGCCGGCAAGAGCTGCTGCGGACTCGGTATAAAAGCCAGCGGATGCGGCGACGTTTCCTGGGGCAAGCGCCGCAGCGCCGCGGTGATCAGATACGTCAGGCCCACGACAGTGAGCAGCGCTCCCGTAATCTCTAACCGCGGATGACGCGATCGCGGGACGAAGTGCTCGACCAACAGCGCAACCACCAGCAACAGGGCCAGCACGATGCGGCTTACCCACCAAGACACCGGAGCCCAGCGCACGTGAATCGGAGTTTCTTGCAAGAACTGGAAAAACAGAACGCTGGATGCGGTGAGAATGGTCCCCGACAAAAGGAATCCGGAACCTAGAATCAGTGAAATGCGATCCTGCGTGCCTTGAAAACGAACCAGGGCGACCGCCGCGAAAACGAAAGCCAGCAAACCCGTGGTGACTTGCAGATAGCCTTGTAAAACCGGATCGGGCTGCAAGGCAACCACGCGCAGCCACATGGCCAGGAAAAAGATGACCACGAATCCTGAGGCATGTGACAGGAAGGAGGTTGCGCGATTGCGGTCGGTGATGACAGGGCCCTCGCCCATAAGCTTCTGTCCCCCTGATGGGTCAGGCTCCTTCCTCAATTAGACTCCAGATGCGGCGCTATCGTTGCGAGCCATTCTCAGGACACTTTAACTAAGAGATACCTTCTGTGGAATCTCTGTGTGATTTGCACCTGTACGTTCGGCCCCTGTCCGGACGTACAGGTGAATTTAGAATTTTCTAAGTTTGGGGTTCATGCGCGTGCTGCTGAGCGAAAATTTCGCGCACGCGCTCGATCGTGTCGATCTCGGACACCGGCTTGTCCGGACGAAGCCGCACGATGCGTGGGAATCGCAGCGCGTAACCGCTGTTGTGGCGCGTTGAGCGCTGGATGTTGTTGAATGCCACTTCCAGAACGATGGTCGGCTCCACGCTCCGCTGATAGCCGTGATCCTCGACGGTGTGCGCCAGGAAGTATTCCGTCAGATTGCGGATTTCCACGTCTGTCAGTCCGGAATACGCTTTGCCAATGTTCAGTAGCTTACCGTCATCGCGCACAGCGAACGTGTAATCAGACAGCAGCCCGCGGCGTTTCCCATGGCCATACTCAGCGATCGTCACCACCACATCCAGGGTAGCCAGCGGCCGCTTCAGCTTCAGCCAGTATTGTCCGCGGCGCCCAGGAACGTACGGCGAGTCAGGCGCTTTGGCCAGGAGTCCTTCATTTCCTCTCGCCAAAGCGGCTGCGAAGGCGCTCTCAATTTCGTCTGGCGTGTTGCAGAACTTGGCTCGCGTGAAATGAAGTTCCGCCTTCTCCGCGTTCGATAGAAGCTGCTCCAGCTTCAATCGTCGCTCCGCGAGCGGCAGCTCCAGCAAGTCCTGGCCGTTCAGCAGCAGCAAATCAAACGCGACAAAACGCACCGGCACCAGCGACCCGCTAAACAGATCGATCTGCTTGCGTCCCAGCCGCTGCTGCAGTTCGGTGAACGGAATCGCCCGGCCGTTTCGCCAGCCGATGATTTCGCCGTCCAAAACGAATTCTCCGGGGACATTGCGCAGCGGTTCGAAGAGCTCCGGAAACTCCGTCACGCGGTCCAAGGTGCGCGAGTAGATTTCGACTTGTGCGTCGCGCTTATGGACCTGCGCGCGAATTCCGTCGAATTTGTCTTCCACCAACGCGCCGGAAGAAAAAGCCGCGACCAAATCTTCCGGAGTCTCGCTCGGGCTTGCGAGCATCACGGAAATGGGATGGAAAAGCCGCGGTGTCACGGAGCTCAGCTCGCCCGCGGCGGCTAGCCGCAAGGTTTCGTTGATGTCGCCCGTCAGCATGTTGGCGCGCTGCACGGCCGTCAGCGGGCGCTCGTAGTTCAACGCGATGGCTTCTTCGACCAAGCTCTCCTTTAAGCCGATGCGCAGCTCGCCGGTCGCAATCTTGATGAAATATTTCGTTTCGACAGCGGAAAGTTGACGAAGTGTTTTTTCCAGCAGCGCTTGTTTTGCGGCGGGCCCTCGTTGCCGCGCGAGAGAATCGAAGATAGTCGCTATGTTTGGCAAGCTCAGCGAGCCTGTGATCCCGAGCGGCTGCAAAATTTCCTCCGCTCCCGCCCCCAGGTCGCCATGATGCCGCAGAGTCGGCGCAAGCTCATGCGGGGTCTTTCCGGCTACATTCGCAACAGCTCGCAACAGCAGCGAGAAGCCGATCGAAAGGACACGCTCCTCGCGACGCGGGAAAACACGCCCGCACAAATAGAGCGCCCCGAGCGCAGCGCTTTCTGGAGATGAGTCTCGAAAATAGTCTGCAACCAGCCGCACTTTTTCGTTTTTCTTGGTGGTTGCCGCGATGGACTCGCAGAGCTGGCTCAGGCGCAGCATAATTTTAAGTATCGCACGGACTCCGCCGCAATCTCGGCGATGCCGCACATCCGTGCTTGACTGCGGCGTGGCTCGATCGGCGCTATGTTGTCTTGGTTCTGTGTAGCGCCGCCGGACTTTCGGCGGCACCTTCACCTCATCTCAATCCATACAACGCTGCAAGTGTAGTGGCCGGTCGTTAGACCGGCGAATCGCCAGGTAGCACAGGCGCTCCTGCCTGTGCCGGCCACCAAAATAGAGCGGAAGCATCCGCGAGGCTCACCCACGGGCTCATCCCTAACTCATTCCGTCCGGTCACTCCCTGCTAATATTCCGACGGCGCGCGACACTTGCGCCTCTGCCGACCCTGAAAACTCTTCAGGAAGGACGGTGTCTTGAGCAGTGAAGCTACAGCCGTGACCACCGCGGCGCCACGCCTGCGGCGCACTCTAACGCTGTGGGATCTGATTCTATACGGCGTGATCGTCATCCAGCCGGTTGCGCCCATGTCCGTGTTCGGCGTGCTCAGCGAGCGCGGACGCGGCCACGTGGTCACCGCGATCCTGATCGCCATGGTGGCGATGCTATTTACCGGCATCAGCTACGGGCGCATGGCGCGCGCGTATCCCAGCGCAGGCTCGGCCTTCACTTACGTCGCGCAGGAAATTCATCCCGGTGCCGGCTACATCACCGGATGGAGCATGGTCATGGATTACATGCTCAATCCGCTGATTTGCACGATCTGGTGCGCGCAACAAGCGCACGACTTTGCGCCGCACGTTCCCGTATGGACCTGGAAGATTTTTTTCGCTTGCGTATTCACGATGCTGAACATCCGCGGCGTGAAGACTTCCGCGCGCATCAACGCCGGAATGGCGATAGGAATGGGCGCGGTGATCGTGGTGATCTTCGTGGCTGCGGCGCGCTACATCTTGGGTCATCCGCACGATGACGCCAGTTTTTTCACGCGGCCCTTCTACGATCCGCGCACGTTTAGCTATGGCGCGTTGCTCGGATGCACGTCGATAGCCGTGCTGACGTACATCGGCTTCGACGGCATCTCCACGCTATCGGAGGAAGCGGAAAATCCTCGCCGCAATATTCTGCTGGCAACAGTTTTGACCTGCGTCGTGATTGGATTGCTTTCCGCGGCCGAAGTGTATGTCGCGCAACTCATTTGGCCGGCTTCAGAGCCTTTCCCCGATGTGGATACGGCATACGTGTGGGTCGCGGGCCGCGCGTGGAAGCCCTTATTCACTGTGGTTGGCCTCACGCTCCTGCTCGCGAACTTCGGCTCGGGTATGGGCGCTCAGCTTGGCGCCGCGCGTCTGCTGTACGGCATGGGGCGAAGCAATGCGCTGCCCAGCTCGTTCTTTGGCGCCGTCGACGCGAAACACCGTGTGCCACGCAACAACGTTTTCTTTGTGGGTGCGATCGTCCTTGTAGGCTCATTTCTTCTGGAAATGATCGCCGGGTATGTCGGTGGTGGCAGCGCCTTGAATTTCGGTGGCGGCGGCATCTGGAATTTCGGCACACTCCTTCACCTTGCGAATAGCGGCGCAGGCTATGGGCTAGGAGCAGAGATGCTCAATTTCGGAGCGCTCATCGCGTTCATGGGCGTCAATGCGGCAGCGCTGTTGCGCTACTTCGTCCGCGCCGGACACAAGACGCTGTGGAACTTCCTTCCGCCGGTGCTCGGATTCTTGATCTGCCTCGCCCTGTGGCTGAATCTGAGCCGCCCAGCAAAAATCGCCGGCGGGATCTGGATGGTCGCCGGGGTAGCCTTCGGCGTCTGGAAGACCCGCGGCTTCCGCCAGCCGCTATCCTTTGACCTGCCCGCCGAGTAGGCGAAGTGCCCGCCGTAGGACAGGCATTCCTGCCTGTCCATGCCAAAAAGGAGCACGGTTCCCCCGCCTTTGTAGGGGCGCGCTTTAGCGTGTCCGCCTCCGACCGCTTCGCGAACACCCGCGCACGAGCCGCCTGCCCGGCCCCGCTCCTAGCAATTTCCTTGCGCAGCGGGCAACTCTTGACTGGGTGCCGCACCCTGCGGTTTTCAGAGTGCGGGTGTTGACTTTGCGTAAGCCCCGGACTTCCGTCCGGGGGGAGCGGGTCTTTCAGACCCGCGGAAAATGACGCACCTACGAAATCTTCCCACATGCTTTTGCCCTAGGTGCCGCACACCCTACGGTTTTCAGGGTGCAGGTGTTGACTTTGTCCAAGCCCGGACCTCACACCTTGCCGAGAGGCAGGACAGGCATTCCTGCCTGTCCACGGCAAAGAGCAGCACCATAGAATCGGCTCTCACAATCGTCCTGTTGGCCTACAAACCGACCCTCCTCAGCTTTCAGCTTTTTTCCGCAACAATAACAACCCTTTCTCCTACCTCAACCTTGCCGTTCCTCAACCCCCTGCACTAAACTACCTCGCACTCCTGCATGCTTACATCGGCCCCTTCCCATCGAGAAACAGACGTGCCCCTCCTTCACCGCCATACTGCGGCCAAGCTTTCCCTTCGATTTCTCCTAGTCTCGGTTTGCCTTCCCTTTCTTGCTGCGACTCCGATCGCTCCCAGCCCTCCCGCTACAGAAATTACTCTCCGCGACTCCTGGGCCCTGCAATCTTCCGCAAAGGTCAAGGCCACTGGCGCGCAGATCTCTCAACCCGGCTTTTCGACTGACGGATGGTACAAAACTTCCGTTCCGAAAACTGTTTTCGCGGCCCTGGTGGAAAACGCCGTCTACAAAGATCCTTACTTCGGCATGAATCTGCGCTCCATTCCGGGCGTGGAATACAAAATCGGCTCGCAATTCTCCAACCAGGAAATGCCCCAGAACGGCCCGTACGCTGTTCCCTGGTGGTACCGCTGCGAGTTTTTCGTCCCGGCGGACTACAAGGGAAAAACCATCTGGCTGGCATTCCGCGGAATCAACTACCGCGCAAACATCTGGATAAACGGCCGGCAGCTCGCAGGATCGGACCAGGTCGTCGGCGCCTTTCGCCGCTACGAATTTGATGTCACTTCCTTCGTGAAGCCTGGCGCCTCGAATTCTGTCGCCGTCCAAGTCTCTGCGCCCCGCGCGCATGAGCTCGGCATCACTTTTGTCGACTGGAATCCTGCCCCGCCCGACAAAGACATGGGTTTGTGGCAGGAAGTCGTGCTCTCGACAAGCGGCCCGGTTTCCATTCGCCATCCTTTTGTCGAAACCGAGCTCGATCTTCCATCCCTCGCCACGGCTCACCTCACCGTGCGGGCCGAGCTGCAAAACACTTCCACCGCTCCCCGCAAAGGCACCCTGCGCGGAAAAATGGAAGGCGCCTCTTCTCCCATTGAGTTCTCTTCAACTGTCGAGCTTGCCCCAGGCGAAAAGCGCTCCGTCGAGATCACTCCCGAAGCATCGCCCTCCCTCCATGTGCACAGCCCGCGCCTCTGGTGGCCGTACCAAATGGGCGAGCCATATTTGCACACGCTCTCCCTCGAGTTCGTTACCGGCGAAGGGCAAATCTCAGACTCGCAGCGCATCTCCTTTGGCATGGTCCAGACCACTTCGGAAATGACGCCCGAAGGCAACCTGCTTCTGAAAGTGAACGGCAAGCCCGTCTTGGTCCGCGGCGCCGGCTGGACTCCCGACATGATGCTGCGCCTGCACGAATCGCGGCGTGACGCCGAGTTCCGCTATGTTAAGGACATGGGCCTCAACACCATCCGCCTGGAAGGGAAACTCGAAAACGAAGCGTTCATGGAACGCGCCGATCGCGACGGTATTTTAGTGATGGCCGGCTGGTGCTGCTGCGATGCCTGGGAGAAATGGGGCAAGTGGAACGACGAAAACCGCCGCGTTTCAATCGAATCCCTCCGCGATCAACTGCTCCGGCTTCGCCAGCATCCAAGTCTCGTCGCCTGGCTCAATGGAAGCGACAACCCGCCCCCTCCGGACCGCGAGCGCGCTTATCTCGACATCGAAAAAGAGGTCCACTGGCCAAAACCGGTCATTTCTTCGGCCGCCTCCAAAAAGACAGAACTTACCGGCGAGTCCGGCGTCAAGATGTCTGGCCCCTATGAATACGTCTCCCCCAATTACTGGCTGCTCGGCACAAAAGTAGGCGGGGCCTCCGGTTTCAACACCGAAACCAGTCCCGGCCCTGCCGTCCCTCCGCTCGAAGCACTGAAAGCCATGTTTCCGCCGGACAAGCTCTGGCCCATCAACGAATTCTGGGATTTCCATTCCGGAGGTGGCCAGTTCAAGAACATCGGCGTTTTCGCCCGCGCTTTGGAAGAGCGCTACGGCAAAGCCACCGATGTGGCCGACTTCGTCTGGAAGTCCCAAGCCATGACCTACGAGAATCAGCGCGCGATGTTCGAGGCTTACGGCCGCAATAAGTACAAATCCACCGGCATCATTCAGTGGATGCTCAACAACGCTTGGCCCGGGCTGATCTGGCATCTCTACGATTACGACTTGCGCCCTGCGGGCGGCTACTTCGGCTCAAAGAAAGCCCTCGAGCTTGTGCACTCGCAGTTTTCCTATGACGATCGCACCATCGCCATCGTGAACGGAGAGCAAAAGCCGCAGAGCGGCCTAAAGCTCGTCGCGAAGATCTACGACCTGAGCATGAACGAGAAATTCTCTCGAGAAGCCAACATCGACATTCCCGCTGACTCCGTCGCCACAGCCTTTGCCGTCCCCGAGCCTCCGGATATCTCCACCACCTACTTCCTGAACCTCCAGCTCTTTTCCTCGGCGGGCACGCTGGTCAGCCAGAACTTCTATTGGCTCTCCACAAAGCAGGACGTACCCGACTTCAGTAAGTCGGAGTGGTATTACACCCCTTCGGCCGCCTACGCCAATCTCACCGCACTACGCAGTCTGCCCAAGGCAACAGTCACCGCTTCGATATCGTTGGCGCCTGCGGGCGACGAAACTGTGGGACGCGTTAACGTGCAGAATCCGGGTACCGGGCTGGCTTTCCTCATCCGCCTCCGTCTCCTGAAGGGAAAGGACGGCCCCGAGGTGCTCCCCATCTTCTGGCAAGACAACTATTTCGCGCTCGTTCCCGGCGAGAAGCGCGAGATCACCGTGAAAGTCCGAAACGCCGACCTGTCCACCACCCAACCGATTCTCGCCGTCGACGGATTCAACCTCCCACCAACCACAGTCGATATGACGCCACGCTGATAAAGCACGCTTTTGTTGTCTTCCTCCCACCTAGTAACTTTTTCGACAACGAACTCAGCCAAGCCCTCTTGATGGCAAGTCATTTCTCGGCTACCCGGTTCCCAGGTGACCTGTGTTCGGCCGCCTTCCCGGCCCGAACGCGATAAGAGCTGTCAGGCCACGGTTCACCCAGTCACTCGAGCACCCGCCAAAAACGCAAACCCGAACCAAAAATGAATTGAAGAACTGAATGAACGTTCATTCATTCCTACAAATTTCCGTATACCCTTCCAGGTCTTTGTTAAGTCCAATGTTTTAAATGACATGTCGACTGTCCCGAGAAACAAGCGCCGCTAGGCGCGAAGCCATTCCGCCCAGATCCCCCAATTTAGACCGCCAAATGTGCAGAAAACACCCCCGTAGGACAGCCATTCCTGCCCGTCCAGCACCCCTTTTCAGCGTTAGTTAGTGCCGATTCCATGAGCGCCTCCCACGGTGGTGTGAAGTCCGGGCGAACGCAAAGTCAACACCCGCACCCTGAAAAACCGCAGGGTGCGGCACTCGCTGAAAAGCCTAGGACGGTCGATTCGTCGACTACTAATCGGCATAGGGGGAGTGGTCGCCCACTCTCCGCCGAGTAGGCCCGGGGAATTGCACCCCGAGCCTCTCACTGAACCGGACTTAAACCTCTCAGCTTATCCGGCTCGTGCCACCGTCG
>Ga0070698_100005230_pt1 | contig 14193 bp, 16 predicted proteins | sample KBSK1502metaG_FD_65477 | JGI IMG/M metagenome (GOLD analysis project Ga0070698, IMG submission 65477) | Corn, switchgrass and miscanthus rhizosphere microbial communities from Kellogg Biological Station, Michigan, USA - KBS K1-50-2 metaG | ecosystem: Host-associated > Plants > Roots >...
GCCGGAGGCAGGACAGCTGGCGGGAACCGTTCGATGAGGGCGACCCGAACCAAGTCATGAAAACGCCCGTTGTGATCGTGCCTTACCATCCCGAATGGCCGCGGGAGTTCGAGCAGGAACGCGCGCGGCTTGAAGAGACGTTTGCGTCAACAACGGCCGTCATTGAACACATTGGGAGCACCGCCGTACCAGGATTGGCCGCCAAGCCAGTCATCGACATCATGATTGGCGTTGCGGCGCTTTCGGAGGCTGAGGATCGGCTCGAGAGTCTTCGCGAACAGGGATACGAGTATGTCCCAGCATACGAGGCTCAATTACCGCAACGGCGATACTTCCGGAAACCACTCGCCGAACCGCGAACGCATCATGTTCATTGCGTGATCCGGGGGAGCTCCTTCTGGCATGATCAACTCGTCTTTCGCGACTACCTTCGCGCCAATCCGACCGCCGCACGTGCGTATGCGACGCTGAAGCGGGATCTCGCGTCGCGGTACGCGGCCGAGCGCGAAGCGTACTCCGAGGGCAAGAGTGAGTTCATTGCTGGCATCCTTACTCAAGCCCGCGCCGGGGCGCCCTTCCGTGCACCCTAACGGCTCCCGCACCGTTCTACTCATGACGCAGGAACCCGTCACCGCACCCGCCATGCCGCTCCACGCCGGGGCTCATCGATTGCGGCCCGCTTGCCGGCTTGCGATTGGCCTGCTCCTCCTGGTTGCGTGCGGCTGTTCGCCGATGGCGACGATGGAGGAATCCGATAGCAGCACCCACGTCTTCGTCTGGGCCTGGGACGTGGACAAGAACGCTGAGGATTTCCTGGCGGTCGTGGACGTGGATCGCCGATCGGCAACGTACGGTCAGGTCGTCAGCACGTTGCCCGCGCAGGGCGGGCGCGGCGCGCACCACGTCGAATACGAAATGTCCACGAGCCAGCTCTTCGCCAACTCGTTCGAGACTGGGCGCACGTTCGTGTTCGACCTCGGCGACCCGGTTCACCCGCGCCTGTTCAGTAACTTTGGCGATGCGGGACCTTATTCCCACCCACACAGTTTCGCCCGCACGCCGAGCGGTACGGTGCTCGGCACATTTCAAGTTCTCGCGGCCGATCACGGCGCTGTTGGCGGGCTGGTTGAACTGGACGACCGTGGGCGAATGCTCCGTGGCGCGAGCGCCGCAGATCCTCTTGATCCGGATATTCGCCCTTACAGTCTGACCGTGGTCCCCCAGCTCGACCGCGTGGTGACAACCTCGGCCGACATGCACGGAAGACTCGTGGGGCGGTCGGTTCAGGTCTGGCGGCTTTCGGACCTGGTCCTGCTGCACACCGTGCTGCTGCCACCCGGACCGCGCGGCGACGAGCACTTGCATCCCGCAGAAGTGCGACTCCTTGGCGATGGAAAGTCCGTAATGGTCACGACGTTCCGCTGCGGGATGTACGTGCTCTCCGCACTCGACGGAATTCCTGTCGCCAAACTTGCGCGTTCCTTCCCGTGGTCGCCGGTGGCGGGAGAGGACACGGATTGCAACGTCCCCGTGCGGTTCGGTCGTTTCTGGGTCCAGCCCGTCGGCACCACCGGATCGCTGGTGGTGCTGGATGTGTCCAAACCGGAAGAGCCGGTGATCGTGGACGAACTCGCTTTCGGCGTCGATGCCCGCCCACACTGGCTCGCGCTCGAACCCGGGGGGAGGCGCATCGTGATGACCGGCGGAGGAACGCTAGCCGGTGGCGTTTACCTGATCGACATGGATCCGGAGAGCGGAAAGCTCCGCCTTGCGCGCGATCTTCCAGCCACCGGGTCCGGGATCCCCGGAATCCGATTTGACCGTGATGAGTGGCCCCATGGCAAGAACGGTCCGGCTTTCGCGCATGGAGCTGTGTTTAGGCACATGAAATGAACTCGATCAGCGATTCTCGCTTCGCCGCCCGGCGATATCGGGATCAGCTGCCCGCCAGGGTCGACTTACTCGCCACCCCGCCGGCCACCTAACGAACGCTGAAGCTGACAAGGAGTCTTCGGATTGCGCCAGCTAACGCGATCGTCGACCAGCGCTTCTGGCAATGAGCGGCGCTTGCTGGTACGTTCTGCTCGCCCCCGCACTCTCGTGAATCGCGTTTCGCGACAGGAGTACACAATGCGCCGCCGGACCAGCCTCACCGTGGTTCTCCTGATCGGATTCCTGATTTCGGCCGATCCCGTTCGGGCGCAGCTCCCTCCTCCCAATGCTGCGGGCGTCTCCGCCGGTCACATGCACCTCATGGTGCGGGACCCGGCGGCCCACAAGAAGCTATGGGTTGACCTCTTCGGCGCGCAGGTGGTCAATAGCGGTTCGCTCGAGCTCCTGAAGCTGCCGGGCATTTTTCTGATCCTGGGCAAGGGAGAGCCCGCCGACGGTTCGGAAGGATCCACGCTCGACCACTTCGCGTTTCGGGTCAAGGATCTTGCTGGCACGAGTGCGAAACTCAAGGCCGCCGGAATTCCGCTCACGCGCGATGATTCCATGGAGGTCGTCGCAATCTTCCCGGACAAGGTGAAGGTGGAGTTCTACCCGGCTCCGACGCTGACCGTCCCCGTGGAGCACTTCCACGTCCACTTCTACGCCGCCGACATCGACGCGCTTCGCGCCTGGTACGTGAAACATTTCGGCGCCGCCATGCCTACGACGAGGAATGCGAACGCAGCCGGCGTGCCGGGGATCTCGTTCAGCTTTCGCAAGACGGACGTGGCGCAGGCAGCGACGAAGGGCCGGTCACTCGACCATATCGGCTTCGAAGTGAAAGACCTGGAGGCGTTCTGCAAGAAGCTCGCGGCCGACGGCGTCACCTTCGAGAGCCCCTTCCGAGACGTGCCGGCTATCGGGCTGAAGATTGCGTTCCTGATCGATCCGGCTGGAACGCGCATAGAGCTGACCGAGGGACTCGCGGGGCGCTGACCATCTTTCGATGGTGACGAACAGAGTCCTCGCACTCGCCACACGAGTCCTGCTTCCGGCAACGGCCATCCTGGCCGCGTCCTGTCTCCGCGACAGTGATCTGCCGTCGGGACCGTCCGTTGAGGTCACCTACATGGTCGACACCGTGTCGGCCGAGCACAAGGAAGTGCTCGACCTGTGGCGATCGTACCTCGCGTCGCGACCGCAGGACTTCAAGGCGACGCCGCTGTGGTCGAGTGCCGAGCAGCAGCACTGGAAGATTTTCGACCTGGGTGGTGGATGGGCCTACTCCAGCGACAAGGACGTCGCGGAGACCCGGGCCACGGTCTTCCAGATCGCGCCCGCGCTCCCTGGTGACAGCACGGAGTACGTGATCCGGACGATGTTTACGCGCCCGGATAATTTCCAGGCGGAGCGTCGGACGTTCCTACTTCGCGTATACGCGATGCGCGAGAATGGACGGTGGGTGTTGAGCAACGCGTTGTCGCGCACGACGGCCGGCTGGACGCTAACAACGGTCGAACGGATCACCTATGTGCATCCACCCGAGCACAGGCTCGACACGGTCCGCGCGCGCATGGCGATGCGCTTCGTCGATTCGATCGCCACGGCGTTCGATGCTCCGAAGCCGCCGGCGATTACATACTACCTCGCCCGGAGCCCGGAAGAGGTGTTCAGCCTCACCGGGATCGATTTCTACCTCCCTGGCAGTCGTGCCTACGCCATGGTCGCCAACTATCAAGTGTTCAGCGGCGTCCCGAGCATCGGGGAGTTCTACGCACACGAGCTCACCCACATGGTGCTCGGATCGGTGTTGCCTCGCCTCGGCGCGCCGCCGGTACTCGATGAGGCGCTGGCGCTCTGGCTCGGCGGCGGTCGCGAGATGACATGGCCGGAGATCAGGCGGGAGCTTGCGACGGAACTGCGACGCGACTCGACCTGGACGCTGGATCGGGTCCTCCGGGACCGACCGGCAACCGCCATCTATCGACTGAGCGCCGCCGCGGCATTGCTCGAGCTGGCGCATCAGCGCGGCGGAATGCCCGCGCTCAAGCTGGCGTTGAATCCGCCGCGCGAGCGGGAAGGGCCCGATCTTGTTGGGGGCGTCGCGAAGGCTCTGAACGTTCGCCGATCCGAGGTTGAAGCGGAGTGGCGTAAGCACGTGCTCGACGGCCGGTAGCTGAGCAACCTTGCACCGCGGGCGCGGTCCAACGATGGTTAGGCGTATATGCGTAATTCGCTCCTCCTCGAGAATTTGCCGTTAGCCATCGCGATTACTGTCGGGGCATACGCGTGGTATCGCATGGGTTTTTGGACGCCCAAGGCGCTACGCCTCACCGCGCACACCACGCGACGGCTTGTGGTTGCCTTCGGATGGACACTCATCGTCGCGATCACTCTCAAGTCGATTGGCGGCCTCTTTGGCGACGGCCGCGTCGCGATTGCCAAGTCTGGACAGATGTACGCGTACCGAACGCGCGAGCCCCTGCTTTTTTGGGGAGAGATCGCGGGTGAGATGCTACTGGTCGGCGGGACCGGCGCCTTCTTTGTAATCCTGGGCCGTCGGCCAGCGCGCGTCGTCGCAGCATGACGCCTAACAGGCGGGCTCGCGCAGAACGATGAGTCACGCCAGGGTGTTTGTCGTCATTCGCGCGACGATCTACGCGACCGGTTTCATCGCCTTGCTGCTTGTGTTTATCCCAAGCCAGCTGCTAGCGCGTTCCGGTATTTCGCGCCCGCCACCCGTCGGGGTGCCCGAGACGTTCGGCGCCGCGATCGCTGTCGCGGGCGCCGTCGTCGCATTGTGGTGCATCCTTACTTTTGTGGTGGTCGGCCGCGGTACGCCGGCGCCGTTTGATCCTCCACGCAGTCTGGTGGTGCGCGGCCCCTACCGGTACGTGCGAAATCCCATGTACGTCGGCGCTGGACTGGTGCTCGCCGGAGCCGCTGCGGTCTACCACTCGCTTTCCTTGCTGGGCTACTTGGCTTTGCTTGTGGTGCTGACGCAGGGGCTGGTGGTGTGGTACGAGGAGCCGGCGCTGACACGATCGTTCGGCACCGACTATGCGTCCTATCGAGAGCGCGTGAATCGGTGGCTCCCCCGTTGGCCGCGGGACGCAAGTCGGTGAGTCTCCCCGCATCTTGCTTTGATCGCCTGCAGCTGAGCACAATCCGTTTCTCCGTACCCACAATGAAGGTGTCATGACTCCAGGAGATGAGCGAGCCACCAGACGCGAGTTCGTCGGTGGTGTCAGCAGACTCGCGTCCGTCGCCATTCTGCCGGCGAGTATTGCCGCCGCCGGCATGGCTCCGAGTAAGGCGAGCCCCCAGGCGGCGACCAACGCGGAATGGGATCTTTCATGGCTACAACTGCTTACGGGGGCGACCGACCGCGCCGTGTTCGACTGGCCAACGATGGGTGATCCCGCCGATCCCATGGTCTTTCAGCTTGCCGCGCGCTACCTGGATAACTGTGAGGCGGTCTACGCCCCCGGCACGTACCAGGCGCGCGTGGTGTTGAACATCAGAACGCAGGCAGTTCCGGTCGCTCTCAACGATCAGCTTTGGGAGCGCTACGCGCTTGGCATCGAGTACAAAGTGAACGACCCCAACACACAGCAGCCAGCGGTGCGGAATCCATTTTGGCATCGCGCTCCAAGTACGATCCCAGGTTACACGGTTCCGACACTCGAGGATTTCCTGAAGCGCGGTGCCTTCATTCTGGTGTGTGACTTTGCGCTCGGCCATTTGGCGCAGCGACTCGCGCCAAAAAGCGGGCGGCCTGTCGAAGCAGTGCACAGCGACTTGCGGTCGGGGTTTGTACCGAGTGCGTATGCCGTGCCGTCTGGCATCTATGGTCTGGCTCGCGCGCAGAACGCGGGTTGTGCGTACATGAAGTTCTGAGATGATCGGTGTGGCATTGCAGCGAACGCTATCAGTTGGGCGGCATGCCCTCCTCACTAGGAATGGCTAGCCCCGACGAAGCGCCGAAGGAACGATGGACGACCAGCGAACTCGCTGTTCGCCTCGTTGGCCTCAGCGCGCTGCTCGCCATCGTTGCTCTCATCTTGTTCGGCACGGTGCACGCCCTCACGATCATCCCAATCTGGGGCCGGCTCGCTGGGGGGCTCCCCTTCGCCGCAGTGGCCGCCCTGCCGATCACCTACACGTTTCACACGCTGGTTCGTTCCGGCCGGTGGCCGCTCACGCCGGGCAGTGGGCTCCGGTTCGGCGCCCTCTGCTGGGCAGCTGGCTTGCCGGCAACGATCTTTGTCAACGCGATGCGTTTCGCTGCCGCCCCGGCCCCGCGTCCTGCGTGGGTCGATCCGGCATCCATCCTCGTGGCTGTGTCGACTGGCCTCGCAGTTTTCGGAGCATTCACCCGTGAGTGGCGCCCCGCCATTGCCGGGGCGGCGGCGATTGGGGCCCTGCTGGCGATGGGCGGTGGAGTCGTGCCGATCGTCAACGGTCGACGTGCTCTCGGATTGTGGGCTGGCTTCCTGGTCGTCGAGGCATGTGGCGGTCTTCTCCTGTCGGTCGGTTATCGGAGGTTGATGGTACCGAGGCCGACACCAACTCAGATTGCCTCACGGGCGCCGCTGAAATGAAGGGCATGCTGGCCAATCGTTAGGTTGTCGTCAGGATACGGTTGAGGATGTCCTTGGCCAGTTCCTTGTCGTACTCGACAGCGCTTTTCCTGGCCGTTATTTCGACCTTGGTCGTCGAATCAGTCGCGCGATTGAGCTCGGCTGTCACCTCGTACTCGCCCTTCGTACCGATGAGTTTCCGCTGCTGGCCGCTGTTCTCTGTGCTGCGCCCTGTTTCGGTGATGCCCGCCTGCTGAAACGCCGCCGCAGTACGGTTGAATGCCTGATCGACAGTACCGGCAACGACCGACGTTGCTCCACGGTTCGTATAGGCGATGGCGCCCGCGGCGCCGGCACCAGCGGCCACGAGAAAGCAACCGCTTACGGCCAATGGGAACGCGGCGAGGACAAGGCTCAATGCGAGGCGACGCGTTTGCATGGAAGCTCCTAACGAGAGGCAGAAGGTGGATGCGGAACACCATCCTCTTAGGACACCCGGCCGTGGCAACAGTGCCTGAACAATCGGGCGATTGGGTACTCGGCCGCGCTGAGTCCGCCTAACAGGCGTTGCCTCGCGTCCCCCCGCGATATTGTTTAGTCTGCCGCGACTGAACGCTATCCGTTAGGCGGCAGCGAGTCGGTTTGGCCCCGGGGGCGGCTGTGCGGTAGTTCCAGGCCAGCAACGTGCTGACAAGGAGAGGGATGGACGAATTCCTGAAGGCCGCCGTCTCCGAGGCGGCAACTGGGCTGGCCGAGGGGGGCATCCCGATCGGCTCCGTCCTCGTCCACGAGGGCCAGATCATCGGTCGGGGGCACAACCGCCGCGTGCAACGTAGCAGCGCCACACTCCACGGGGAGATGGACGCGTTGGAGAACGCCGGCCGGCTCCCGGCCTCCGTGTACGCCCGCAGTGTCTTGTACACGACCTTGTCCCCATGCGTCATGTGCTCCGGCGCGATTCTGCTGTATCGCATCCCACGCATCGTCGTCGGCGAAAACGTCACGTTTCGAGGCGAGGAAGACCTGCTGCGGGATCGGGGCGTGGCCGTGGAGGTGCTCCAGGACACCCACTGTATCGAGATGATGAGGCGCTTCATCCGTGAACACCCCGCCATCTGGAACGAGGACATCGGGGTGTGACTACGCCTAACGTTCGACTGTCTCCCGAGCTTTGCCTTGAGCGCGCCAAGCCAGTCCCCCCAGACGACCAGCTGACCACCACCCGCCCCGACGCGCCATGAGGAGGTGCGGCTGATGGCCAAGGTCGCTTTGGGGCGCGATACGCCGGAACCCCTCACACCTGAGCGCTGGGTTGATCATCTTTTTTGCCGACACCCGCGCGTGATTCTGCCGCACAGTAGCCCACGACAACAAATCGGCGCACTATGCGTCGTAGAGCACGCTGTCAGAGCACGCCGTCAGAGCACGCCGTCAGAGCACGCCGTCAGAGCACGCCATTAGAACACCGTCAAGCTAGTTCCCCCCCGATCCAACATGACCCATGAGCTCCATCATCCATTCGCAGGTAGCCGAAATACCGCACAGTGCGACCACCACCGGATTTGACCTACCTGGTTTTCGAATCGTGGAGTGTCTGGGCGTTGTGCGTGGCGTGGTCGTGCGGTCACGATCCGTGTTCGGCACATTCGGTGCCAGCCTGCAGACACTGTTCGGCGGGAACATTTCGCTCTTCACGGAACTCGCTGAGCGAACACGCCAGCAGGCATTCGATACGATGTTGCACCAGGCGGATCTGGCCGGCGCGGACGCGGTGATAGGCGTTCGTTATGACGCAAATGAGCTGATGCAAGGCGTAACCGAGGTGCTCTGCTATGGCACGGCGGTTCGAGTGAAACCGCTTTCCGGAGAATGACCATCTCGAGCGCGCAACTTTTGATGAAAGCTTTGGCGCTGGTTCTTCTGGCGACACCGTTTCTATTCGGCCTCTTACGTCTGGTCACGACGGGGACCGATTGGCGCTATTTGGCCGTCGCGATCGCCTCGACGCTCGGCGCGACCGTCGTCCTGCGCCGTCGGAGCCAAGTAACTGCAGTCGTCAGGCATCTTGTTGCTGCCTTTCTAAGCGCCACGATTCTGGCAGCAGTTGCTGCGCTGGCCGTTGGAGCGAGATCGGCGGTTTCCGTTGCAGTGGTGTCGATCGGCTTTGCACTCTGCAGCGTTGCCGGTGCGGCAATCCTCGTGCGGGCGCGTGCTCGGTCATCGGGCGCTGACTAACGCTCGTCCATCACAAGCATCTGAAAATGGCTGACCAACTGCAGGCCGAGAGTCTTCAGGCATCATTGACCGTTGCGAACCTCGACCGGAGCGTCACCTGGTACGCTGACGTACTTGGCTTTGAGATCGACCGACGTCACGAGCGGGATGGCACGCTGATAGCAGTATCGCTGCGGGCGGGAGCGGTTCGTATTCTCCTCGCCCAGGATGACGGTGCGAAGGGCCTGGAGCGATCGAAGGGTGAAGGCATGTCGCTTCAGTTCACGACCAATCAGAACGCTGATTCTCTTGCCACTGCCATCAAGGCGCGGGGCGGGACTTTGGATACCGATCCGGTAACTGCCCCTCATGGTGCGCGAGTCTTCCGGCTGCGTGACCCCGACGGTTTTCGGCTCACCATTTCCTCGACCCATGCGGCCTGACGCGCTGGGGGAGGCGCGACTCCGTTGTTTTCGTTCGCGCGTAAACGGTAGCAGACATACGTTTCGGCGTTCCCCCTGGAGCAATCAAATGATGCGTTCTTCCGGTCTTGCCGGCCTCGCCTTGCTCGTCGGCCTCTCGTCGGCCGCCGCCCAACGTTCGACCATCACGCGCGACGCATTTCGTCCGCGTGCCGACTCGCTCGTCTTCACCTATCTCGCCGAATCGCGCGCGCCGAGCGCGTCGTTCGCAGTCATTCGCGGGAACGATACGCTGGCGTATGGCGCACATGGACTCGCCGACGTGGATGCCTGGCGTGCGCCGAACGCAACGACGATCTACGAGATCGGATCGATCACCAAGCAGTTCACGTCGGCCGCGGTAATGAAGCTCGTGGAGCAGGGGCGCGTGAAGCTGGATGACGATCTGTCGAAATACGTGCCGCAGTTCCCGCTTCAGGGAAAAAAGGTGTCGATCCGTCAGCTGCTGAATCACACGTCGGGCATCCACAGCTACACGTCATCGCCGGAGTGGCAGAAGACATGGAGCGACGAGCTGTCGCCCGACGCGATCGTCAAGTTCGTCGCGGCCGACACGTTCGACTTCGCGCCCGGCATGGCGTACCGCTATAACAACACGGGTTACGTGCTGCTCGGAATGGTGATCGAGAAGGCATCGGGCCAGAAATACGCGAACTATCTCGACGCGCAGTTCTTCAAGCCGCTCGGACTGCGGCAGACGTCGTATTGTCCGTCGAAGACGTCCGATCCCGCGTTCGCGCTCGGGTACAGCAAGGGAGCGAGCGGAGGCATGGAGCGCGCAAAGTTCCTTCATCTGTCACATCCATTCTCCGCCGGCGCGTTGTGCTCCACCGTTGGCGACTTCGCGAAGTGGCAGCGCGCGCTCGACAACGGAAAGGTGGTTTCGCTCGCGTCTTATGCGCTCATGTCGACGGCCGACTCGTTGAGCAGCGGGCGCAAGATCAACTACGGCTTCGGGCTCGTGCCTGGGGTCTTCAACGGACACAAGACGGTCTCGCACACCGGCGGCATTCCGGGGTTCGCGACGGCGGCGACCTACGTGCCCGACGACAGCCTGAGCATCGTGGTCTACACGAACTTCGATGGCGAATCACCCCAGAGGCTGGTGCAGAATCTTCTTCGCGTGGCGTACGGCGAAGCCCCCGTTGGCCGGGGACCCGCGGCCACGCAGCCGGCTGCTCCGACGCTCTCGGCGACAGATCGCGACGCGATCGTCGGCAGTTACGCGTTAAAGTTGCCCGGTGGTCAGCTACTGCCGATCAAGTTCTTCGTGGACGGCACCCGTCTCATGGCGCAGGCCCAGGGCCAGGACGCGAATGAGATTCGGCACCTCGGCAACTACGTGTTCGGCGTCGCGTTCGATCCGGCGCTGCGGTTCACGTTCACGATCGACGCCGGCAAGGCGACCAAGGTGACCCTGCTGCAGGGTGGAGCCACCATCGAGGGACCGAGAGTCCCATAACGCGCCGCCTAACGGTCCCGACCTAACGAACGCGCACGAGCACGCGCTTCCAGCTCCGCCCGTCGCCGAGCGTGAGTGTGTCACCGGTGATCTTGAATGGCCGCTGCTGCGGCGTACCGATGTAGTCCGGCGCCGATCCACCCTCGACCTGGTGTGTCACCAGCCCACGCGCCTCGTTCACGGTGTACGTGCCGAAGTAACCGTTGTACGTCGCCGCCAGCTCCGACGGCGAGGCGCCGGGAGCCGGACACTGCGCAATGTGCACACTGACCTGGCCCGTCGCCGTGTAGATGATGATCCCACATGGCTTCTCGCCGAAGTACTGGATCGGTGTACCCGTTGAGTCGACATCCGTGATCTCGACAAAACGCCATGTCCCGACCAGCGATGGCTGCCGCGCCTGCGCCGAGGCGGCGGAGGACAGCAGAAGGAGCGCGAATGCGGCTGTAGCCCACCGGCCCGCGTTCGCCGAAAATGAGGCGAGCGACATGGGCTCAGTCTACCGCCGGCCCCCGATTCCGACGAGGGCAGGGCGCGAAGTTGATCAATGCGAACCGATTGCGAGCGGGCGACTCGCTCTCGTCTTTCTCTGCGCCTCCGCGAGACATGAACGCCAGCCGGTGTTGCTCCGTATAGTCCGAGACTGCCATCAACGCTCGACGTGTGAAACCCATTTTCAACTGGTCAGGCAGCATCTCGATGCGCAACTTGTTGCGCGTCAGTCTCCGGTGGAGGAATCAGGCATGGTTTGCAGACTCGTACGCGCACTTCCCCTGGGCTTTTTCGTGGCTACGGCTGCGGCTACTGCCCAAACCAATAATCCGGCAGGTCCGCCGGTCGCCCGGTCAAACTACGCCCTGACGAACGTACGGATCGTCGCGGCTCCTGGCCGCGTCATTGAACGTGGCACGGTTGTCTTCGTCGACGGCCGCATTGCGGCGGTGGGCGCGAATGTCCCGATCCCAGCCGGCGTGGTTCGGATGGATCTTGCCGGACACACTGTTTTTCCTGGACTCATCGACGCCGCGACGAGCGTCGGCCTTCCTGATCCAACCCGTCCCCTGCCGACCGCCGGTGAGGCGACAGCGGCAGGACGTGGTGCCGGTGGTCGAGGCGCTGGGCAGCCGCTGGGACGCGGCGGTCCGATGGCGCCCCCTGTTGCACTGCCCGAAGTCGAGGCAGATGCCGAGGCGGCGGACATGTTCCAGCCGAGCGAAGCGGAACTGAGAGCAATGCGCGCTGGCGGCGTGACAACCGTCGGTTTGGTCTTCAATGGAGGCATTTTCCCCGGCCGGATCGGCGCAGCCCTGACCGGCACGCAAGCAAACTCGCGACTCTCCCTTCGCACAGGCGCCGGTCAACAGGTTGCCTTTGGAACGAAACGAGGCGGACAGTATCCCGGGACCGGGATCGGCTCGGTGGCATTCATTCGTCAGTCGTTCCTTGATGCGCAGTACCAGGCGCGTGTCGAGAAAGCCTTCAAGGCCGGCACGCCCGGCGCACGTCCCTCGAACGATCCGTTCAGTCGTGCGCTCGTACCTGCGGCGACCAACGCCATGCCGTCCTGGTTCGTCGCTTCGAACGAGCGCCAGATCTTTCGCGTGGCCGACATCGCCACGGAGATGGAGTTGAAGAATCCAGTGGTCGTCGGTTCGCAGGAAGGATGGCGCGCAATCCCGGCGCTGAAGCGTATGGGAGCGACGGCGGTCGTAAGCCTGATGTGGCCCTCGCCGGAAAACGTCACCGGTCGTGTTTTCCTTGCGATCGGCCTCGGGAAGTCAGGGGTCGCTCCGCCGCTCACCGCTGCCGACACGAACGAGGTGCGCGGCAACGCGGCCGCGCTGGTCAAGGCGGGTGTGCCTGTCGCCCTTGCATCGTACGGCGGCGCAAGTGGCGCCGACTTCCGCGACCGTATCCGCATGGCGATCGCCGCGGGGCTGAGTCCTGACGATGCACTGAAAGCCGCCACGGTGACGCCGGCCGCACTACTCGGCATAACCGCAGCGGTTGGCACGATCGAAGTCGGAAAGCTCGCGAACGTCGTTGTGGTCAACGGCAATGATCTTTTCGCCGCCGGTACACCGATCAAGCACGTCTTTGTCGAAGGGCGCCTCTACTAACCATGGACTCCCACATGCGACTCATAATCAGACACACGCGCATCGCCGCCGTTACACTGGCCGCCGGCGTGCTCGCAATGCCGGGTGCACGACTGGGCGCCCAGGACGTTGCGATCCGCAACGCGACGATCATCACGATCGCGAACGGAGACATCTCGAACGGCAACATTGTCGTTCGCGGAGGCAAGATCACCGCGGTCGGCGCGAACGCGGCGATCCCCGCGGGCATTCGCGTCATCGACGGCACGGGCAAGTTTGTCATGCCGGGGATCATCGACGCCCATTCGCACGCCGCGCTCGAGGGCGGCATCAACGAGGGCAGCGAGTCGGTCACGCCCGAAGTCCGCGTGCAGGTCAAGAACGATGACGCCGTGATTTACCGCGCCCTCGCCGGTGGCGTCACCGCGGCCCTCCAGCTCCACGGAAGCGCCAACACGATTGGTGGCCAGGGCAACGTCGTGAAGATGCGCTGGGGTGCGACAGCGGACGACATGCTCTTCAAGGGCGCGTTCCGCATCGTGAAGTTCGCGCTCGGCGAGAACGTGACGCGCGCCAGCTCCACGGCCCCGGCCGACGAGCGCCGCTTCCCGATGACGCGCATGGGCGTGGAGTTCACGGTCCAGTACTGGTTCAACAAGGCGAAGGAGTACCAGAAGGAATGGGACGATTATCGCGCCGCGGTGAAGGCGAACCCTAACGCGATCATGCCGCGTCGAGACCTGCGCCTCGAGGCCCTGAGTGACATCGTGAAGGGCGACCTCAAGGTTCACTCGCACAGCTATCGCGCGGACGAAATCCTGATGCTGATCCGCGTCGCTGAAGAGAACGGCTTCAAGGTCCATACCTTCCAGCACGTTCTGGAGGGCTACAAGGTCGCCGACGAGATGGCGCGCCACGGCGCCATGGCGTCCACCTTCGCCGAGAACTGGGCCTACAAGGTCGAAGCGTGGGACGCGATTCCGTTCAACATGGCGCTCATGGCCCAGCGCGGGGTGGTGGTGTCCGTCAATTCGGACTCGGACGAGCGGATCCGGCGCCTGTACGCCGAAGCGGGGATCGGTGTGCGCTACGGCAACATGACCGTGAACGAGGCGCTGAAGATGATCACGCTCAACCCGGCCCGGCAGCTCGGCGTCGACAAGATGGTTGGCACACTCGAGGTAGGAAAGGACGGCGACATCGCCGTCTTCTCGGCTCATCCGTTCTCGCCTAACGCCATGGTCGAGTATACGCTGGTCGACGGCAAGGTGCTCTTCGATCGCTCGGAAGCGTCGACGCTCCGCAAGCAGGCGGCCACGACCCCGGGAGGAAACCAGTAATGCGCGCGACAGTGAAGGTTCTTGCGGCGCTCGCATCGCTGGCGGCGACCGCGTCGATGGCCGACGCGCAGGCGGCGCCCG
>Ga0070698_100005231_pt1 | contig 14192 bp, 7 predicted proteins | sample KBSK1502metaG_FD_65477 | JGI IMG/M metagenome (GOLD analysis project Ga0070698, IMG submission 65477) | Corn, switchgrass and miscanthus rhizosphere microbial communities from Kellogg Biological Station, Michigan, USA - KBS K1-50-2 metaG | ecosystem: Host-associated > Plants > Roots >...
TGCAGTCGTCGTCATCGTCGGCGATGCGGTGGCTGACGCTTGAGGCGATTGGGACGATGCCCCCGCCATTGCGGCGGCCGCCTGCGGAGTTGCCGCCGCAGCTTGTGCTTTGAGCGGCTCGATCAGCGACTTGATTTGCGTTCGCGTTAACGGTCCGCGCAGATATGACATGTCCCAGCGCGTCTCAAAGATTTCCGCGCCGTCTTCGTGCACATTGTTAAGAAGAAATATTCGGTTCCCCAGTCCCGCCAGGGTTTGCTCCATCTGGTTGCGGTCAAACTTCATCCCGGAGCCACCGGCAATTCCTTCCAGACCTTCCAGCATGCGCGCCTTGTCGCGCTCGGTTTGTAGTCTGCCGATGAACCATGTTCCAGCGTTTGATAGACCTTTGTAGTCGAGGTCGACCGGGTTCTGCGTTACCAGTACAACGCCCAGCCCGAAGGCCCGTCCCTGCTTAAGCAATGTGAGCAAGGGGATCTTCGAGGGCGGATTGGCGGTAGGTGGGAAGTATCCGAAAATCTCGTCCATGTAGAGAACAGCGCGCAGGCTGGTTGTGCCTGATTGCGTTCTCATCCAGCCGAGAGTTTGATTGAGAAGCAGCGATACGAAAAACATTCGCTGGGCATCATTGAGGTGGGCTATCGAGAAGATTGAGAGACGCGGCTTTCCTTCCGCCGTGTGCAGTATTTGTTGAATATCGAGTGGCTCGCCTTCCATCCAACTACTAAATCCGGGCGCGGCGAGCAGATTGTTAAGGGACATCGACAGCTCTTGACGGTCCTTGAAGGGGAAGAACGATTCAATATCCTTAACGCCGACTTTTGTCATCGGCGGCGACTCAATCTGTTGGATTAACCCGGCGATGTCCAGATCCTGACCGCCCATCCAGGAGTTGTTGAGAATCATTGAAATCAAAATGTGCTCGCGGCTTTTGATGGGATCGGCCTCGATTTCCAGCAAGCCGAGCAGACTCGTAACGGTTGTGTTGACGCGTTCCGCCATCAACTCGCCGTCGTCCCTAATCGCCTCCGGCGGCGCTGCAAACGATTTCAGAATAGAAACAGGAATCCCTGAATTGCTTCCCGGAGTGTAGATGCGGCAGTCAGCGGCGTCGCGCAGTCGCTTGATGCGGGTGCCGTCCTGTCCCCAATCCGCCAGACCCTTTTTCCAAAGCTCGGCTTGTTGCGCTGCGTAATCGGCAGTCGAAAGGTTTTTCTTCTGAGCGTCTTCTTCGTTTACCCACGGAGCGAAATCCCCGGGCTTCAGTTCGGGGAAGGTCAGCAGCAAATTGGTGAGGTCGCCCTTCGGATCAATGATGATGGCGGGAATACCATCAATCGCCGCCTCTTCAAGCAGCGCAATACACAAACCGGTCTTGCCGCTGCCAGTCATTCCCACGCAGACTGCATGCGTTAACAGATCCTTCGAGTCGTAGAGCAGAATCCCCTCTTTCGCTTTCTTTTCTTTGAGATCGTAAGGACGACCGAGATAAAAGGCGCCGAGCTTTTCGTAGTCTTCCATTGTTCACCTTTCAATGCGAAAAGATGCGGTGGCTCACGGTGCTGTGCAACACGAGTGCACCGTTGATTCAGTCTTCAATTTTGCCGGGCAATCACCTTGTCGGCGATCAGTTCGTAAGTTTTCTCTGAGATGATGTTTCTTCTAACCAGGTCACTTTTCTGTCGATACGGCCGGCCGTCGATAATCTTTTGAGCATAAGCCTCGCCAATGCCGGGCAGCCCTATCAATTGCGTTTTTGAAGCCGAGTTGAGATCAACCAACCCGTCGTGCTCTCGATCGCTGCTTGCCGCTGAGGCGTTCCGAGAATTGACCGCACCAGCGCCTTTGCCGCAGGCGCCGGCAAATACTGTTGCGCTAACCACCAGGGCGACGACGAAATATTTTCGGACAAATGCTTGCAAATATTTTAGCGCTGAACTACGCATGTAGTTATCCGGTGTCTGCCGCAAGATTCCGAGATTGATTTTGGAGCAATGATGACATAGAAGCGGGCTATTCGCTAACAAGAGATCCAGAACCGCCCGCGTAAGCGGCGGCCAATGAATGACCGGATAAGTCGGCCGCTTACTCAGGCGGTCTGACCGTGCCAAAAAGGTGAGTTCAGGCAGTGGTTGGGTACCGGCCGGCCGCACCCGCAATTGACTTCACCAGGGTCTCGGGTTCAATTGGTTTAGCGATATGAACCTGGAAGCCGGCCGAGAGTGCGCGCGCACAATCATCATCCGTGGCGTAAGCGGTAAGCGCGATGGCCGGAATTTCCCTGGCCAATTTCAGCCTTTGCTTTCTCAGTTTCTGAATCAGACTGTAGCCGTCCTCGACTGGCATGCCGATGTCGCTGACCAGTATGTCCGGCTTCCAGGCGCGAAATGTTTTCAATGCTTCGGCTGCGGATTTACAGGATTTAACTTTCCCGCCACAGCGCTTGAGAATGGCGGAGACTAAATCGCGAGAATCTGCCTCGTCGTCGACCACAAGGATGCGCATCCCTTCGAGGAGGTGGGAATAACTGGCAGGGAGCCCATCGCCTTCTCGTTCGATGGCGCTTTCATCTTTAACTCCGTCCACCGGCACATTTTGGGCTAGCGGCAGACTAACAACGAAAGTTGAGCCCTGATTTTTGCCTTTGCTCTCTACTGTAACTTGTCCCGCGTGCAGTTGGACGAGATGCTTCACAATGGAAAGACCAAGTCCCAGCCCGCCATGCACTCTCGTCGTGGAACCATCAGCCTGTCGGAAGCGATCGAAGATGTGTGGCAAGAATTCAGAAGCGATGCCTATGCCCGAATCACTTACCGAAACCTGTACTTGCGTTCCAACCCGGCTGGCTTTCACTCGAACGTAACCACTCTCAGGAGTAAACTTGATGGCGTTGCTTAAAAGATTCCAAAAGACTTGCTGTAAACGATTGGCATCGCCGGCAACAAAAGATCCGGCAGCCTCGAGGCCGGTTTCAAGCTGAATTTTCTTGGTCTCAACGGCGGGCCGCACGCCTTCAAGCACATCTTGAATTATCGCGCAGAGATCAACGGGGCGAGGTTCGATTTGCAGTTTGCCGGTGATGATGCGCGAAACGTCCAGCAGATCGTCGATCAACTGTGACTGCGAACGGGCGTTTCGTTCAATTGTTTCAAAGGCGCGCGACAGCTGCGGCTCGTCAAGTTTTCCCGTCCGCACCAAATGACTCCAGCCAAGAATCGCCGACAAGGGCGTTCGCAGTTCATGCGACAGGGTAGCCAGAAACTCATCCTTGGTGCGGTTTGCCTGTTCCGCATCGGCGCGTGCAGCCTGTTCTCGGAGCAACATTTCAGCGCGCGACTCTTCAGCTTGCTTGCGCTCGGTGATTTCCATCTGCAATTCGCTGGCGTGTCGTTGCGCGCTGCTGTAGAGCACTGCATTTTCATAGGCCACAGCCACCTGTGTAGCAAGTGTGGCCGCCAGGCGCTCGTCAGCTTCGCTAAACTCCTCAGCGTCCACTTTGTTTAGCAGATACACCCAGCCGAGGACTCTACCCGCCGACAAGATAGGCGTGCCCAGGAAGCTATGCACTAAGTCTGAGGTCTTGCCATTAGTACGGAGCAAATCGTCGGCATCATTTAGCCGCAGTGGCCGACGTTTGGTAATCACATCTTTCAGGGCGCGTTCTAACACCGCCGGAATTCCGTCGCTCAAGACACGATCCTCGTTTTCTGCGCAACGGAAGGTGTATCTCAACGTGTCGCCGTTACGACGGTTGGTGTGTGATCCCGATCCATCGAGGATGCCTACTGCCGCCTCCTGCGCGCCTATGATCTGTCTTGCCGAGCGGCAAAAGCTTTCCAGGACACGCGCCGGTTCGTGTTCGGCGGCGAGTTCCTGACCAAGGTCGATGAGCATTCTGAGTCGCTCAAGGTTTGCCTGTTCGAGCTGCAGGTTCTTTTCTTCAAGCAATTCTGCCTGCCGTTGTACCTCGAGAGTTTTTTTGTACAGCTCTACAAAAACGTTCACTTTGGAGCGCAGGATGTCCGGTTCAATTGGTTTCACTATGTAGTCAACGGCGCCGAGCGAATAACCGCGACTCAAATGCCGGCCGCCAGTAGAGTCTGCTGTCAAAAAGATAATGGGTATGTTGCGGGAGCGGTCGCGACCTCTGATTAACTCCGCAGTCTCCAGGCCATCGAGCCCGGGCATATATACGTCCATCAGGATCACTGAAACTTCGTTATCGAGAAGATAACGAAGCGCATCATCTCCCGAAGACGCACTTACGAGGTTCCGACCGGGAGCCTGCAGGATCGATTCCAGCGCCAGCAGGTTCGTTGGGCTGTCGTCAACCATTAGAATATTGATTCGTTCTTCAGCGCCCATAATAAATTGCCGTCTCGGCGGCTCCTCGTCGCTGCAGTTCGTTCGATGGTTGTGATTCACTCAAAGTAATGAGGCAGGGCGCTATTTGAGCCAAAGCAAGAATCTTATCCGGCGTGGCTTGCGCAATGGCTGCGTCCGGTAGCTGACGAGCTGCAGCGGAGGCCGGATCCTCGACGATCGTAAACCCGCCCCGCGACTTTATGGTTGCCAATCCGCGTGCACCATCACTGTTGGCGCCAGTTAAGATTACGCCGATTGCTCCCGTCTGAAACGCGTCTGCCGCAGATTCGAAAAGCACATCGATTGACGGACGAGCAAAACGAACGGATTCAGCCGTAGACAAAGCAAAGCTGCGATTTTCAATCAGCAGGTGATAGTCGCGAGGCGCGAGATAAGCGCGACCGCCGAGCAGCGGTTCTTTGTCGTCGGGTTCGACAACCGGCAGACTGCTGCATTCGCGCAGATATTCACACAAGCCACTATCCAGATCTTTTCCTCGGTGTTGTGCGATAACGATTGGCAAAGAAAACTCCGCGGGCAGACCGGACAGCAGCGTCTGCAATGCTTTCAGTCCGCCGGTGGAGGTGCCAATAACGACAATGTCGAACCGCGATGCCAATTTCTCACTCCAGAAAACAGGACTCAGAATTCAGAATTCAGAACTCGGAACTAGAAACTTGTTGTCATGCTACCTTGCGATAAAGTTTGTCCTTCTCATTGAGGTGCTCGTAATACTCCGCTCTCGGCGTAAACTTCAACGACTCTTTGTTTCCCAAACCAAAGACGCCGAACATGCTCAAACTGTCGTATAGCAAATTGTGAACCCGCGCCTGCAGCTCTTTGTTGAAATAGATCATTACGTTGCGACACAGGATCACCTGAAACTCATTGAACGAACCGTCAGTTGCCAGGTTGTGTTCAGAGAAGACCAGGTTGCTCTTCAAACTACCACTGAAGATCACGCTGTCGTACTGCGCCGTATAGTAGTCAGAGAATTCGTGCACGCCGCCGGCTTTGTGGTAATTGGCCGTGTACTCTCTCATGGCTGAGAGGGGAAAAATTCCATCGCGTGCGCGTCGCAGAATCGCCATGCTAATGTCGGTGGCGTAGATGCGACACTTTTGATAAAGCCCTTCCTCCTGCAGCAGGATCGCGAGCGAATAGACTTCTTCACCGGTAGAACAACCCGCTACCCAAATCTGAACCGTCGGATAGGTTCGCAGCAGCGGAACAACTCGTTTGCGAAACGTCAGGTAGAAGCTGGGGTCGCGAAACATCGCGGTCGCGTGTACCGAAAGTCCGAGCAGAAAGCGTTCGAGACAAGCGGCGTCGTGCAAAACTCGATTCTGAAATTCAGAGACAGTTGTCAGTTGCTCCGCTCGCATCAACTCGAGAATGCGCCGCTTTATTGAACCGCGCGAATAGTCTCTGAAATCAAAGCCGTGAACACGATAGAGCCCTTCGAGCAACAGATCGATCTCGATGTCCTGAAGAGTACTTTCTAATGCCGGCGCAGTGCTCACGTTTCCTCTCTTGGAGTGCGCTGACCTGTCAGCGCCTTAGTCGGTCGCGACCTGTCGCGACCATAGTTCACTAAACTAAACACGGATGAAGCGTGGCGACAGGTCGCCACGGACCAAAGCGGCGACAGGTCGCCGCACTCCAAATTAGGTCGTTTCGTCCTGTCGATAGAGCCAGACCCGCAACAGCGAAAGCAATTGATCTATATCCAGTGGCTTCGAGATGTAGTCTGACGCCCCAACTTCCAAACAGTGATCTCGATCCGCCTTCATTGCTTTCGCAGTCAGCGCGATGATTGGCAGTTGTTTGAATTCCTTCATATTGCGAATCGCGGTGATCGCTTCATAGCCATCCATCTCGGGCATCATGATGTCCATGAGAACGGCTTCGATATCGGGTGTAGCTTTCAAGAGGTCAATGCCCTCCTGGCCGTTCTCGGCGTGCACCACTTCCATGCGATGAGCTTCGAGCGCGCTGGTCAGGGCGAAAATATTCCGCACATCGTCGTCTACTACCAGCACTTTGCGACCTGCCAGGACCGGATCTGTACGATGGAATTGCTCCAGCATCCGTCGCTTGGGTTCCGGCAAATTGGCTTCAACGCGATGAAGGAACAAAGCGGTCTCCGCCAACAGGCGTTCAGGCGAATTTGCTTCCTTGACGATAATCGCGTCGGCAACTTTCTTGAGGTGAAGTTCTTCTTTTCGCGTCAACTCCTTACCGGTGTAAACAATGATGGGAAGATCGTAACGTCCCAGATCGGTTTGCAGCTTTTCGATCAAGTCGAAGCCGCTCATGTCAGGTAACCTGAGATCGAGCACCATGCAATCGAATCTCTCGCCCTTCAACAGACTGAGGGCCTCTTGTCCGGTGGCAACGGCGGTCGTGTGAACGTCGCCATTCCCGATCAATTCCACAACGCTCATCCGTTGTACGTCGTCGTCTTCAACCACCAGCAGTTTTCTAATACGACGTTCGGCAAAGTCTCTGATGCCGTCGAATGCCTTGTGCAGCTCCTCGTGGCTAACTGGTTTCTGTACGTGGTTAATGGCGCCTTGTTTCAGCGCGCGCTGCCGTTCTTCCTCAACCGAAATGATGTGGACAGGAATGTGACTGGTCGCCGGGTCGTGCTTCAGGCGATCCAGCACAGTCCACCCATCACGATCGGGCAAGCGGATATCAAGAGTGATTGCGGATGGTTTGTATTTCTGCGCCAGCGCCAACGCCATTGTCCCGCTGGTTGCCACCAAACCCTTGAACCCTTTTTCGCGCGCCATATCCAGCAGGATCCCGGCAAAGCTAATGTCGTCTTCGACAATCAACACTGTACGGTCGCCGGCTTGAATGTCGTTGCGATCATCCAGAATCGCGGCCGACTCGCTCGATAGCAAGGTCATCGCGTCGTTATCGAAAGACTCGACGGGGGTCCAGGCGGCCTCCGCATCCTTGGCGCCCAGTCGTGTCCTGGCCAGCTGCGTTGATGTAGTAGTTGCGCCTGCGGGCACATAGTCGCGAGGGAGAAAGAAGGTGAAGGTGCTGCCTTCGCCGGGTGTCGAGACTACGCGAATCTCGCCCCCAAGCAGCCGGGCGATCTCGCGGCTAATGGACAATCCCAAACCCGTGCCGCCATATTTGCGACTCGTTGTGCCGTCCGCCTGCTGGAAGGCTTCGAAAATTATCCGCTGTTTCTCTGAGGGAATTCCGATGCCGGTATCGCTTACCGAGAAAGCTATAACTTCACCGGCGCGGTTAAGGGATTCGAGATGATAGGCCTCATATTTCGGCGCGGGTCCGACGCTGAGAACAACCTTGCCTGCTTCGGTAAACTTAAACGCGTTCGAAAGCAGGTTCATCAGAATCTGCTGCAAACGCTTATCGTCAGTGCGAATCGTCGGATCCATCTCTTCGAAACGTTCGATCAGGAACTCGAGGTTCTTGTCTTTGGCAAGCTGATGGAAACTGCGTTCCAACTGCTCCGCCATGTCGGCAACTGATACGTCCGAGACCTCGATACCCATCATTCCTGATTCAATCTTCGACAGGTCGAGTATGTCGTTGATCAGTGAAAGCAGATCCGAGCCCGAGGAGTGGATTGTTTCGGCAAACTGTACCTGCTTTTGGGTGAGGTTATCGTCGCTGTTCTCGGCCAGCTGCCGCGAAAGTATCAGCATGCTGTTGAGAGGAGTGCGGAGTTCGTGTGACATATTGGCCAGAAACTCCGACTTGTATTTCGAAGTAAGGGCCAGTTGCTCGGCCTTTTCCTCCATTTCCCAGCGAGCTTCCTCTACCTCGCGGTTCTTATCTTCCACTTCCGCCTTCTGGCGTGCCAGCAACTCTGCCTTCTCCTGCAACTCTTCGTTCGTTTGCTGAAGCTCTTCCTGCTGGCTCTTCAACAATTCTTCTGACTCGCGTAACGATTCAGCCTGTTGCTCGAGTTGTTCGTTTGTTTTCTTAAGTTCGTCCTGCTGGCTTTGTAGTTCCGCGGCCAGCGACTGCGACTGTTGCAACAGATCTTCCGTTCGCGTGTTGGCGGCAATCGTGTTCAGCACGATGCCGATGCTCTCGGTTAACTGATCGAGGAAGGTGAGGTGCGTGTCACTGAAGGTCTTAAAGGTCGAGAGTTCGATCACGGCCTTTGTCTCGCCTTCAAACAACACCGGCAACACCACAATATTGTTTGGAGGCGCTTCGCCCAGACCGGAAGTGACGTGTACGTAATTACTCGGCACATTCGTAACCAGGATCCGCTCACGTTCGACGGTGCACTGCCCAACCAGGCCTTCACCGGGGTGGAATTCGTTAGCCAGATTCTTGCGTTTCTGGTAAGCGTAGCCGCCCAGCAACTTCATTACCGGTTGGCCGTTGGGACTTTCGTTCACGTAGAAAACACCCTGCTGCGCATCGACCAGCGGGGCGAGTTCGGAGAGTACCATCTGCGCGACGGTGGTCATGTCGCGTTGGCCCTGAAGCATTCTTGTGAAACGAGCGAGGTTGGTCTTCAACCAATCCTGCTCCATGTTTTTCTGGGTGGTGTCTTTGAGATTGAGGATCATCTCGTTGATGTTGTCTTTCAGCGCGGCTACTTCACCCTGAGCTTCGACCGTAATCGATCGCGTCAGATCGCCCTTGGTCACCGCCGTGGAAACTTCAGCGATGGCGCGCACCTGCGTGGTGAGGTTTGCTGCGAGACCGTTCACATTGTCTGTTAGATCGCGCCAGGTGCCGGCTGCGCCGGGAACGTTAGCCTGTCCACCCAGCTTTCCTTCGACGCCTACCTCGCGGGCGACCGAGGTAACCTGGTCGGCGAATGTCGCCAGCGTGTCGGTCATGTTGTTGATTGTGTCGGCAAGTTCGGCGATCTCGCCTTTCGCCTCCACGGTGAGTTTTCGTTGCAGGTCGCCATTGGCTACTGCGGTCACGACCCGGGCGATACCGCGCACCTGATCGGTGAGGTTACTGGCCATGGAGTTCACGTTGTCAGTCAAATCTTTCCACGTGCCGGCAACGCCGCGTACATCAGCCTGTCCTCCGAGGCTTCCCTCTGTTCCCACTTCACGCGCCACGCGAGTCACTTCCGAGGCGAACGAATTCAACTGATCCACCATGGTGTTGATAGTGTTCTTGAGTTCGAGGATTTCGCCCTTCACATCGACCGTGATCTTCCGGGAAAGGTCGCCGTTGGCGACGGCTGTGGTCACATCGGCAATGTTACGCACCTGGCCGGTGAGATTGCTGGCCATGGAATTCACATTGTCGGTCAGGTCTTTCCAGGTGCCCGCAACCCCGCGCACATCGGCCTGGCCGCCGAGTTTTCCTTCCGTTCCTACTTCACGCGCCACGCGCGTCACTTCCGAGGCGAACGAATTCAACTGGTCGACCATGGTGTTGATAGTGTTCTTCAGTTCGAGAATCTCGCCTTTCACATCGACCGTGATCTTCTTTGACAGGTCGCCTTTAGCGACGGCTGTCGTCACTTCAGCGATGTTGCGTACCTGGCCAGTGAGGTTACCCGCCATGAAATTCACGTTATCGGTCAGGTCTTTCCAGGTGCCGGCTACGCCCATAACCTGCGCCTGACCTCCGAGACGTCCTTCTGTTCCTACTTCACGTGCCACGCGCGTTACTTCCGAGGCGAAGGAACTAAGCTGATCCACCATGGTGTTGATAGTGTTCTTAAGTTCGAGGATTTCGCCCTTCACGTCCACGGTGATCTTCTTTGACAGATTGCCATTGGCCACTGCGGTCGTTACGTCTGCAATGTTGCGCACCTGGCTGGTAAGGTTGCCGGCCATGAAGTTCACGCTGTCAGTAAGATCTTTCCAGGTACCGGCCACCCCGCGCACGTCTGCCTGGCCTCCGAGTTTTCCTTCAGTTCCCACTTCGCGTGCCACGCGAGTCACTTCCGAGGCGAAGCCGTTAAGCTGATCCACCATGGTGTTGATCGTGTTCTTAAGTTCAAGAATCTCGCCTCTGACGTCCACGGTGATCTTCTTGGAGAGGTCGCCGTTGGCGACCGCGGTCGTCACATCTGCAATGTTGCGCACTTGTCCGGTGAGATTGCCGGCCATCAAATTCACACTGTCAGTGAGGTCCTTCCAGGTTCCGGCCACGCCCTTCACGTCTGCCTGACCGCCGAGTTTTCCTTCCGAACCGACTTCGCGGGCCACACGCGTCACTTCGGAAGCGAAGCCGTTGAGTTGATCCACCATCGTATTGATCGTGTCTTTGAGTTCGAGGATTTCGCCCTTTACGTCGACCGTGATCTTTTTGGAAAGGTCGCCATTTGCTACCGCGGTGGTAACTTCAGCGATGTTGCGCACCTGACCGGTCAGGTTGCCGGCCATGAAATTCACGTTGTCAGTCAGGTCCTTCCACGTGCCGGCCACACCGATCACTCGCGCCTGACCGCCGAGTTTTCCTTCAGTACCGACTTCGCGGGCCACACGCGTAACTTCGGAAGCGAATGAGTTCAACTGATCGACCATGGTATTGATGGTGTTCTTGAGTTCGAGAATTTCGCCTTTGACGTCGACGGTGATTTTCTTGGAGAGGTCACCGTTAGCCACTGCCGTGGTTACATCGGCGATGTTGCGCACCTGGCCGGTGAGGTTGCTGGCCATGGAATTTACGTTGTCTGTTAGATCTTTCCAGGTACCGGCAACGCCGCGCACATCGGCCTGGCCCCCCAGTTTTCCTTCCGTTCCTACTTCGCGTGCCACGCGAGTAACTTCCGAAGCAAACGAGTTCAACTGATCCACCATCGTGTTGATGGTGTTCTTGAGTTCGAGAATTTCGCCTTTCACGTCCACGGTAATCTTTTTGGAAAGATCGCCGTTGGCGACAGCGGTAGTGACTTCGGCAATATTACGCACCTGGCTGGTCAGGTTACTGGCCATGGAGTTGACGCTGTCCGTCAAATCCTTCCACGTTCCGGCGACACCTTTTACTTTGGCTTCGCCGCCCAGCTTGCCTTCCGTTCCTACCTCTCTGGCGACGCGCGTCACTTCCGACGCGAAGGAGCTCAACTGATCCACCATGGAGTTGACGATCTTTACGGTGCGCAGGAATTCGCCCTTCAAGGGACGCTCATCAACCTGCAACGCCATCCGTTCTGAAAGATCGCCATTCGCGACAGCGCCGATCACGCGCGCCATTTCGCTCGTGGGACGGGCCATATCGTCAATAAGCAAGTTGGTGGAATCGACCAGCCGCAGCCAGGAACCTGAGGCAGCCGGGACCGCAGCGCGATGGTTTATTTTTCCCTCTTTGCCAACTACACGACTGACTCGTTCAACTTCCTTCGTGGTCTTGTCACTTAGCTCAATGATGTCGTTGAGAGTGTCCGCGATCTTTCCCGCTTCGCCGGTCCACTCGCCGGGTAACCGAACCGAGAAGTCGCCTTTTTTGAAAGCTACCAGGGCTTTCAACAACAACTTCGTATTAAGTGGTTGGGGTGTCAGGGTTTGTGTTCGCATTGGTTCCTTCCCTAGTTTGTTTAGAATCTGGAGAGAGGCTTGTTAACACAATCCGGCCACGGATCGGCCAGGCAAGATGCCGGAACAGAATGACGCGCTCAACACAGTCGGGGACCGGATGGTTATGTTCTTTAGGGGGAAAAAGGGGGACGCAGCGACCAGATCGGGCCGCTGCTAGTTGTATTTATACCTAAGCTTGGAGGTCGTTGTAAACCTCTTTGAGGCGATGGGGTCGCTCGAACACCTCCGGTAGGTAAGGCGAGCGATTAACCCGCAAACTCAGGCAAACTCCTTCCATTCTTCTGTCATGCGGCCGATCTTTCGCTTCCACAATTCCAACACGAAGTGAATTGGCCTTCAATCCCTTCACCGCAACCGGGACAAATCCACGCGTCATGCGTTTCCAGATTGGCATTTCGCAAAGCTTCCACAATCTCTCTGGCTCTTGGATAGTCCTCGTCATTGAGAATCCAGACTTCGGGAGAGCAGTCTGAAGGCGCTAGTTCACCAAGCGCCATCGCGAGCTGCTCATTGCGGATCATGCAGGGAATGCCAGCCTCATCAAGCAGGCCCTTAACGACATCCTGATCCGCGCTCATCGTGGTTGCTGTGAATACGTGCTTCATGGTTCTCCAAAAGTTACTTGACCCACACGGTCTTGATGTTCACAAACTCACGGATGCCGAATTCGCCCAACTCGCGCCCGTAACCCGAATTCTTAATCCCGCCAAACGGTAGCCGCGGATCGGATGCGACCATGCCGTTCAGAAAAACCGAGCCTGCCTCGAGTTCTTCGGCGAACCGGTTCTGTTCCTCGACATCGTTAGTCCAGGCCGCAGCGCCGAGCCCGAAGCTGGTTGCATTACCGAGCTCAATCGCTTCATCAATATCATTGACCCGAAAGAGCATCGCGACTGGTCCGAATATTTCCTCGCAGGAGGCTGGGGAGTCTAAAGGAACATTGACGAGGACTGTAGGCTCGTAGAAATTTCCGCGCTGATCCAATCGTTTCCCTCCAGTTAGCACAATGGCACCGGCCGCAACGGATGTTTTCACCTGCTCGTCGACGTCTTTCAGAATTTGCTCGGTCGCCAGCGGCCCAATGTCGGTGCTTTCATTCAGCGGATCTCCCACCTTAAGCGCCTTCATCTCTTCAACAAACATGCGCTCAAACGAGTCGTAAATCTCCGTGGCCACGATGAAGCGTTTCGCCGCAATGCATGATTGTCCGTTATTAATCGTGCGCGCTTTTACGGCCATAGTTACCGCTTCTTTGAGATTCGCCGAAGGCATGACGATAAAAGGATCGCTACCGCCGAGTTCGAGCACCGTCTTCTTGATCTGTTTCCCTGCGATGCTCGCCACGCTGCGCCCTGCCGGTTCGCTTCCAGTGAGCGTTGCGGCGACAACACGCGGGTCTTCGAGTATGCGTTGCACAGCATCGGAACCAACCAGCAGAGTTTGGAATATGCCTTCCGGGAACCCGGCCCGACGAAAGATGTCCTCAATCGCCAGCGCACATTGCGGTACGTTCGACGCGTGCTTGAGCAGGCCCACATTGCCGGCCATCAGCGCGGGGGCGGCGAAACGAAAGACTTGCCAAAACGGGAAATTCCAGGGCATTACAGCCAACACTGGCCCGAGAGGCTGGAAGCATACGTAGCTCTTGCTGGCATTTGTTTCCACCAGCTGGTCTGCCAGATGATGCCTGGCGTGTTCAGCGTAGTAACGACAAACCAACGCGCACTTTTCTGCTTCGCCTACAGCGCCTTTGATGGGCTTGCCCATTTCAGTTGTCATCACGCGCGCAAAGTCGTTCTTCTCCGTTTCCAGGATTTCCGCGGCGCGCAGCAGCATTGACTCGCGTTCCGCGATTGGAGTGTGGCGATGGGACCGAAAGGTCAACGCAGCAAGCTGCAGTTTTTCGTTGATCTGTGTTTCACTGAGTGCTTCGAAAGTCTTGAGAGTTTCGCCTGTAGCTGGATTGACAGAAGCGATGGACATCGTGGCACCCTTGATTATTTGTGGACGTTTTTGTGCTGGGATTATAGACCAGCCGACAGCTCATGAAGTAGGGCATCAAGGTTAATGTCGGAAGGCGCGGTTCTTGCCGCGCTCCGTCGCGCGGCTTGCCGCCTTCCGTGCGGAAAGGCTCTGCCTTTCCGAAACTTACTCAATGTTTCGAGGCTTCGCCTCCGCTGCTGTGCCAATAGATCTGATCAATATCCACCAGAAGAGGTTCATCTTCCAACGGTCTCCGTTGCCAACACCGAATGCTAGACCAGCGATAATCTTCTGCTCGTTCCACCAAGCCAGCTCGGACTGGATTCT
>Ga0070698_100005232_pt1 | contig 14192 bp, 13 predicted proteins | sample KBSK1502metaG_FD_65477 | JGI IMG/M metagenome (GOLD analysis project Ga0070698, IMG submission 65477) | Corn, switchgrass and miscanthus rhizosphere microbial communities from Kellogg Biological Station, Michigan, USA - KBS K1-50-2 metaG | ecosystem: Host-associated > Plants > Roots >...
CATCGTCAAGACCGTCGTGAACGAGGCGCTGGGCGCATTCTTCGACAAGATCCCCAGTGTCGCGCGCGCGATCATCGCGAAAGCGGTCAGCGCGGCACGCGCGCGCGAAGCGGCCCGCAAGGCGCGCGAGCTGGTGCGCAAGAAGAGCGGCCTCGACGCCGGCCTCCTGCCCGGCAAGCTCGCCGACTGCTCGCTCACCGACCCCAAGCTGTGCGAGATCTACCTGGTCGAGGGCGACTCGGCGGGCGGGTCGGCCAAGATGGGCCGGGACCGCAGTTATCAGGCGATCCTGCCGCTGCGCGGCAAGATCCTGAACGTGCAGAAGGCGCGCATCGACAAGATTCTGTCCAACGAAGAAATCCGCACGATGATCACCGCGATCGGCACGGGCGTGGGCGAGGACTTCAAGGTGGACGAAGCGCGCTACCACAAGATCATCATCATGACGGACGCCGACGTGGACGGTGCGCACATCCGCACGCTGCTGCTGACGTTCTTCTATAAAGAGATGAAGCAGCTGATCGACGTCGGGTACATCTACATTGCACAGCCGCCGCTCTTCCGCGTCTCGAAGGGCAAAGAAGAGTTCTACGCCTACGACGAGAAAGAGCGCGATACCTACGTGAAGCGGCTCACCAACGGGGCGGAGACCAAATCGACGGTCAACGTCAGCCGCTATAAGGGGCTCGGCGAGATGAACCCCGACCAGCTGCGGGACACGACGATGGATCCCGCCAAGCGGACATTGCTCAAGGTGACGATGGAAGACGCGCTCGAAGCGTCGTCGCTGTTCGAGACCCTGATGGGCGATGAGGTCGAGCCGCGCCGCAGGTTCATCGAAGAAAACGCGAAGTTCGTGAAGAACCTCGATGTCTGATGGCGGTCATCGGAGTCAGTGCGGTTGTGCTCATCGTGCTGGCGTGGTTCCTCTGGCCCAGCAAGGACGTCCGGCCGACGTCTCGCGATCGGCCTGATGTAGACGAAAGCGAGCTGGAAGCGGCCGAGCGGGACGTGCAGGACGCCGCCGACGAAGAGAGCGTGCGGGACTGGGGACCGGGAACCGGCCAGAAGCCCCTTCCCTAAAGGACTCCGCCCTAAAGGAGATCCCTGTGGCTGCGTTCGAGCTGCGACCCCTGAAAACCGGCGAGATTCTGGACGGTGCCATCACCCTGATGCGCCGGCAATTCGGCGTGCTCTTCGGGATCGCGGTCGTGTGTGAGGGGCTGCCCGCAGTGTTGGACATCTACATCGACCTGACGGGTGGGAGCGCGGCCCAGCCGGGGCTGGCTTTGCTCGAGCGGCTGTTGAACCTGTTCGGCACGATGCTCGTCACCGGCGCGACGGTGAGTGCGGTGTCCGAGGCCTATCTGGGTCGACCCCCGCAACTGGGCGATTCGCTGCGCTACGGCCTGAGCAAGCTGGGCTTCATTTTCAGCGCGAGCATCGTGAGTGGCATTCTCGCGGGGCTTGCGACGATCGCGTTGGTGATCCCCGGCATCGTCGTATTCTGTGGGTATTCCGTGGTCGCCCAGGTCGCCGCCCTCGAGCCCCTGAAATCGGGCACGGACGCCCTGCGGCGTTCCTGGACGCTGACCAAAGGGTTCAAAGGCAAAGCGTTCGTGTTATGGATCGTCGCGATCGTCCTCATCGTGGCGCTGGCGCTCGCCGGGGGCGTCGTGGGAGGGCTGGCGGCGGCCGTGAACCCCGCCTTCGAACCGGTCACGACCGTGTTGCTCGCGATCCTGTTGCTGCTCTACTATCCGCTCCTGACCTGCGTCTTCACGCTCTTTTACTACGACCTGCGCGTGCGCAAAGAAGGGTTCGACCTCGAGGTGTTGGCGGCACAGCTGAGCGGGGCCCCGGCCGCCTAAGGGAGCTCCTCCACACCCGCCCGGGTGACGCGGTGCGAGACCAACCGCAACGGTTTCTGCGTCAGCTTATCCCCGATCACGATCGCCTGCCGCAGCGCGTCAAAGCCGGTGCGGATGCCATCGGCATCTTTGGCGAAGACCGACGCGATCGGCTCGCCTTCCAGCACCTTGTCACCGGGCTTCACCGTGATCACGAAGCCGACGGTCGGATCGATGATGTCCTCGACCGTCCGGCGCCCTCCGCCCAGCGCGATGATCGCCCGGCCGATCGTGCGCGGTTCGACGCGCTGCACCACGCCGGTGCGCTGCGCGGCGTAGACTTCCACCGCCTGCGCCTGCGGTAACACCGAAGGATCTTCGACCGTCTTGGGATTGCCGCCCTGCGCTTCGATGATCTGCTCGAACTTCTCCGCGGCGAGTCCTGATTCGATCGCCGTCTCCAGCTTCTTGCGCGCCTTCTTCGTGTTCTTTTCGATTCCGCCCTGGATCAGCATCTCGATGCCGAGCGCGTAGGTTACCTCGAGCAGATCGGGCGGGCCTTCGCCGCGCAGGGCGAGAATCGCCTCTTCGGTCTCGAGCACATTGCCGCACGCGCGGCCCAGCGGCCGGTCCATCGCGGTGATGAGCACGACGGTGGGGCAGCCACGGTCCTCGCCGAGCGCGATCATGGTCTTCGCGAGCTCGAGCCCGCGCTCGACTTCGGGGAGGAACGCGCCGCTGCCGTTTTTCACGTCGAGCACGAGACCGTTCAACCCTTCGGCGAGTTTCTTCGACATGATGCTCGCCGAGATCAACGGAATCGACTCGACGGTGGCCGTGACGTCGCGCAGCGCGTAGAGCTTGCGGTCGGCCGGCGCGATCTCGGCGGTCTGGCCGATCAGCGCGCAGCCAATCTTCTGCACCTGCGCCTTCGCTTCGGCGAGCGAGAGGTTGGTGCGAAACCCCGGGATCGCTTCGAGCTTGTCGAGGGTGCCACCCGTATGCCCCAGGCCGCGCCCCGACATCATCGGCACGGCGATACCACAGGCGGCAACGAGCGGGCCGAGCACGAGCGACACTTTGTCGCCGACGCCGCCGGTCGAGTGCTTGTCGATGCGCGGCGTGGCCCAGCCGTCGAACGACAGGCGATCGCCCGACGCCAGCATCGCGTCGGTGAGCGCGGCGAGCTCCTGGCGGTCGAGGCCGCGCATGAACACGGCCATCAGGAGCGCGGCGATCTGATAATCGGGAATGCGGCCCGCCGTGTATTCCGCGACGATGGCCGACCACTCTTCGGGGCTGAGATGCCCGCCGTCGCGCTTGCGCTCGATCAAGGGGGGGACGATCATTCTCGCATGCTCTCCATCGTTCTCGCGCTGGTCGCGCAGAATCCGGTGAATCACATCGCCCTGGGCGACAGTGCCGGCCTGATGCATCCGGACGTTCAGCTGCGTCACTACCAGGCCGCCCTTGCCACCGACTCGCTGAGCTACGAGGCGAACTGGAAGGCCGCCCGGGCGATCGCCGACGTCGCCAAACAAATACAGGGCAATGCCGATTCCCTCAAGCAGCGCCGGGATAGCCTTTATTCTGTGGGCCGCGGCTACGCCGAGCGGGCGATTCGCGCGGACTCGACAAAGGCCGACGGACATTACGCCCTCGCGATGGTCCTGGGGCGTCTGTCACGCACGAAGGGGAGCAAGGAGCGCGTCCGCTACGCCAAGATCATCTTCGACGAAGCGACGCGCGCCGTCCAGATCGACTCCAACTACGACAATGCCCATCACGTACTCGGCGCCTGGAACGCCGAGGTGAAGCGCCTGTCGGGCATCCAGCGCTTCTTCGCCAAGGCGTTGTTCGGCGGCGGCTTCATGGACAGAGCGAACTGGGACGACGCGGTCATGCACCTCAAGACCGCGGTCCGGCTCGCGCCCGATCACATCTACCACCGCCTCGAGTTGGCCGAAGTCTACGTCGATCTGGGCAAGTATTCGCTGGCGCGCGTGCAGCTGCAGGCGATCGCGGCGCTGCCGCCGGTCGACGTGCTCGACCCGCAGTACAAGGAAGACGCAGCGGCGCTCTTCAAAGACATCGAGAAAGAAAAGGACGAGGGCTAGCGGCGTCCCTCGCCCATCACGCGTTCGATCGCGTCGGTGGTCCGCGGCGCTCCAGCCGATAGCCACTCGCCGCCCTTCGCAGTCACCAGCACGTCGTCTTCGATCCGCACGCCCAGCTTTTCCGCCTGGAGATAGATCCCCGGCTCGAGCGTCACGACCATGCCGGGCTCGAGCGGCCGGCTGATCCCCACGTCGTGTACGTCCATCCCGATCGGATGCCCCAGCCCGTGGTTGAAGTACTCGCGGTCGTCGCAGGTCTTCGGGCCGCACAGCGTGCCGGAGTGCTGCCGCATGAACGCCCTCGCGATGCCGTCCAGCTGCCGCATGGTGACGCCGGGCCGCAGGGAGTCGAAGGCGGCCTGCTGCGCGCCCAACACAAGATCGTAGATCGCTTTCTGGCGCGGCGTGAATTTCCCGTTGATCGGGAAGGTCCGCGTGACGTCGGCGGTGTACTGGCCCCATTCGGCGGCCGCGTCGATGACAACGAGATCGCCGTCTTCCGTGCGACGGCGGTTCACGTCGTAATGCAACGTCGTGGAGTTGGGACCACTCCCCACTATGGACGGGTAGCCTACGCGGTCCGCGCCGTTGCTCCGGAATCCTTCCTCCAGCACCGCCTCGAGCTGGTACTCGTACATCCCCGGCCGTGCCGCCCGCATCGCGGCGATGTGGCCGGCGACGCTGATGTCCACGGCGCGCCGGAGTCGCATGATCTCGTCGGCATCTTTCACGACGCGCAGCGAGTCCACGATCGGTGTCAGGTTGTTCGGACGCACCACGTCCGTGCCGCGCTGCACATGCGGCGTGTAGACCGGCTCGGGCCCGCCGCGGAGTCGGGCTTCGAGCGAATCGATCGGCAGCACCTTTGCGATCCCGGAAAGCCGCACCGCCACGCTATCGGGTCCCAACCGGAGCCCGGTCCAGCGCTCCTGTGACGGCGTGCGCGGTGGCAGAAACAGCACCGTCTCGATCGAGTCCGGGCCCCGGGCCGTCATCAGCAGGAACGCGTCCTGCGTCTCGAGCTCGGTGAAGTAGTAGAAGGTGTTGTCCTGGCGAAAATCGTTGTCCTGGATGTAGTCGGTCTCGACATTGCGCTCGTGCCCGGCGGGAATCAGGACGGTGCCGCGGCCGATGCGCTTCAGGAGAGCGCGGCGGCGGGCCGCGACGGCGGCGGTGTCCACCGGGCGTCCCATGCCCGGCAACTCGGGAACGACGGTGTAGACCCCAATCGGGGACGTCGCTCCTGCAGATTGCGCGGCGCCGGCGAACGGAATGGCAAGAGCGACGATTGTCAGTGATGTGAGTGTCCGCATGCGGTGTAATCTACACGCGCTTGACTCCCCCTGAGTCTCCGAGCGAAACTATTGCACTCATGACGATCAACTCGGCCCTGACACACGCGGAGGCGGAACGGCTGGCCGCGCGTATCGCCGAGCTCGAGCATGAACGCAAGCATCTGCTCGCGGTCATCGAGATCCTGAAGGAAGCCTCCAGTTCCTTACATTTCATTGACATTCTGCAGGCAATCGCCCGCAAGCTGGGCGAGTCGTTCGGCCTCGATCGCTGCTCCATCTTCCTCGGTGAACGAGGCGGCCGCCAGGTGCGGCTCGTGGCCTCCTACGAGGACCCGACGATCCGCAACTACGTCGTCGATCTGGACCGCTACCCCGAGCTGAAGCGCGCGATGCAGAGCGGCGAGACGGTGTTCATCCCCGATGCCGCCAACGATCCATCGCTGCGGCACGTGAAGGGCGAGCTGATCAATCGCCGCGTGAAGTCGATCACGGTCGTGCCGATTACGTGGCGCACGGTGGCGATCGGCGCGATTTTCCTCCGCACCTACCGCGACGGCCCCACCTTCTCCGACGCCGATGTGCGCTTCGTGCAGGTCGTCGCCGCCCTCACCGCGCAGAGCCTCCGCAATGCACACCGGTACGAACGACTTGCGCAGCGGACGCACGAGACTGGCGATCTGCTGCGGCACATGGAGCTGGAGCGCGTCGCGTTGCTCTCCTTCTTCCGACGCCTCCTCGACGCATTCGGGGCGCGCGAAGGCGCGTGGGGCGAAGGCCTCCTTCCCAGGGCCAGCGCGGAAGAGCTCGACCGGCTCGTGAGCGTGGCGATGGCCGTCATCCAGGAAGAAGCCAAAGGACGGTGAAGCCGGCGGCCCGGGCCGCCGAGCTGCGGCGGATCCTCGAGCGGGCGAATCACGCATACTACGTTCTCGACAAGCCGGAGATGTCGGACGCGGAGTACGACAAGCTGTTCCGCGAGCTGCAGGACCTCGAAACGAAGCATCCCGGACTCCAGACTCCTGACTCCCCTACCCTACGAATCGGCGGCGAGCCCGCGACCGGGTTCCGCAAACACCGCCACCTCGTTCCCATGCTCTCGCTGGCCAACGCCTTTACCGAGGCGGAGCTGGGCGAATGGGAGGAGCGGAACGCCCGCCTGGTTCCGGAGGTGAAGACCGCCGGCTACACGCTGGAAGTGAAGATCGATGGCGCCGCCGTGAGTCTCACCTACGAGGACGGGGTGCTGGTTACCGGCGTCACACGCGGGAACGGCGTCGAGGGCGAAGATGTCACACCGAATCTGCGGACGGTGCTGGACTTGCCGCTGCGGCTGCGCGGCAAAGGGTGGCCGAAGAAGATGGAGGTGCGCGGCGAGGTCTACCTGCCGAAGAGCCAGTTTGCGGAGACCAATAAACAGCGCGAGCAGGCGGGCGACCAACCGTACGCCAATCCGCGCAACGCCGCGGCCGGCGCGCTGCGCCAGCTCGATCCCAAAAAGACGCGCGCCCGGGGCTTGCGCGTCTTCACATTCCAGGTCGAGGCCCCCGGTCTAAAGCTCGGGATCGACTCGCAGCACGAGTTGCTGGAAGCGCTGATCACGTGGGGGCTGCCGGTCGAGCCGAATCACACGCGCGCGGCAGACTTGGGCGCCGCGCACCAAGCCATCGCAAAGCTGCAGGTGCTGCTGCCGACTCTCGACTACGGCGCCGACGGTGTCGCCGTGAAGGTCGACAAGCGCGCGCTCTACGCCGAGCTGGGTACCATCGGCAACCGCGAGCCGCGCTGGGCGGTGGCGCGCAAGTTCGCGCCCGAAATCCAGATCACGAAGCTGCTCGAGATCCGCATCAACGTGGGCCGCACCGGCGCACTGAACCCCTACGCCGTGCTCGAGCCGGTGGAGATCGGTGGCGTCACGGTCTCAAACGCCACGCTCCACAATGCCGAGCTGATCGCCGCCAAGGACATTCGTGAGGGCGACTGGGTGGAGGTGACGCGCGCCGGCGAAGTCATCCCGCAAGTCCTCGGGCCCGTGAAGGAGAAGCGCAGCGGTGCGCCGAAGCCGTACAAGATGCCCGAGCGTTGCCCGAGCTGCGGCTCGCAGGTGGAGCATCCGCCCGACGAGGTCATGACGTACTGCCCCAATATCTCCTGCCCGTCGCGGATCCTCGAATCGATCGTCCATTTCGCCGGCCGCAGCGCCATGGACGTCCGCGGGCTCGGCTACGAGCGCGTACGCGCGCTGCTCGATGCCAAGTTGATCGAGGATGTGGCGGATCTCTACGAGCTGAGGCCCGCGCAGCTGCTCACGCTGGAGGGATTCGCCGAGAAATCGGCGCAGCAACTCGTGGATGCGATCGCCGAGTCCAAGCAGCAGCCGCTCTCGGCGCTGCTCTTCGGGCTCGGCATTCGCCATGTCGGCCAGCAAGGAGCGAAGCTCCTGGCACGGCATTTCGGCACCATGGATGCGCTCGCGAAGGCGGGGGCCGACGAAGTCGGCGCGGTGCGCGGGATCGGACCAGCCATTGGCGAGGCCGTGGTCGGGTTCTTTAAGGATGCCCGCAACAAAGACCTGCTCAAGAGCCTGGCAACGTCCGGGCTGACGTTGAAGGAAACGGCGACGGCCACCGGCCCGCGGCCGCTCGCCGACCAGACGTACGTCGTCACCGGGACCCTGCCCACCCTGTCGCGGCAGCAGGCTCGGGACCTGATCGAGGGCGCCGGCGGCCACGTCGCCGACAGCCTGTCCAAGAAAACGACTGCGCTGGTGGTCGGCGCCGACCCCGGGTCGAAGCTCGACAAGGCTAAAGCGCTCGGCGTCGAGCAAATCGACGAAGCCGAACTCTTGCGCCGCGCGAACCGCAAACCCTAAGTTGGCTTCCCATATGACGACTCCGAGCATCGTCCGCCAACTGCACGCCAGCCTCGCCGCACATGCGCCCGATCAGCTCATCACGATCTTGCAGGAGGCCGGGTACGCGGCCGGCGCGGGCCTGTACCAGGCGTTCGCGGCCACGAACAATCCGGCCGACCTCGATGCCGACCTGCTCGGCGAGACGCTGTCGGAGTTCTTTACCAATGGCGGCTGGGGCGCGGTGACGATGAGTCCGGTCGGGACCGGCGCCCTGGCGCTCGACTCGAGCGATTGGGCGGAAGCGGACCCCGGCACGGCGCAAACTCCCATGTGCTTCTTCTCCGCCGGCATGCTGGCCGACTTTCTGGGACGGCTGTCCGACGAGACGATCGCGGTGATGGAAGTCGAATGCCGCAGCCGCGGCGATGAGCGCTGCCGGTTTCTCTCGGCGACGCCTGATGTGTTGGAACGGGTTTACAACGAAATGACGGCTGGTAGGACGTATGAGGATGCCCTGAGATAGCTATTGGCTATTGGCTATCGGCTATCGGGTTCGCCCAATAGCCAGTAGCCGTAGCAGCTTAGCGGCGGGCGATACTCACCCCGTCGAGGAGCAGTGAGGGTGACCAGCGGGATCCCAGCCACCTCCCGTCATTCCCAAATCCACCAATGCGCTTGAGCAGATCGTAGGCGTTCCCCGCGACCGCCGCGTCTTTCACGCGACCGGTCACTTCGCCGCGCTGCACGCGGTAGGCGAGCCCCACCGGATGGCTGAAGGCGCCGCTGATCACGTTCCCCTGCCCCACGCCGATCAGATCGTCGACGATCAAGCCATCCTGGATGTCGGCGATCAAGCCGCCGCCGAGCAGGGGCACGCCAGTGACGTGCCCGTCCCCGCCCCGCAACAGGACGTTCGTGTACCCGATGTGTGGTTTGCCGAAGACGCCACGCCGGCCGTTGCCGGTGCTCTGCGTCTTGGCGCGCGCGGCGGTTTCGAGATCGTAGACGAACCGCCCCACGGCCCCGCGCTCCACCAATCCCGTCGCTCGTGAGGGGACGCATTCGTCATCGATCGGTCGGGACGAAGGCCGGCCCGGCGTCAGCGGATCGTCGAAGATCGACAGGCGCGCGTCGAACAGCGTCTCACCCACTTTGCCCGCGAGGGGCGAGCTGCCTTGCAGCACCGTCTTTCCCGAGAGCGCCTGCTCGAGCGGCAGCACGACGGCGGCCAGCCCCGCCGGCGTAAACACGACCGGCAGCGCCCCATCGGGCGGCGTCACGATCTTCAGCGCCGCGGTGAGTCGCGTCTCGATCGATCGCACCAGCGTTTCGAGATCGGCGTCGCTCGGCAGGTCGGCGCCGACGTACTGATCGTAGATCATCAGCACGTCGTCTCCGGCGATACGGGTGATTTCGGCTGTCACTCCGATTCCGGTGGCACGGTACTCGCCGCGCGCGCCGGCGGTATTGCCGACCGCGGTGTCGGCGACCTCGCGCTGGACGGAGACGTTGACCTGGCACTCGGGACGCGCCAGCCGCTCGACGAGGAGCCGACCCATGCGGATCAGCTCGGCGAGCGAGGCGTTCGCGGTGCGGTCGAAGAATGTGGGGATGGGGGTTAGGGACTGGGGGCTGGGGGCTGGAAAGGCGAGATCAACTGACTCTCCCAGTTCCGCGGATGCTGCCGCGCGGGCGACGAGCTCCTTGGGGTCCGGTTTTGCCGCCGTCGTGCCCGCGACCCCCATGCGCCCCTTCGCGAGCACGCGCAGGTTGAGCCCTGCTTCCTCCGATATGCCGGCCGACTTGAGCCTGCCGGACTCGAACGTGACCGCCGTCTGCTCCTCGCGCCGCCACAGGGCGTCGGCGCCATCGACCCTGGCGCGCGCGCTCTCGAGCAGGCGATCGATCATACGTCGCCGCCGATCAGCGCTTCCTCGATGCGCACGTGCGGGGCCCCTTCAGTCACGGGGAGCGGGAACTGACCGCCTTTGCCGCAGCCGCCGCCCATCTGATTCCAGGTAAAATCACCGGCGATGTGATCGATGCGGTCGAGCGTCTGAAACAGATTGCCGGCCAGCACGACGTCCTTCACCAGCTCGGCGACCTTCCCGTCCCGAATCATGTAGCCCCAGCCGGCGGTGAACGAAAAGTTCTCGAGCATCGTCTGACCGCCGAACGCCCCGCACGCATAGACGCCCAGCTTGATGTCGCTGATCAAGTCGTTGAACCCGATGCCTTTCTTGCCGGGCGCGATGTACGTGTTCGTCATCCGCACGATCGGTGGATGACGGAACGAGATGGCGCGGGCGTTGCCGGTGGGTCGCTCGCCGAGCTTCGCCGCGGTCTCGCGCGAGTGCAGGCGGCCGACGAGGATGCCCTCCTTGATCAGTGGCGTGTCCTGCGTGGGCGTGCCTTCGTCATCGTATGGCAGCGTCCCGCGCAGGCCTTTGGCGGCGCCGTTGTCGCCAACGTTGAGGACCGGCTTCCCAAAGCGCCGGCCGAGGGTCATCATCTCGCGCGCCTGGGGGTTTTCGTAGACGAAATCGGCCTCGGAGAGATGCCCAAACGCTTCGTGGATGAAGACGCCCGCCAGCTCGTTGTCGAGAATGACGGGGTAGGAGGCGCCGCGCACGCGCGGGGCCGCGAGCAGGTCGACCGCGCGCTGCGCCACCACGCGGAACCGCTCCTCGAAGCCCTGGACGCTGTTCCAGCCCTTGCGTAGCCCGATCGACTCGAGGCCCTTTTCGATATCGCCGTTGCGCCGCGCGATCGCCGTGCCCGACACCACGACTTCGGGACGCCGCTGGTACAGCGACGTGCCTTCCGAGTTGACGTACCAGACTTCCGACACTTCGTCGCGATAGCTCGACTGCGTATCGACGATCTTATTCGACACGGCGAGCATGGCGCTGTTGTAGCGGTCGAGCAGCTTCTTTTTCTCGGCGAGCGGCACGCCGCGGACGTCGCCGTCGAGCTCCAGCACCGCGTCGGCGGTCTGCGGCGCGACGTCCGCCAGGCGGATGGGCTCGTCGAGCCGCACGGCGTTGGACAGCTCGTTGGCCCTCTTCACCATCGCGGGCAGCTCATCGAGCGACGTGAACGACGCGATCCCCCAGCCGTGGCCCGGGTTGAGCACGCGCACGAAGCCGCCCTGATCTTCGCTGACGGTCGCGGTCTCGAGCCGCCGGCCGCGAAACGCCACGGCGGAGCTCCAGGTGCGTTCGACGCGGATTTCGGTGTAACCGGCGCGGGACTGTTTGACTGCGGCGGCTAAACGATCTTTCAACGGGGGGTGTTCTCTTTCAGTTTGGCGCGATAATCGGGACGCACCACGATCTCGCCATTGACGATGACTTCCAGGTCCCAGGGCAGGATGATGAAATTCTCGTTCTCGAGCGCGTGGAAGTCGGGTTTGTAGGTGCCGGTCTTGAACGACACCGCTGTTTTCACCGCGGCGGGCTTCAGGTCACGCACCGCAGCCAGGGCGAGCTTCATCGTGTTCCCCGACTCGCACGTCTCGTCGACGAGCAGCACCCGCTTGCCGGTCACCAGGCGCGGCGGTGCGGCAATCACCGAGCCCTCGCGCGAAATCGCGATCGAGGCGAAGTCGCGTTGCAGAATGCTCGCGACGACGGCGCCGGGGATCACGCCCGCCTTGGCGATCCCGATGACGACCTCGGGGTCGTACTCGCGAAACACCTTGAGGGCGAGGACCCGGCACAGCTCGCCGAAGAATGCCCAGTCGACTTGCAGGACGCCGCGCGGCGTCTTGCCCGGGCGCTTGGTACCGCCCGAAGAACGAGGCGTGGTGGGACGCGGGGGGAGGGCCATAGTTTGGGATTCTACATTGCCAACGTCTGCAGCCGCAAGCTATTTTCGGCCCATGGGTTTCTGGCGTCGCTTGTTCGGGGGAGGCGGCTCGTCGAGCGACGATCTCAAACCACAGCGCCTCGATTACCTCAACGAGGCGCTGGCGCTCGAGCGGCAGGGGGACTACGACGCCGCGTTGACGTCGTACCGGCTTGCGCTGCGCGACCATCCCAACGACGCGCGCATTCTCCAGAACATGGCGATCGCCTTCACCAAGACGCGCCGCTTCGACGAAGCGATCCGGCATTACCGCCGCGCGCTCGAGCTCGACGCCTCGCTCGCCGGCGCGCACTACGGTCTCGCCTTTCTGCTGCTGCAACGCAGCGATCCCGACGGCGCCGCACAACATCTGAAGACGTTTCTCGCGCACCCGCCACGGGGACCAGACGCGCAGAAGTGGATCGAGCACGCCACGCAGGCGCTGCAGGACCTCCGCGTACCTCGTGCCGCCGAGGAGAGGACGGGAAGCCCCTGATTCGGACGTTCGCCGTGCTCGCACTTGCCGCTGTGTGCGCCTGCAAAATCAATACAAATCTGGACCAGCCGGTGGCCATCGAGATCACGCTGCCCGACAGCGGGCGCGTCGAGGTGACCGACACCTTCCGGCCCCGGGGTCGGGCGCTCAACGGCGTGGGCGATTCCGTCCAGGCGCAGATCTTCTGGAGCTCGCTCGATACGGCGCTGGCGGTCCTCGACAGCACGAGCGGTGTGTCGATCAGCAAGGTCATCGGCACCGCGCGGCTGCAGGCACGGACCGGTAACCTCTTCTCCAACCCGCAAACCGTAACCGTGCTCGCGCGGCTGGACTCGATTCGGCTCACGGGAGCGATGCACCACACGGTCCTGGCGACGGATTCCCTTTCGGATTCGCTCAGCGTGCAGGTCTTCGCGCTCAACGGCGCCATTCCAGCAAACCGGCGTGTGGTCTTTGCGGTCGCGGACACCTTTCCGACCGGCGGTCCTGGGGTCACATTGGTGCCTAACGACACCGTTTTCACGAGTGCGACGGGTCTCGCGGCGGTGCGCGTCCGGCGTCCCACCGGTGCAGTCCCCGACTCGGTGGTCATAACCGTGACGATGAACCACGTGAACCAGACGGCGGTGAACGGCAGTCCGGTGACATTCGTCGTGGAGTTCAAGCCATGAACCGAGGCACGCTCACCCAGCTGTTCTTCACCACGGTGGCTCGGCACGGCGGCCTGCCCGCCGCGTTCCGGTCGAAGGTGGGAGGTGCCTGGGTCTCCATCACCCATCGTCAGGCGCTCGAGCGCGTGCAAGCGATCTCGCTCGGCCTCCGCGAATTGGGCATCCAGCCGGGTGACAAGGTCGCCATCGTCTCCGAGAATCGCCCCGAATGGTCGCTGACCGACTACGCCTGCCTCTGCGCGCGGACGACCGATGTCCCGGTCTATCCGACCCTCACCGCGAAGCAGACCGAGTACATCCTGCGCGACTCGGAGGCGGTCGCGGTGTTCGTGTCGACGGCCGCCCAGCTCGACAAGGTCCTCGAGGTCAAGGGCAACCTGCCCGGCCTCAAGCACGTCATCGTGTTCGACACGGGCGTGCAGCGGCGGGGCGACGGGATCGTGTCGCTCGAGGCGGTGGAGACGAAGGGCCGCGCCGCCGCGGCGAAGCATCCCAACTGGAAGCAGGAGGCACTCACCGCGGGTCCCGACGACTTGGCGACGCTCATCTACACGTCCGGCACAACCGGTGACCCCAAGGGCGTGATGCTGACGCATCACAATCTCTGGTCCAACGTGCAGGCGGTGCTGCAGATGATCCCGATCGGCACGGGCGACGAGTGCCTCTCGATGCTGCCGCTGTCGCACAGCTACGAGCGGATGGTGGACTACACGCTGTTCCAGGCGGGCGTGATCATCAACTACGCCGAGTCGTTCGACGCCGTTGCCGCGAACCTGGGAGAAGTGAAGCCGACGGTGGTGTTGTCCGTGCCGCGGCTCTACGAAAAGGTGTACGCGCGGGTGCTCGAGAACGCGCTGTCGGGGAGCGCCATCAAGCGCACGATCTTTTTCTGGGCGAAGCGCACCGGCGAGCAGTGGGCGACGCTCTCGCTGGCGGGACTCCCGATTCCGGGGGGTTTGCGCTTCAAGAAAAAGATCGCTGACCGGTTGGTGTTTGCGAAGCTGCAGGCCCGCACCGGGGGCAGGATTCGGTTCTTCGTCTCGGGCGCCGCGCCGCTGTCCGC
>Ga0070698_100005233_pt1 | contig 14191 bp, 14 predicted proteins | sample KBSK1502metaG_FD_65477 | JGI IMG/M metagenome (GOLD analysis project Ga0070698, IMG submission 65477) | Corn, switchgrass and miscanthus rhizosphere microbial communities from Kellogg Biological Station, Michigan, USA - KBS K1-50-2 metaG | ecosystem: Host-associated > Plants > Roots >...
CGCGCGCATCGGCGTCGCGATTTGCGGGCTGCGCAAACGCACTCGTCGCGCCGAACGCGAGCACGAAGATCGCAACGCGTATCATTGGGACCCTTTCTTCACGCTGCCACCCTCGAGGAGCATGCGATCATCATCGACGGGTGTCGGCTTGGAATCGACGGGCTTCGCGTCGACCGGATTTCGCGGCTTCGGTCGCGTTGGTTTCGGCGTATGGGTCGTCGCCTTCGCCTCGACCGCTGGTTCCTTCGCCTCGATCGCTGGTTCCTTCGCCTCGATCGCTGGTTGGTTGGGCGCCTCCGCCGGTTTCGGCGGTTCGGCGACTGCCGCGTCGATCGGTAGGCTCGGCATCGTGACCGACGTCGGTTGCGGCGCCGGCGCCGCACGCTGTGATGCCCGCCCGCTAATCGCCCAGAACGAGATCGCGGCGCCGGTCAGCGCGGCGACAGCGCCGCCGATCATCCATGCGCGTTTCGGTCGTGCCTGCACGACGGGCTCGACCTTCGGCACCGGCGCGGTATCGAGGAGGCATTGCTCGAGCCCAGCCGCGAGCTCGCGCACCGTCGCAAAACGGTCCGCCGGATTCTTCGCGAGCGCTTTGCCGATCACGGCATCGACGCTGCGCGGCAGCCGCGGAACGATCGACGATGGCAGCACCGGCGCGGCGTTCACGTGGTTGATGCCGACTTCCGTCGGCGTACTGCCGATGATCGGATATTGGCCGCACAGCATGTGATAGACGAGAACGCCGAGCGCGTAGATATCGGTGCGCTGATCGACCGGATGTCCCATGAACTGTTCCGGCGACATGAAATACGGCGTGCCGATCGTTGCGCCTGGATTCGTGAGCTCCATGTCGGCAACGTGACCACTAACGACCTTCGCGAGCCCGAAGTCGAGGATCTTGATCCGCGGGCCGTTCGGGGTCTCCGCGATCATGATGTTGCCCGGCTTGAGATCGCGATGAATGATGCCGCGGTCGTGCACGGCGCTGAGCGCGTCGAAGACTTGCCGAAGGATCGGCATCGCGACGTCGAGCGGCACCGCGCCGCGCTGCTTGAGCCAGCGATCGAGGCTCTCGCCGTCGACGTGCTCCATCACGAAGAACGGGTTGCCATCCGGCATCTCGCCGAACGCGAAGATGTCGACGAGATTGGGATGCCCGATCGCGTTGACGGCGCGCGCCTCGTTCTCGAACCGCACGAGCTCTGTCGGATCGCGCGCGAGGTCACGGCGCAATACTTTGATCGCGGCCTTCTTGTGGATGCGCGGATGGATCGCGGCAAACACGGCTCCCATGCCGCCGGCGCCGATGCGATCCGTCACTTCGTATTCGCCGACCATCGTGCCCGGAACGATATGAAGCGCGCGCACGGAAGGCCCGACGTCGAGCGTGTCGACGCCCGCGGCGAACGTGCGCGCCATCGAGTCCTCGTCCTCGTGGACGCCGGCCTGGATGCGCGCGAGGTCCGACACGATCGTGCGGCATGCCTCGCAGCCGTCGATATGACGGTCGATAGCCGCGTGTTGGTCGCGGCCGAGGCCCCCGTCCACGTACCCCGCGAGAACGTTTTCGTCCGGACAGCGCACCGGTTTTCCATATCTTACAAGATCGCGACGCGACATTCCCGGCCCGTCGCAACCAGGTGGAAAACGTTAGGATGAAATGTGACCGACGCCTGGCTATCGCCACTCTTCTTATCCGACATCGAGCCGCGGCTTCACGCCGCGTTCGAAGCCTCGGATCTCGAAACGTTCTTGGCGAATGCCTACGCTGCCGGGTGTGCCGCGTGGCCGCGCATCGAGGTCGATCCCGCGCGGTATGTACGTCATCTCGCGGCGGTCCTCGATGAAACCGATCCTGAGATCGTGCAAACCCTGAGATCGCTGCAGGTCGGCGACCTCTATCTCGCGTGCGCGTGCGTGTACGGCAACTCGACCGCAATCTCGACGCTCGAGCGCGACTTCATCGCGAACCTCGAAGCGCCGCTGCGGTCGACCGGTCTCGATGCGCACGGCGCCGACGAGGTGAAGCAGCGCGTGCGCGAGTTCGTGCTCGTTGGCGCGCACGGCATTCCCGGCGTCGCGAACTATCGCGGTCGCGGACAGCTGCGCAGCTGGCTGCGTGCCGTCGCGCTGCGCCAGGCCATGGGCGAGTTTCGCGGCCGTCGTCCCGCGAGTGGCGGCGACGAGGTGCTGCAAGCAATCCCTGCGATCGCCGAAAACGCCGAGCTCGCGCCGTGGAAGGAGCAATACGCCGATGCGTTTCGCATCGCGTTCGAGCAAGCGATCGCCGCTCTCGATGAGCGCCAGCGCAACCTGCTGCGCCAGCATCATATCGATCGCCTGTCGATCGATGCGCTCGCGACGCTCTACCGCATTCACCGCGCGACCGCCGCGCGTTGGGTCGCCGCCGCGCGTTCCGCGCTCGTCGCAGGCGTGCGCGAACGCGTCGTGCAGCAGCTCGCGATCTCCGGCAGCGACCTCGATAGCGCGTTGCGGCTCGTGCGCAGTCAGCTCGACGTCAGCATCCATCGCCTGCTCGGCGCGAATGCGCACCGCACCGCGTAACCGGTCAAATCTCTCGCCGGGAGTGGGGCTCGAGGACCAGTCGCGGACGAAGCCGTGATTGCGGATCCAAAATTTCTCCTCGTCGACAAAAATCGACGAGGCCATCACGATTCGGAGCGCAAGATCGATCGTGGGTGCCTACACTCACGGCATGAGCGTGCACGATCGCAAGGCACACTTCGAGTTCACCGGCGAATCGATGACGGACGCGATCCACGCTGCATGCGAACGCAGCGCTGTTCACGCTGGCGCGCTGCGCATTGCAACGCATTGCACGAGCGTCGCGCAGTTCGTCGCGAGGTTTCATCCGTTTTGCGGCGAGCGCTCGATCTTTGTGCCGTACGCGACGGGCGAAGTCGGAACGCAGATCGTGTTCTCGTTCGAGCTCGAAGACGGCACGACGGCATTCCGCGGCCTCGGCGTCGTCACCGACGAGTTCACGACGAAGCGCAACCGCTTCGCACGACCAGGCATCGCGATTGCCGTCACGCGCCTGCATCCAAACAGTCACGGCGTGTTCGCGAATCTGGCCGCTCGCGCGTGAACGTTGCTGTTGGTGCCCAGAGCCGGAATTGAACCAGCGACACGCGGATTTTCAGTCCGCTGCTCTACCAACTGAGCTATCTGGGCTGTTGCGGACGCGAAATCTACACATCTCGACCTCGGCTGGCAACTCGACGACCAGATGCTCCTACTGCCGCGAAGATACGTGGCCTAGCACCAGGAACCCCACTGGTATCCCACGTAGTTCGCGGGCTTAGCGGCGCCACTGATGGCACAATGGGCGGCGAGGATGGCCTCGCAGGACGGCACGGATCCGGCGCTCAACCTGACGCCCACTCCCCTCGAAGGAGATGGATCAGAGCTGATCGGCATGATCATCGATGCCCGGTATCGGCTCGATTCGGCGATCGGGCGCGGCGGCATGGGCCTCGTGTATCGCGCAACGCATCTCGGGATGCGTCGACCGGTCGCCGTGAAGATCTTGCATCCATCGCTCGCGACGAATCCCGACGTGCGCAGTCGCTTCGAGCGGGAGGCACTCGCGGTCGGCAAGATCGATCATCCGAATTGCGTGGCGACGTACGACGTCGGTCGCTTGGCCGATGGCTCGCTCTACCTCGCCATGGAATTGCTCGATGGCAAGTCGCTCGCCGACGTGCTCGAGCAAGAAGGTCAGCTCGCGACTGGCCGCGCGCTCCACATCCTCGCGCACCTGTTGCGCGGGCTCAGCTGCATTCACGCGAATGGCCTCATCCATCGCGATATCAAACCCGAGAACATTTTTCTCATTCGCCACGGCAACGATCTCGACTTCGCGAAGATCCTCGACTTCGGCATCGCCAAGCCGATGAGCGGCGAGCTCTCCGACGACGGCGTGCGACTGACGCAAGCGGGCATGGCGTTCGGCACGCCGATCTACATGGCGCCCGAGCAAGCGCTCGGCAACAAGATGGACGGCCGCGCCGACCTCTACGCGGCCGCGGTGATTGGCTACGAGATGCTGTGCGGGCAACCGCCGTTCTATAGCGAAGACAAGCTCGAGGTGATGTCGATGCACACGGCGAAACCCGTGCCGCCGATGCGCACGCGGCTGCTTCGGGGTGCGAAGCCGGTGCCGAGCTCGATCGAGAAGTTGATCGTGCGCGGGCTGACGAAGAAGCCCGGCGATCGGTATCCGAACGCCGACGTGTTTTTAGGGGCCGTCGAGGCGGCACTCGCGACACCCGAAGGCGGGCAAACCGATGTGTTGTTCGAGCGACCCGGTCGCGACACCGGTTCGCAGCCGCTCGTCGACGATCATGGGGAGCTCAACATCGGCATCAACGATGCGATCGAAGAAGCGCTCGCGGTCGCGCCGGTGCAGCGCGCGCAATCGCCGAAGCCGACCGAAGGAACGAAGCGCAAGCGAGACAGCACGGGCCGGATCGCGACAGTTGTTGGTCCGCCACCGGTTCGCCCGACGGAGCAGTCGCCAGCGAAGATGTTGAGCAGTAAACAGGCGCAAGGGCGGGCGCGGGGCGGCGTCGGCATCGGCTTGCCGTATACGGGGCCGAGTGGCGAGCCGATCTTTGGCCTCACGCCGGAGCAGCGGCTTTCGCAGCCGCGCCTCGCGCGCCGCAAGTGGTTTCTCTACGGCAGCGTGCTGATCGCCGCGAGCTTGATCGGCATCCTGATCGCGATCCTGACCGCGCCGTCGACGCCAAAGATCGATCCGCAGACGCCGGCGGGGCAAGCAGCGGCCGCGCTCGCGAAAGGCGACGTCGTTCGCGCGATCCAGATCCTCGAGACGAACAAAGAGAGGATCGCGGCGGATCCGCAAGCGCAGCTCGTGCTCGGCCATGCCTACGCCGCGCGCAACGATGCGTCTGCCGCGCTGTCGGCGTACACGCGCGCGCTCACGCTCGATGCAACGCAGGAGAGCGATGGCAAGCTGCGCGCGAACCTGCGTGCGATGGCCGCGAACAGCGATCCCGAAGTCGTCATGCACGCGTTCGATCTGTGGGTCGGCCACACCAAGGACGAGCCCGCGAAGGCGGCGCTGTTGAAAGCGGCGTCGAGTCGAACGATCACGCGGCGTCATGCCGCGCTTGTCGTCATGGACCGCTATCAGCTCGGCGACAAACTCGATCGCATCAAGGCGTATACGCTCGACCTGCAGGAAGAGCCGTCGTGCGAAAAGCGCGCGGAGGCCGTCGCGAAGCTGCGCGGCATGGGCGACCCGCGCGCGATTCCAGCACTCGAGCGGGCGATCGTCAAAAAGGGGACGTCGGGCGCGATGAAGGGCAAGCTCATCAACGGCTGTCTCATCGACGACGCCAAACAAGCGATCGGATCTCTTCGCGGCCTGGAAAAATGATCGATTTGCCAGATGTGCCACGCTGGGTCGAAGCACACGGCATCGCCGCCGATCCCACGCATTGGCGCGAGCCACTCGGCGCCGGCTTCGCGCTCGGCCACGACGAAGCGAAGCTGATCGTGATCGCCGGCGAAGCCGACCCGGCCGCGGTGATGCTTGTCTCGCGCGCGCGGCCGCAGCACACGCTGCTGTTTGCGGCCGAACGCGTCGACATCGCGACGAGTGTCGATCGCAAGGTCGAGCGCGCGATCCTGCACACGCTCGATGGCGAGGTACCGGACCTCGAAGGCGCGACGCTGCTCGACGAAGAAGTCGCGGTACCCTCGCCGCTCGCCGAAGAGCTCGCGTGGGCACGCAAGCGCGGGCCGGTGTGGGCGGCGTACGTCGACGGCGTGCCGGTGAGCTTCGCGTACGCGCCGTGGCGCAGCGCGAAGTACTTCGATATCTCCGTCGATACGTTGCCCGACGCGCGCCAGCTCGGCCTCGCGACGATCGTCGCGTCGACGATGATCCGCGATGAGCGCTCGCGCGGCCGCGAGCCCGTATGGGGCGCCGACGAGCACAACCTCGCATCGCTCGCACTCGCGAAGCGCCTCGGGTTCACCGCCGTCGACGAGTGCTGGGTCGCTCCATGCGCACGCTAATCCTACTGCTCTTGCTCGCCCGCCCGGCCGCCGCCGACGACCCCTCCGATACAAAGCTCGTGCTGATCGGCGTCGCGCTCGCACCGCCAATGTATTTGATCGGCGTGTCGCTGCACGAAGGCAGCCACGCGCTCGCGGCCGAGCTCGTCGGCGGCGATGCGACCGAGGTCCATCTGTTCCCGCCGGGCATCGATCCGAAGGTCGGTAAGTTTCGTTTCGGCTGGGTCTATGCGCAGGGGTTGCGAACGAAGTCGCAAAAGATTGTCTTCTACGTCGCGCCCAAAATCACCGATGCGATCTTGCTCGGCGGGCTCGCTGCGGTCGTGCTCACGAGCGCGTGGCCCGAAAACAAATACGGTCAGCTCGTGCTCACCGTCGTCGGCACCGGGCTGTGGATCGACTTCGCAAAAGATGTCGTGCTGTTTTCACCGCAGAACGACGTCGTGAAGGTCTTCCACCAGTGGTGCATGCGCGGCTGGAAACAAGTTCCGGCACGCCTCGTCTATGCGGCGGCGTCCGCCGGGTTTGGCTACATCGTCGCGCGTGCGTACCAGCAAACGTTCTTCGACGAGCGGCTGTCCACGACGTCGACGCCTGTGGTCTTCCCTATCGTTAGCTCACGGTTCTGACCCAACGTGACGTGGGCGCGCGAGCGTACGCGCGCGTAAAGTTCGCACGTAGCGATTTCTCCAAGCGTGCGCCACGGCACTTTGCTTGCAGTTTCGCGCAGCATGTTGGACCTCACCTGGTGGCAGGTTTGTGCCTTCGTTCTGACCGCCGCCGTTGCGGTCCTCGGCGGTCGTCTGCTCGGGCATGCGTTGCATCGCGCGCTGTATCGTCGCGTGCTGCTCACGCGCTCGTCGACCGACGATCAGTTCGTGCTTCGGCTCGGCGGGCCGATCGAGGCAATCACGATGGTCGTGATCTGGCAGGCGCTGCTCGGGTTCTACGACTTCCCCGCGTCGGTGCTCACGTTCGGCCGCGCGATCGGTCACATCGGCCTCTTGGTCGCGCTCGCGTGGGGTGCGATGCGCCTCATCGATACCGGCTTCGAGCTGCTCGCGCTCCGTTCGGTGTGGATCACGAGTCAGCGCGTGTCGCATTCGCTGCTTCCGCTTGCGCGCCGCATGGTGAAGACGGCGCTCGGTGTGCTGATTGGAGTGATGATTCTGGCGCGGCTCGGCTACTCGGTCGGTCCCGTGCTCGTGCTGCTTGCGATCGTCGGCGGCGCGCTCGCGCTTGCGGCGCATCGCCCACTCGAAAACGTCCTCGCCGCCTACGCGATTCTCGGCGATCACGGCATCCGCGAAGGCGACACTGTCAGCCTCGACAACGGCACGATCGGCACGATCGAGGCCATCGGGCTCTACTCGACACGCCTGCGCACGCTCGCCGGTACGAACGTGATCGTGCCGAATCGCAAGCTCGCCGACGCGCAGATCGAACGCGCAGCGCCGCGCGAACGGCACACCCAACCACTTGCCGTCGTGGTTCCACACGACGCCCACCCGTCGCAGACGCAACCAGGAGGTTTGTCGTGAAGCGTGCCTGTATCGCCATCGTCGACGCCGCCCACGCGCGGCTCTACACCTACGACGACCGTGACCCCGATCCGACGCACCAGCTGCGCGAGGTCAAAGACCTCGTCAATCCAGGGCGCCGGTTACGGCCGAGCGAGATGTTCAGCGAGACGCGGCCATCGATGGGCCAAGCGCCGGGGCGCAACACCTCTGGCGAGCCGGGCTCTGCAAAGGATGACCATCGCGACGACCACATCGAGATGATGGATCAGAAGTTCGCGAAAGAGATCATCGGCGAGATCAATCAGATCATCACGACCGAGCGTTACGGCCACCTGATCGTCGTCGCGAGCCCGAAGATGCTCGGCGAGCTGCGCAAAGCGAACGGTGTGCTCGATCGCCCCGGCGTCACGATCGACGAGATCGCGCGCGATTTGACGAAGCTCACGTCGTCGCAGCTGCACGATCACCTCGCGCAGCTAAACCTCATTCCTCCTCGCGAGCGGCTCACTGTCGCGCGGTGAGCGACTGTGCCGCGCGTGCGTGAGCGCGCATGCGAAGGCATTCGCGATCCTGCTTCGAAGCGTAGGCAAGCTTCTTGCTCTCGAAAACGCCATGGCGAGAATGAAGCTCGTAATTTTCCTGGTCCCCGTCTTATTGGTCGCATGCACGCCGCAAGGCGGAATGAACGATGACGATGGGACGGGCGATGGCGGCGTTGCGCGGCCGCCGATGACGAACGGCGTCAGCACGCTCGCGGGGTGGTCGAACTCCGGTTACCTCGACGGCAGCCGGAACGTCAATCTGTTCAACAACCCCGTGAACGTGTCGTATGGCCCCGACGGCAAGCTCTACGTCGCCGACTTCGACAACAACAAGCTCCGCGTCGTCGATATGGAGGGCACGTCGTCCACGGTGATCTCGAAGACCAGCTTCCAGCGGCCGTTCGGGATGGCGTGGGTCGGCAGCACGCTGTTCGTATCGACCGATAACGATGGCATGGGCCAGCATGACCCGGTCGGCAGCACGACGCAGCAGACCGGCACGATCTGGCGCATCGATGTCGGCGCGAAGACCGCGACGGTCGTCGTCGAAAAGATCGGGCGTCCGCGCGGCCTGTGCGCGCTCTCCGACGGCCGGCTCGGCGTCGTCGATTACGCGCACCACGTGGTCGAGATCGTCGACCCGTCGACGGGCGCATACTCGATCATCGCCGGCGCGTGGGACGTCCCTGGCGCGGCGGATGGCGCAGGCGCTGGCGCCTCGTTCAACCAACCGTACGCGTGCGCGCAGACGAGCGATGGCAAACTGCTCGTGACGGATTGGGGCAACAACGCGCTCCGCGTCGTCGCGCTCGACGGCACGACCGCGAAGCTCGCGGGCGGCGCCGGCTTTGCGGACGGCGGCATGGCAGGCGCGAAGTTCAACCATCCCCAGGGCCTCGTGAAGGCGAAGGATGGTGACTTCTTCATCACCGACATCGACAACTTCCGCGTCCGCAGGATCTCGTCGGACCTCTCGAACATCACGACGATCGCGGGCGATGGCACGAGCGGCTACAAAGATGACGATAACAAGCTCGCGGCGGAGTTCGCCGGCCTCGAGGGTCTGGGCGTGAAGCCGGATGGTTCGATGGTGTTCGTCGCCGACGGCAATCGTGGCGAGTCGCTGCCGTACAACCGCATCAGGTCGATCAAGCTATGAGCATCGAACGTCCGATCCTCGATGCGGCCACTCGCCTGCGCCGCAATCGGGAGTCGCATCTCGTCGCGACCGTCGTCCGCGTGTGCGGCACCGGGTATCGCCAGCCGGGCGCGCGCATGCTGCTCACGCAGTTTCGCTGGATCACCGGCTCGGTGACCGGCGGCTGCTTGACCGGCGACATCGCGAAGCTCGCGTGGCAGCGCACGCGCGACGGCGATCCGTTCATCATCACGTACGATCCGCAGCACCCCTGCGAGGACGATGACATTCGCTCCGCGTTCGGGCTTGGCTGCGACGGCATCGTCGACGTGCTCGTCGAGCGCGCCGGAGTGCCGGGCCGTGTTGACCCGCTCGCGTTTGCCGAGGAATGCCTGCGCTCGCAGAAGCGCGGCGCGATCGTTACCGTCATTCGCTCGCGCGTGCCCGAGATCAAGATCGGCTCGCGCGTCGCGGTGCTCGTCGGCAGCGATCCCATCGAGGATTCGATCAGCGACGAGATTCTGCGCACGGCGATGCTCGCGGATGCGCGAGCGGCGATCGCGAGCGGCGAGTCGTGCAATCGTTCGTACACGTCGGCGCGCGGCGCCGTCGATGTCTTCGTCGAGGCCATCCTCCCGCCGCCGCATCTGTTCGTGTTCGGCACCGGGCACGATGCCGTGCCGCTCGTCGAGCTCGCGCGGGATCTCGGCTGGGACGTATCGGTGTGCACGAATGCAGACCGCGTCACCGTCAACCAGCGCTTTCGCTGCGAGGTCATCGTCGGAACGCCTGAGGAGCACGCGGCGCGGCTCGCACAATGTGACCGCGCGGTCGCGATCGTGATGAGCCACGACTACGATATCGATCGCGCAAACGTCGGCATGCTGATCGGCAGCCGCGCGCGTTACATCGGTGTGCTCGGCCCGCGGCCGCGCACGACGCGAATGCTCAACGACCTGTATCTCGTCGCGCAGGACGATCCGCGGCTGCACTCGCCGATCGGTCTGGCATTTGGCGTCGACACGCCGCACGAGCTCGCGCTCGCGATCGTCGCCGAGATCCAGGCGGTCTTGCATCAGGCGCCTCGCGAACGCGTCCACGTGCGGCCGATGCCGCGCATCACCGAGGCTGTCGCGCTCGCCGCGCCGATCGGGTGATGGCACGCGCCGTGCTCGAGGGTGATTCATGACCACCCTCCGCGCGCTGCTCGTCCTCGTGCTCCTCGCTGGCATCTCGAGCGCGGATGACAAACCGGCGCCAGAGATGGCCGCCGCCGACGTGTCGAAGTGGCTCTCCTTCTTCGACAAGCTCGTCAACGCCGTCACCACGTCGAATGGCACGTGCGAGAAGATGGCCGCTGACGTCAACATCGTCATCGACGCGAACAAAGATGCCGTGGCGGTCGCGCGGCGCGCGCACGCGCAAGGCAAGAAGCTCCCGATGTCGGCCCAGGAACGAATGATCGCCGGCGTGAAGAAGATGGTGCCGGGCATGCAGAAGTGCGGGCAGCACGACAAGGTTCGCGCGGCGTTTGCAAAACTGGATCTGACTCGCAAGGGATAAGTGAGCGCTGTGCGCCGCGGCCTCGGTCGTGCGCGTGCAAGTGCTCGGCACCCGCTACGAAAAACGCGCACGCCGGTTGCATTGCACGTTGGAATGCACCGCTCGTCGTGGTTGCTCCAGGAGCTGGAATACGCGACGCGAGCGCACCACGTCGCCGCCGACGCGAGTCGGATCGCGCTGCTCGGCGGCGAGCCGACGCGGGAGCGGTACATCGCGTACCTGCGGGAGACCTACGCGTTCGAGGCGCCGATCGAAGCGCGGTGGCAGGAGATGGCGTCGTTGACGACCGTCATCGATGTCGACCGCCGCGTGCGGACGCCGTTTCTGTTTACCGATCTGCGTGTGCTCGGGGCGCCTGTCGAGCGGTTGCCGCCTGCGGCGTTCGTCGGCATCGAACAAGCGCTCGGCTGGATGTACGTCGTCGAACGCGGCCGTCGGATGAACGGGATGATCTACCGCCACCTGCAGAGGCGCTTACCGCAGGAGCTGGCGATCGCGGGCAACTACTTGCTCGCGTCGAGCCTCATCGGTTCGCGCTGGCAGCAGCTCGGCGCGACGCTCGACGAGCTCGCAAAGAATCAGGCAATCGTCGAGCAGATCACGGTCGCGGCGCATCGCGCATTTCGCCAGCAACACAGCAAGACGCCCGCCACCGGCGTGCGCGCGGCTTAGTGCTTGATCGGTAGTGGCAGGTAGACGTCTGCGTCGATCCGGAAATGGAACCACTCCGCCTTGCCATTGACCTGCCGCGAGACTTTCGTGGCGTCGTGCAAGAACGGACCGAGCTTGTCGTGAATGCAGGTCGCGAGCTTCTTGTCGCGCGTCGTGACGTCGATCGTGAATGCCGGATCATCGCGGCGCGCGCGAACCGTGACCACGAGCGTCTCGAAGTGCGGATTGCAGGCGAGCGCGACGCTGCGCGCCGTCATTTGCGTGTCCCAGCGGAATTGTTGTGTCGCGAGGCGCGAGGTGACCGGCGCGGTGCGCTGCGCGCTAAGGTTGGCGATGCCTGCGAACGGCGACAGGATCGCTTTCGTGCGCTCCGCGATGCAGCCCTCGATCTCTTCGTTGCGCGGCTCGGTCTCGACCTTGATGCCTTCGCTGTAGGTCACGGTCGCCTGCACCGGAATCGCACCAGGCCGCGGCATGCAGTATTCGCCGATGGTCATCGCGGCGAGTCGTCGCTCGAGGATCTCTTGCGCGGTCGGCAGCGCGAGCGCGAGATCGAACGCGAAGGGTTTGGGCTTCTCGATGAACGGTTCGTCATCGCGATCTTTGCCGGTGGTGAGCTTTGCGACGCACGCAGCGAACGGTTCGGTGCTCGCGGTCGTCACACGCACGTGGCCGCTCGCGTCACCGGTGATGTGCAGCGCGACCGGCGAGACGTGCGGGTGCTTCGCGCACGCGAGTGCCAGCGATTCGCGCGCGTCGCCGAGGCGCCGCTTCAGATCATCGGGTGTCGGCGGACGGCGAACATGACCATACTTCGGTTGGATCCGCGCAAGCTCCTCGACGGTGAAGCCGTGCGCATCGGCCCATGCGAGTAATCGCGGCTCGGTGATGTCGCGGACGTACGAATATTCGAAGCGCTCGTTGATCGACCGGGCGAGCTCCGGGTCCGACATCGCGATGAGGTAGCCGACGGCGCAATGCACGCCGCGGTGATCGATGAATCGCGGGCGCAGGCCGGGCTGTGTGTCGGTGCGCTGCGGAAACTCGCCGCGCTCGATGTAGCGCTCGAGGACAGCGAGCGATGCGGCGCGCTGCACCTGCTGCGCCGGTGAGAGTGCCGAGACGTCGCGCGCACGCAGCTCGTGGAGCACGCCGGTCAGCTGCGCCTCGATGCGCGCCTTCTCGAGCGCGAGGAAGAGCAGAAGGTGGACGACCATGCGGGTTAGACGCAGCCGCGGCCGGGCGTGGGAGCTTTATTCGACGCCGTACTTCTTGAGCTTGTCGTACAGCGTGCGCTCGCCGATGCCGAGCAGCTCCGCGGCGCGCCGGCGGTTGCCGTCGACGCTCGCGAGCGCCTGCAGGATCGCCTCGCGCTCGAGCTCGACGAGAGGTCGGATGCCGGCGCTCGGTGCGCGCGACGTCGGCTCGTCGAGCCAGATGTGGCTCGCGTCGATCTTCGCGCCGTCGGCGAGGATCGCGGCGCGCTCGAGGGCGTTCGCGAGCTCGCGGACGTTGCCGCGCCAGGTCGCGCCGAGCAGGCGCTGCTCGGCATCGGGCGTGAGCGCCGGGGCCGCGCGTTTGAGATCGGCGGCGATCCGGCCGAGCAGGCTGCGCGCGATCGGCAGTAGATCCGCGCGGCGCTCGCGCAACGGCGGTAGCTTGATCGGAAACACGGCGAGGCGGTGATAGAGATCCTCGCGGAACGTGTTGCTGTCGATCATCGCGCGCAAATCGCGATTGGTCGCTGCGATCCAGCGCACGTCGACCTCGAGCGTGCGACTGCCGCCAACGCGCTCGAAGCGCCGCTCCTGCAGCACGCGCAAGAGCTTTGCCTGGAGCTCGGGACGCAGCTCGCCGACCTCGTCAAGAAAGAACGTGCCACCGTCGGCAAGCTCGAGGCGACCGCGTTTGCGATCCGTCGCGCCGGTGAACGCGCCCTTCTCGTGGCCGAACAGCTCGCTCTCGAGCAGCTGCTCGCTGAGCGCGGCGCAGTTGATCGCCATGAACGGCTTACCGGCGCGCGGCCCGCGCGCGTGGATCGCGCGTGCGGCGACTTCTTTGCCGGTACCGCTCTCGCCGAGCAAGAGCACGGTCGCTGCGGTGCGCGCGACTTTGTCGATCGCATCGACGACGGGCTTCATGATCGGATCGCCGTACGTCAGCGGCGGACCATCGTCGCGGCGAGCCGCGCCATCGACGCGATCGCGCAGGCCGCGATGCTCGGCCGCGCGCGCGACGAGCAGACGGAGCTCGTCGGGGCCGCTGAGCGGCTTCTGCAGATACTCGAACGCGCCGAGCTTCATCGCTTCAACGGCGGTATCGACCGTGCCGTGCGCCGTCATCACGATGACCTCGACCTCGGGCTGCTCGGCGCGCACCTTGCGCAGGATCGCCATGCCGTCGAGACCGGGCATCTTGAGATCGGTGATCACGACGTCGAAGCCGCGCTCGTCGAGAAGCTTTGCCGCCGCCCTGCCATCGGGCGCGGGCACGACGACGTGATCGTCGAGCGCGAGCGCATCGACGATGAACTCGCGGAGCCCGGGTTCGTCATCGGCGACGAGGATGCGTGCCATTCATGCCTCCGGGATCTCGATGCGGAATCGTGCCCCACCTTCGGGGGCATCGTCGACCCGGATCGTGCCGTGATGGAGCTCGACGATGCGCTTCGCGATCGCGAG
>Ga0070698_100005234_pt1 | contig 14191 bp, 14 predicted proteins | sample KBSK1502metaG_FD_65477 | JGI IMG/M metagenome (GOLD analysis project Ga0070698, IMG submission 65477) | Corn, switchgrass and miscanthus rhizosphere microbial communities from Kellogg Biological Station, Michigan, USA - KBS K1-50-2 metaG | ecosystem: Host-associated > Plants > Roots >...
GGAGAATCCTGACTAACGATCAGGCGTTGTTTCCTTATTTCGGCCTGAGGCACATCGTCAACCCATGGGGCTACGGCAGTTTCGCGGTGAACATCAGGCTGGATGAAAACTCGAGCGTTGATTTGATTGTTCGTGGGGTTAACCCGACCGGTGTCAGCACGGGTGAGGCTCCAGTCAATTTCGTCGGAGGCAGGTTGGTCGGTAGATTCTGGTACAACGCCGCTTACGGTGATGTGGTCAAGCGCCGATCGTGAAAGTTGGGTTCCAGTCTCGGGGGGCAGGGCGTTTCGCATCGACTCTCCGCCTGAGAATGGAATGGTGACAAGAGAGCTCGCTGGCGAGTTGCAGGATGTTTTTGAACGATTCGCTCGCGACGCCTCATTTGATGAACGGAAGCTGGTCGGGATCTTTTTGAAGCCAGGGATCTTCGGCCATCACAAGGTTGGACGCGCTGCAGACATTTATGCGGTTGGAGGAGTTGGACTTGATGTTTGGAAGCGTCGTTGGGACGAAGCACACCAGCGCGCCGCGCGTGCCAGAGATGAAAATGAACGACGCGCGCTGGTCGAAAGCGAGCGCCGGCAGAATTTGGGATGGCGGTTGTACAAGGCGTTGCAGGTTTACGGCCGTTGGTCCAGGCCGGACGGTTATCCGGTTCAGCTATTCGGCCCGTGGACCAGAAGCGAAGGGCCCTGGAAGCCCATAAGTGACTTCCTGCTCAACGCCCACCGCGATCACATACACGCAGCGAAGTAGGCGCGGGCAGTAATCGGGCTGAAAGCAACTTTGGTTTTCGGAGGTTTGGATCATGCGATTTGCAACTCAAGGCGCCTTCTTCGATCCGGCGCGGGAATTCGCGATCAATTCAGAACCTGGACTCGACCCTCACCAGCTCCTGTTGCTGGCAATCGAGCGCGCGTTGGCGCCGCCGGTAGTTCATATGCGCAGCACGCTTCAGCCAATGCGGGTCATCGTCGTCGGACCTAACGCTTTTCAAGGTGACGTTTCCTACGAATCGGGTCCGGAACCACGAGTGCTGCTGCCACACGTGTTGGGTTCGTCACCGCACCCTGAACCGCGGTTCCACCAACGCATAATTCAGGGTGAAATCCTCAGCGACGAAAACGGAAAGCTGTATGAAAAACTTGGCACTCGGATTAGGGAAGTTCACCAGCTGGCGAGCAGCTCCAATGGCGAACTTATCGAACTGGTGCCCGCCGGATCTCCACGATTGCGGTTGATCGGCCCGGCGGTTGAACCGAAACCGGTCGAGCCGCACGAAAACGCCGTTGACACGTCTGCTCGATCCGGCCGGCGCGCTGCTCAGGACGAGGTTTCGCAAAAGGGATTCATCCCGCTCTCCTCTTCACCTGAGAAATCCGCGCTTCCCACTCATCGTAAGCTATTTGCCGATCCGGGTCAGTGGCGTGTTGTGTTTTGGGGTGAGTTCAAGGAGATTCTGTCAGCGCAGTTAGCCAATCCCGAGCGACTGCGAGACAGCTACCGGCTTCCTTGTTACGTTCAAGTATTCGAGACCCAACGTGCAGTCGCAATCGAAGAACTTGCCGCGGCCTATGCATTAGAAAATAAGCAGCAGACTCCGCTTTACTTTCTTACTAGTGAACTAGCCGAGAAACTCGAGCTTGTTTCGTTGCTGCCGTTACTACCCCCTCAGCCTGCAAACGAACAACGGGCGCCGCGTTCGCTGTTGCCGCATGAGCGCATGTTCCGGCTTCTGGTCGCAAACGACCCGACTGTCGACGTTGGAAGTGGGAAGAGCAAGTCGAAGATTTCCGAGGCTCCGGCGGCGCCCTCTGTAGAAAAGAAAGAAAGCGAGCCGGCCACAACCCAAGCCGTCAGGCACACAATTCCTGATCGTTTCATTAAAGACTGGGAATTCAGAATCAGTCGTGACGAAGCCCTTTACGATATGAGTTCGAAGCCAACACTCGTGGGTTTAGTACTCAGACTGTTCCGGCGTCTAAGAATCATCAAAAGAAGAAATGAATTTCGTAAATGGCAGGCGCTGCTGGCTGGAAAGCAGGCAGACGAGCAACTTTGGGAAGTGCGACCTCCGGCAGAGCTGCTCGCTCATCCATTTGTGAGCGAGTGGGTGACCCGAACACTGACGCTTGGCGGATACGACACGCCCAGGATGGCTTCAGAATGGGAAATCTTCTGGCGCCGGAAGGGCTGAAAGTTGAGAGACCACTTTGCACAGACTACAAACCAATCGGTCCAAGAATATGAGGAGGAGATATATGGCTACGGCACCTGCTCGGATACTCGCTGAGGTACCCAAACCTTCGGACATCGAAACGGAAGTGCTGGACTCATTCGATGCTCGTCGAAAACTGCGAGAGGCGATTAATAACCAGGAACTCAAACGCAAAGAGGCAGAGCTTGATCTTGCGAGAACATTCGCCAAAGAAACTCGCAACGTTGCGATCGACGTCGAAGCGGCGTTTCAGAGGTATGAAACGTGGCGCATCGCTGACGAACGGGCGGCACAAAGAATCGGGGCGCTACTGGTCCTGCGCAACAAGGTCGACCAATTGATCGCCAAGCGTAAGACTGAAAACAAAGAAGAAGTGAAGGCGGCCTTAAAGAAAAAGATTCTTGAGCTGCAGAAGGCTCTGGAAGAAAAGACTGAGGCGCAGAGCGATCTCGAGGAGGAAAAAGCTCTGCTCGAAGAGGAAATAGAACGCCTGACTAAGCTGGCATATAACGGCGACGCAGCTCAAGTAGCATTGAAGCGTAGCCAGAAAGCACCGGCGAAAAAGAAACGGGCTGCTAAGAAGGGGGCGGCCAGGAAGTAGCTAGCGCCCGAGCGGTCGGATCGCCTTGGGGGTCTTACCGTCGCGAACGCATCAGCTGACTTTAGCAACATGATCAACCCCTGGGTTCCATGGCGTATCTTTCGAGCACAAAGGATGACGTTTATCTTGGCGGTCTTGGGTGTGGGCCGGGGTGCAGTTGTGCCCCGTGCAAGTCTGGGAACCTGAGCGAGTGGTATGAAAAGGAAGAAGAAGAAGCCGATGAACCGCAACCACGCGCTGCTCCCGGCAAGTCTTCCGCTACTCGGCGTTTATCGGGTTGGCACTCACTAGGCGAGTGGTACGAAAAGGAAGAAGAAGAAGCCGATGAGCCGCAACCACGAGCTGCTCCCAGCAAGGTTTCCGTGCCTACGCCTCAGCGTTTGTCAGGTTGGCACCGATTCGGATTTGGCAACGTCCCCTACTCTCACGGAGGATTCTTATCGCAAGTGCCGGCTGTGGCTTCCGGAGTGCTTGCTAACCCACGCGTAACTTCTCAACTGCCGTCCGTCGGACCTGGTTTCTATACCTACTACGCAACTGATGCGCGCGGCCGACTCGACGCCCCGCCTGGTTACCATCGTTATGCCTTGCCGGAAGTAATACGCGCGATTCAATCCGTGGCCGCTGAGTGGCTAAGACTAAGTCCACGTGGTCCCAGGTTAGGAATTGGCGACCTGAGTTTATTAGGTGGTGGTCGAACACCCAGACATGGGGCGCACCAAAATGGACTCGAAGTAGATATTCGTCCGCTTAGAAGCGACGGTCGCGAGCTTCCGGCGACGTTCAATGATCCAACCTACTCGCGTGCGCTGACTCAACAACTGGTGGATGTGATTAATCGAAATCCGGTTCTTCGCGTCCGGGTCATTCTCTTCAATGATCGCGCGGTCCGCGGCGTCACGCCCTACGCCGGTCACGACAACCATCTCCATGTCGGGTTTCTCCCGCCTGGTTTGCGGTCGCAGCCGGCTCAACCGGGGCGGCCTGTTGGAGTTCAAACCAGTGCGACGACCGGCAGCCAAAATCCGTCACCGGACATAGTCAGAAGAACCAATCAGATTTTTAATTCCCGTCATCCAGAGCTGAACGGTCGGACGATTCGGCCCGATGAGCGACAACTCGCTGCCGAGTGGCGGTCGATCAGAGACGGGTTGGTGCGAGGTAGTGCTGCGTCGGGCCCAAACGGTACGGCGCCGCGTTCTACTCCCGCCACGTCTTCTACTCCGCAACCGACCTCTTCGCTCGGACTTGATCCTTTCAACAAGCTTACTGACGTCCATCCTGAATTGGCGCGCCGAATTCGTCTGATGGCTGGAGAGCTAGGTACGCGCGGAGTGAACTTGACCATCACCCGGAGCGGCGGTCGCCGAACTTTTCCGGAGCAGGATGAACTTTACGCACAGGGTCGCACGAGACCGGGAAACATTGTCACCAATTCCCGCGGCGGACTGAGCAATCACAATTACGGTTTGGCAGTTGACGTAGTGCCGCTGGTTAACGGCCGACCGAACTGGAACGTCCCTCCGGCGACCTGGCAGACCATTGGAGACGCAGGCAAGCGGGCGGGACTCAGTTGGGGAGGCGACTGGAGGACCTTCAAGGATACTCCGCATTTTGAGTTGCCCGTTGGGTTGAGTGTTCAGGAGTGTTTGCGTATTCACCAACAAGGCGGATTGAGTGCCGTTTGGGCAGAAGCCAATCGCCGGCTGCAGAGGCGTTAGTAACTGAAGGTTGTTTGATGACTGCAAATGGTTACCGCTGGATCAATCGTAAGTTCCAAACGGCCTTATAGCCATCTTGCAGCTAACTATGACGCGACTGTGGGCGTTCCGTTCTTTCGGAGAACTCGCGAGTCGTTCGAGAAGTTAGTCAAACGCTATGGAATAGGCTTTCAAACGGTAGCGGACATCGGATGTGGTACGGGGCTATTCGCCAGATATTTGAATCGAGTTTGGATGGTGCCGGTCGTCGGCGTCGACATCTCCGGAGACATGTTACGAATCGCGGCGCGCAATTGTCGCGGATTGCGAGTGTGTCTGTTGCGACAGGACATCCGCTCGTTACGTCTGCCCCAGCGAGTCGATCTCATCACTTGCAACTTCGACACCTTGAACCATCTCGTCGAAGACGGCGATTTAGTGAAAACCTTTCGGAGCGTGCGGAACAATTTGAATCGCGAAGGGCACTTCATATTTGACATGGTGTTGCACTGCCGTCCGCTGGGTAGGGCGCGACGTTATGCCAGACGTTTCCGATCAGCCAGACGCGTTGTAATGCAACATATTCAGTGGGAACCGATGCGCAAGCTGTTATCGATCTCAGTTTCGATTCGTTCAAGCAATTCGCCGCAGACAGTTGTGGAACTATTTAAGGAGCGGGCCTATTCGCCGCGAGAAATCGGTCGAGCTTTGTTGGAGTCGGGATTTGTTATTCGCGGAGTACACGATGCGGCGACGCTGGCGATGGCAAGTGAGTGTCCGCCGCGAATCATCGTGGTCGCCAGGAGGAAGAGTGGCACGGCTTGATTAGAAAAGAAGTCACTGTTTTGGGAGCAGATCACATGTACGTTCGAGAACTTGGCGAACCTGATGAGACCGCCGCAGCCGGCGCAGCGGCACGACTGCGGGTAGCGGAAAAGTTCTTTCAAACCTATAAGACTGACTGCCAGGGTATTAGCCTGCCGCTTACGTTATCGAAGACCGCCCTCAGTTGGCGCGACCAGGAGCGTCTGCTCGAAAAACGAATCCAGGATCTCCCCAAAATCCTCGAAGACAAAGCTGATTTAGATAGACGCCAGAGATTGTGGTCTGACAAGAGAGTATTTGGTGACCCCACTCTGGAGGCGCGCCGAGTACAGGAGTTAATTGACCGGACAGGCGCTCTATCGCCCAAAGCCTGGCAAATAGAAATGTTCAAACTGGCAGTAAGAGCGGGTTATCCGGCTGGATATGCGTTCGACAGCCTGGCGAGGGAACTAGCAAGAGCCAAGTGTGCCCTGAGCAAACACCGCTGGAAGGAATGGGCTCCGTGTGACGGCCAGGAGGAAGATGAGACCGAAACCATAAGTCAGCAGGTGGCCGAACATTTCGTCAGCACCGAGCTGGGCCAACAGCTCAAGAGTCAAACGATTAAGTGTGACAACGCCGCAAAATGGTGCGAAGTGAATTTTCCCAACGGCATAACCATTAACGTCAGCTTTGCGGATATCCCAAGTCGTCTGGTGGCAACTCAGATCAAACCCAACTTAGGGGTGAGTCGCGGTTACGAATACTTGTGTCCCAGGATTCCACCGACTTTTCCCAGCGCGCGACCGGTGGTGAGTTTGAAACGCCTATGAATTAACTGGAACACAGCCCAAGGAGATCATCATGCCTTATGTTCAAGCGGCGTCAGATCCGACGCTCGGTTATTTTGGTTCCGGATCAAATTGTGGATGCTCGAAGTGTTCGCGGCTGGGCGAACCGCAAGCGGCGCCGGCATTACCCCAGCCAGTGTTCCGCCTTGACTGTACCGCCGCCAATTGTCCCTTACCCACTCTTGCACAATGTCAGAATACGGTGAGGCTCGCCGCTGGCGATGCAATTCGACTTTGCATAAGAGCGGCCGACAGGCTGGACGCTGCTCACCCCGGGACGGTGGCTCATTTCGTTCGCATATTTGGACATCCTCCGACCAGGCAGGTTCCCTGGGCTAACAATCGACCCTCCGGAGAAATCGTTGCCCATAGGTTGCGTAAAGTTGCTGAAGCCCTTCACGCACGGGTGGTCCATTTCGACTGTGCTTGTCCGGGGGCGGGGGCCGGAGTCAATGCCCAGACGAACTTTGCTGCGGATCCAAACATCATCCACCTCTGCGCCAGGTTCTGGAATCGGGTGGCGACGGCGGCGCTTAACAACCGCAATTTCCGGGCAGGTGTGATCCTGCACGAGATGCTGCACCTTATCTATAGCCAGTTCTTTCATCATGCAGGCCATCCGAGCGGTGATCCGGAAAGGCACCGCGACAACTCGCATTGCTACGAAGCATTTGTCTTGTTGGCTAACGGTCTGAATCCTGAACAGGGTGACCTTAACGCCTGCGCGGCTCGGCCGTTTTAGGTGAAGGAGGTGATAGCCGATGTATTTCTCAGATGCGTCCACAACGACAACAGCAGAAGAACCAGCAACCGAGACGACTATCCCGCAACGCGACGCGCCGACGCCCGACCCGCTTTCATGTGAGGAGCGTTGTCGGAGAGAGGCTGCGGCCGCGAATGGACGCCCCACCCAGGAAATTGTCCTGCGGCCCCGGCCCCGCGTACGAAGGCGGCGCGTGTATGTAAGAAGAATTCCAGTTGCGGGCAGGCAATTAGGCGATTACGGATTCGGTGAGCGCCCCCGCGTGAGAACAACGCTCACATCCGGTCCGCCGCATCTTCCATTCCTCACTCTGGACAACTTCGTGCACGGTGCATCAACCCTGACCAAACCGCTTAGCGACAAAGTTCGGTTCCTGGCGGGAGCGGTCGACGCTAGTTGGAACTCACCCAAGCCGATCGTGGAAATTCGTTTGGTGGGCCATACCGACGACACTGGTTCGGAGAAGTTCAACGTTGGTCTTGGTGACAAGCGAGCTCAGGCTGTTCAGGCAGAGCTGGCTAAGTTTCCCGGAGTCGCCAATCGCGTGGCCGTCATCGTGAATCCGAGTCCGGGCGAAACACAGCCGACCGAAACAAACAAGACTCTGAAAGGCATGGGGCTCAATCGCCGCGTGGAGGTGTTTGTCATATTCGGCGCCCATCCCGTTCCGCCGCCACCACCGCCACCACCGACGCCGCCACCCTGCATCGATCCGCGCAAATGCATCAAGCCGCCGGATCAGCCGCCTCCGACTGACTACAACAAGCCGATTCCTTCAGGACGCCAGGGCAAGTCGTTGGAGCAGTGGTTGACGGAAGTGCTTGCTCCTTTACCGAAACCACTAGCGTGGTTGATACGCAAGGCTGTCATCACCGGTGCTTGCGCGGGGTTGGAAGCGTTGTTGGCCCAAGCTGTGGGACGACTGAGCGAGAGTGACAAAGAACAGTTGCGCAAGGAGTGTGAGGCACAGGCGAAGAAGCCGCGATGAAAAATTTGACGCCTTTTGCGCTCTCGCTAAAGGCGCAATTGACTGGTGAAGAAAAGGTAGGCCCGAAATGTATTTGAGAACACCTCCGTTCGAACAAACGCTGGGCGCATTCTCAGCAACGCGCTCCGCCGAAGAGCGCATTCGAGAAGATGACTTCGACTCTGTGCTCAAAGTGTTGGCGGGCCAATCGCCCTGGCAACAATTCATCGTTCCCAATCTTCGAGTTGCACGGCAGAACATTCCGAGTCGTCCGTTTCGCGTCGTCGATCGAAAAGAGTTTGAGCAGACGATGAGAGCTCTGGGCGATCAAAGTGATGTCGGCCACATCCCTGGAGTGACAGACAAGCGAACCGGCATCATTACCATGCAGGAGTTCTTTGGCGTTAATTCTCACGCCACATTTTTGGGTGCTGCTCTGCATGAAACCGTACATCTGGTTTCGCATCCATCAGGGCGTGCAAATCGGCCGCACAGCACGGCGTTTGGAATAGTTGGTGAGGGATTGCTGGAAGGCATCGTCGAATGCGTGACGATTGACATCCTTAACGCTCAACAGATTACGCTGGCGCGGCAGAGCATGCGCGGACACACCAAGCGCCTGCCCGTCGCGATTGAGCTGCTGAAGTTGTTCAGCCGTCCGCTTATCGGCCGAGTACTTTTCGAAGGGGACTTCCAGCAGTTCCTGTTACTGATGCACCACACTTTCTCGGTGAGAGGTTGGCAGGAGATCCAGACACTCACCACGGCCAACAACCCTCAGCGCGCCATTCAACGGATGAGTGAATTGCGCACGGCGCAGGAGCGGCAACGCAATACGGAACTTCAAAATCGCCTGAGGCAGGCTCCAGCGCGAACGCCGTGATGACGGGTTCTGAACTCTTCGTGCTTGACTGTTGTTCCGGCGATTCGCCTGGTTGCCGCTTATGACGAATCCGATCGAGGTGAAAATCCAAGATGTACTTCCTGACGAATGAACGACTGGGCGAACCGCCAACTTGCGATCCGGCGGAACATAGTCTTGAACGACTCGCCGGTTCACTGAAGATGTTCAAAAAGGAAACGGACAAGAGTTATCCGGACACCACTCGCCTCAAGCGTCTCGGTACTCTAGTCGGAATGGACGCAGACAGCCTCAAAGCTAATCTTGCTGACTTCATCGATAGCGGATGTTGTGAGCCGGAATTGCAGACTTTGGAAGCCCAGGTACAGGCGCTTCCGTGGGTGTTTCAAAAACAGCGAGGGAGAGGCAACATAGTTCGGATTGAAAGATACAGCAACATCATTGGGGCCCACCGTGAATTGATCAAAGCGATTAAGCAAGCTCAGGGAACGGCTGCGACCAAGTGCGCTCCGGCAACGCCATAAACAGAGCTCTTAGATGTGCAGTGGCCAGGCTGTTCGGAAAAAGTGAGACTCTCTCGTGTACATTCACGAATCAGATCGACTAGGCGACTTTCCCAGGGGTCAATGCCCGCCTGTGGCCGGCGATGATATTAAACTGATCGTAAAGTCGTTCGGCGATCGACTTGATTACTCTGTCAAAAAGAGAATCAACAGCGTAACCGACGTGGTCTTCATCCGCCGCCATCCTGAGCGATGGGATAATAATCAACTGAAGATCATCAAGCTGCCCCGGCTAAGTGGGGCGAGTGTCGCGGATCAGAAACTGATTCAAGAGTGGGGACACTTGCGCGACTGCCTGGTGATTCCGGTGCATAGGATCTGGGCGAAAGTTTGAGGCAGTCTGTCCGACCTTCCGTAAGCGAGTGCTGGGTCAGTTTGTTGTCCGATAGGCTAGCTTGTCGTGGTGCTACGACAAACTGAAGTTTGTCGGAACATTTTCGTTTGAAACTGACGCACTACCCGTAAAGCGGACGACTGAATTTCGCGCGAGATTGCTCGCTTTGTGTCAGTCGTCCGCTATGCGGACTGTTCAATTGGATTTTACGTTCAACTCTGCCGCAGTGGCGGCATTGGAATGGGAACATTGTACGTTTGCGCGCCAACGCCTACGCCACCTTCGCAGGTATTGGGAGGCGTTGTGCAAACGCGTCGCGTTGCCGGACACTCGGCGGCCCAAAACATGTAGCCCAACATCCCACTGGTGCTCCCAGCGCCATTGGGAACTACTGACTGAACATAATTTCCTGTCGAGCTGATCAGTGAGCTGCTAAAGCTATTGCATTCGGGGCACGCCCTTGACCCTGTAACGATGTAAAGCCCTCCGGTAAACTTTGCCGGCGCCAGCGGCAATATCGGAGGAGCGAATTGTGGTTTTCCATCTACATGCTCCTGCCAATCAGCCTGGGCCGTGTTGGCACTGTTAGGTTGTCTGGCCGGCACCATCGCATTGGCGTAATCAAGCACTGGTGTCGTGGTGTTCAGCCAGTCTGCAGTGGCTTTCCGAGTCAGCGAAATGAGCCAGCGATCGCCCGCAGCCAGGTCGATAGTTAATCTTGCCGCGTGATTACTTCCTGAGGCGTCGTACGGTAAGACTGACCGGTAGGCATTAATAAACGCCTGCAGCCCGGTTAGATTTGGATTCGTGTTTTCTTCGTAATCGATTTCGATGCCGACCCCTAAACGTTGGGCCGCCGCGGCAGCGTTCAATCCAAATTGCGTTGGGTTGGTCGCTAGCGCCTGGTTCCAGGCGTCTGTATAAGTAATACCGCCAATTGACAGCGTGACCCGCACACCTCTGGTTTTGAAGTAATCCACCACAGCCTGGTTCATGCCGATAGGTATGCCTTGAGAAGTCGTAGCATCAGTCGTGTTATTGAGTAGTCTCATGGGATGAACAAAGCTCAATACCACCAGGTTCACGGATGGTTGGCCGCTGCCGCGGTTGATGAGCCAGCGATTTTTGGTGTCGAAGTCCGTCATGTTGCGGACAGTGGACCAGGTACAAAAATCATTTCCGCAATGCCATGCTCCATAAATAGAGATAGGCGTGACAGCCGGTGCGTTGGTTGCCTTTGGCTTTGCAAGAGGACCACTGAAGATCAAAGAGAGGACAATCAGAGTTAACGACAAAATGTGTCTTGGCATACACGCCTCCTTAGCGATTTGTGAGTTGCTTATTGGCGGGGGAGCTCACAATATCACTTAGTGAACACAGTTGGAAATATTTTCGTGGTGAGTAGTTAGGTCTGCGTCAGTGTTTCGACGAGCGAGCTATTCGTATATTATGCGGCAGATGACTTCTCCCCATGGCCCTTCCCAGAGTCAACCTGCAGAAGATTTGTCACCCAGCAGTGAGCGTGATTTCTTTCGGGAGTTGGGTGTGCGAACTTTCATTAACGCGGCCGGCACCTACACCCTCTTAAGCGCCTCGCTGATGCTTCCAGAAGTTGTCGCAGCAATGAGCTATGCGGCAAGACACTTCGTGGATATCGAAGAGTTACAGACAGCTGCGGGCAAACGCATTGCAGAGCTGCTTGGATGCGAAGCGGCAATGGTGACTTCAGGCGCAGCGGCGGCGCTTACCATTGGCACGGCAGCCTGTCTCACTGGTGAGAATCCAGTCTACGTTCGTCAGATACCCGACCTGACCGGTCTCAAGAGCGAAGTGATTATTCAGAAATCGCATCGCTTTCTTTATGATCACGCAATTCGGAATTGCGGAGTCAAGTTCGTAGAGATTGAAACGGTCGCCGAACTGGAGAATGCCATCAGCCCTAACGCTGCAATGATGCTGTTCTTCAACGATAACGAAGCGAAGGGCATAATCAAGGCTCCGGAGTTCGTTGCCCTTGGCAAAAAGCATGGCATCCCCACCTTCAACGACGCTGCCGCCGACGTGCCACCCACAGAGAATCTTTCCAAATACCTGAGGATGGGTTTCGATCTCGTGACCTTCTCCGGAGGTAAGGGAATGCGCGGGCCGCAAAACGCCGGACTGTTACTCGGTCGTAAAGATTTGATCAAGGCCGCCAGGTTGAATTCCGCTCCGAACGGTGACGCGATTGGGCGCGGCAATAAAATCAGCAAAGAGGCAATCCTCGGGATGGTGGTCGCATTGGAGTCGTACCTCAAGCGCGATTCGGAAGCCGAAAGAAAAGAATGGGACCGCCGGATACAATTGCTGGCAAATTGTCTGGCAGACATCGAAGCGCTCAAAGTGGAGATCTTCACTCCAGCAATTGCCAATCACGTCCCGCATCTGAAGGTCACCTGGAATCAAGATCATCTCAAAGTGTCCGCCGACGATATCCGTCTGGAGCTGCGCGCCGGCCCAGTTTCGATCGAGGCCATTCCTACTTACTCGTATGAGTCTGCAGACCATTGTGAGGAGATACGGTTCGGCGTTTGGATGATGCAGCCGAACGAAGCGGAGACTGTGGCCCAGCGACTGCGAGAAGTATTTCTACAAGCGGTGAATCTCTCTCCCAGTCCCAGCCCGCGGTAGCGGGCGACAGCATAAAGCCTGGGGTGAAGCGCAGCAGAACCCCAGGTGGCTGTCCAAAGATAATGCCAGCCCGCGAAGCGGGCGACAGTGTTTACCATAGACTCCGGGCTGTCGCCCGCTCCGCGGCCTGTGCTCCTTTGGTCGGGAGTTCCTGGGGTTCCGCTACGCTTCACCCCAGGCTTTATGCTATCGCCCGCTACCGCGGGCTAGGTTAGATTTCGAAGCCGAATGAGTTTTTGTGCAAGCATGGCTAACGAAAAAACTTCTCTGATTCGGGGACTGACGGCGAGAGATACAACGCTGCTCGTGATCGGTACAGTGATTGGCACCGGCGTGTTCCTGAAAAGCGCCGTGATGGCCCAGGAAGTCGGAAGTCCCGCACTGGTGCTGGCTGCCTGGGTGGCCGCCGGTTTTCTCTCGCTGGCCGGGGCCTTGAGTTACGCAGAGTTGGGTGCGTTATTGCCGCAGGCCGGCGGTGAGTATGTTTACTTGCGTCACGCATACGGGGATGCGCCGGCATTCCTTTATGGCTGGATGCGATTCAGTGTTGCGTCAACCGGCAGCATCGCCATTCTCGCAATCGGCTTTGCGACTTTCTTGTCTGCGATCTACCCGCTGACAACTGTTTGGCTAGAGCACAACTACACTTTGCTGGGCCAGGAGATTCACTGGCAATTCGGCACTAAACAGATCGTAGCGCTGGGCGCCATCCTGGTTTTCTCCGCTATAAACTGTATTGGAATTGTCTTTGGCGGTCGTGTGCAATCCATGTTGACGCTGCTGAAGGTTCTGGGGATTGCAGTTGTTGTAGTTGGAGTCTTTTCTCTGTCAGGCACAGCAACCTGGGCGAACCTGAGGTCGAGTGCTGGCGGAGCAAAGGTCACCGGCATTTCAGCTTTCGGGGCGGCGATGCTCGCCGCACTGTGGGCCTACGATGGTTGGAACGCGATGCCGATGGTGGGCGGGGAAGTTCGCAACCCCGAGCGCAACATCCCGAGGGCTTTGATTGGCGGCATGCTCGCGGTGATGGCGATCTATTGCCTGGCGAATCTCGCCTATTTTTATGCGCTCCCGTTTGCGGAAGTAGTCTCATCCAGTTCGACCGGCCATCCCCAGGCGTTGCCGGTAGCAACTAAAGCCGCGCAAACATTCCTCGGTGACTGGGGCGGAAAGCTCATCTCGATTGCCTTTATTCTTTCAGCGCTCGGAGCCCTCAATGGATTGATCTTATCCAGCGCGCGGGTGCCATTTGCTATGGCCCGCGACGGCCTCTTCTTCTCACGACTCGCGGAAGTGGATGCCGGTTCACACGTGCCAGTCTGGTCGATCATAATCCAGGCAGTCTGGGGGAGTGTGTTGGCCGTTTCCGGTTCCTATGATCAGTTGACCGATTACGTTATTTTCGCCTCGTGGATTTTTTACGGAATGACAACGTCGGCGGTTTTTGTGTTGCGGCGAAAGATGCCTGACGCCCCTCGACCATATAAGACCCTGGGCTATCCGTTGATCCCGTTGGTTTTTGTACTGGTAGCTTTTTGGCTAACTATCAATACGCTGGTAGCCCGGCCAGTTGAGTCAGCGACGGGGCTGATCCTGATCGCACTAGGGCTGCCCGTGTTTGCTTATTATCGTTATCGGCGGCAGCGGTCCGATGAGGTCAGTACCACCACGCGGTAGCGGGTGGGTCGGGTTCGCAGTTCAACTACGATCTTCGTTGCGCCCGAAACCCACCCGCTATCGCGTGGTGGTACTGATGTTATGAAGCAAGCGCCTCCACCCTTGAGTGCTAGACTCAAGGAACAGTCGCTCATGGACATGAGACTGAAAGGAGGCGCTATGGACACAATATATATCGGCG
>Ga0070698_100005236_pt1 | contig 14188 bp, 22 predicted proteins | sample KBSK1502metaG_FD_65477 | JGI IMG/M metagenome (GOLD analysis project Ga0070698, IMG submission 65477) | Corn, switchgrass and miscanthus rhizosphere microbial communities from Kellogg Biological Station, Michigan, USA - KBS K1-50-2 metaG | ecosystem: Host-associated > Plants > Roots >...
CCCGGAGGCTCTGAGTCCCCTCCGGGTCCAGATCGGCAATGGTGGACGATACTGGACTTGAACCAGTGACCCCCGGCATGTGAGGCCGGTGCTCTGCCAACTGAGCTAATCGTCCGTGGCTGGAAACTTACACACTTGCGGAACACCCGTCAAGCGAAAGGCCTCACTGTGCCCCCGGACTGTGCCCCCTCACGCTCGCGGGCCTGGGACTGTGCCCCGACTGTGCCCCTCGTGGACCGTCCTAGACCGGCCCGCCAGCGACGCACGCGACACCGCGTAGAGCAGACCAACTTGCTCCACCGCTCCAGTCGCATCATCCGGCCGCACTGGAGACACCGCGCGACCCTCGGCACGAGGTAGCGGTCCGCTCGGCGTTCCGCTCGGTCGATTGCCCGGCGCTCACGGGCTCGGGCTCGCCGGTCCACGGCTCCACGATCGCGGCACACTTGGCACTGCTGAGCCCCGCCGAAGTGGTAGACCTGTCCGCGTTTCGGATGGGAGGTGTTGCGCACAAACGGCTCGCCGCACCCGTGGCATGGACTGATCCAGACCCAGCGGGGCCCGCCCGCGAGCAGGGGGGAGTCCTCGGCGTTCCATCGCCAGCGGCGGAGCGGAGCGCCCAACCGCCCGCCCGCCGACCATATGGCGATGAACCTGTCCGGGTCGAAGCTCCGCTCCTGGGCCCGCAACCCGTCGCGGATGATCTGCTCGGCCTGGGCCGTAGTAAGCCGCTCGTGTAACGCTATGGGGTTCACTCTACCGGTAGTAGAGCACCGCTAGCGTTACAGTGGCAAGCTCCAGGCAAACGAAAGGCCCCCGGAGGTCACGCCCCCGAGGGCCTGTCTCGCTTGGCCCGTCCTAGCGGCTCGCCTCCTGCGCGAGCTTGGCGCTCGCCTCGCGGAGGTCGCCGTCGCTCACGATGGCATACCGCCGATAGACGGCCTCCGTCTTGTGACCGGTGATCTTGGTCGCGACCGAGCGACTCACGCCTTTCCGCTCCAGGTTCCGCACGGCGGTCCGCCGGAAGTCATGGCGCAGCATCCCGGGGCACCCCGCGAGCTTGCACGCTCGCGCCCACTGCCGCCGGAAGTCCTTGACTCGGTCGCCGATGACCGCGACATGCCGGAGGCCGACCGACTGCCGCTTGGCTCCAGTGAAATGCGGGAACACGTAAGGCACGATCCGGCCGAGGCGCTTCTCCAGATCGCGGACGCTCGCCCGCTGGAGCGTGAGGGCCTTGACGAGGGCGGGCGTGAGGTACACCACGCGGCCGTCATCGTTTTTGGTCGAGCCCATGTCGAGGCGGAGCGTCCCGACCTTCAAGTCGACCCGTCGCCATTCCAGCGTAAGGACCTCGCTCCGCATCCGCCAGCCGAACGTGTAGGCGAGGTCACACGCGACCGCCGCGTCGGGATCGAGATGCTTCCGGACGCTCGCATACTGCTCGCTCTCGAAAAATCCCGAGCGCGGCGCCGCCTCTTTCAGCTTCCGGAGGATCGGCAACCGTTGCAGTTTCCCGTGCTCGTATGCCAAGCGGAGCGCGCGGCCGAGGACCGCAAGCTCCCGGTTGATGGTCGCGTTGGCCGCGCCCGCCTCCTGGCGCCGCTTGGCGTAGGCCGTCGAGTCCGCCGGGCCGATCCCCTGGAGCTTGCGCCCTGAGAAGTACGCGTCGACGTGCGCGAGCCGAGGCGCGACCTCGACCACGTCGCGCGTGCCGGTCGCGGTGTAATGCGTGAGCAGATCGGCCCGCGCCTCTTCCCACTTCGTCTTGTCGCTCCGGATGGTCTCGGCCGAGGCCGTGCCGGTCACAAGCGCGCCCTCTTTCGCCTTCGCCCACCGCGCCGCCTCCTGCTCGCTCGTGCATCCGGTCGACAGTCGCAACCGCTTCCCGCCGACCGAGATGCGCGTCCACCAGATCGCCGACTCTGGCCGCTTGTAGAGATACATGATCTTTACCGTCCTTTCGCGGCGCGCTTGGCCGCCCGCTTCGACCTAGTGCCCCACCGGGCCCGCGCGCCCGCCTGGCCCGCCTGCCGCGCAATCTCCGAGCGCCGCCGCGCCGACAATTTCCGCGCCCGCGCCTGGCCGCCGCGCGATGCGAGGATCGCCTGCGCCGCTTTCAGTACCGCCGCCTCCGCCCGTTTGCTCACCGTGTGCCCTCCTGGTCTGAGATAGCTTGCCCGGCAAGAGTATCCGATAGCGTGCGAGGCAAGTCAAGGCCTCTGGGACCCGCATAAACAGCGGCCAGCGATGGTTACCCCCATGGTTACCCCCATGGTTTCCGGTGCGCCCCAAGCTTGTTGTTGACATGCCCGCCCGCCCTCGGCTAGCGTGGTTTCGACACGCAAGGATCAAGTGAGGTCGACCCCAGTAGCGGGAGCCAACGGGTCGCGCAAGGAATTGACTGGCCGTGGGAAAGACGGCTGGGTCGCCTCAACGGGGCGTCGGAAACCGAACCCCGGAGCCGTGACCGTCGGGCGACAACACCGACGGGCGCAGTAGCCGCGTGATAGGAAACGCGGGCGCGGGCTAGATCCTCTAGAGGGCGGAGCGCATCGTCGTGGATGCCTCCGCCCTCCCGGAGGATCTATCAGTGCTTCAACCTGAAGAGGCCCGCGCTCGACGCCTCGCCCTCCCGCAGTCCATGGACCTGGTCGCCTTCCGCATTGACGAGGACGTGCCCGTCCTCTCGAAATGGGAACGCGGGCTCCTGCGTCCTGGCCGCCGCTGGGACCGCATCTCCCGCAAGCTCTCCCGCTACCTCGACCACCAAGAGCGGAAGCTTGCCGCCAAGACGGTGGCGTCATGAGCTACCGCAAGGTTGACCGCCGATTCTGGAAGGATGAAAAGGTCCGCGCCCTCGACCCGACCGACCGGCTGGTCGCGCTCTACCTGTTCACCGGCCAAGCGAACCGGATTGGACTCTTTGCGTTCTCGCCGGGCATGGCCGCCGAGGATACCGGGCTCGACCTCGACACATTCCGCGAGCGGTGCCGCATGGTCTGCAAGGCCTTGGGCTGGACGTGGGATGAACAGGCTGGCGTCCTGTACCTGCCGACGTGGTGGAAATATGATCCGCCGGAGTACGACAACCACCTGATTGGTTCACTCAAGGATCTGACGGCGGTTCCGCGATCGCCGCTCTTCGACCTCTTTTCCCGCAACTTGCGCCACCTGGCCCCGAAGCTTCACGCGACCTTTACCCGGACCATCGCGGAACGATACTCCCATCCATCCCCGAACGATCCCCCCAACCATACGCCGAGCAGTAGCAGTAGCAGTAGCAGGAGCAGGAGCAGTAACCAACAACCCTCCGCCGCTGACGCGGCGAGCGCGAGTGTTGCCGTCGAGGCTGAAGTGCTCGGCGTCGAGCAGAACAACGGCCATCGTGCGGGCAAGAGCAAAACACCGAAGCGCCGCGAGGTCGATCCGCCCGGGTTCGCCGAGGTCTGGGCCGCGTATCCCGAGCACGAGGACCGCGCGCAAGCGGTCAAGCGCTTCCGCGAGATGCCCGCCGACGTGACGGTCGAGATGCTCCTCGCGAGCATCGCGCGGTGGAAAGACTCCGACCGCTGGGCTCGTGGATTTGTCCCGTACCTGAGTCGCTGGCTGAAGGAAAAGCGGTGGGAAGCGGAGCCGCGCGCGGCCTCGGGACTGAGCGCGAAAACCTCCGGCAACCTCGACGCCGCCCGTCGCGCGGCGGAACGGATTCAATCGGGCGCGTCATGACGACCGACGACGCGCCGCGCTTCGCGAGTGACCTCGGCGCCCTCGGCGAAGCCCTCGACACGCCGCTCTCCGAGTCCCGCATTACGCTCTACTTTCGCGCCCTGGAGGACTTCCCGCTCGACGCCGTCGAGGCCGCGATCGGCACCGCGATCCGCGCGTGTCGGTACTTTCCCAAGCCCGTGGAACTGCGCGAACTCATCGCGGGCTCGCCCGCCGATCGGCCCGGGCTCGCGTGGACACGCGTGCTCGCCGCGATCCGCCACCACGGCGGCAATGTCTCGGTCGACTTCGGCGACCTGGTCGCGCACTACGTGATCGAGCACGTGATGGGCGGATGGGAAAAGCTCGCGCTCCTGCCCGCCGATCCGCAAGAGCAACGGTTCACCGAGGCGCAGTTCGTGAAGGCCTACGCGCTCCACAGTCGCAAGCTCGTGGGCCTGCCGCTGAGCTATCTGCCGGGCCGCTTCGAGACCGAGAACCGCGACCGGCGCGGCACGTTCTCGCGTGGCCCGGGCGACTACACCGACACCGTGCTCCGCCTCGGGCCCGATGGGCGGACCGTCCTCGCCCGCGTGCCTGCCTTGCCGGAAGGTCCGCGCCGCGTGAGTCCCGATCGGCCACCGCTGGAGCTTGGCGAGTGATCGCGCCCGAGTGGGTGCCGTACAACGGGAATCGCGAGGCCGGGTTCTGCGACGTGTGCCGCGCCGTCGCGACGTGGGCCCTCGTGCGCCTCGACCATGGGCTCGCCGTCTCACTGCTCCGCGTGGCGTGCGATGCACACCGGGGCCCGCGATGAGGCCGGAGATGGCATGGTGGCGAGACGTCTGCCGTCGCATCGCGGCCGCCAGTGACGCGCTTCCGGTCCCGTCGTTGGAAGCCTATTTCTCTGACGACGCCTATTTCTCCCTGCGCCTGGACCGCTACGACGACCTCGCCGCTGGCCGCGTCGTCCTGGCCCTGCCGGACGGCTCGCGGTGGGTGCAAGTCCACGCCTTCCTCGATGAGACGGGCCGCGCTGGAGAGAACCGCTTCGCCCGACGGCTGGTCCGCCGGGTCCGCGAGGCGGGACACGCGCACTGTCGCACGTTGCTCAACGCGGCGACCCTCGACCTCGCCCGCGTGTTCTGCGCCGACCATATCGTCTGCACCGCCTGCGGCCATGTCCTCGACGTCTGCATCCCGAAGCATGAGGCGACCATGAGCGAGGCCGAGCCCTGGGGCGCGCACTGCGGCGGCCAGTGGGTGGGCACCTGGGATGATCTGCGCCGCGCCTCTGCGAGGACCGCGCCGCTCGCGCGCCCTGGCGCAGTTACGGGCCCCGATGAGGCTGCTCCGTGACGCCGCGCCGTCCGCTGGAGCGCGCGAGCTTGCGCCTCCGCCGTCGCCCTGGTCGGCCGTCGAGTGAGGGGCACAGCGAGGGGCACAGCGTGCGGCAAGTGCGCGCCGCGTCGGGGCCCGTGGCCCGAGCGCTGGCCGAGATGGCCGCCGCTCCGCTCCGCCCGCGTCTGGTCTCGGTCGAGGTCGGCGCCGCGTACCTGGCCGTGAGCGCCAAGACGCTGCGCCGCTGGATCGCGGACGGGCGCCTCGACGTCGTGCGCCTCGGGCGCCGTGTTCTGGTCGAGGTCGCCGCGCTCGACGCCCTGGTCGACCGGGCCAAGCTCGACGCATGACCTCCGCCCTCGACCGGCAACCGATCGCCTCACCTGGTCGACGCCTGGCCCTGGTCGAGGCGCTGGCAGTGAACCCGCACCGGAGGACCGAGACATGACGCCCGAAGAGACCGCGACCGCGCTCCGCGACCTGGACGCCCTGGCCGGTCGCCTGCGCAAGCTCCGCGACCGCGCCCGGTCCGCCCGTCGCCGCGCGTGGCAGTCGTGGACGCCCGAGGACCTCGCCCGTATCAACGCCGCGAGTGAGACGTGCCTCCTGCCCTACATTCGCCGCTGCACGGTCGCGCTCCGTGCGGGCCGCGAGCCGGACCGCCGCGACCTGGTCGTCGGGATCGCCGCCGCGTCGCCGCCGCTCGGCCGCCTCTTCGCGCACGGGCTCCGCGAGAACGGCGTCGCCGAGGCCGCCGTCGCGCGCTTCACGGCCGACCGCTTCGGCCACGAGGCCGCGCGTTGACGCTCGCCCGCCGCCCGAGTCCCACGATCTGGAGCCCGTGGCCCTCGGCGCCTCCTGGAGCCACGATCCCGCCGGATGCCGTGTCCGACGTCGCACCGGCCGCTCCGGAGGCCGCTGACAAGCTCCAGGGCCCGCACGCTGGCGCTCCGGAGCCCGCGCGCGGTTCCTCTTCAACCGTTGAAGACGATCCCGAGCCCGCGCGTCACGATCAAAGCGGCGAGCCCGTCACGATCAAACCCCGAGGTCGCCCACGCGTGCCGCTCGACGTGCAGAAGCGCAAGGCCGCGCAGCGCGCCCGCGCCTATCGGCGACGTCGGCGGATTCTGTCGCAACCTGCGCCAGAAATGGCCGAGGGCGAATAAGACCGTGACGGCAATCTCCGAACGGCCGTTCATTGGATCAATGTCAGCGGATGACATCGAACGCGTCGCGCGTGTTTTTCCTGGACGTCGCCCCGTCGCGTCCTCGATGATCCGAAGCATGCTCGTGACTCGGAGGAGCCCATGCCGCGTACCGTGGTCGCCATCCTGACCGCTGCTCCGCTCGTGGCCCTGCCCTTCGCGCCGCCCGTCGCGCTCGTGCTCGCGGTGCCCGTCGCCCTGGTCGCGGTGCCCGTCGCCCTGGTCGCGGTCGACGCGGTCGCGAAGCGGATGCTCCGCTGATGGCGCCCTGGGCCGACTACGCCGGAATCACCGGGTTGTACGAACCCGTGAAGCCTCTGCCCCCGACCGCGCCGCCGACGCAAGCGACCGAGCCGAAAGTGAGAGGGCACGAGCACACGCGCGCGAGCATCACGGGCACGCCGACCGCGTCCGCCAGCGGCACGCCGTCGAGGGCGATCGGCTCGTGAGCGCCCCCGTCCGCTTGGCCGCCGTCTCGCCGCCCGCTCTGCGCCCGGGGTCCGCGCGTCTGGTCGGTCAGAGCGGGCGCAGTACTCGCACGCTGCTCGAAACCTCGGGGTTGCCGCGCGCGCTCCGGCGCCACGATGGCCGCGACGGCCACGAGTATCGGCGCTACTTGCTCGGGCTCCTCGCGCGCTTCGGGCTGCGCGTGCCCGTGCCCGGCTGGATGGTGCCGACGCTCCGGGAGGCGGGCCTCGCGCACGTGACGCTGCTCCATCTCCACGCCGACCTCGACGCCGAGCGCGCCCGGCCGGAGCCTCGGCAAGCGGAGTGCAGGAGGTTGCGGAGCGAGACTAGGAGGACGCTCAGTCAACGCGGGGTCCAGGAGCGCATCCTCCGCGCGATGGCCGACGAGGCGCGTCCCTCGACCGAGGCGCACGCCGCCGACGCGCTCAGTCGTTTGAGTGGTGGGCAGTGAAGAACGCGCCGAGCGGAAAACGTGCCGTTGGCACCATTCCGGCGCCGCGCCCGCCGCGCACCATCCTCGACCATCTCCGCGACCCCGAGAGTCTCGGCGGGCTCGCGATGTTCCGGAATCGGGCGACCTGGTTTCGGTGGGACGTCTTCCTCAAGGCGGTCTACGGCCTGGAGATGGGCGCCGAGGAGCGCGAGATTTTCACGCATCACACCGCGCGCACGACGCCGAACCCGGGCGGCTATTCCGAAGTGGTCGCGCTCGTCGGCCGTCGCGGGGGCAAGGATGCCATCGCGACCGCCATCGCCAACTATGAGGGCGCGAACGCGCCGCCGAGCGAGCAGGAGCGGTATGTTTTTCTCGTCGCTCAGGATGAGAGAAACGCGCTGAGGACGTTGCTTTCGTATACCCGCGCGCCCTATCAGCGCATCGCCGCGTGGCGCGCCATCGTGAAACCGAAAGGCCTGACCAAGGACTCCGTGCGCCTCGTGAACAACGTGACGCTCGCGACCTATCCCGGCAATCGCCCGGAAGCGCTCCGAGGCCCCACCGCGCTCTGCGTCCTCCTGGATGAGCTTGCCTTTATGCTCTCGACCGAAGGCCGCCCCGTCGATCGCGAGATGCTGCGCGCCGCGCGCCCCGCGCTCGCGACCACGGAGGGCAAGCTCGTCATCCTGTCCTCGCCCTACAGTCAGGTCGGCGCGCTCTATGATTTGTTTGCGAAGTTTTGGGGCGCGGAGGGCACGTCCACGCTGATTTGGAAAGGCGAGTCGCGCGAGATGAACCCGACGCTCTCGGCCGACTACTTGGCGCGGATGGAGGCCGATGACCCAGAAAGTTACCGAAGTGAAATTCTCGCGGAATTTCGCGCGGGCCTCTCGGCGCTGTTCGATCCGCTCGCAATCGACCGCGTCACCGACCACGGCACGCGCGAGCGCCCGCCGCTCCCGGGCGTCACCTACTTTCCGTTTTTCGATGGCTCCAGCGGACGGAACGACGCCGCCGGGCTGACCATCTGGTGCATGGGCGCCGATGGCCGCGCCATTGAATGTCTCGCGCGCCGCTGGCCCGCGCCGCACAGTCCCGCCGACGTGCGCAGCGAGGTCGCCGCGATCCTCCGCGCCTACCACAGTCCCGTGCTGTGGGGCGACCTCTACGCGATCGGGCTCGTAGAAGACGGGTTCAACGGCTACGGCATCAGCTACCAGCGCTCGCACGCCGACGCCTCGACGCTCTGCCTGAATGCGCTGGCCCTCGTGAACTCCGGTCGCTGCGTCCTGCTCGATCTGCCCGAGCAGCGACGCGAGCTTATCGGGTTAGAGCGACGGCGCGGCACGGGCGGGCGCGATCGCGTCGGCCATTCGCGCGTGCCCGACGACCTCGCGGTCGCCTGTTGCGGGGGCATGGTCCTGGCCGCCGAGATGAATCCGACCAACGCACCGTCGTATGAGGTCACCGCGCACGAGCGCGCGGAGATGGCGGGCGTGGCGGAGTGGCTCGGCGGAGGCCGCGACGGCGAGGTAGTCGATATCGAAGCCGGATACGAACACGACTCTATGGCCCCGTATCGCACGACGCGCATTGATGGCCCGTGCACCCTGCTCTACTAAGAAAGGCATCCCATGATGAACCGAGACCAAGTGTTTTTGGAGAGCACGCTCGCTCGCGCGGGCGCGATTTTGTCGAAGACCCAGACCGCATCAGTCCGACGCGGGAAAAAGCGGCGCTCTCGGTTCGCCGCGACTCAGAACCTGCACGAGGGCGCGAGCGCGCATGACGCCGCGATGCGCGCCTCGGCGGCCGAGCACGAGCGCGCCTTTCTCGCCAATGGTGGACGGCTCCGCGCCGACCTCGCGCACGTGCTCCAGGAGGAGGACGGCGCGGTCACCATGCCCAGCGGCTGGACCGCGACCGAAGGCGGAGCGTTCTCGCATCCGGTGCATGGTGTGGTCCATCTCCAGCTGGGCGGACGCTGGACGCATAGGGACAAGCGCGGCCTGATCCGCAAGAGCGGCGCGACGCGAGAGACGCTGACCGGCTACCTCGGCGACCTCGGCAACGCGAACGCCGCCGACTCGCTCGACGACGTCCTCGCCCGCGTGCGCGGCACCGCGCCCCAGGGCTCCGGCCGCCGCGCACGCGCTGGTCGAGGCGCGCCTCCGGCCGAGCGGTCCGGATCTGACGAGCGCTCACCGCCTAGTCGCGGAGCGGATGAACCGGCGCGAAACCGTTCCAGTCGAGGCGCACCGTCTGGTCGAGTCACTCCGGAAGGCTGGACGGCTCGGCGACGCGTCGGTCTCGGGCTCGGCGGATCTGCATGCGCGCCTGCGCGCGGCGGTCGCGCGCGATGAGTGAGACCGAGACCCTCGATGCTCGCGCCGACGTGATCCGCCTCACGTTCCGGGCGGAACATCCGAAAGCAGTTGACGCCGTCGTGGTCCACGTCGACGGCGCGACGTATAAGGTCACGACCGAGGGCGCATGCTTCCGCGCCGATCTGCTCGACGGCGGTGTAAACGTCGCGTTCACCCTGGCCGATCCGGCCGACGTGAGCGTCAACCTCGCGCCCTCGGTCCTACGGCGACTCGTGGGCCCGCCCGAGGTCGCGCCCGTTCCGGTGCTCGGCCTGGACCCGGCGATCGAGATTCGCCGCGCGCTCGACCTGCTCGACCGCCTCCGCGTGGTCGGCGAGTCCGCGCGCATCGCCCTCCGGGGCGTCGAGCCCGACGTCGCGGCCGAGGTCGAGCGGCTCCGAGGCTTGGCGCCGACCGACGCCCACGATGTGCAGGGCCGCCCGCTCTCGGTCGAGGGCCCGCTCCTGCGCATGGTCCAAGAGGTCGCCGAGGCGCGGGCGACCGTGTCGACCCTCGACCGGCTGGTCCACGAGGCGCGCGACCTCGTGCGAGACCTCCGCCCGCGTGTGACCGCGCTCGCCGACGCCACCATCGCGAAAAAGCCGGACCGGCTCCGCGACCTCCCGGGCCTCGGGCTGGTCGGCGAGATGCATCGCGCGCGCGTGAGCGACCACGCGCAGAAGCTCGACGCCTTGGACGAGTCCCTCGACCGGATCGGGCGCGCGGTCGCCGAGGTCGCGCCCGTGCTCGCGCTCTTCGTACCCGCCTCGGAGCGCTACGCGGTCGCCGCGCTCACCGTCGCCCGCGAGGTCGGCGCCCGCACGAGGGCCGCGTGGTTGGACAGTGTTCGACCGCTCGCCGTCAAGCTCCGGATGGCGACGGCGACTGAGATGCTCGCCGAGTCCACGTGCATGGGGCTGGACGTGTCGACCGTGCCGCGCTTGGTGTACGGCCCGGATCTGCTCGCGGCGCCGACGCTCGAAACGCGAAACGGCGAGAGGCCGTGAAAGCCTCCCGCCGCTCGTGCTACCTGGTCTGCCTGCTTTCCTTTGCTCGATCCCTCGATCGCTGCCTGCCTGCTTCCGTGACTGTCTCGCTCGCGCTCGCGCGCGGCTCGGCCGGAGTCTAGCACATTGATCGACGCCGAGCATGATCGTCGGGTCTTGACCGCCTCCGTTTTGCTGGACTATGTCGAGGCCGCCGTCGAGGCCCTGCACGCGGCGGGCTGCACGGATCGCGCCGAGGTGCGCCGCCTCCTGGCCGATCCCGGCTCGGCTCTCCTCAAGACCGCGCGCGCGGTGGCGGTGTTGGACGATCCCGCCATGGTCGAGCGCGCCATCGCGCAAGCGGTCGAGATTGTGCTCGCGCTCGACTGACCGCCCGTGATCCGCGCCGTGTGGCTCGCGAACCGCTCGCTCCGGATTGTCGAGCCGCCGCCGTCGCGGTCGACGCACGCCATGCGCCAACAAGACCGGCGCCCCGGTGTCGCGCATCTCGCGCTCGCGGACGCGGCGGGCCCACCCTACGCGGCCGTCTGTGGCGCGAACGTGGCCGGGCGAATGCGTCCGGATTGGGTCGACGGCGCGCTCCGCTCGACGCTGCGCCCCTGTCCACGCTGCGCGGCCCTGTACCGCGAGGCGGAACGGTGGGGCCGATGATCCCCGACCTGTTCTACATCGAGAACAGCAAGCACGGGCGGATGATCCATCGCGTGGCCGCGCCCGTCACCGCCCCGCCCTTCATGGCCCGCTGCGGGCATCTGGCTCGGATTCCGCTTACCGCGTTGCGCGCGGACCCGCCGCCCGGCGACGCGCCCGTGTGTCCATGGTGCGCCCAGCGCTGGGCACTCACCGAGGCCGATGCGCACGTGAAGCGGAGCAACGCGGGAGGGCGCCATCCTTCACCGTCGACCCCAACCGCGTAGTGGCGCAAGCGATGAACTGGGGCGGTATCGCGCGCTCGCGCTGAGTGTGTTTGCTCAGGCTGGCTCGGATCTGAGCGAGCCGCTGTTCGCCCGGAGCGCGGCGCGCTTCCTCCTACACCCGGAGCGTTCCATCTGGTCGGACTGGATCAACGTCCATGGTCGCGCTCTGCGTCCGGAAGTGTTGCGCGCCATCGAGCGCGTGCTCGCGCGCAAGGCGCGTGTGGTGCCGCGCCGTCTACTCCAGCCGGTCCCGGTGCCAGCGGAGGACGCGGCCCTAGTCGACGCCTAGCCTTTCCGCTTCGCCAAGTACTCGCGGAGCGCGTCGAGGACAAGCTCGGCGAGTGGCCGCCGCTCCTCGATGACCGGGGTTTTCAAGGCCGCTCACGTGTCCTCCGGCATCCGGACCTGAGGCACCCCGCGCGGCCGCACCCATAGAGGCGAGTGTCCCTCCCACCTGTAAGGACAGTCGCTTCTTGACAAGAGGCTGCTCACGACTAAACTCGCCGCGATGACGTTCACTTGGTGGCAGATAGTGGGCACGATTGCCGCACCGATTTTCGCGCTCTTTGTCCGGGCGTGGCTCAATCGGCGGTCGGAGCGTAGCCCCGTGCTCACGACGTTCTACGGTCACATTGCCGCGTTCACCGTCAGCCCACCCGGTGCCCCTCAAATGGGCGTGCATACCCACGCGGTAGTCATTCGGAATACAAGTCCGCGAGTCGCCACGAACGTGCGCCTTCACCATAACGGACGTGTGCCAGACGTGGCCATCCACCCAGACATTGCACACCACCGAGAGGTGCTCCCCGGCGGGACCGAGGACATTGTCATTCCGAATCTGCCGCCGGGGCGAGAACTCGTCGTGTCCTATCTCTACTTCCCGCCGCTCTTCTTCAATCAGATCAACGCGGGGATCGACTGCGATCAGGGCATCGCCAACCAAATCCCCGTCCTACTTCAGCGACAACTCCCGGCGTGGATCATACGCACCAACCAGATCACGCAGATTCTAGGAATCATGTTCTTGCTCTACATTGCGTATCGGTTCGCGATCGTGGCGGTGGCGAGGATGCCTCAGTAGATGCCTTCGGACGAGCGCTCCGACGACCCTCTCCGGGTCCTAAGCGGCTTCCTCACCGAGACGACCCGACACGTCCGCCGGACCTTGCTCGCGGTCAGCACCGTCGCCATCGCCTCGAAGGTGCTCGACGTTCACGTCAAGACGCTGTCCCTCCTCGGGGCCACGATAGAGATTACGAATGAGCGGTGGCTCTCGCATGGCCTCTTCTTCGTGGTGCTCTACTTCTGGGTGATGTTTGTCGTGTACGCGTTCAGCGACGTCCACCGCTCCCGCAACGCGCTGACGCGGATCACCCGGAGGCAGTCGCTCTTGCCCGGCATGGCCCTGGAGTACCGCGACTCACGCTCGGCGTCGCTCCTGCTCGGGTTCCGTGGGCTGCTGGACGTGATCCTCCCGATGGTCTACGGGATCGTCGGGATGGTGGCGCTCGTGCCGAAGGCTTGACGGGCGAGTGAAAGAGTTGAGCCCGAAGGGGCAGCCTCAAGAGGGCGGCTCATCCCCTTCGGGCGATTGCCGGGTGTGTCGGCTGGCACCCGGTGCCCTCAGTGTACCCCGCTAGATCAGCGTCAGTTGTGGCCCGCCCATGGTCTCGTCCGGCGGTTCCTTTACCGTAACGGTGTGCGTGACACCCGGCGCGCTCAGCTTGGGATGCAGCTTCATCACGCTCTCCGCAGCCCACCGCGATGAGCACTCCCTGGTCCAGCCGCACGAACATATGACCACCACCCAGTCAGCCATCAGTCCTACTCGATCACCTGATCCGCCCGCTGGAGCAGCGACGGCGGGATCGTCAGGCCGAGGGCCTTGGCGGTTTTGAGGTTGATCACTAGCTCGAACTTGGTCGGCTGCTCGATCGGCATGTCAGCCGGGTTCGCCCCCTTGAGAATCCGGTCGACGTAGCCCGCAGCGCGGCGCCAGAGGTCCTCGTACACGAGGCCGTAGGCCATAAGACCTCCGGCATGCACGTAGAGCCGGTTCCCCAGCATCGTCGGAAGCCGATGGCTCAGTGAGAGATCTGCGATCTTTTTCGCGTGCGCGACAAAGGTGGCGTCCTCGATGACCACGAGCGCGTCGGCCTTGGCCCTCACCATCGCTGCGAATGCTTGCTCCAACTCGTTGGCGGCACCCACCTCGACGACGTGGATGCGGAAGCCGAGCGACGGAGCCGCGGTCTTCGTGGCGCTCACGAATACGGCGTTGCCTGGGTTTGCGCTCTGGAGCAGATACCCGGCGACCTTGGCTCGCGGCACTGCCTGTCGTAAGAGCTCCAGCCGCTTTTGGGCGATTTCGCCCGCAAGGATCGATAGCCCCGTGATGTTGCCTCCGGGCCGAGCCAGGCTCTGAGCAAATCCCATTACCACTGGATCGGCCCCAGCGGCGATGACAATTGGAGTCGTGTTGGTGGCATCCTTCGCCGCCTGGATTGACGTCGTTCCGGTTGTCACGATCACTTTGACCTTCAGCGCGAGCAGTTCGGCAACAAGAGCGGGAAGCCGGTCGGCCTGGCCACCCGCAGAGCGAAACTCGATCGCAACGCTGTCCCCCTCGACGTAGCCACGCTCACGCAAGCCTTCGCGGAAAGCGTCCCAGTTTGGGCGCATGCTGTCGGCCGAGCCCAGGTTTAAGACACCGATCGTGTGCTTCGCCGCCTGCTGCGCC
>Ga0070698_100005237_pt1 | contig 14187 bp, 12 predicted proteins | sample KBSK1502metaG_FD_65477 | JGI IMG/M metagenome (GOLD analysis project Ga0070698, IMG submission 65477) | Corn, switchgrass and miscanthus rhizosphere microbial communities from Kellogg Biological Station, Michigan, USA - KBS K1-50-2 metaG | ecosystem: Host-associated > Plants > Roots >...
GCGCCGATCGCCACCCAGGCCAAGGTGCCGGAGGTGGTGATGGCGGCGGGCACGTCGTCGATCACCGAGGCCTCGCCCTTCGTCGTGCGCACCAGCTTCACGCTGGCGCAGTCGGCGGTGCCGATGGCCGAATGGGCGGTCAAGAACGGCATCAAGAAGGTCGTCACGCTGGTCACCGAATTCGGGCCCGGCCTCGACGCCGAGAAGTCGTTCAGCGAGAAATTCAAGGCCGACGGCGGCACCATCGTCGAGAATCTCAAGGTGCCATTGCGCAGCCCCGATTTCTCGCCGGTCCTGCAGAAGGCGGCCGACATCAAGCCCGATGCGCTGTTCGTCTTCGTGCCGTCGGGGCAGGGCGCGCAGTTCGTGAAACAGTTCGTCGAGCGCGGGCTCGACAAGTCGGGCATCAAGCTGATCGCCACCGGCGACGTCACCGACGACGACCAGCTGAACGGCATGGGCGACGTGGTGATCGGCGTCATCAACACCCACAACTACTCGGCCAACCACGACAGCGCGGCCAACAAGGCCTATGTCGAGGCCTTCAAGAAGGCCAATGGCGGGCTCAGGCCGAACTTCATGTCGGTCGGCGGCTATGACGGCATGCATCTGATCTACGAGGCGTTGAAGAAGACCAACGGCTCGACCGACGGCGAGAAGCTGGTTGCCGCCATGAAGGGCATGGCGTGGGAGAGCCCGCGCGGGCCGATCTCGATCGACCCCGAGACGCGCGACATCGTGCAGAACATCTATGTGCGCAAGGTCGATAAGGTGGGGGTGGAGCTCTACAACGTCGAGTTCGCGACCATCCCCAACGTCAAGGATCCAGTGAAGGCGGCGAAGAAGTGATTTGTCGTCCTGAGCGTAAGCGAAGGACCTCATCGCCACTTGCCACAGGCATGAGATCCTTCGCTTTGCTCAGGATGACAGAGGGGCGCTGACCGTGGCCACGATCCTGTTCGACGGCGTGGCCTACGGCATGCTGCTGTTCGTGCTCGCCTGCGGGCTCGCCGTGACGCTGGGCTTGATGAATTTCGTCAACCTGGCGCACGGCGCCTTCGCCATGGCCGGCGGCTACGTCACCGTGATCCTGATGGACCGCTGGGGCGTGCCGTTCCTCGCCTGCCTGCCGGCGGCCTTCGTGGCGGCGGCCGCCCTGGGCTTCGTGCTGGAGCGCACGCTCTACCTCCACATGTATGGCCGCTCGCACCTCGACCAGGTGCTGTTCTCGATCGGCCTGGTGTTCATGGCGGTGACTGCCGTCGACTGGGCGATGGGATCGAGCCAGCAGAACATCAAGCTGCCGGCCTGGCTGCAGGGACGCCGCGACGTTTTTGGCATGCAGGTCGGCATCTACCGCTCGTTCATCATCGTGATCTGCGGCGCGCTGGCGCTCGGCCTGCAGTTGGCGCTGACCCATAGCCGCTTCGGCAGCCGCCTGCGCGCCGCCGTCGACGACGCCCGCGTGGCGCGCGGGCTCGGCATCCCGGTCAGCACGGTGTTCGCCGTCACCTTCGCGGTTGGCTCGGGCCTCGCCGGGCTGGGCGGCGCGCTGGGGACGGAGATCCTGGGCCTCGATCCCAACTTCCCGCTGCGCTTCATGATCTACTTCTTGATCGTGGTCACCGTGGGCGGCACGTCGGGCATCGTCGGCCCCTTCGTGGCCTCGCTGCTGCTGGGCGTGGCCGATGTCGCCGGCAAATACTACGTGCCGGCGCTCGGCGCCTTCATGGTCTATCTCGTGATGATCGCCGTGCTGGTGCTGCGTCCGCACGGACTGTTCGCGCGTCCGCGCTGATGGGCGCCGCGCGCGGCCTGGCGCGACGCGCAAGCTGGCGCTGGCCGGAGATCGTGTTCTGGCTGGTCGCCTTCGGCGCGCTCTTGATGCCGGCGGGCAAGTACCTGATCCTGAACGAGATCGCGATCCTCGCTTTGTTCGCGCTCTCGCTCGACCTGATCCTGGGCTATGCCGGCATCGTCTCGCTGGGCCACGCCGCCTTCTTCGGCGCCGGCGCCTACACCGCGGGGCTTTTGGCCAAGCATGTCACCGGCGATCCCCTGGCGGGCCTGGCGCTCGCCATGGCCGTCGCCACCCTGCTGGGCTTTTTAACGACCTTCCTGGTGCTGCGCGGCAGCGACCTCACGCGGCTGATGGTGACCCTCGGCGTGGCGCTGGTGCTCGGCGAACTTGCAAACGCCCTGCCGCACATCTCCGGCGGCGCCGATGGCCTGCAAGGCGTCGTCATGGGCAAGCTTTTGGGCCGCTTCGAGTTCGACCTGTTCGGCCGCACCGCCTATGCCTACAGCCTGACCACGCTGTTCGTGCTGATGCTGCTCGCGCGGCGCATCGTGCATTCGCCGTTCGGCCTGTCGCTGATGGCGATCCGGCGCAACGCGTTGCGCGCCGGCGCGCTGGGCGTGCCGGTGCACGTACGGCTGATCGCGGCCTATACGCTGGCCGCCGCCTATGCCGGTGCGGCAGGCGCGCTGTTGGCGCAAACCACGGCCTTCGTCTCGCTCGACGTCTTCGAGTTCCATCGTTCGGCCGACGTGCTCCTGGTGCTGATCATCGGCGGCGCGGGCTGGCTCTATGGCGGCATCGCCGGCGCGGTGATCTACAAGCTGCTGCAGGACGGCATCGCGACAGTCACGCCGCAATACTGGCAGTTCTGGATCGGCCTGTTGCTGGTCGCCTTCGTGATGGTCGGCCGCCAGCGCTTCGTCGGCGGCCTCTACGGCCTGCTTGCTCTGGCGCGGCGGCGATGAGCGTCGTTCTCGAAACCCGCGATTTGGCCAAGCGCTTCGGTGGCCTTTTGGCCACCCACGACGTGACGTTCCGGCTCGAGCGCGGCGCGCGCCAGGCCCTGATCGGTCCCAACGGCGCCGGCAAGACGACCTTCGTCAACCTCCTGACCGGCGTGTTGCCGCCGTCGGCCGGGCAGGTGCTGCTGCTGGGCGAGGACATCACACGGCTCAGACCCGAGGCGCGGGTGCGCCGCGGCCTGGTGCGAACCTTCCAGATCAACCAGCTGTTCGGCGACCTCACGCCGCTTGAGACGCTTGCGCTGGTGGTGGACGAGCGGCTGGCGCTCGGCGGCGACTGGCGCCGCCGCGTGGGCGCGGTCGATGCCGTGAGCGCCGAGGTCGAGCAAGTCGCCGAGCGCTTTGGTCTTTTGGACGTACTCGACCGGCGCACCGACACCTTGCCCTACGGCAAGCAGCGCCTGCTGGAAATCGCCGCGGCCTTCGCCTGCGCCCCGCAGGTCCTGCTGCTCGACGAACCGGCGGCCGGCGTGCCCGAAGCCGAGCGGCGCGACATTTTGGACGCCATCGCCGCGCTGCCTGAGGATGTCTCGGTATTGTTGATCGAGCACGACATGGACCTGGTGTTCAGCTTCGCCCGCCGCATCTCGGTGCTGGTCGACGGCGGGCTGCTGGTCGAAGGCGAGCCCGCGGCGATCGCCGCCGATCCGCGCGTGCGCACCGTCTATCTCGGCGAGAGCCGCGATGGCTGAGCTGCTGGCCGTCGACGGCCTCGCGGCGGGCTACGGCCGCGCCGTCGTGCTGCACGACGTGGCGTTCGGCCTGGGCGAGGGCGAGGCGCTGGCCGTGCTGGGCCGCAACGGCGTCGGCAAGACGACGCTTTTGGACAGCCTGATCGGCGTGACGCGCCGCTTTGCCGGTTCGATCGCGCTGGGCGGCCGCGAGGTCGGTGCGCTGGCGCCCGAACGACGGGCAGCGCTCGGCATCGGCTGGGTGCCGCAGGAACGCAACATCTTCCGTTCGCTGAGCGTGCAGGAGAACATCACCGCCGTGGCGCGGCCGGGGCCGTGGACCCTGGAGCGCGTGTTCGGACTCTTCCCGCGCCTCAGGGAACGCCGCCAGCAGCCCGGCAGCTCGCTGTCGGGCGGCGAGCAGCAGATGCTGGCGATCGGCCGCGCGCTTGCCACCAATCCGCGCCTGCTGCTGCTCGACGAACCGACCGAGGGTCTGGCGCCGATCATCGTCCAGGAACTTCTGGCCGCGTTGGCGCGCCTGTTCCGCGAGGAGAGACTCGCCGCCATCATCGTCGAGCAGCACGCGCAGAAGATCCTGCCCATCACCGACCGCGCGCTGATCCTCGAGCGCGGCCGCATCGTGCATCAGAGCCCGAGTGCTGCCTTGCTGGCCGATGGCGCGCCGCTCGAACGCTTCCTGGGAGTCACGGCGCGGTAACGATCTTCGAAAATCTCGAAACTTTCGAAAAAACGTTTACAGGCCGCTGGCGTTGACCCACCATCGGGCCAACGGCGCTGACAACAACAATGCGCCGGTCTGGAGGAAACGATGGTGGAAGGGATGGCGGCGTGGCGCCGCCGCCGCGTCTTGGCTGGCATGGTGGGAGCGGGCGCGGCGCTGGCAGCGCCGGCGATCGCGCGGGCGGCGCCGTCGGGCGCGCCGGTGAAGGTGGGCGGTACCTTGTCGCTGACAGGCTTCCTCGCCCAGACCGCGGTGATCCACAAGATCGCCGCAGAGATGATGGTCGAGGAGATCAACGGCCGTAACGGCTTTTTGGGCCGCCCGGTGGCGTATGTGCTGCTCGACGATCAGTCCAAGCCCGACGTGGCGCGCAGCCTCTACGAAAAGCTGATAACCGTCGACAAGGTCGACCTGATCCAGGGCCCCTACGCCACCGCGCCGATCCTGGCGGCGATGGGCGTGGCCCAGCGCTACGGCAAGGTGATGATCCAGAGCAGCATGGGCATCCCCAAGCTGCAGACCTACGACCGCGCGTTTCCGGCAACGCCGTTCGGCCCGGAGCCGGACAAGACCTATCCCAACGTGATCCTGGACGCGATGGCCGCCATGCCGACGCCGCCCAAGACCATGGTGATCCTGACCTCGAAGTTCCCGTCGGCGCAGTTCATGGCGGTGGGCATGCGCGAACAGGCCGAGAAGAGGGGCGTCAAGGTGCTGCTCTATCTCGAGTACGAATCGGGCAACCGCGATTTCGGCGCCATCGCCGCGCGCGTGAAGGAAGCCAATGCCGACTTCCTGTGGGTGGGCTCGCTGGGCCTGGAGAGCAACCAGCTCCTGGAATCGCTGCGCAAGCTCGACTACACGCCCAAGAATCATTTCCATCTCTACCCCGCGCCTGGCCCGCTGGCGCTGTCGCCTGACGGCGACAAGGCGCTGTGCTCGACCTTCCTCGAGCCCGACGAGCCGTTCATGAGCCGGCCCGGCATGAAGAAGCTCGCCGCGGACTACAAGGAGAAGGCGACCAAGGCCAACCTGCCCTACACGACGATCGACGCCCAGGCTTGCGGCATGATCTCGGAATGGCAGATTCTCGAGGCGGCGGTGGCTGGCGCCAACAGCCTCGAGGACGAGAAGATCGCGGCGTGGCTCAAGAAGAACCGGGTCACCACGGTCTACGGCAGCCTGCGCTTCGACGGTCCGTTCAACCACGGCGACGCCGGCCAGCTCATCAAGCAGGTGCAGAACAAGGAGTGGAAGGTCGTCTGGCCGAAGGAGTTCGCGGCACCCGGGGTGAAGCTGATCGCCTCCTGACGCGGCAATGCCCAGCGCAACCCTTTTAGGCCAGGCGTTGATCTCCGGTGTCCTGGCCGGGGGCATGTACGGTTTGCTGGCGCTCGGGCTCAGCCTCAGCTGGGGCCTGCTGAAGCTGGTCAATCTCAGCCATTTTGCGCTGGCCTTCCTCGCCGCCTACCTGACCTACGAGCTCGGCACGACCTATCACGTGGCGCCGTGGTGGTCGGCGGCGATGGTCGTGCCGGCGATGTTCTTGATCGGCGTGGCCCAGCATTGGCTGTTCGACCGCTTCAAGGTGAACGAGCTCGCCTCGCTGTTGATCACCTTCAGCTTCGCCGTGATCCTCGAAGTGGCGATCCAGCTCTACTGGACCGCCGACTACCGCCGCTTCGAGACGCCCTATTCGACGCTGTCGATCAAGGCCGGCCCGTTCTACATCCCGGTGCTCGAGCTGGTGCTTTGCCTGGTGGCGGGCGTGCTGGCCTGGGGCACCTGGCTGTGGCTGCGCAAGACCTATGTCGGCAAGGCGTTGCGCGCCGCCGCCGAGGACGCCGACATCGCCGCGGCCTATGGCGTCGACTACAAAAAGCTCGCCTATCTCCTGTCGGGCATGGGTGCTGCCTATGCCGGCGTCGCCGGCACCTTCATCGCCCTGATCGCAACGCTCGCACCGGCGCAGATCTGGGCGTGGCTCGGCGTGGTGTTCGCCGTCGTCATCATCGGCCGGCTGGGCAATCCGCTGGGCGCGCTGGCGGCCGGCATGCTGATCGGTGCGAGCGAATCCCTTGCCATGGCGGTCCTGAGCCCGGCCTGGGCGCCGGTCGTGTCGTTCTCGGTGCTGATCGCGATCCTTTTATGGGATCCGGAGTGGCTATGAACGCCGCGCGCGTCATTTCTCGTGATCTGCCCAAGGTCGTGGCCGGGCTCGGCATCGTGGCCTTCGCGCTGTTGCCGACCGCGGGCCTGCCGGCGTTCTACGATTCGTTCTTCTATCTCGTGTTCTTCTGGGTCTCGCTGTCGACGAGCTGGGCGCTGCTGAGCGGCTTTGCCGGCTATTTCAGCCTGGGCCATGCCGCCTTCTTCGGCGTCGGCATGTACACGACGGCGACGCTGACCACGAAGTTCCAGGTGCCGTTCCTCGCGACCATTCCCGCCGCGGCGGCGATCGCGGCGCTGCTTGGCATCGGCATCGGCGCCGTGGTGTTCCGCCTGCGCCGCCTGCGCGGCGAGCTGTTTGCGCTGCTGACGCTTGCCGTCACCTTCGTGATCGCCACCATCATCCTGAACACGCCGATCGACGGCGGCGGCGGCGTGTTCATGAGCGCGGTCCCGCTGCCGCATCTCATGTCGACGCCCACCGGCACCATCTACATGCTGGGTTTCGCGATGTGCGTGCTGACGCTCGCGACCGCCTGGTGGGTCGCCCACTCGCGGCTCGGCATGGGCCTGTTCGCCATCCACGACGACGAGGACGTGGCCGAAGCCAAGGGCGTGCCGACCTTCCGCTACAAGCTTTTGGCCTTCGCGCTGTCGGCCGGCATCGCCGGCGCGGTGGGCGGCATCCATGCCATGTATGTCGGCTTCCTCACCGTCGCCGGCACGTTCGAGCTCACCGTGCCGCTCTATGTCGTCTTGATGAGCGTGCTGGGCGGCTCGCGCCACTGGTTCGGCCCGGCGATCGGCGCGGCAGCCATCACCACGCTGCTCTATGCCTTCATCAGCGGCGGCGAGGCGATGGTCGGCCGTGCCATCGTCGGCCTGATCCTGATCCTCGCCATCCTGTGGCTGCCCGACGGCGTGATCCCGGCGATCCAGCACTGGCTGAAGCGCCGGCGGCCCCGGCCGGACCGCGGCCGCGCCGAGGTGGTGCCCGTCGTGCCGGCGGCGCCGCCGATCCGCGATCGCCCGATCCTCGAGGTGCGCGCCGTCACCAAGCGCTTCGGCGGCCTGCAGGCGCTGGGCGGCGTCGATCTCGAGTTGCGCGAGGGCGAGATCTTCGGCCTGGTCGGACCCAACGGCTCGGGCAAGACCACGCTGATCAACGTCATTGCCGGCCACTATCCACTGAGCAGCGGCACGGTCGCGGTCGACGGCGTCGAGATCGGCGGCCTGCCGGCGCACGACATCGCCCGCCGCGGCGTGGCGCGCACCTACCAGATTCCGCGGCCGTTCGCGACGCTGAGCGTGCTCGACAACGTGGTGATGGCCGCCACCTTCGGCGGCCCGCTGCGCGCCCGCTTGGAGATCCGCGACGAGGCCAGGCACTGGATCGGCTTCACCGGCCTTGCCGGCAAGGAAGCGGCGCTGCCCGCCGAGCTCAACCTGCACGAACGCAAGTTCCTCGAGCTGGCGCGCGCGCTGGCCGCGCGACCCAAGCTCCTGCTGCTCGACGAGGTCCTGTCGGGCCTCAACCCGGCCGAGGTCGACAACGCCATCCGGCTGGTGCGCGCCATCCGCGCCCAGGGCGCCACCATCGTGTTCGTCGAGCACCTGATGCGGGCTGTGGTCGAGCTTTCCGACCGCATCGCCGTGCTGAACGAGGGCAAGCTGTTCGCGCTGGGCGTCCCGCGCGAGGTCATGCGCGATCCCCGAGTCGTCAGCATTTATCTGGGCAAGGCCTATGCTGCTTGAAGCGCGCAACCTGCACATCGGTTATGGCGACGCGCCCGCCGTGTCGGACGTCTCGCTCGAGGTCGGCGCGGGTGAGATTGTGGCGGTGATCGGCCCCAATGGCGCGGGCAAGACGACGCTGGTCAACGCCATCGCCGGCCTCCTGCGTTGCCGCAAGGGCGAACTGCGCTTCGATGGCGCGGACATGACCCGCGTGCCTGCCCACGATTACTGCGGCCAGGGCATTGCGCTAGTGCCGGAAGGCAGGCGGCTGTTCACCAAGATGTCGGTCGAGGAGAATCTCGAGCTCGGCTGCTACCTGCCGGCGGCGCGGGCGTCGCGCGGGCAGTCGCTCGAGCGGGTCTACGGCCTGTTCCCCATTCTGCGCGACAAGCGCGCGCAGCTGGCCGTCGAGCTGTCGGGCGGCCAGCAGCAGATGGTGGCGATCGGCCGGGCGCTGATGGCCCGGCCGCGCATCGTGCTGTTCGACGAGCCGTCGCTCGGGCTGGCGCCGACCGTCGTCGACGCCATGTTCGAGACCATCGCGCGGGTCCGCGAGGAGGGCGCCGCCGTGCTGCTGGTCGAGCAGAACGTCTTGAAGGCGCTCGACGTCGCCGACCGCGCCTATGTGCTGGAACAGGGGCGCATCGTGACCACCGGCCTGCCCGATGAACTTTTAAAACAACCGCACATCCGCGAAGCCTATCTCGGTGTTTGAGGAGCCAGCCATGGCCAAGATCCTGAAGATGCCTCTCGAAGTCACCGACCGCGCCGCCGCGACGACGGCGCCGCAGGACGTGCTGGCGGAGGACGCCGCGACCTTCGACGTGCTGCGCCGCATGCGCGAGGACATCTTGTGCTGCGTGCTGAAGCCCGACCAGCGCCTGCGCTTCGGCGAGTTGCGCCAGCGCTACGGCACCTCGGTCGGCACCTTGCGCGAGGCGCTGTCGCATCTGGTGTCTGAAGGCCTGGCGCGCACCGAGGCCGGCCGCGGTTTCACCGTGGCGCCGATCTCGCTCGCCGACTTCCTCGATCTCAGCGAGCTGCGCGTCTATCTCGAGACCCGCACGCTGGCCGATGCCATCCGCCACGGCACCGACGCCTGGGAAGCCGAGATCGTCAGCGCGTATTTTCTGCTCAACAAGCTCGGCGCGCCGCGGCAGGACGATCCGGTCGGCGTCAAGCGCGAATGGGGCAAGCGCCACAAGCGCTTCCACGATTCGCTGGTGGCGACCTGCACCTCGCCGTGGTCGCTGCATTTCCGCAGCGAACTGTTCGACCAGGCGCGCCGCTACCATTGGCTGACCATGATCCATGCCCGCTCGCGGCGGCGGAACGAGCATCTCGACTTGCGCGACGCGGTGCTGGCGCGCGACGTCGATCTCGCCTGTACGCTGATTGAAAAGCACATCCGCACCACGGTCGAGCAGGCGGCGTCGGAAGTGCCGGGTCTCACAATGGATGCAACGCGCATCGCCAAGCGGCGCAAGGCGTTAACGCCGCTCGCCCACGTCGTGAACCAATCGTAAAGTGAAGCCATCGCCAGGAGTGAGAGAGTTATGAGCAAGTACGGTATCGGTCAGCCAGTCCTGCGTTTTGAGGATCCGCGCCTGTTGCGCGGGCAGGGCCGCTTCATCAACGACGTCAATCTGCCCGGCCAGGCCCACGCCGTGTTCGTCCGCTCGCCGCACGCCCATGCGAAAATCCGTTCGATCGATACAGAGGAGGCGAAGAAGGCGCCGGGCGTGGTCGCGGTCTATACCGGCCACGACGTCGTGGCCGACGGACTCGGCATGCCCAAGGCCAACATGCCTAGAAAGCGTCCCGACGGTAAGCCGATGTACGCCCCGCAGCGGCCGCCGCTGGTCACCGACCGTGTGCGCTATGTCGGCGACCCGGTGGTGATGGTGATCGCCGACACCCTGGCCGAGGCCAAGGATGCGGCCGACCTGGTGAACATCGACTACGAGGCGATCCCGTCGGTGACGCACACCGAAGATACGGTGAAGCCCGACGCGCCTGCGGTGTGGGACGATTGCCCCGACAACATCTCCAACTTCGTCGAGCGCGGCAACAAGGCCGCCACCGACGAGGCGATCAAGGGAGCCGCCAAGGTGATCAAGCGGCGCTACGTGATCACCCGCGTGCACGCCCAGTACATGGAGCCGCGCGGCACGCTCGGCACCTACGACCCGGGCGAAGACCGCATGACCCTCTACGCAGACGTCCAGTATCCCCATCGCGTGCGCAACATGCTGGCGCAGAACGTCTTCAAGGTGCCCGAGAGCAAGATGCGGGTGATCGCGGGCGACGTCGGCGGCGGCTTCGGCACCAAGGGCTGGCAGTATATCGAGCATCGTCTCACCCTGTGGGCGGCGCGCAACCTCCTGCGGCCGGTGAAATGGACCTGTGAGCGCAGCGAAGCGGTGATGGCCGACGAGCACGGTCGCGACAATATCGGCGAGATCGAGCTTGCCCTCGACAAGGACAACAAGTTTTTGGCGCTGCGGCTCAACATGCTGGCCAACATCGGCGCCTACGTCGGCTCGGACCGCAACCTGCTGTCGCCGTTCGGCATGATCGGCACTGTGCTGGGCGTCTATCTGATCCCCAAGGCCTACATCAACGTCGTGGGCGTGCTCTCCAACACCAACCCGACGGCGCCCTATCGCGGCGCCGGGCGGCCGGAGGCGATCTATCTCATCGAACGGCTGATCGACGACGCGGCGCGCGAGCTCGGCGTCGATCGCATCGAGCTGCGCCGCAAGAACATGCTGGCGGAATCGGCGCTGCCCTACCAGAGCCCGGTCGGGCCCTACTACGATTGCGGCCAGTTCGAGAAGTGCCTCGACATGGCGATCGAGCTGGCCGACGTCGCCGGCTACAAGGCGCGTGCCGAGGAGTCCAGGAAGCGCGGCAGGCTGCGCGGCCTCGGCATCATAAACGCCATCGAGCAGGCAGCCGGCACGGCGCAGCCGGAATATGCCGAGATCCGCTTCAATCCCAGCGGCACCGCCGCGCTGCTCATGGGCACCAAGAACCAGGGCCAGGGCCACGAGACCATGTTCAAGCAGATCCTGAACGAGCGGCTGGGCATCGATCCCAACGACGTGCAGTTCATCGACGGCGACACCGACCGTGTGGCCTTCGGCATGGGCACCAACGGTTCGCGCTCGACCGTGCTGGGCGGCTCCGCGCTGTTCCTCGCCGCCGGCAAGGTCATCGACAAGGGCAAGAAGCTCGCCGGCCACCTGCTCGAGGCGGGCGAGCAGGACATCGAGTTCGCCGACGGCAGCTTCAAGGTCGCCGGCACCGACAAATCGGTGTCCTTGAAGCAGGTGGCGATGGCCGCCTTCAACCCGACGCGCTGGCCCAAGGGTTTCGAGGGCGGTCTCTATGAGAACGCGACCTTCCTCGGCCAGAGGGACACCTTCCCCAACGGCTGCCACATCTGCGAGGTCGAGGTCGATCCCGAGACCGGCGACGTCACGCCCGACCGCTATTTCGTCGTCGACGATGTCGGCACGGTGATGAACCCGACCGGGCTGAAAGGCCAGATCCATGGCGGCGTCGCCCAGGGCATCGGCCAGATCCTGTGCGAGCAGGTGGTGTGGGACAGGCAGAGCGGCCAGCTTTTGACGGCGAGCTTCCTCGACTACGCCATGCCGCACGCGATGATGATCCCCAACATGGAGGTGAAGAGCAATCCGGTGCCGACCAAGTTCAACCCGCTGGGCGCCAAGGGCGCCGGCGAGGCGGGCACGGTGGGAGCGATGCCGGTCGTCATGAACGCCATCATGGACGCGCTGGCGCCGCTTGGCGTGTCGGACGTGGAGATGCCGGCGACGGCGCAGAACGTGTGGCGCGCCATTCAGCAAGCGAAGAAGTAGGAGAGAAATCTTTTAGAACCACGGAGGACATCATGGTTGCGATCAAAGCCGCAGAGTTCGCCTTTCCGCGCATGGAGGCGCCGGACCTCGACGCGATGGAGGAGTTTCTCACCCATTTCGGCCTGGTGCGCGCCGAGCGCACGCCCGACGCGCTCTACATGCGCGGTGCGGACGGCCATCATCACCTGCACGCCGTCCACAAGGGCGGCACCAAGTTCATCGGCTTCGCCTACCATGCCGCGAGCGAGGACGATCTCAAGCGCCTCGCCAAGCTACCGGGCGCGTCCGGCATCGAGACCGTGAACGAGCCGGGCGGCGGCAAGCGCGTGCGCCTGAAGGAGCCCAACGGCTACCAGATCGAGGTCGTCCACGGCATGCAGACCGTGGCGCCGATCAAGGTCGAGCGCGATCCGGTCAATACCGGCGGCGATCCGCTGCGTCGCAAGGGCCGCCTGATGCGGCTCAGCAAGTCGCCGACGACGATCCAGCGCATCGGCCACGGCGTGTTGTCGACGCCCAAGGTCAAGGAGACGGTGGCCTGGTTCCGCGAGACCCTGGGCATGATCCGGTCCGACGACGTCTATGCCGGCGACAAGGACAATGTCATCGGCTCCTTCAGCCGGCTCGATCGCGGCGAGGAATACGTCGATCACCACGTCCTGTTCTGCGTGCACAACGAGAAGACGGGCCTGAACCACGTCTCCTACGAGGCGCAGGACATCGATGCCGTCTTCCAGGACCACGAGTACATCAAGAAGCTCGGCAAGTACGAGCACATGTGGGGCATCGGCCGCCACCTGCTGGGCAGCCAGGTCTTCGACTACTGGTCCGACCCGTGGGGCCGCGTGCACGAGCGCTGGGCCGACACCGATCGGCTGAACGCGGCCAACGGCGGCAACCTTTTAAGCGCCGAGGAAGGCTTCCAGTCGCAGTGGGGCGACCGTCCGCCCGACCGCTTCATCGGTCACGCCAGCCCCTGAGCAAACAACCACTGAGCACAAAGGAGAGAAAACCATGTCCAAGCCACCCATTGCGTCATCGGCTCCCAGCCCGCGCGACGCGCTGCGCTCGTTCGCGCCCAAGCTGATCGACCTCACCGACAACGTGCTGTTCGGCGACGTCTGGGAAAGGCCCGGCCTTTCCAAGCGCGAGCGCAGCCTCATCACCTGCGCCGCCCTGATCGCCATGAACCGCACCGAGCAGCAGACCGGCCATTTCACGCGGGCCCTGAACAACGGCGTGAAGAAGGACGAGCTGATCGAGCTGATCACTCATCTCGCCTTCTACTCGGGCTGGCCCACTGCCATGTCGGCGGCCAACGTCGCCAAGAAAGTGTTTGAAGGGGGAGACCGCAAGTGAAGCTCTGTTATTTCAACGACTATCGCCTGGGCGTGATCCAGGGCGACAACGTGGTCGACGTCACCGACGCGGTGAAGGACATCCCGCATCTTCATAATCGCGACCTGATCATCGGGCTGATCGAGAGGTGGGATTCCTACAGGGCCAAGGTCGACAAGGCCGCCGCCTCGACCACCGCCATCCCGCTCCGCAATGTGCGCCTGCGCCCGCCGGTCCCCAAGCCGGGCAACATCGTCTGCATGGCGGTGAACTACATGGAGGACGGCACGCTCAAGGAGAAGCCGCAGATCAACGCCTTCCACAAGGCGCCGACGGCGGTGATCGGCGAGGGTGACACCATGGTCCTGCCCGACGTGCCGGCCACCATCTTCGAGGGCGAGGCCGAGCTGGCGCTGGTGATCGGCAAGCGGGCCACCCGGGTGTCCCAGGCCGACGCCATGAAGCATATCTTCGGCTATACCTGCTTCATCGACGGCTCGGCGCGCGGCCTGCCGCCGCCCGGCAACGTCTTCTTCCAGATGAAGTCGCGCGACACCTTCGCGCCGATCGGCCCGTGCATCGTCACGGCCGACGAGATCGCCGATCCGCAGAACCTCGCCATCACGCTCAAGAACAACGGCGAGGTCATGCAGAAGTTCAACACCTCCGACATGGCCCATCAGATCCCGCGCTGCATCGAATGGGTGAGCTCGATCCACACCCTCGAGCCCGGCGACATTTTAGCCACCGGGACCAACCATCGCGGGCTCAACTCCTTCATGGACGGCGACAAGATCGAGCTCACCGTCGAGAAGGT
>Ga0070698_100005238_pt1 | contig 14185 bp, 16 predicted proteins | sample KBSK1502metaG_FD_65477 | JGI IMG/M metagenome (GOLD analysis project Ga0070698, IMG submission 65477) | Corn, switchgrass and miscanthus rhizosphere microbial communities from Kellogg Biological Station, Michigan, USA - KBS K1-50-2 metaG | ecosystem: Host-associated > Plants > Roots >...
GCTATGTGACCGCGGCGGGCGTCCGGCCCGAGGAGCCGATGGGAGACGGCGGCCAGCAGTTGCACGAGTGGGCTTTCGGCGCTGACGAGCGGGGCCGTGAATTCCTGGCCGAGAGTGTGAGCAATGTGGGGGCGAGCATCGCCGGCCGGCGTACCTACGACCTGTCGGTGCCGTGGTGGGGTCCGGACGGGCCGGGCGGCGAAGCTCGCACACCGACGTTCATCGTGTCCCACGGCACGCCCGAGCGAGTACCCGAGGGAAGCGTGTACACATTTGTGAACAGTCCCATCGAGGCCCTCGAGCTGGCAGCGGCCGCCGCCGGTGATAAGGACGTCGACGTGTTCAGCGCCAGCATCGGCCAGCAATTGTTGCGAGCCGGCCGCATCGACGAGATTCATGTGCATCTTGTGCCCGTGCTGTTCGGCGCTGGAACGCGGCTGTTCGAGGACTTGGGCGGCACCCATGTGCAGCTAGAGATCATCGTGGTGGGCGAGGGGTCAAAGGCGACGCACCTGCGCTATGCGGTGGTGGCGGCCCCTTAGATCCCCGGCCGTGCCGGTCGCTGTCAAGCGCAGGGTGGCCGACTGACCGCCGCTACACGCAGAGCTGCAGCCAGGCCGGCCACCAACCGGTGCAGCTGGTTCCGCGCATTGCATAGCACAAAATTGGCAGGGATCGGCGCGACGTTCGAGCTACGAGGCAGCTACTAAAGGATCGTCATTAACGACGGCAGACCGGGACACCAACTTTACGAACGGCCCGATAACAAAACGCACAACCCGGAAGAGCAAGCCAATGAAAGGAAGGTACCGGCATGGGAAAAGTGATCGCCCAGGCTTCCATGTCACTCGACGGGTTCATCGCCGACACCAACGACCAAGCCGGCCCGCTACACGACTGGTATTACAACGGAAACGCCGAGGTCACCGGCACCGACTTCCACACATCCCCGGCCAGTGCCGAGTATCTGCGTGCCGCATGGCCGGCCATCGGCGCCGACGTGATCGGCCGGCGCCTGTTCGACCTGACCAACGGCTGGAACGGCCGCCCCGCCGTGGGCGACGCGGTGTTCGTGGTGACCCATCAGCCGCCGGTCGACTGGCCCTACCCGGACGCGCCGTTCACCTTCGTCACCGACGGCCTGCACAGCGCCATCGCCCAGGCGCAAGCCGTCGCCGGCGACAGAGACGTCTCGATAACCCCCGGCAACATCGCCGGGCAGGCCCTCCAGGCCGGATTGATCGACGAGATCCGGGTCGACCTGGTGCCGGTCGTGTTCGGCGCAGGCGTCCGGTACTTCGGTGACTACGCCGGGTCCCCGCTGCTGCTTGACGATCCCCAGATCGTCCAAGGGGACCGGGTGACCCACCTGCACTACCGGCTGCGAAAGTCATGATCCAGCAGCGTGAATGCGAGCCGGGCGCCTGGCCGCTGGCCGATCACCAGGAGGCACCGTGTATCCCTCGCTGACCTACCGTGACGTCGGCGCCGCCGTGACCTGGCTCGCGGAAGCGTTCGGATTCGAAGGCCACGTCCTCGACGAAGTCAGCGCGATTGTGAGATTCGGAGGCGGTACTGCCATCGTCCAAACGGACCACCCCGAGGACTTGCATGGCAGCCACCTTGGCCGCGGATGGGTCTACGTGCCCGTCGGTGACATCGGCGCCCACTATGCGCGCGCGAAGGCGGCCGGCGCCATCCTGCTCGGGGAACCCCACGATTACGGCGACGGCTACCGCGGATACAGTGCCCGCGACCTCGAAGGAAACCTCTGGAGCTTCGGCACCGGCCCAGTTCCATAGCACGGGCACAGGCTGGCCCCCCGGGGACGCGGGGAGCCAGATCGGCCTGATCTGCATGCCACGGCTGAGAAGCGCCGAACGAACACTGCTCGCGCAGAACGGCGGCTCGGCGCGCGGTTATCAAGGGCTTCCCGCACTGTTGGCAATCCCGGCCACGGCCACCCAGACAGCGGCGAGGTCGTATTTTTATGCATCGTCAGCGCTTGCGTGAACTTCCGCGAATGAAGCGTTACAACCTGTCTTGCTGGTTGGGAGAGAGACCAGCGGTGGGCGGGCCTGCCATCCGAACATCCCTCCTGCGGCTGAGCAATCGACCAGAGCTCGCCAGGGGATCGGCGCGGTACCGGGCAGGGTCGGTGATGGGCATGTGGGGGCCGCCGGGCGGTCAGGTCAAGGCTGAGCGCGGTGCCGGCGATGTCGGCCGCGCACAGCAGAGCCCGATGACGGCCGCCGGGGGCACCGTGAGCGCGCGGCCCACAGCGATGGCAACGTCGCGGACGTCTACGAACGCGCCGCACTCCCCGCAGCACCGCCTGGTTCGTAGAACTCCCCTACCGCGCGGTAAACGATCACCGTTGTCACGCACTTGTCACACCCTCCGGTGCCTACTGGCGGATGTCCGGATGCCGCCGGGCCGGCCAGGTCGGGCCAGAACGCCCGTGGAGCAGCGAGGGAGTGTGGCATGGCACCTCGAACGCGGGTACGGCCGTCGCTGGCCAGGTGGTCAGCCTGCCGCTATGACACCCCGTCATGGCCAGGGCCGATCGCGGGACAAGCTGTCATAAACCGTGTCTCCGTTTCTTCCTACGCTCCCAGCAAGAACGAGTTGGGAGCGTAGCTATGAGTCCGGAGGAGCGCAGGATCGCCGAGGCGGAGTGCCGCCTGCTGGCCCAGGAGATCCGTGCGCTCGAAGATCGCGCGATCCAGTTGATCAGCGATCTTCACGGGCCTGAGGATCGTCGGCGGCAAGCTCCTCCAAACGATTCAGGCGCTGGTGCACCTGGCGCAAGTCCTCCCGCACGGCCCGGAGCTGCTCCATGAACTCCTGGAACTCGGGCGAGTGCCCGCCGTCGTCCTGAGGCCCGGGAACACGGGCGACGAAGTGGCCCCGCTTCTCGGTGGAGACCACGGTCCCTTCGCGGCGGAGCACCTCCAGCCCGTGCCGGACCGTCATCGCCGCAACCCCGTACTGCCGGGCCAGCTCGCGCTCGGGTGGCAGTTGGTCGCCTATCTGGTACCGGCCGGAGGCGATCGCCGCCCGCAGGTCATCGGCGATCTGCTGGTACGCCGGGCGCTGGCCCCGGCGAGGGGTGACGGCCACGGGCCAACGTTACCGAGCAGGCGGCTCGCGACGGTCATCGCCGCGGCGAGTTGCGCACCCAGAGCGATACGTGCTCTACTGTGCGCTAGAGCAGAATCTCATGGCAAAACAGGCCCTATAAGCAAGGCGGCCCCGGCGGGGTGATCCAGCGGTGTTCCAGCACCGCTTCCCGCCAGGGCCTGCGCACCGGACCCGTGGTTGGAGGATTCGATGCAGTACCAGGGTAGCCGCGTGCCCCTGCCCCTCCCGGCGGCGCGACCCGCGCGGCGGGGGAGGGCCGCGTGATGGCCTTCCGCAAGATCTCCTACCTGATCCCCTTCTGTGATGGCTGCGGTCTGGCCTGGTCGTTTGCGACTCGGGCTGCGCCGAGGGGATCCCGCCGCATTTCGCCAGCCGGGCCGCCGCCCTGGAGCAGCTGCCCGCCGACTACGGCTGGCACGTCCGGCCGCTGCCACTGGGTAGGCCGCTGATGGCCTGTCGACGCTGCGCGGCCGCCGGGGTCATCCCCGCGACGGTGTTCCGGGGGTGGCTGCTGGCAGTGGCGGGCTGGGCCCGCCGCCTGGTGCCGTTCGGCCCGGTCCGCCGCACCCTGGCCGCCAGCCCAGGCCCGGGGCACCCGGAGTCTATGACCGCCGAGCTGCCGCCCGAGCAGGAAGACCTGCTCGCCGCCCTCGACGCCGACATCTTCCCAGACCAGTGACCAGCCCCGGCAGCTCGCTGGCTACCCGGCCCATGGACTCGCCAAGGAGGACAGCGCCGATGCGGAACGGTGATCAGTGGAGGCCGTTTGGCGCGGGCTCTGGGTACTTCGAAGAGCCACCTTCCGGCCACCACACGCGGGTGATCCACCCGGGGATCCGCAAGGACCGTTCGGGCGCCTGGCTGCGCAACGCGGTGCTCGGGCTGGGCGTGCTGGCCGGTGCGGCGGCTGTAGTGAGTTTCAGCGCCCAGTTCCAGATGATCTACACCGCCCGCCAGCAGCCGGTGGTGGCGGCCATGGAGGCCGCGATCCCCGACGCCGCCGCGATGATTTTCGCGTCGCTCGGGATCGCCCTGGCGCTGCATGGGAGGCGGGCGATCCGGGCCCGGATGCTGAACGTCGCCGCGGTCGGCACCAGCATGTTCATGAACGCGATCGCCGCCACACCGGGCTGGCGGAGCCTGGCGATCTGGGTGATGCCGCCGGTGGCCTACGCATTGGCCTCGGACACATTGATTGGGGTCGTGCGTGCCTGGGCGATCGCCCGCCACAAGGCGCTGAACGCCCGCCTCGCCGGCGACGAGGTGACGCCGCTGGCGATCCTGGGCGGCCTGATGTTGTGGCTATTGCGCCTGGCGCTGGCCCCCGCCTCCACCCTGGCCGGGTTCCGAGCGTGGGTGGTGCAGGAGTGCCCGGTGGCCCCCGGCCGCCGCGCCCCGCGGCCTTCGTCCGCGCCCACAGTCGGCGCGCCGAATGCGATCGCCAGGCCCAGACGGCAGAACGCCATCCACCGCGAGACCAAGACCGCCAGGTTCCTCGCCCTGGTGGGCGAACGCCACGGTCCGCTGACCGGTATCCCGCTCGCTGGCGTGTCGAAGATCAGCGCCGAACTGGCGCCGCAGGTGGGGCTGAACACGGGCGCGGCCAGGACCGCGCTGCGCAAGGCCGTGCTCGCCGCACGGGACGGAGACCCGCGATGAGGTACGCGATCGCCCTGTTCATCTTCCTGCTCCTGGCCGCGATGGGGACGTGGGCGTTCTTGCCCGCCCAGTATCTGCCCGGCAACCGGGCCCGGTATCTGCGGCTCCGGCTGTACCTGCGGCTGTACCCGGGCAAGGGTTTCGCCACCGTGTTCGGCCTGTGGGTGCGCTGGGGCCGGTTCGCCGTGCTGCGCCGTTCCGGCCGGATCCGCCGGTCCCTGCCGCTGTGGCGGCGGATCGCTGACCCGGCTGAGCATTCGGTGTTCCTGGGCCGGGCGCATTACCGGCATGGGCTGCGGGCCCCCCTGGAAGAGCACGTGCTGGTGGTCGCCCCGCCGCGCACGTTCAAGACCGCGTTCCTGGCCGACGTGATCTTGCGCTACCCGGGCCCGGTGATCGCCACCACCACCAAGGCCGACGTGTTCGCGCTGACCAGCGGGGTGCGCGCCCGGCGCGGGCCGGTGCACGTGTTCAACCCGCAGGCGATCGGCGGCGTCCCCTCGACATTCCGCTGGTCGCCGGTGGCCGGGTGCGAGGACCCGGCGACCGCGATCCGCCGCGCCGACGCGTTCGCGCACGCGGTCTCGCAGAAAGGCGTGGAGGACGCCACGTTCTGGTCAGCCAAGGCCAGCGACTATCTGCGCGCCTACTTCCACGCCGCCGCGCTCAAGGGCGCGGACCTGCGCACGGTGGCCCGGTGGGTGTCCGGTGCCGACCCCGGCACCGCGGAGGACGTCCTGGCTGCCGCCGGGGCCAGCGAATGGGCGCTGACCCTGGCCGAGATGCGCAGCGAGGCGCAGAAGACCGCCGCCACGGTGCGTATGGTCATGTCGCGGGCGCTGTCGTTCATGGCCGACCCCGCTCTGGCGGCCTCGGTCCTGCCCGGCCCAAATGGTTTTGGCATAACGCAATTCCTCCGCGACTGCGGCACCGTCTACATGATCGCCGAGGCGGTCACTGAGGAGGCGCCGGTCGCGCCGCTATTCGCCGCGATGGCGTCCGAGATCCACTACCAGGCGGCGCAGACCGGCCAGGCGTCTGCCGCGGGCCGGCTGGACCCGCCGCTGCTGATGGGCCTGGACGAGGTCACTCAGATCTGCCCTGTGCCCCTGCCGGTGTGGCTGTCGGACTCGGGCGGCAAGGGTATCCAGGTCTGTGCGGTCGCGCACGGCGAGGCACAGCTGGCCGGGCGGTGGGGCAGCCACGGCCGGCAGGTCGTTCTGGATACCTGCTCGGTGAAGGTGTTCCTGCCCGGGATCACCGACACCAAGACCCTCAGGGCAGCCAGCGAACTGTGCGGGCAGGCCGCCTGGCGAGTCCGCGGCCAGGACCACGCCACCCGCCACGACGTCGCCACCCTGGATATGATCCGCCAGCTTCCCGCCGGGTTCGCGCTGGTTATCCGCAGCGGGTACGCGCCCGTGATCGCGCGGCTACCCCGCGCCTGGCAGAACCCCGCCTACAAGCAGGCCCGGCGCCGCGGCCAGGTCGCGGCCAGGCTCACCGCCGCGCCAGCCCCAGCCACGATCCCGCTGCCGCCTGGGCTGACCATCCCCGACTACGTGCCCGATGACCTCGAACCCGGTGACGACTCCGGGTTCCCGTGGAGCTGACGATGACCGGCGACCCGATCACCGCGGCGCTGGACCAGCTCGCCGCGCACCGCGAGCAGATCGCCCAGCACCGCGAGCAGATCGCCCAGCTCGGCGACCGCGAGGCCGTGCACTTCGCCACGCTCAGCGAGAAGCTCGCCGAGATCACCGGCCTGCTCACCGGGATCGCCGGAAAGGTCAAAGACCATTCGGCGGCCCTGGCCCGGTTGGAAGCCCTCGACCGGAAGGTCGCCGACCTGGTCGCCCAAGTCGCCGGGACCGGCTCCACCGAGCCAGGCGCCGACGGCTACCGGCCGGGCCCGGCGCCCAAGTGGTGGAAGCTCCGGGGTCAAGCCCGTCAGGACGCGATCGCCCGGCTGCGGGCCTGGGTGGAGCAGGTCTACCGGCCGGGATACGGCCAGCTCGCCGCCACGCTGGGCCCCTGCTGGGAAGCCCACGACCTATGCCTTTACGGGCTCGATATCGCTAGCGACTTGTGGTCGGTGCTCTACCTGCAGGACAAACGCACTCCCGGGCTGCTGTCCGCCCAGGCCGAATACCAGACCCGCATCCTGCCCGCGATCGCCGAACAGCTGATGGCCGAGACCTCCCGCTGCGGTCACGCCCGGGCGCGCAGATCCGCAAACGGCCAGGTCCGGAGCACGCCATGACCGGCGAGACGCTACGCCGGGCGCTGGCCTTCGCCGCCCAGGGCTGGCCGGTGTTCCCCTGCCTGCCAGGCCAGAAGATCCCCGCCACACCGCACGGCTACCTGGACGCCACCACCGATCAGCGGCAGATCACCCGCTGGTTCACCCGCCACCCCGACTGGAACCTGGCGATCGCGACCGGCGCGCCCGGCCCGGACGTGCTCGACGTCGACGAGCACGGCGAGGCCGGGAACGGGTACGGCGCCTTCAACCGGCTCGTCCGCGCCGGGCTGACGGCCGGGGCCAGCGCGTATGTCGCCACCCCCAGTGGCGGCCTGCATGCCTACTTCACCGGGACCGGCCAGCGCAACCGGCACCTGCCCGGCCATCACCTGGATTTTCGCTCGGCGGGCGGCTATGTCGTGGCCCCGCCGTCGAAGATCGGCGGCAGGCCCTACGAGCTGGTCAAAAAACTGGACGGCCACGGCAGCCTCGACTGGGCCAAGGTCACCCAGCTGCTGGAGCCCCGCAAAGAGCAGCGCCCCGAGCCCCGGCCGGTCTCCAACGGCGGCGACCTCGACCGACTGGCGGACTGGGTCGCCCGCCAGGCCGAGGGGAATCGGAACGAGGGCCTGTTCTGGGCCGCCAACCGCGCCCTGGACGCTGACCGGGCCGCCGATCTCAGCCCGCTCGCCGCAGCCGCCCGCCAGGCCGGGCTCGAGGACCGGGAGATCAGCCGGACATTGGACTCGGCCCGCAAGACCAGCCAGATCAGCCAGGCTCTGCCCGCAGAGCGCACGGCCGAGGTCTCTGGGCGCACGGTCGGCCAGATCAGCCAGGCGGCAGGCCCCGCACGCACGGTCGGCCAACTCAACCCGACGCCGGACCCCGCACAGGGCACCGGGCAGGTCAGCCGGGCGGTAAGCCCCGCACACGACGCCGGGCAGATCGGCCGGACGCCCGGCCCCGCGCACCACCCCGGCCAGGTCCGCCCTTTCGAGCCCGACCGCGAGGCCGAGGCGGTGAGCTGAGATGACCGCCCGCGCCGAAGACCGTCTGATCCGCGCCGCCGACGGTCGGGGCCGCTCCGCCCGCGACCACGTGAGGCGGCTGCGGCAAGACGGCGGCAGCTACCGGGCTATTGCGGCGGCCGCAGGGGTCGGGCCTATGACCGTCCACGGCATCGCCACCGGCCAGCGCACACCCACCCCGAGCACCGCCACCGCCCTGCTCACCGTCACCCCCGGCGCTCTCCCGCGCCCGCGGATCGACGCGGGCGGCACCCGGCTGCGGCTGCGTGCCCTGCACGTGATGGGCCACGGGTCGGCCCGCATCGCCCGCGCGGCCGGCGCCAGCGACAAGACCATCCGCAAGCTCGTGCGCGGCGACGCCAAGACCATCAGCCCACGGCTGTGTGAGGCGATCGCCGACGTCTACGACGCCTGGTGGGACAAGCGCTCACCCGAACGCACTCCGGCGGAACGGGCTGCCGCCACAGCCGCCCGCCGCCGCGCCATTGCCGGGAACTGGTGCGCCGGCGCGGCCCTGGACGACGACAAGCTCGACGTCCCCGGCTACCGGCCGCCGCAGGGGTGGAAACCCGCTACCGGCACAGGCCCCGCGACAGACATGCGCCCGCCCGCACGAGACCACCAGATGGAGCTTGGGCCATCCCGCCGCCATGACAGAGAGGCAGGCATCGCATGAACACCAACCCGGGCAGCGGCAGGGCTGGCAACGAGGCCCGCGAGCCAGCTAGCCCGCCCCGTGCGATCACGTACGACGAGGCCGAGGCCCGCTACCGGTGCACCATCGACGCCCGCGAGCGGTTCGAGGAACTGGTCAGCCGTGACCTGCTAGCCCGTGCCTACGCGACACTCAAGGCCCGCGGCACCTACGACCCGCACCTGCACGGAGACGCTGGCAAGGACCAGCCGCTGACGGTCAACGAGCATCTGGAGATCCTGGCGGCGGGGGAGATGCTCGCCCGCTACTATCGTCACCCCGCACGTGTGCACGAGGCGGTCCTGGCCGGCGCGCCCTGGTCCCAGGTTGCTGCGGCGACTGGCTCCAAGGAGGCGCAGGTCCGGCAAGCCTACCGGGCGTGGGCCGACGGCCAGCACCGCCTCTACATCCACTACCAGGGCGAGTTCGGCATGAACGAAGCCGAGCACGCTGCCGCGATCAGCCGGGCGGCTGAGCCGCAAACTGGGGCGGGTGTCACGGCCCAGCCCGGCTCACACCACGGCGAGCCTGGCCAGGACCCTGTCGGCAAGCACGACCAGGACTGGGCCGGGCCACGATTCACCAGGCCGGGCCCAGAACCCGCGGCCGGGCCTCGAGGCAACCGCCAGGCAGAGGCGGGGCAATGACCGGCAACGGTGGGAAGTCTCTGTACCCCGGCCAGGCCCAGCCCGACCCGGCCGATGGCGTCACCCGCACCGAACTTCCCGCGATCCTCGCCTCGGCCCGACAGGCCCGCGCTGCCGTCCGTCAGGTACTGGCCGCGTGGAGTATGAGCGATCCGGATGGCGACGCTGAGCTGCTCACCTCCGCGCTGGTCGCGAACGCCTCGGAACACGGCAAGGGGCCAATCAGCCTGGCCCTGCGGCGCCACGTCGGGCAGGGCGGTCGGCCCGGGATCACCTGTGAGGTTACCGACGCCTCACCGGACCTGCCCCGGCACCGTCAGCCAGGGCCGGACGCCGAACGCGGCCGGGGCCTGGCAATCGTCAGTGCCCTTGCCTCAGCGAGCGGGGTGCGAGCCAGCGATTCCGGCAAGACCACCTGGTTCACGCTCGCCCTCCACGACCGCGCCACCACCCTCACAAGCCCAGTCAGCGAGCGGCATGAGCCAGCAACGAGCGGCTCGGGCTGGATTGAGCCGGAACTGGAGGCCGGACTATGACCACGATCCCCGAACACCAGCCAATGTCGGCCCAGGACGGGCAGCCGCCCCAGGCCGCCGGACAGACGCCGTCCCGGGTGGCCAAGAGCGGGCTGGAAATGACTCACACCGCGCCCCGACAGGCGGACGCCGCCATACGGCGAGCCGATGAACGTGCCCTGGCAGCGCGGGCCGTCGCGTGCCCGTGCCGGGCCCGGTCCGGTGTGCCGTGCGGCCCGTCCGGTGACCACCTGGCCCGTTACCTGCATGCCGAGCAGGACGGTGCGATCACTCGGGAGTCGCTGAAGGAAGTCATCGCGGGCCTGGACGTCATCGCCGCCCACGTGATGATCCAGCCGCCGGGAGAGCGGGCCGCCCACGCTGCTGGCGTCCAGACCGCCGACCAGGTGATCCGGGCACAGATGGAAGCCGGAATGAACCCCGGCCGGATCGAGGCCTCGGCCGAGTCCGTGCTCGGCGGCCGGTTCGACCACCCCACCCCTGCATCGCAAGCGTTCTACCGCGGTTACGACGAGATCGCGGCAAGCTACACCCGCGAGGCGCGGGAACTGGAGGCCGGCGCATGACCTCCCACCTGTCGCCACCTCGGCGGCCCGGTCCCACCCCAGCAGTAGTGACGGGCGGGAGCCAGCGCCCGTCACCGTGGGGCACACAACGGCGGCTGCGCGCCTTGATGAACCGGTCCTGGGCACCACGAGCGATCGGGCGCGCCAGCGCTATCCCGGCAGCCCAGATCACCCAGGCGCTGGCACGCCTGGACAACATCACCCCCGAGTTCGCTGAGCGCGTCGCCGCTGTCTACGACCGGCTCTGGGACCAGCAGCCCCCGCAAGTCACGCGAGAGGACGGGGACCTTGCCGCGGCCGCGCGAGCGCACGCCCACCGACGCGGCTGGCCACCACCGATGGCCTACGACGACGACCTGATCGACCTGCCGGAGGGGGACGCCGAACCGGGATGGCAGCCCACCTCCAAGGCCAGCCACCGCTCTGCCGACCTGGCCGAGGACGCCGCATGGGTTCGTGAGCACGGCGGCTACCGCCATGCATCCCTCGCTGTGGTGGCCATGCGGCTGGGGGTGACCCACGCCGCGTTGGAGCAGGCCAACATCCGTGCCAGGCAGGCCAGCCCACAGGCCGAAGCCAGCCGACGAAGGCGCCAACGGACGGCGTGATGAGCGACACGATCTACCGCATCGTCACCGACCGGATGATCGCCGCGCTGGAACAGGGTACGGTCCCCTGGCGCAAGCCCTGGCAAGCCTCCACCGGGCAGCCCCGGTCCATGAGCAGCGGCCAGCCCTACCGGGGCGTGAACGTGTTCCTGCTCTCGCTCACAGCGGCCGAGGAAGGCTACCGCTCACCGTTCTGGGGCACCTATCGGCAGATCGGTGATCTGGGCGGCCAGGTCCGCAAGGGCGAACGTTCTACCCTGGTGGTGTTCTGGAAGCAGGCCCAGGCCGAGCAACGCGACCCGCAGACCGGCGAGATCACAATCAAGCAGGTGCCGGTGCTGCGCTACTACCGGGTGTTCAACGCTGCCCAGGCTGACCACCTGCCGGAACGGTTCTACCCGGCGCCTGGAGAGCACAGCCAGATCGCCGAACCGCAGGCCGTTCTGGACGGCTACCTCGCCTGCGGGCCCAAGCTGGTCCATGTCACCGGGGACCGGGCGGACTACCACCCGGCCACCGACACCATCCGCCTGCCGCTGCGCTCACAGTTCCGCACGCCTGAGGGCTACTACGGCACGGCGTTCCACGAGGCCGGGCATTCCACCGGCCACCCGGCCCGGCTGGACCGCCCCGGAATCGCCGACTTCGACCACTTCGGCTCCGGCAAGTACGCCCGCGAGGAACTCGTCGCCGAGATGACCTCCTCGATCCTGTGCGCCCAGACCGGCATCGACAGCCCGGAGACCTTCGGCAACTCCGTCCGCTACATCGCCAACTGGCTGACCGCCCTGGACAACGATCACAAACTCGTCGTCACCGCCGCGGCCCAGGCCCAGCGCGCATGCGCCCTGATCCACCAGGCCGAACGCGAACCGGCCAAAGACAGCGAACGCCACCTCGACGCCGCGCCCGCCCGAGGCGGACATACCCACGCCCAGCTCAGCACGGCGATCGGGGTCGCTCGGGGGACAACGGAAGCGCAGCCCACCACACGAACAGGCGACTGGCAGGCCGAACCCGGCTGAAGGAAGGCAGTACTCATGACGACCGAGCTAACGACACGCCAGAACGCCAGCAGCATGGCCGGCCGGCTCGCCAAGCGGGCGGCGGAGCCCTTGCAGAAGCTGTCCGACCGCGTTCACGCCGGCGGGGATGCCTTCGCCTGCGAGCACGGCTGGGCGATCGCCTCGGCCACCGGACGGCTCGGGTTCACCAGGCGGGTCTACCGCGACCCACGGTTCGATCAGCGCACGGTCACACGCCGCGCACCGGACCGCACCGGTTGGAGGCCCAATGCGCGAGCAGGCTAGCCCGCCGCACCGCGCCGCAACCACTGACAGCGTGGTACTACTGCCCGGTGTGCTGGAAGCGGTCATTCGGGCGCTCGCTGAAGCGCTCGCCTCCGCCGACCTGCAGTCGGCCAATCCCGCCAGCGGCAAACCACTGCTGGACTTGGAGGAGACAGCAGAGCTTCTCGGCGTCAGCCGGATGACGGTCGCGCGCATGGTGGACGAAGGGCGGCTGCCCTCCGTGATCGTCCGCCGGGGACGGGTACAGAAGACCCGCCGGGTCCCGCGAGCCTTCGTGGACCGGATGGTGGCGGACGCCTGCGCGGGCGCCCAGGTCGACATGGAGCAATACGCAGCTGCCTGGCTCGGCCAGGATGCTCACACGCCCGACGGTGCAGGACCAGACGGAAACGATTCTGCGACACCGGCATGACCACGGGTGGGTCTTTTAGCAGGTGCGAAACTCGCGCTGGGACGGGACCGGGCCTCCGCATCGGCACTGGTGTCGATACCGGCGGCGGAGACATCTTGATTGATCCAGCTGGCCAATTGCTCCTCGCCAGCACTCTGCGATGGCGCAGGTTCGCCGATCTGGCGCGTTCCTGGTCCATGGCGGATTGGCCGTTCGTGCGTGGTCTGTAAGCGGCGTTCAGCGAACACCAACGCTTCGTTGGGCAGATCCGCACCGATGCGCCGCCTGGCAGCTGGCTCGCTGGGCTGGGGGGAAGCGCCGCACGTGGCCCCGGTTCTTGCCGGCATGTTTATCTGGCCACAGATCGATGATCAACGGCAACACTCATTGGTGACGGCTGGCGCTCAGACCACGAACACTTCCGAGGCCGTTTACTTGCTGACCGCTGTCAGTGTCTGACCGGGGGTGGCCACGCGCCGCTTCCGAGGCCCATCACAGAGCGTGAGCAGGTGGGGGTGCCGGGTCCGCACAAAACGCCGACTCTGCGCTGCCTGCCGATGGCGAGTTTGCCGCGATCGAGCGTACAGAACGGCCAGTTATGGGCGCTCTCGGCCCGCCACGCTGTCGACTGACTGGCCGTCGGCCACACGCTGGCGGTATGGCACCATGTGGTCAGCGCAATGGCGAGTGCCTCGCTCGACACGGCCCCGGATCGGCAGCACTGGCGCCTCTGGAGCTGAGTGCCGTGCCGTTGCGTGCGGCCGAGCGATGATCGGCGGCGGCTCACGGTCACACACGGGATGTCCACCTTTGACCTGACCAGGCGCATGGCAGGTCGCCGGGTGCCCGATCGAACCTTTCAAGCTGATGGTGCAGGCTCGATTCCTGTCACCCGCCCTCGCTGCGAAGGCCTGGGCCGGAGATAGCGTCCCTAAGACGCTCTGCCGCTCGAAGTGCTCGAGCACGATCTCGGGACGGGTGAGGAAGGGCAGATGTCCTGCCATCAACGCCGGCCAGCTGCGGGTACGCGAGCCGCAAGCCGCTCATCGTGGCGTGACGCCGAGCAGGCTCGGTGCCTGTGGGACCCGCTCTCGCCGCAGCGGGCGAGGGTGGCTCGGCGAGCCACGGCTAGCGGAGGGCGGAGAAGTTGATGACCGGGCAGCGGACGAGGGTCGAGGTGATCTCGAGCGTGCCCTTGCCGGCGGCGACCGCGGCGAGGATGTCGGTGTCGCTGGATAGCTCGGTCGGCGTGACGCCGGGGTTCCAGTGGAAGATCTGCAGGTTCCACGCGCCGCCGGTGTACCCGACCTCGGTGGGGATGAAGTTGAGCACGTTGCCGGCGCCGGCGTCGTTCGGG
>Ga0070698_100005239_pt1 | contig 14182 bp, 10 predicted proteins | sample KBSK1502metaG_FD_65477 | JGI IMG/M metagenome (GOLD analysis project Ga0070698, IMG submission 65477) | Corn, switchgrass and miscanthus rhizosphere microbial communities from Kellogg Biological Station, Michigan, USA - KBS K1-50-2 metaG | ecosystem: Host-associated > Plants > Roots >...
GCGCCCCACCGATGTGGATTGAAGCATGCCCCGAGGCGACAGCACGTACGGGGTCCCCCTGCGGCGGCAAGCCCACGCGGTGAGTGTCGAAACACCGTTCCAGAGGCTGTGGAGGTGTACCAGGTCATATGTCGGCAAGACCGCCCAGAGCCGCCGACAGTACGTCGTGGTCGGCAGCTCGTGCGTCCCGACTACCGGCTCGAAATACTCGATTGGGGAGGGCGAGGACCACGCTTCTGCCGTCACCGGGGCGCCGGGGCGCCGGAACGCCCAGAGCGCCACATCCAGGCCTTCGGTGGCGAGGGCCTCACACAGGCCCGGCACCGAGCGGGCGGGACCACCGGTGGCCGGATCGAGGCTCGGCACGACGTGGAGCACGCGCACCGCGTCCTCAACTCGCGAGCGCGATCAGGTAAGCCGCGACCCGATCCGCTCGCTTCGAGCGCGGAACTTCGCAAGCCGCTCGGCAGGCCCTCCAGAAATTGAGGGCATACAGGTCGAGACCCCAGGCGGCGACGATCCGTCGGGAGGCCTGCCCCATGTCGGGCCAGCGATCGCGCGCCTTTCGGACCCGCGCCAGCGCCTTGCCGAGGCCTTCTGGATCCAGCGGATCGAAGAGAAACCCGTTCTCTGCGTCTCGCACGAGGTCTTCGCGGCAACCGCAGCGATCCGACACGATGACCGGGAGGCCACAGGCCATCGCTTCGTTCACCGCCAGCCCCCACGTTTCGCTCACGCTGGGTTGCAGGTAGAGGTCAGCCGCTCGGTAGAGGGCGGGGAGCTTCTCGTAGGGCACGTGTCCGAGCAGCTCCACCCGATCCTGCAGGCCCCGCCGCACGATCAACTCCTCCATCTTCGTTTGCAATGGGCCATGGCCGGCGATCGACCAGACCCAGTCCCTGGGCTCACGCGACATGGCGGCGAGAGTGGCGAGAAGGTTCTTCTCGGGCACCAGGCGGGTGCAGCTCAAGAGTCGGAAGGCCCTGTCCCCTTCCCGCGGAGCCGGCCGCCGGCCCACCTCCCGGTCGAACCATTCGTTGTCGGCAACCGTGCAGCCCGGGAAGCAACGGCTCGCCGGCATGCCCAACCGGTCGAGGAACCGAACATGAGGAGTTCCCCCGACAAAGCCGGCCTGGCAGAGCCGTAGCCAGCGCCTCTTGACCCATACCCGCAGCGCTCTTTGTGGTCGATCTTCAGGCTGGCTGTCCGAGACGATCACCCGGGGCACCCCGTTCCGCAGGCACCATGCGAGGGTCGCGCGAGCTTCGCGGGCGCTCCAGCCCGGCACCATCACGACGTCGGGGTCGATCTCGTTGAGCGCAGCGAGGAGCTTCCGGCGCAGCTCGTGGCCGCGCAGCTGCCAATAGTCGCGTTCGGGAAAGAGACATCTCGATTCGAAGTCGGGCGTCGGCGGCATGGCCGCCCATCCGTAGTCGGCTTGCGACCCGGCCAACTCGATCGAGGTCAGGCGATCTCCGTTTTGCCGCCCCTCACCGGCCGCGGCGCGCAGGCGCGCCACGTGGAACGGGCCGAACTTCGAATAGATCATCACCGCGTGCATCGTCAGCCAGGGTTGCAGAGGGACTCGATGTCGGCGCCTGAGAGACAGCGGAAATGGAACCCGTGCGCAGGAGTTGCGAGAATCGGTGTCATCGTCACCGTATTTCCACCCACCCGAGTCGCCTGGTCCACCTGCTGACGAAGTACGCGAGGACGAGCGGACCGACCGCCACGCCGAGGCCCATATAGAACATTTCTGGTACGCCGCCTCGCACGATCATCGCTGCCCACACTGCGTTGATGCCTGCGAGCTGCAGACGCAGTGCCGGGAGCGTCCTCGCCCTCGCCACGGCGCCGTCGCCCCCGGCGCAGGCCGCACCGAGAAGCGCCCCCCACAGGAACGCCCCGGCGAGCCCGAAGTTACCGTAACCCTCCCCGGTCAAGCCCACGGCGATGCTCGCGTCGCGATGCTCGAGAGTCTGCCCTCGGATGTATGTCGCGAACAGGGAGAACGGATAGGGTTTGTCGGGCCACAGCGGGCGCGGCACCCACCCGAGGATCAGCGGCACGAGCGACCTGCCATGCTCGTACGGAAAGGTGCGGGGGAAAGCCTCGATGACCTCGACCAGGGCCGCATATACGTTGAAGGCGCCTTCAACATGGTAGGCGGGCGTCATCTCCTCCCAGCCCCCCTCGTAATCGCGCACGTCAGCGCCCCGCATGGCACTCATCGCGCCCCAGGCCAGGACCACGCAGGTGACTCCCGCCGTAACGACCGTGGAGCGCGCCAGCGAACGCGCCCGGGGCGCGATTACCGTCCACAGCGTTACCCCCAGGGGCACGACAGAGTAGAGAAAGAGGGCACGAGACCCGCGGAGGAACCCCACCGCCGCGCACGCACCAAGGATCGCCCAGGCTATCAGCTGCCGACCGCGAGGCATCTTCCACCCGGAGCAGAGCAGGATCGCCGAAGCCGCGCTCGCGAGGAAGATTCCGCTGCCGAGGAGGAATTGCCCGTATCCCAGAAACGTCGCCGCGTCGTCGACGGCCCCTTCGATGCGGCCGCGCATCGTCAGGAGGACGCTGAACACGGGCACCTGCCAGGACAGCGCGTAGTCGAGCACGGTGAGAAACCAGGCGCCGAGGCCGATGAACTCGAGAATCATCAAGCCCCGGACGATCCGGGGGCTGAGAGAGATCGGGCTTTGCTCACCGCGCATCCGAATGGTCCCGAACGAGCCGTAGGCGAGCTCGAAGCCCAGGATCGTCAGCAACAGTGCGAGATCGGCCGTGTCGCGAACCGGGGCAGGCACGTCCGGAGCGGCGGTCGAAGGCGACAGGATCGGGTACGTGAGGAAGAAGGCCGCCATGCCGAGATGGAAGCCGATTCGGGCCGTGCCCAGCGCACGAGACGGACCTCTGCGCAGCGCAATGAGGGCCGTACCCTGGACGAGGCTGGCCAGGACGGGAAGCAGGGCCGGCGAAGGCTCACCCAACCATAGAGAGCGCGCGAACCCCACCAGGGGAAGGGCCAGGAGCATCAACCCCAGGAGGGGCGCCATCGAGAGCGCGCTCCCGGGGGGCCGTGACTGCGCCGCCGCCCGCGAGGGCACGGGCGACGTCATCGGGCGGCCTCCCCGACGATGGCCATTCCCCGCGCGGGAAGCCGGCGCACCGCCGCCAGTCCCGCCGATCTCAAGGCGTCCATGACGTCTTCCGCCCGCTGCGGCTGCTCGTAGCGCGGACCGTACCAGTCGAACGTATCGAGGACGGAGTAGGTCCACTGTCGCGCCAGGTTTCCCCGGGCGAGGTGGTGCCTGGCCGCGTAGGGCAGGAAATGGCAGAGGCGCTCGCCGGAGCGGCCGAGCCAGGAGAGCGACCAACCCAGCGGAAAGCACCCGGCGGTCACGAACGTCGCGAGTCGGAGCTTCGAATCCGCCGACCACGATGCCGTCAGCGACCGGAGCCATGTCCGCGGCTGCAGCCACCGGACGTCCGGCCGTGGCCGCTCGTAGATCCAGACGGCCAGTCGGCCACCGGGCGCGAGAAAACGCACCAGCCCGCGCAGCGTGGACAGGGGATCGGGCGTATGGTGGAGGACACCGAGCGAGTAGATGCCATCGAACGACCCCTCGCGCAGAGGCAGCGCGTCGAGGTCCGCGCGGAGCACGAGACGGTTCTCGGAGGGAAAGCGCGCGACGGTGCGACCGCATGCGTAGGCCGCCTCCGAGAGGTCGACGGCCACGACCCGGGCGCCGGCCTCCAGGGCGATCTCGGCGAATCGGCCGGCGCCACAGCCGGCGTCGAGCACAACGCGGTCCGGCAGCTCGGATGGAGCCCAACCCGTCTCCGCGAAGAAGCGGCTTCTGGACTCCGTCGAGCCGGCGAGCGAGTCGATCTGCACGGTACGGAACAGGTTCCACTGCTTGCCGAAGTTGGAGCAGTAGTCGGCCGCGCCATCGACGAACTCCAGGACGTCGCCCACGGAGCGTCGAGGGTCTCCGGTCACGAGGTCGCGAAGCGGGACTGGACTTCCACTAGGCATGCCCGGCCGGCGCCTCGCTTCTGGTCCGTGACTCCTCCAAGAGCTCGACGATGCGCTCACAGTTCCTCTTCCGATCGAAGTGAGCCCGGGCGAAGACCATTCCCGCCGCGCCCCGGCGCGACCTCTCCCCGGGATCGCCGGCCTCTTGCACGGCGGCCAGGAGGCCCTCGACATCGCCTGCCCCGATCACCCAGCCCCCCCCCGATGCCGCGATCCACTGGCCGATCTCGCTCTCCGGGGCGCCCACGAAGATGACGGGCCGACCGACCGAGAACGCCGCCTGCAGCTTGCTGGGAACGATCAGGCCCTGCCAGCGCGGCGAAAGACTGACCAGGTGAACGTCCGCCGAGGCCAGGCTCGCCCTCAGCTTCTCCGGGGCGACATACGGCAGGACCTGGATGCGGGCGTCAGGATGCGCCCGCGCAAACGCTCGAATCCGGCCCGCGCGGGCCCCATCCCCGACGAAGGCCCAGATGGGGCCGCGGCGACCCAGTCGGCGAGACGCCTCCAGCATCTCGTCGAAGTGATATCCCCGGCCCATGTTCCCCGAATACAGGAAGACGAGATCCTGCCCCCACTGGCGCTCGCGCCGAATCTCGGCCAGGGTCGCCGGGTCGATCGGCACGAAGTCGGGCCCCCACAGAGGCACCGAGGCCACCGCGGTCGGCGGAGCGGTGTAGTAGTCACGGAGCCGCCGCTCGACGAGGGAACCCGGCGCGAGCACGAGACCGGCGCCACGGAACTGATGCCGGCCGACCGCTCGGAGCAGTCGCAGCACCACTCCGTCTCCGTTGGCCATGCCATCCGCGGCCATGACGTCGGGGTACACGTCCATGACCCAGTGGGCATGGACGGCCCCTCGGAGGAGGGCCGCCCAGCGGCCCAGGAGGCCCAGATAGGGCGGTGTCGTCAGGGAGAGTATGAGATCCGGACGCGGGGTCAGGGTCACGAGCCGAACGGCCGCCAGCAGACAGAAGCACGCGTAGGAGACCAGCCGGTCGATGGCGCCCCGACGGCCGGACCCCGCGCTCGGGACGCGATGGATGGCCACCCCTCCGATCTTCTCGCTCGGTGGATGGCCCCGCTCACCCCGGTACGAATTGCGGGAGCAGATCACATCGACGTGATGTCCTCGGGCCGCCAGCGTCCGGGCCAGGTCATGGAGCAGTCGGCCGGTGGGCGCCAGGTCCGGGACGTAGTACTGATTCAGGAGGGTGAACCGCACGGCCGTCGATCCTCATCCAGGACGGCGATCAACAACCCAGTCTCCCAGCACCAGCCGATCCATTCGCGTGCGCTGGAAGCACTCGAGCGCTTCCTCGGGCGTGTTCACGATGGGCTCGTTGTCGTTGAAGGACGTGTTCAGCAGGACCGGCACTCCCGTCCGCCGCTCGAACGACTTGATGAGCGCCCAGAAGCGGGGATTGTGGCGGCGGGCCACCGTCTGGAGACGTCCGGTGCCATCCACGTGGGTCACGGCCGGGATCTCGGACCGCTTGAGGGGCCGTATGGGATAGACCTTCAGCATGAAGGGGTCGGGGTAGCTCTCCTCGAAGTAATCGCCGACGCGCTCCTCGAGGATCGACGGAGCAAAGGGTCGAAAGGACTCTCGTCGCTTGACGCGGGCATTGAGGACGTCCTTCATCTCGGCGCGACGAGGGTCCGCCAGGATCGAGCGATTGCCCAGGGCCCGCGGACCCCATTCGCTCCGACCCTGGTACCAGCCCACGATCTCGCCGGCGGCGAGGGCGGCGGCGGTCTCTTCGACCAGGCCCTCCTCGCTCGCGGGGCGCCGCCTCCGCAGGTTGCCGATCCGGCTTTCCGTTCCGCCGCTGTCTCCTTCCGGGAAGCCCAGCCGCTCCCGCAGGGCGCGCATGATCCGCGCTTCGGAGTACACGGGGCCGTGGTAGGAGTGTTCCATCACGTAGCCTCGCGGCTGTCGCCGGATCTGGTGCCAGACGTAGAGGGCGGCCCCGAGCGCGGTGCCGGCGTCGCCCGCGGCGGACTGGATGAACACGTCGGTGAAATCGCTGCGGGCAAAGATCTTTCCGTTGGCCACCGAGTTCATGGCGCACCCGCCCGCCAGACACAGGGCGGTCAGGCGCGTTCGCCTCTGGAGCCACTGCACCCGGTGGAAGAAGATCTCCTCGTACATCGCCTGGAGCGAGGCGGCCAGGTCCCGGTGGCGATCGTCGATCTCCCCCTCGGGCGGGCGGGGCGGCCCGAAGGCGTCGATGAACTTGTTGGACCAGATCGGCCCCAGGGTGGGCTCGCCGTCGTCCCATGACATCGTCACGCCCTCGCTGGCATGCCGGAAGTAGTCGAGATCCACCTCGAACCGCCCTTCATCCGCGAGGCGGATCACCTCCCGCATGCGGGGCAGGAATGACGGCGCGCCGTAGGCGGCCAGGCCCATGACCTTGTACTCGTCCCCGTACCTGGGAAACCCGAGAAACTGCGTCCCGGCCGTGTAGAAGATGCCGGCGGAGTGGGGAAACACCACGTCGTCGACGGCCTCCATCCGGTTTCCCTCGCCCACCGCGCTCATCGAGGACAGGAAGTCTCCGAAGCCGTCCATGGTGAGGCAGGCGGCGCGCTCGAACGGGGAACAGAAGAAGGCGGAGGCCAGGTGCGCACGGTGGTGCTCGACGTGATGCACGGTGCCGGAGAATCCACGCACCCCATCGAGGGCGGCCAACCGCGCCGCGACGTCACGAATCTGGTGGTGGTTGGCGAGCCGGGAGCGCACCGCCTCCAGGCTCGGCCGTCGTCGGAAGGCGTGGAGAGCCTTTCCCAGCAGGTGGGCACGAGGGTCCCGGGAGATCGCCACGTGCGCGATCTCCGCGAGGGCGGCGCCGCCCGCGGCGAGGACGGCGGCAATGGCCTCCGCGGGAAATCCCGCCCAATGCTTTACGCGGTTCAGCCGTTCCTCTTCGATGCCCGCCTCGAAGCGTCCGTCCCGCAGCAACACCGCGGACGAGTCGCCGTGAAAGGCGTTTATGCCGAGAATGTCCGTCGTCTCCCCGGTCACGATTGGAGCCAGGCCATGGATGAGCCCGCGGCCCCTAAGAGGCCTTCGTCCCCAGCTCCCGAGGCGGCGATACGGAGGTGGCGACGTGCCCGGCCGGGGCTTCTGCTTCCATGAGGAATCGTCTCGTGGTCACCGAGAACCCCTTCGTGATCGCATCCAAGAGGTGGGCCGGCTCGAAGCCCAGGCTCTCCTGACCCGGGTCGAAGTCCATCACCACCGCCCCGATCACACCGTTCGCGCCGGCCAGGGGTATGGTCCAGGACCACTGCGGGGCCGCCTCCGTTTCATCCCCCCGCCAGCAGGGAAAGGCGGAGCGGGGCCGCGCGTCGCTCATGACCCGGTGGATGCTCCGACTGCACTCGGGTTTCAATTGCATCTCGACCTTGCGGCAGCTGAGCGAGCCCAGCGTGGCGATCAGCTCGTCCCACGCCTCCGCGAGGTTGGGGGCCTGGATCAAGGCCTCCCGCAAGCGAAGGAGGCTGACGTTGTTCGACATCGTCCGCCGGTCGGGCACGAGCCGACGCAGGAGCAGTCGCTGAAGCTCGCCCAGCTCGGCGTAGCCGAGTCGGTTCAGGCTGACCCACACCACGAGCACGAACACGATCCCGACCGCCCACAGCACCTGCTGCGGGCCCGCCAGCGTCGCCAGCGACAGCGACGCCAGCACGGCGGCGACCCCGTAGAGAAAAACGACCGCCCGGCGCGGAGTCAAGCCAAGCCGAAGGAGGCGGTGGTGGACATGGTCCCGATCCGCGGCGAAGAGACCGGTGCCCCTGACCAGCCGCCGGAGCAGGGAGACCATGACGTCGAAGATCGGCAGCGCCAGCGCCAGCAGCGGCGCGGCGACGGCGATCGCCGCGGAGGTCTTCATGGAACCCGTGATCGCGAACGCCGCCAGGGCAAAGCCGACGAAGAGTGATCCACAGTCGCCCAGGAACACGCTGGCGGGGTTGAAGTTGTAGCGCAGGAAGCCGAGAAGCGCGCCCCCCAGCGCCGCGGCCATGCAGCCGGTCGCCCAATGCTCGTTGAGGGCGGCGGCGGCGAAGAGCGAGATCGTGGCGAAGAACGCGACGCCCGCGGCCAGCCCATCGAGGCCGTCGATGAGGTTGAAGGCATTGCTCATCCCGACGAACCAGAGCACCGTGAGCGGCAACGCGAAGTAACCCAGCAGGATCAAGTCCCCGAACGGGTTCGTCAGCGCCCGGATCTGGAAGCCGTGGTAGTAGAGATACACGGCCGCCAGCAACTGCACGAGCACCTTGGCCCAGGGCGAGACCGCCACCAGATCATCGACGAGCCCGATGAGGGCGACCGCCCCGCACGCGATCAAGAGATGCAGATAACGGTTGCTCGCGCCAGATCGATCCGAGACGGCCTGCGGCACGAAGAGAACGAGCACACCGAAAGCGAGCGCGAACGATGCATAGACGGAGAGACCGCCGATCCTCGGCACCGGTTCCGCGTGCAGCTTCCGCCGCCCGTCGGGTCGGTCGAGCCAGCCTTGACGCGTGGCGAGGCTGGACACCGCGGGCGTGAGGACGAGACAGGACAGGAAGCCCAGGATGAAGACCGTCAGGGCGGCCGGGATCACGGCACCAGCTCCGCCTGCACGCCGTAACGCAGGCCCTGATAGGAGAACTGAGGGAAGCTGCTGACCCGCCGGCCCCACTGGACGGTCCCGCCGACCCGCACGCCGGCGCGGAAGCTGCGCAGGAGGCTGGCCCCGGCCGTCCAGAGATGGTCGACGCGGGGGCCAAACGTGCTCCCCGTCGGATACGGCAGCAGGTACTTCGCCTCCTCGAAGCCGAGGTTGGCGCGACCGAAGAGGGCGAACGGCAGGTCGACCATCGCGTCCCCGCCGAAGTGGGTGGACACGTACGTGTTTCGGAAGCGGTCGGGGCCCAGGGCCGTCGTCGGCGCGAGGGCGAAGTAGATGTCGCGCTCCGCCACCACCGTGGCCAGCCCGTAGTGGAGAAGGGGCAAGGAAAGGGACGTGGCGAGGGCGGGACCGCGATACGACGGCGCGGACGGCGAGGCGGGGAACTCGCGGATGCCCGCCAGCAGCTTGCCGCGGATGAGCGCCTTCTCCCCGAATTCGAAGCCACCGAGGTAGCGGTAGGAGCGGCTCACGCGGGAGACGGCGCGAGGCTGGCGCAGGAACCGGTCCTCGATCGCGTCGGCGGAGCCGACGAGCGTCGTGCGCCGGCTGAGGACGTAGCGGACCTGCGCGGTGCCCGTCAGCTCGTTGCGGTCCAGGCTGCCCTTGACGTTCACGCCCCGCACCACGAAGCTCCCGTACTCGTAGACGCGCCCCGTGCCGAGGACGGTAGCCGATACGCGGCGGGTGGGAGCCACGGTCACCCCCGTCGACCCCCAACGCTCATGGCGCAGCACCCGCTGGTCGAGGTCGATGGAGAAGCGCTGGCGCGATTGACCGCCGCCCCCGGCCCCGAAGAGCGTGAACGGCCCGACGTCCACCTCCGCGCGCCCTTCTCCGCCGAAGTCGGTGGAGCGCTCGTGGCTCTGGCGCCGGAAGTAGTTGAGGTCGATGTGGCTCTCCCCGGTGAGCCGCAACCGTCGCCCGACGGGCCAGGCGGCGAGAACGGCGGGGCCGAGGACGACGGAGGTGTCGGCGATCTCGTCCGTCCGCTGGTTGAAGACGTTGGTGTCGACGCCCGCGTTCTTCAGCTGGAGCTTGGGGGTGAGATAGACCGGCCCCACCCGGAACCGTCCGGGGCGCTTCTTCTTCTCGCGCTCGGCGGCGCTCGCGGGAAGAGCGCTCGCGACCACGGCGGCGGCGACGAGCGCCCAGGGCGTCTTCATCGGCGCGTGCATTCGATCGACGTGGGCGGGGGAAGCTCGGTGACGCGCGCGGTCTGCGAAGCGGAGCCCCGAGCGCCCTTGTCGTCGGTCACGGTCAGCAGGACCGTATAGACGATCTCCAGGCACGTGGCCGGCGTGTCGGGAAAGACGTGGCTGGTGGTCGCCGTCGGGCGCGTCTCCTCCGGCGTCCCATCCCCGAAGTTCCAGGTGTAGGAGACGATCTGGCCGTCGGCGTCGGTGCTGCCCGACGCGTTGAAGACGACCACCGTCTGGCCGGCGTTGATGGGGGAGACCGGGCTGTAGATGAAAGACGCCACCGGCGGCACGTTGGGGATGGCGGGGAGCTTCTCGCAATGGACCATGGCCAGGGCCGCGATCACGGTGAGAACACCCCCGCCGAGCGCCCGCGCGGATCTACCGCGCACTGCGCTTCTCGCGGATGTTGGCGACCTTGCTCCCGGCGGCGGGCCGCGGCGGCGGCCCGTAATACCGGCCGTAGTAGTGCCCGTAGTAGCGGCCGTAGTAGTAGGAGTGCTTCTCGACCTGGGCGCGGTTCAGCACGACCCCGAGCAGGCGGGCGCCCGTATCGCGCACGCGCTCGAGGGTGTGGCGCACACCGTTGCGGGGAACCATCTCCGCACCCACCACCACGACGACACCGTCGGTCAGGGGCCCGAGGATGAGCGCCTCGGCCACCGGCCCCACCGGCGGCGTGTCGAGGACGATCCAGTCGTAGAAGCCGCGCAGCCCGCCCAGGAAGTCCCGCATCGTCTGCAGCGTCATCAGGTCCGCCGGGCTCGGCGCGCGGGTGCCCGCGGCGAGCAGGCTCAACGTGGTGCCGGTCGGCCGCTGGATCGCGTCCGAGGGCCGGGCCTGGCCCACGAGCAGGTCCGAGAGGCCGGGCGACTTCCGTCCGCGGAGGAGCGTGTGGCTCTGGGGCCGGCGCAGGTCGCAATCGACGAGCAGGACCTTCCCGCCCATGGAGGCCAGGATCAGGGCCAGGTTGACGGAGGTGACGGTCTTACCCTCGCCGGCCGAGGTGGAGGTCACGAGGATGATGCGGGAAGACGCCTCCGGCCAGCAGTAGCTCAGCGACGTCCGCAGCAATCGGTAGCCGTCGGCGAGGGGGCTCTCCACCCCCGACTTGATGATGACGATGTCGCTGGGCGTGCTGATCTCGGGGATCACCGCCAGGAGCGGGGCGGCGAGCTGCTTGCGCACGTCCTCGGGGGTCTTGACCGTGTTGTCGAGGTAGTCGAGGAAGAACGCGAGGCCGATTCCGAGGAAGAGGCCCAGGGCCAGGCCCATCGCGACGTCCCGCGTCGTCTGGGGCCGCACGGGTCCGCGCGGGACGCTGGCGGGATCGACGATCCGGATGTTCGAGTTCTTCAGCTCCTGGGCGACGTCGGTCTGCTTGTGGCGGGAGAGAAGGCTGTTGAGGACCTCCTTGCCCGCGTCGGCTTCGCGCTTGGCCGTGTCGTACTGCACGCTGCGGCGGGAGAGGTCGAGCGCCTCCGCCTTGGCCGCCTCCAGCGCGGAGAAGACGCTGGCCTCCTGGGCCGCGGCCGCCTTGTAGTCGTTCTCGGCGGCACGGATCACGCGCTGGCTCTCGGCCGCGATCTTCTTCCGCGTCTCCTGGATCTGGTTGCGGACCTTCACCACCTCGGGGTGCTGATCCATGTAGCGCTCGAGGAGCTGCGCCTGCGTGCGTTCGAGGGTCGCCAGCTCCATGCGGAGCGACTGCACGAGCGGGCTGCGCATCACCTCCGGCAGCTCTTCGGGGTTGGAGGCGCCGCGCATCTGGTTGTAGAGCGCCTCCTTCTCGAGTCGCTCCGTCCGCAGCGTCGTGAGCGCGGTGCCCAGCTCCTTCAGCTTCTGGTCGAGCAGGGTGCGGCGCTCCTCGATGTTGACGATGCCCTCCTGCTCCTTCACCTTCTGCAGCGCCCGCTCCGCCCCCTCGACCTTCCCCTTCTGCTCTTCGATCTGCTGGCCCAGCCATTGGGCGGCCTCGGACGAGGTCTGGTAGCGGAACTCGAGCGTCTGCTCGATGTAGAGCTGCGAGAGCCGGTTGGCGGCCGCCGCGGCCATGTCCGGGCGGAACGACTCGTAGGCGACCATCACCAGGCGGCTGTTCTTGATCGGCACCACCCTCAGGTTCTTGAGGAACGCGTCGATCGCCTTCTCCATCACCGGAGACGCGCCGGGCGCGGCGACCCTCACGGCCTGGATCTCCTCCGGCGACCGGGGTCCCCCGTACTCCGGGTCCTGGAGCAGGTTCATGCTCTCGATCACGCGGCGGGCGAGGGCCCGGCTCTGGAGCAGCTTGTACTGGGTCTGGTAGTAGTCGTCGCGCGCCGCGTCGACCTGGGCGACCTCCTTGAAGGTCAAGACGTTCGGGGTGTCCCGCTCGATCAGGATCTGGGCGGAGCCCTCATAGACCGGCCGGGTGAGCAGCGAGCGCAGGGTCGCCAGGGTGGCCACCCCGAGGAAGACGGCCAGGACCAGACGGCGCCGCCGCAGCACGACGTAGATGTATTCCCAGAGATGGGCGTCTTGCGGCTCGCCTTCGTAACCAGCCGGCGGAGTCGCGGTCACCGACGAAGCACCTAGCCTTCCATCCGGTACGGCCGGGCCGCACCGGCACGTCGGCACCGACGGGAGCCTGATCCTGATGAAGATACCCAAAAAGTGGTGAGCTGTCAAAGATCGGAGCGAGCGAAATCACAATATTGACGCGCAAAAACACTACAAGCCGTGAAGCTCTGCTTGATGGGTCCTTGCCGAAGTGGGGCTGAGTGGCGTCAGAACAGCTTGGACTTCACGACGATCGTATCGCCGGGCTGTATGGGCTCGTCGATCTTGATCTTCAGCTCGCGGCTCTTGCCCTCGACCGACCGCACGACCCGGATCCGGCCCGAGGAGCCGTCCTCGGTGAGGCCGCCCGCAAGGCTGATCGCCTGCCGCACCGTCGTCCCCGGGGCGAAGGGGTATGCGCCGGGGTTGCGGACCTCCCCCGAGACGAACACCTTCGGCGCCTGCGGGACGAAAACCGTGTCCTTTGGGCGCAGGACGATGTTCTTCGTGAGGTCGCCGGCCTGGATGTCGGGCAAGTTGATCCGGATGACGTCGGCGGTCGCCGACGCGTCACCGGACGCCGTTCCGGCCACCTGGCTCGGGAGCACGGGGCCCTGGACTTCTCCGTGCGGGCGCACGACCACGACCTCGGCCCCCGCGTTGGCGGTGGCGGGGCCGGCTCGCGCGAGCGCCTCCACCAGCGTGCGGCTGCCGGAGAGGGGATACGTCCCCGGCCGCACGATCTCGCCCACGACGAAGATCGTCTTGCTGCGGTACTCCTGGACCAGCACCGTGACCTGCGGGTTGCGGATGAAGCCCTGGGAGAGGAGGACCGTGATCTTGCGCTCCAGCTCCTTCGGCGTGAGGTCGCCCCCCTTAATCCGACCGACGAGCGGGAACACGAAGGTGCCGTCGCTCTGGACGACCACCGTCTGCGTCAGGTCCTCGTGGCCGTAGACGGTGACGCGGAGGATGTCCTCGGGCCCGATCTGGTACTCGGTGGCGGGCGGGGACGGGGAGGGCGCGGGAGCGGCCGCGGCGACCGGAGCCGCGCCCTCGGCCGCCGTGGGCGCGGCCGCCCGCGGACGAGGGACGCCGGCGAGCGCGGTCACCCTCGAGACGCCGTCGAATCCCTCCGGCTTGCGCGTGGTCCCGCCCGAGAAGACCTCGACGTCGCCGGCATCGACGGTGTCGGGCACGCCCGCCACCGACGAACAGCTCCTCGCCTCGCGCACGATCCTGGTCCTGATCTCCGAGGTGCGGTTGACCCGGCCGTCCGGAAGCGTCGCCTCGATGAAGTAGACGACGGATCCCGCGTTCTCCTTCGGCCTCGGCAGCGTCCCCACGTAGCGACCGAGCCGCGGCGTCATCGGCACCGAGTAGAACTCGCTGTCGCCCGACCTGAAGTAGACGCGGGCCCGGACGTCGTCGGGGGGCGAGAGCACCGCCTCGATGCGGGGAGATTTGTTGGCCACGAGGCAGACGAGCGGCGGGTGGGTGATCCGCACGTCGGCGGTCGCGGCCGCGAGCAGCACGCCCAGCACGACCATCGCTACGACTGATGATAACAGTTGACGGCCGCAACCATACTGCACGAGCCCGACCCGCCCCCCCGGGTTGGAAGGCGGGCCGGCCTCGGCGCTGCGCGCGGGGGCTCAGCCCAGCGGGTAGCCGCCGTGCTCGATGGCGGCCTCGGCCACCTGCCGGCG
>Ga0070698_100005241_pt1 | contig 14181 bp, 9 predicted proteins | sample KBSK1502metaG_FD_65477 | JGI IMG/M metagenome (GOLD analysis project Ga0070698, IMG submission 65477) | Corn, switchgrass and miscanthus rhizosphere microbial communities from Kellogg Biological Station, Michigan, USA - KBS K1-50-2 metaG | ecosystem: Host-associated > Plants > Roots >...
AGCTTCGACAGTTCCGCCCGGAGCGGCGGCCGGAGTTGATTCCGACGGCCGCGAAGAAAGAAATGCAAGCGACTTTCCATCAGGACTCCAACGCGGTGATGTCGAATTCTGAGGTGCAGTCGTGAATTGCCAAGGCGCACGACTGCCATCAGTCGCAGTCATCCAAATCGCGGAGTTCCGACGGTTCTGCGCGCGCTCGACTTTCGTCACGACATACGCCACCAGCTTTCCATCCGGCGAGATGTTCGGATCGCTGATAAACTCAAATGCAAAATAGTCTTCCGGCGTGATGCCGCGAGGTGCTTGTTGCGCGATGGCCAGGCCGGCCAGGACGATCAAACATGCGACCAGCGTGGCGATTGAGAACAATCCGCGAACCATTTTCATTGGCGTCATCTCCGATGCGTCAGGTTTCAAGTTGGACGAATGATATTAACTCAAGCCATAAGCTTGCGCGCAAGCGCCATGAAGCGCGGACATCCTGTCCGCCTGAGCGCGTAGCGCGAACTGTTCAAAATAATTCTTTCGCAAGATCTGAGCTGCTTCGCTCGCTGGCGGACAGGATGTCCGCGCTCCGATCACACATCCAAAGTGTTAAGCTATATGCACCAATCTGATCTAAGGAGCAGCCCATGCGACTAACCCTGGTGTCGGTTTTCTTGATCTTTGTGTTCTCAGCCGCCGCGTTTGCTCAAACGCCCACTCCAACACCCGCGCCACGAAATTATCCCGCGCCGGTGGAAGGCGACTTTGTAATTCCTAACTTTCATTTTCGCAGCGGTGAGTCGCTGCCGGAACTGAAAATTCATTACCGCACCATCGGGACAGTGAAGCCGGACAGTTCCGGCGTGGTGCGCAACGCGGTGCTGATTGGTCATGGCACGGGCGGAGCGGGAACCCAGTTTCTCTCGCCGCAGTTTGGGAATGTTCTGTTTGGTCCGGGGCAGTTACTCGACGCGACGAAGTACTACATCATCCTGCCCGACGGCATCGGTCATGGTGGTTCGAGCAAGCCGAGTGACGGCCTGCACGCGCGCTTTCCGCATTACACCTATGACGACATGGTCGCGGCGCAGTACGAACTGCTGACAAAAAAACTGGGGGTGAATCACTTGCGGCTCGTCATGGGCACCTCGATGGGCGGCATGCAGACCTGGGTTTGGGCTGAGACCTATCCGGATTTCATGGACGCGCTGATGCCGCTCGCGAGCAATCCGGTCGAAATCGCCGGGCGCAATCGCATCTGGCGCCGCATGGCCATGGATGCGATTCGTGATGATCCGGAATGGTTGGGCGGCGAATATAAGACGCAACCGGTGCGCGCTCTGAATACCGCGGAAGATCTTTTGTTATTAGCAGGCAGCGCGCCTTTGTTCTGGCAAAAGCAGGCGCCCACGCGCGATACCGCCGACAAATTCTACGCCGATCGTTTGAAAGCCGCAGTCGCACGTCTTGATGCCAACGATCTGCTTTACCAGCTCGATTCTTCGCGCGAATACAACCCGGCGCCGAAACTCGAGACGATCAAAGCACCGCTCGTCGCCATCAACTCCGCCGATGATTTCATCAATCCGCCCGAACTTGGGTTAATGGAACGAGAGATCAAACGCATCAAGCGCGGTCGGTACATTCTGCTACCGATTACCGAGCAAACCCGCGGCCACGGCACGCACACACTGCCGGCGATCTGGCAGGGGTATTTGAAGAGGTTGCTGGGTCAGCTGAGGCCGTAAGCGGAGCGCGGACATCCTGTCCGCTCCGGTACAGAACCGCTCGCAGTAGCGAGTGGGTTTCCCTTAAGCAAGAGAGATTCTATGGAAGAGACCCACTCGCTACCGCGAGCGGTTCCGTACTGAGACTCTCACAACTGATCGAACATCACTTCATCGACAAAACACCAGCCCCAATCTTCACCCGGTTGAAATGACTTCATAATCGGGTGACCGGTCGCGTGAAAGTGTTTGGTTGCGTGTTTGTTCGGTGAAGAATCGCAGCAGCCGACGTGGCCACAGGTCAGGCACAGGCGCAGGTGTACCCAGGTGCCGCCGATGCGCAGGCAGTCTTCACATCCATCCGCGCTGGGCGTGACTTCTTTGATTTGATCGAGATGAGTACATTCCATAGCAGCCTCCGAATGCCGAGGTTACAGAACCGGGAGCGGTAGCGACCGGATCAAAGACTCAACTTGTCTGGCAGCATCCCGTCGCTACCGCTCCGGGTTCTGTACCAACACTTACTTATCCGGCTTCTTCAAAATCGCGTGCAGATCAATCTTGCCATGAAACGACGGCGCGCGATGCATGAGCTTCTTGGTCAAATCAGTGCTGAGCATTGCCTGCATCGCAAATCTCATGCTTGGGTTGCGATTCAAGAGCTGGTTAATCTCTTCCTTGGGCCAGGCGATATAACGCGTCGGCATCAGGGCTTTCACTGTGGCTGTCGCCGTGCCGCCGGCAATGAAACTGACTTCACCGATGAAGTTGCCGTCCTTCAGCCTGGCTACTTCAACGCCATTAGTCTCGACCCCAACCAGTCCGTTGTAAATCAACATCACTGCATTAAGGGGTTGTTTTTCCACCGCCAGGGTCTCGCCATGCTTTGCTTCCAGCCAACGGCCGATGCGCATCAACTTCATGAATTCAAAGGGCGCAAAGTTCTTGAAGAGAGTTTCGTGCAACTCCTTCTCTTCGTCAGTAAAGCGGATGCCGGTGCGCTCTTTGATAATGATCGCAATCTGCACGATGTTGATGACGGCAAACAGGATGTTCCAATAGATCACGGTCCAGAGCGGCCTGGCCGGCACTACGTAATTGAAAGCTATGCCGGCGAAACAGGAGAGGATTGTCAGGAAACGCAACCATAGTATGTCCTTTAGAAGATACGCCAACATGGTCAGGACTGAAGCGAGATGTCCAGCCACGTGTCCCGCTATCATGTTGTAATCCAAAAGCAACCCTCCGAGGCGGGCGCGGCGTTCAGACGCGCCGGACCAATTAATTTTCTGTCCGAGCAAATATCCGTGCCATGTTGCCCCGGCAGAGGTAATCGCGCAAGGGATGTAGCATAGACTTCAGTCTGTGTATGTCGCAGTAGAGGCGGGAAAGTTGAAATCACAGACTGAGATAGTCGTTGATGAATTTCTTTTGCCCTCTCCCTTTGGGAGGGCATTTATATATTTGAGTCACCTAGAATCTAGTTCGCCAGCAAATCAGGTCTGAGAATCCAGAATGGATTCAGGCCGGAGCCCCCCTCACGTTCGGGCTAGTGCACCGCTTGCAGACTAAAATCACAGACTAAAGTCTATGCTATAAAAACTCTTCTCGGACCGATGCTCTATAGTTTAGTATGTCTGCGACCGACCCCGACGGTTAATCAAAAATGATCGAGCGAATCCCCCTCCGCGTAGTAATAGTAGTACTGCTCGTAGTTCTGGCAGTGGTACTGGTAACCACCACCATCGATTCGTCGCGGAGCCTGGCGCAAAGCCAAAGTCAAAGCTGTCAAACCGACAGTTCGGCGCCCAGCCAGACGCAATCGCAAATCAAAGGCTGCGACATCTCGTTTCCGCTGCCGAATCCCAGTGACATCGGCACCGAAAAATTTGAAAAGTTGCTTTACGCTTTCCTGGACAAAGGTTGTTACCGCAACTGGAAAGCCGATAACCGGATTCGCGACTCGGGACCTTTCATCAATAACGCTTCCTTCGGTACTCATAATTCCGTGAGGATTTATTATTCGCCTGAAGTTTGGGACTGGATGAAGACCCGCAACCGCGAAGGCGAGATTCCCGACGGGGCGATCATCGTCAAAGAGATGTTTCCCGCGCCGGCGCAGCAGGATACGACGCTTAACGGCTGGACCGTGATGGTCAAGGACAAGAAAGGTTCGTTCGATGGTTGGTACTGGTCATACCACGCGCCGAATTACACTCCCGCGCAACCGGGCATCGACTATCCCGACTCGGGCTTCGGCCTCTACTGCCTGAGGTGTCACGCTTCCGCTGAAAAGGAATCGACCTTCATCACCGCGAAAAATGTCGAGGGCGACCCGATCTCTTTCAATATTCTCGTGCCGTCCATGCAGGCTCATCCGCCGCCCGCAACTAAAGAGGAGCACGCGAAGGTCGCTACGACTAACCCGGTTCCAAAAGGGCCCTTTGCAGATCCGCGCCAGACACCAGACGAGACGTTTCTCAAACTGTTTGGAGCTATGCGACCTGCGTCGGCGTCCCAGGTTAAGGCTTTTCCCGGCGAAGCTCTGGATGAGGTCGTGTCAAACGCCGGCGGGCCGAAAGGCTTTCTTACGTCCAGCCAGTGTCTGGGTTGTCACGGCGCGTCGGACGAGAACATGGCGTTGCTGTTTTCAGACTCAAACAAAAAGCCGATCAATCTCTCCCCCTACACCGAATGGCGAGCCTCGATGATGGGACTAGCGGGGCGCGATCCGATCTTCCACGCGCAGCTTGAATCAGAAAAAGCTTTGTATCCGTCGCGAGAAGAATTTTTTGACAACACCTGCTATCGCTGTCATGGCGTGATGGGCCAGAGACAGTTAGAGACGGACAAGCACCAACCGTTCAATCATCAGATCGTTTACGCGCTGCCGAACGAACGCGATGGCAAGTACGGCGCGCTGGCCCGCGACGGTATTTCCTGTTCGGTATGTCATCAGATGTCGAAAGAGGGTTTGGGCACGCTCAAGGTTGCGACCGGCAAATTCAAACTGGACGAGCCGAACGTGATCAACGGCCCTTACGATCCAGTCGCGACCTTGCCGATGAAGCAGGCGCTCGGGATCACTCCGCGGATCGCCGGACAGATCAAAACGTCCGCTTTGTGCGGTAGTTGCCACACAGTCATCCTTCCCGTCTTTGATAGCAAAGGAAAGGCTGTCCTGGATAAGAACCGAAAGCCAAAAGAGTTCCACGAGCAGATGACTTATCCGGAATGGCAGAACAGCGTCTATCAAAATGAGCTTGAGCCGATTGATAAAGCAGCCGTGCGCACCTGCCAGGACTGTCACATGCAGCAGAAATTTCTCGGCCGGCAACTTGTTTTTCGCGTCGCGAATGTTGAAGACGACACTTATCCATTCACGGATTTTCGCGCGCCTGACAAAGAGCTGCGGTTGCGCGTGCGCGATCAGTTCTCGCGGCACACTCTGATCGGTCTCAATCAGTTTGGCCTGATGATGTTTCAGCAGTTTCCGAAAATTCTCGGAATTCGCACGGCGGATTATATGTACGTGCAAGGCGCGCTGGGATTGCAGACCGCGCAGAATTCCAGCAACGAGATGGCCAAAAACGAGACGGCTAAGATTGAGGTGTCTTCGCTGAATCAAACCGGCAATTTTCTCGAGGCCAATGTTCGAGTCGAGAATCTTGCCGGACACGGTTTCCCTTCCGGCGTGGGATTTCGCCGCGCCTGGCTTACTTTTGAAGTCCTGGATAGCGACGGCAAAGTCATCTGGGCTTCAGGACGCACCAACAGCGCCGGAGCGATCGTTAGCGGTTTGACTGACGACGTGCTACCGACTGAATTCTTTTATGATCAGGCAAAACGCGAACAGGTCTTTCAGCCGCACTATGAGGTTATTAGTGATGAGAGACAGGTGCAGATTTACGAGGAAGTGATCGCGGACACGCAGGGAAAGATCACTACCAGCTTCGTCGGTCTGGATCACGTACTGAAGAACAATCGCCTCCTGCCGAAGGGCTGGCGGCTGGATGGGCCGTTCGGTGAATTCACCGCGCCGCACGGTGACGCTGAACGCGATCCGGAGTACATGAACAAATCAGGCGCAACTGGTGCTGACCGGATCACTTATCGCATTCCGGTAAACTCTCGCACGCGCGGCGCTGCCTCAGTGCGCGTCACACTAAATTACCAGGCGATCCCGCCATCGTATCTCAGGGATCGCTTCACGATTGGCAATGGCGCCGAGACCCAGCGGCTGGCTTATCTCACCAGTCATCTTAATCTTGATCGCAGCCCGATTGAAGGGTGGAAGCTGCCGATCGTTTCGGCGACAAAAAGGCTGGCGGATAAATGAGGTCAGAACCGGGACGGGTAGCGACCGGGCCTCAAGCAGCCCCACGATCGAGACTGGGAGAACTGGGCCCGGTCGCTACCGCTCCCGGTTCTGACCTCATTTCACAGGAGTGACTTAATCCAGCCGCCGTCGACTGGGATAGAGGTTCCCGTGATATAACCAGCGCGTTCCGAAACCAGAAAGGCAGCCAGTGCGGCAAACTCGCGTGGCTCGCCCAACCTTCTTATCGGAATTTCCTTCTCCCATCGCGCGATAAATTCCGTGGGAGTAATTTCTTCCTTTTCAGCCATCATGCGCGCTAACTCTTCGACGCGTTCAGTGCGCGTATAACCCGGCATGATGTTGTTGACAGTCACGCCAAACGTGGCGACTTCGTTAGCAAGCGTGCGCGCCATTCCCGTGACCGCCGCGCGCAAACTGTTCGAGAGGATCAGATTATCGACCGGCTGCTTGACCGCAATTGACGTGACGTTGAGGATGCGTCCCCAGCGTCGCTCTTTCATTCCCGGCAAAACCTGGCGCGCCAGTTCGACCGAGCTGTGTAGCAACAGACGAGTCGCGGCTTCCCATTGCTCGACACCGAAGCTGTCGAATTGTCCCGCCGGCGGGCCACCGGAGTTCGTGACCAGAATATCGATGCGGCCAAATCGTTCGATGCCGGATTGCACGAGGCGCGCAACGTCGGCGGGCTGGGAAACGTCGCATGGCAGCGCGAGGATTTCGGCGCCCGTCGCCGCAGTGATTTCGTTCGCAGTTTGATCGATTGTTTCGGCCTTGCGCGAGCAGATTACTAGGGTTGCGCCTTCGGTGGCGAGTTCTTCAGCGACGGCACGGCCCAGGCCGCGGCTGGCCGCGGCTACCAAAGCTACTTTTCCGTTGAGACCGAGATCCATTTTTGGTTTGTCTCCACTCAGCCTGAGCAGTGAGGTCAGCAACCGGGAGTGAGTCGGAGCGCAGACATCCTGTCCGCCTGGGCGCGAAGCGCGAACTCACTTTCAGAATCCGTAGCGAGAGGCTGAGCGTGCTGCGCACGCTGGCGGACAGGATGTCCGCGCTCCGACTCGCTCACGGTACTCACCTCATATCCCGCATCCGCCGCTACTTCTGTCTCAAGTAATCATCCGTCTTGTCCAACCAATCCTGTCTGGGTGGACTGAACACATCTACATCGAGCGTGTCTACCAGCGCCTCTGCCTTGTGCGGAACGTGTGAAGGGATATGCAGCACCTCGCCCGCCATCACATCGATCACTTCCGCTTCATCGCTCCCGATCCAGAAGCGCAGGCCGCCTTCGAGAATGTAAGTAATCTGCTCGTTCTCGTGCGAATGCCTGGGCACGATGGCGCCCTGTTTGAGATAGACGTGGGCCAGCATCATTCGATCGCCGGTAATTAATTTTCGCGACAGGACGTCTGAGAGCGGTTCTTCCGGTATTTCTTCCCAACGGTAATGCGTGACGCTTCTTTGATCCATTCGTTTGTCTCCGTATGCAAAAAGCGAGATCGTATTTTTGGCCTGCCAAACTTACCCCATGGTCATCGCCAAGTAAATCGGAAAGTTTGGATTACCAACTTCAGTGGGGCTTTACTGAGAAAAGACCCGACTGAAGCCGGTACTCTGAACGCGGGCGCCGCATCGTGCTATGATTTGCGCACCTTGCCCGGCACTTCAGGTAACCAAACCGGCGATTGAGCCGTCTAAAAGAGTCAGACAAGCAGCTCCCTGCAAGAGTTGATCACTTCGAGGTAAAGAGAAATGCTTCTAAAAAAGTTCGCAGCGTTTTTGTTTCCGGCAGCTCTGATCCTGGTGAGCGCAGTGGGAGCGCTCTCGCAGGAAGCGACATCTCAGTCAGCGACTGCGCAGGCCACCCCTGACGCGGCGCAACAGCAGGAAGAAAAGCTCAAGCTGGAGACCAAGGCCGCCGCTTTGCTCGAGCAGGTGGTCACGGAAGCACAAGCGCTAAGACTTCCCGAGAATCGCATTCGCGTGCAGATCGCTGCCGGCGACATGCTTTGGGATCGCAACGCCGGCCGTGCCCGCGGATTGCTGGTTGATGCCAGCGCGATCCTCAGTCAAATGATGATCGACGTTGACAAGACCGACCGTGAAGATGTCATGACATTGATTCAGCTCCGGCAGGATCTGGTGCTGACCGCGGGACGACATGACGCCGACCTTGGCTATCAACTGCTGCGTTCGACACAGCAGCAATCAACCGCCGACACGAACGTAGTTAATGGCCGTCGTATGATGATTCCGGATCAGACCGCGAATCTCGAACAGAGTCTGCTGGCAACCATCAGCGCCACCGATCCGAAAGTCGCTTATCAAAAAGCGGCTGAGGCATTGGACAAGGGCGAGTATCCGACCGCGCTTTACCGAGTGCTGAACCAACTGCAAGCTAAAGATCAAGAGGCGTTCAAGAAGCTTTCCGAGAAGACACTTAGCCATTTGGGATCTGACAACATGATCGGGAGTCGTGAAGCTGCCAACCTGACCGTGTCTCTGCTGGCTGGCGGTCCACGTCCGGCGACGACTGCCGCGGCCACGCCGGCACCAGCGGGTACCGTACAAACCGCCCGGGTTGGATCTGCGGCGCCGATCCTGAACGAATCGGCCTATCACGACCTGATGGACAATGCGATTACGGCCGCGCTGACTGCTACCGCGGCCGCACCCGGAAACAATCAGCGCGGAGGAGGCGGTGGCGGCGGCGTGCGCATAGCGCGCGGTCCCCAAATCAATCAACAGAATCCTCCCGACGAGGCCCAGACGCGACAATACAACGCTCGGATGTTGTTGGCGTCCATGCAGAACATGCTGCCGCAGATCGAACAGTACCTGCCGGAACGCGCAGCCGCTGTGCGCCAGAAATTGACCGAAGTGGGGATGACAAACTCCAATCAAAACTTCGGCAACCAAATCCGAACGGCGATGCAACAGGGCACGAGCGAAAGCCTGGCCGCCGCTGCCAGTACTGCCCCACCACAAATGCAGCCAATGCTCTATCAACAGGCCGCCCAGAAGGCGATTGACGAAGGCAACCCCGATCGCGCGCTGCAAATTGCCAACGATCATCTGGACGAGCGCGGAAAAACTTCGATCATGCAAGCCGTCGATTTTAAGCGCATGGCCACCAACGCATCGCCCGAGAAACTTAACGAGATCAAATCAAAGCTCGCCGCCCTGCCTTCGGATTCTGAGCGCGTGAAGTATCTAATCGATCTGTCCACCGCGACGCTGAAAGACAATCCGAAGTTGGCTCAGCGCTTCCTCGAAGATGCGCGGATCATTGTCAGCAAGCGGGCCGCGAACTATCGGGATTTCGAAGATCAAATCAAAGTCGCGGACGCTTTTGCCGCGGTTGATTCGAAGCGAAGTTTCGAGTTATTGGAAGCAGGGATCAACCAGCTCAACGAACTGCTGGCGGCAGCCACCGTGCTTAACGGTTTCGAAGTGGACATTTTTCAGGATGGCGAGATGTCTCTGCGTAGCCGAAACGAGCTGGTCGGAATGGTGGCGCGATATGGCCAGGAGCTGGCCGCGCTGGCCAAAGTCGATTTCGACCGCGCTCGTCTCACCGCCGACAGGTTCCAGATGGCCGAGCCGCGAATGAATGCCAAACTGACGATCGCGCAAAGCTTTCTGGGTACTCGACCGGTAGCGACACTCGGCCGGGGCCGTCAGTTCAATTTCAATTTCAACCAGTAGTCAGCCACAGATGAACCCGGATTAGCACCGATAGAAACAGAAGCGATCGGGCTGAGTATCTTCTGATTGATCCGTTTCCATCCGTGGGAATCTGTGGCTAATGATGGGATTCCGTAACGACGAATGCCCCAGGTGCATCTTCTGCGCCGCAATCCTCAAGACCTCCTGCACCTGCTGATCCCAGTACGCCCAACTGTGACCTCCGGGCAGTTCGCGATACTCGTGCGGGATCTTTTTCTCGAGAAAGATTTGGGATAGCTCGCGATTGGGATTGAAGTGCTGGCCCGCGTCTTCGGTGCCACAGTCAAAATAAAAGTAGGGCAGTGCGGCCACACGTGCTGCTGTTAAGCCGCGGGCGATTTCGAACACGTCGTTCGCCTTGCGCGTCTCGCTGCCAACGGGGCCAAAGATTTTCAGAAACAGTTCCCAGTCCTTGCCGCCGATTTCATTTTGCGTATAGCGCGTGACGCCGAACGCGCCGCTCACTGAACCCGCGAACACGAATGTCGCTGGATATTTCAAGCCGTATTTGATCGCGCCATAGCCGCCCATCGAAAGCCCGGCCACGGCGCGGCCATAACGCGCCTGAATCGTGCGGAATCTTTTGTCGACGTCGGGAATCAACTCTTTAAGGATATAGGTTTCGTACTTGTCACTGGCCACACCGCCGCTGTCGACATACCAACTATCGTTTCCTTCCGGCGTGACTACAATCAGACGGTACTGCGCCGCGTAGTCGGCGACGTTCGTGCGCGTGAGCCAGTCCGTGTAGTGCCCGCCCCAGCCGTGCAAAAGATAAAGCACCGGATAGCGCGTCGTGCTCGAAGCACGATAGCCGGGCGGCAGCATCACATTGTAAGGAAGCGTTGTGTGGACGAGCTGGCTTTGGAACTGAACTGTTTCGACGTGTGATGCAGCGCCAGGTACGGAACCGCTTGCGATGGCAAGCGGGTTCTTAGAGAGACCGAGCCCGAAGGCAAGCAAAGCCGCAAGTACGACGATCGATAGTTTCACCTTATTTGCTCTTTTCTTTCTCGCCCTTTGGGAGAAGGAAAGAACCATTACACTTCTTCACTGAAGCCATACCTGATAGATCCTCTTCTGTTGATCGGTCACTTGCCCGAGCGGCACGATTCGATAAGGAGCATCCTCCCGGCGGCCGAGCTTAATGTCGAACGTGCGCACATCATCAAAGCGAAACACCATTATCCGCACTGTGTCCCCGGGACGCTTGGCCGCGATCAGCGCCTCGAAAGTCTCTCGATCAACCCGCGCGCCGTCTAAGGCGATGACTTGATCCTTTGCATTCAAGCCCTGCTCGTAAGCAGGCGAGCCGGCGCGGACGCTTTTGATAACTATGTAATCGCCGGTGGCCTTCTCGTCCAGGTCAGCGCCCAGATAACCTTTCATCGAAAAATCCACACCAACGCCCTGTGGAAAACCAACCGCGAGGCCCGCCTGCTCCAGACGCAACCCGGCGCCGGCAAATCTCTCGTTATAGATAGTTACGAGGTCGTCTTTCCCCCGCACATAGCGCGCGAAGAAATCATCCAGATTAGCACCGGCCGCAAGCTCGCACGCTTTTTGAAAATCCGCGGGCGTGTAGTTACGGCCTTTCTCGAAAAACTCTGTGTAGAGATAGCGCATCACATCGTCGAGCGACTTGGCGTTATTGGTCCGCCGCCGAATATCCAGATCGAGCAGCAGCCCGAGTAACTCACCTTTGTCGTAATAAGAGATTTGCGAGTTAACTGAATTCTCATCCGGGCGATAGAATTTTATCCACGAGTCGAAACTCGCTTCTTCGGCGCTCATGACTTTTCGGCCGGGCGTCTCCTGGAAATCCTGAATCTGCTGCGCCAAATGCTTGAGATAGATCTGGTCGGAAATCAGCCCCGCGCGCCGCACCATCAACTGGCCGTAGTATTCGGTAATTCCCTCAGCCACCCATAACATCCGCGTGTAGTTCTCTTTCGTGTAATCGAAAGGCCCGAGCGCATCGGGACGAATACGCTTTACGTTCCATAGATGAAAGAACTCGTGCGCCACCAGCGAAAGAAAACTTTGATAGCCCTTCTCAGTAGAAAAGTTAAAGCGCCGAAACCCGAGCGCGGTTGAATTCAAATGTTCCAGCCCGCCGCCGGTGTTCGATCGCAGATGCAGAATGAAGGTATAGTCGCGATAGGGAATGTCGCCGAACATCGCTGTTTCGGCTGCGACGATCTTCTGCACATCGTTGCGCAGACGAACGGGATCATAGTTGCCCTCGCCGTCGATCACGATCCGGTGCGCGACCCCACGGACCTGAAAGTCGAGCTCCTTGAAATTGCTGACTTCAAACGGAGAATCGTAAAGAATGTCGAAGTTCTCGGCCTGAAAAGTGTTCAGCTGACCTGGCGCCGCGGGCAAGCCGGTGGCGATCTTCCAGCCGGATGGCGCGACGACACGCAAAGTCGATGGCGCGTTGAGGTATCCGGCGGGATACATCAGCAGCGTCGCATTGTTCCAGAACGCGTGATCCGAGTTCAGTTCGCTGGTACGCACCGTGAGTTCGTTCGCATAGACACGATAAGTGACTCGCCACTGGCGCGCGCCGCCCGTCTTCACCCGCCAGGTGTTCTTGTCTGTTTTCGTCCACTCCAGGGCACGACCGTCTGACTCCGCCGCAAAGTCCTGAACGTGGCGTTCGAATTCACGAATCAGATACGATCCGGGAGTCCAAACCGGCATCACCAGATCGCTTTCACTCGGCACCTGCAGGTTCGCCGGAATCTTGACGCGCATCTCTACTTCGAACAGGTGCGTGTGAGGTTTGGACATCGCCACGGTGTACGAAGTGTCAGAGGACATTGGCGCCGCGGTCTGTGCGCGAGCGTTCAAGACTCCGAATATCATCACGCAGGCAAGCAGGACAGCCGTTAACAGATAGTTGGAACGACGCATATTAATTTTTCCGCGTAGTGGTTTGGTTTAGAGTTCAAGCTTTAGCTTGCATCTCTCGGAAAAGAACAACCTGAAGGTTGAACTCAGAACTTATCTGCGTTGAGCCGGGCGCACGCCGGGTACAGCGCTTGACCCGCGACTCATCATTCGCGCCATTTCAGACTTCATGCCGAAGCCGGATGAAAGCGAATCAATCCCGCTTGTGCTCGACTCTTTTATTGTTGGCTGTGCCGCAGCATCAACCAACTGGCGCGGAACGGCAGGCCATTCCCGGATTTCTCCTTTCACGTCATTGGTGAACAAGCTTTGGCCGTTTGCTGAGAACGCTATTGACCGAATTGCGTTGGCAGAAGCTTTCAGCGACACCATCCATTGAAAGGTGGACGCGCTCCACAAGTTCACGATGCCGCCGCTATCGCCCGACGCGACGGTTTTGCCGTCAGACGAGAAGGCGACTGAAGTGACGGGGAACTTGTGACCTTCGAGCGGAGGCGCGAGGGGCTTGCCGGTACTCAAATCCCAAAGCTCCACGGTTTTGTCGCTTCCGCCAACGGCGAGAATCCGGCTGTAAATCGGTGAAAAGGCCAGCGACGTCACATCAACCCGCACTCCTTCATGCCCTCGGATTTGTGTCGGCAGTTTTTCATGCGTCTGCGCGTCCCACAACGTCACGATACCGGAGTCTTTCGCGCTGTCACCTCCGCCAACCGCCAGTATCTTGCCGTCAGGAGAGAAAGCCATCGCCTTGACATAGCTGGTTTCAACTACTGGTAGTGGCGGAGGCGACGACTCATCTTTATCAGTACTCCACCATTGCACGCGATAGACGGAGAAGGCGGTCGCAAACGTCTTGCCGTCAGGCGAGAAAGCCACTTCGCTCTTTGCATCCTGGCTATTACCTGTCAGTGTGGCCTGTAACTTAGGCTTATCTGAACTCAAGTTCCATAATCTCAACACTTCGCCCCTTCGAGTAGCGAGAAGATTGATGCACCGTGCGCGGTCCGGCGAGTTATCTTTGTCACTTATCGCGGGCTGGCAATCTGCCGCGCGTTGTTCTGGTGCGAGGGCTATCGGGATATTTTTGTTGGTGGGATTGGCAACATCAGCGTTCCCAATTGAGTTGCCCAGCGAGCCTAAGGTCACGGACGACCCACTTTTTAAGTCAAGACCCGCGGATGAGAAAAACAGCAGAGTCACATCCTTCGCATCAGCTACGACAAACGACTTCTGATCGGGCGCGAAGATCATTGTGGCTTCGTTGGTAAGCATGATAGACGGCTCCTTATTGCTCACATCCCAGTATTGCACGGCGTGGCGCCCACCGACGGCGAGTGTCTTACCGTCCTCATCAAAGGCCAGCGACGTGGCATACTCAACACCCGGGCTCAGGACGAAAAGTTCTTTGGGTTGCTCGCTCTTGATGTCCCATAACTTCACGCCGCCGCCGTTCTTCAAGTCCGTCCCGTCCCCGGTGGC
>Ga0070698_100005242_pt1 | contig 14179 bp, 19 predicted proteins | sample KBSK1502metaG_FD_65477 | JGI IMG/M metagenome (GOLD analysis project Ga0070698, IMG submission 65477) | Corn, switchgrass and miscanthus rhizosphere microbial communities from Kellogg Biological Station, Michigan, USA - KBS K1-50-2 metaG | ecosystem: Host-associated > Plants > Roots >...
GCGCGCGCGTAGGGCAGATCGATCAGCGCGATCCGGCCGGTCGCGGGCTGGAGCAGCACGTTCTTCCCGCGCAGGGTCGCGCCGAACACGCGCCCCGCGTGCAGCCGCGCGACCAGGCGCGGCAGCTGCTCCTGCACCGCGCGCACCGCGTCGGCGCGCTCGCGCGCGCCGAGCGTCTTGATCCGGCGCAGGTCGAAGCTGTGCTCGAGCTCCGCGGTGACGAGCAGCGACCACGCGACGCAGCCAAAGCGGCGCTCTTCACCCCACGCGAGCACGCGAACCGCGCCGTCCGGCACCGCTCGAGCGACGAGGTCGAGCGCGCGCGCCTCACGCTCGGCGCGGCTCTTGCGCGCGAACGTGAGCAGCCGGAACCCGGCCGGCTCGTGATAACGCTTCACCACGGCCGGTCCCGCCGAGAGGCGCAGCCTGGCCACGCTCGAGCGGCGCGCCTCGCCGAGCTTGGGCAGCGCCTGCCACGCCGCGGGGTCGTCCGCGCAGCGGCCGAGCAGGGCGGCGTCGGCGGCGGCGAGCGGCTCGCGCAACTGGATCTCGGCCATTCGCCCTCTCCACCTAGAGCGGCGTATCGAGCAGGATCGCGACGCCCGTCGCACCGGGCTCGACCGGCCCGGTCCTGGCGGTGCCCATCACGTCGCCGGGCGAACGGCTCGTGGCGTTGCCGTCGCCGTCGATGCGCGCGGTCAGCTCGATCGGACCCGTGAACGGCATCGACTTGATCATGCGGTCGTCGGGTCCGATCGAGAACTCGAACGGAAACTTCGGCTCGGCGATCCGCTTGACCGCCAGCGGCGGTCCCGCGCCGTGGCGCGCGATGATGAACAGCACCGCGTTCGCCGGGGTCCGGCCGGCGAACTCGGGCGCGAGCTCGACCGTGCCCGTGATCGGTGCCGCCGACCCGCCCGCCGCGATCTCGCTCGGCTCACCCGCCGGGCCGCGGCTCTCGCCGGGCGGGGGCGGCAGCCCGGGCTGCGCGGGCTCGGCGCTCTCGGCGCCTTCGGGGAAGATTTTCGAGAGATCGGGCTCGCTCGGCTTCTCGTTCGGGTCGAACGGCTCGATCTTCCGATTGCACGCGGCCACCGCGAGCAGGCAGCACGCGATCACGACAAAGGGCACCCGCCGCACGCGCGCGACGGTAGCGAACCGACGTGCAAGGAGGCCGACGGAGTCGGCGGACGCGCAGCGAGGCGAAGCCGAGCGAAGGCCGGTGGCGCGAGCGATCAGCGAGCGCGAAGGCCCGGCCTTTTCTGGTACGTTCGGTCTCCCAGCATGAGCACCCCCCGCTACGAGCTTCCGCGCGGCGGCGCCAACCCCTCGAGCCGCGGCCAGGGCACGACGCCCGGCAGCTTCGCCAACGCCCCCGAGCTCGGCCGGCCGCACGCATTCAGCTCCCCCGACACGCCCGGCATGCCGCAGCCGTCTCCGCGCACGGCGTGGGACTTCATGCCGCGCGACTGGCGCCAGCAGGCCGACGGGCGCTGGTGCGCTCCCGAAGGGTTCGTCCCGATCACGCAGCTCGAGCACTCGCGGCTCGGCACGGTGACCGCGGAGATGGAGCGCGTCGCGGAGCGCGAGCCTCACCTCACGCCCGAGATGGTGCGCGACGAAGTGGCTGCGGGCCGCATGGTGATCCCCGCGAACAAGGTCCACCTCGCAAGCGGCCTCGACCCGATGTGCATCGGCCGCGCGAGCACCACCAAGATCAACGCCAACATGGGCGCGTCGCCGGTGTCGAGCGGCACCGACGCCGAGGTCGAGAAGCTCCACTGGGCCGAGCGCTGGGGCGCCGACACGGTGATGGATCTGTCCACCGGCGGCGACCTCGACGCCACGCGCGAGGCGATCGTGAAGAACGCGCGCGTGCCGATCGGCACGGTGCCGATCTACTCGATGATCATCGGCCGCCGCATCGAGGAGCTCGACGAGCGCGCCGTGCTCGAGGCGCTCGAGCACCAGGCGCGCCAGGGCGTCGACTACTTCACGATCCACGCGGGCGTGCTGCGCGAGCACCTGCCGTTCGTGAGGAGCCGCCTGATCGGGATCGTGTCGCGCGGGGGGTCGCTGCTCGCGAAGTGGATGCTCCACCACGGCCGCCAGAACCTCATGTACCAGCTGTGGGACGAGATCTGCGAGGTGATGCGACGCTACGACGTCACGTTCTCGATCGGCGACGGACTGCGCCCGGGCGGGCTCTCCGACGCCACCGACCGCGCGCAGCTCGCCGAGCTCGAGACGCTCGGCGAGCTCACCGAGCGCGCCTGGCGCCACGGCTGCCAGGTGATGATCGAGGGCCCCGGGCACGTCCCGTTCGACCAGATCGAGTTCAACATGAAGCTCGAGCGCAGGCTGTGTCACGGCGCGCCGTTCTACGTGCTCGGTCCGCTCGTGACCGACATCTTCCCGGGCTACGACCACATCACGAGCTGCATCGGCGCCACGGCGGCCGCCTACCACGGCGCGTCGATGCTCTGTTACGTCACGCCGAAGGAGCACCTCGGCCTTCCGAAGAAGGACGACGTCAAGCAGGGAGTGATCGCGTACAAGATCGCCGCGCACGCGGCCGACGTCGCGCTCGGGATCCCGGGCACGCGCGATCGCGACGACGAGCTCACGAAAGCGCGCGCCGCGCTGAACTGGGAGAAGCACTTCGAGCTCGCCTGGGACCCCGACACCGCGCGCGCGTATCACGACGAAGACCTCGACGTCGACACCGACTTCTGCGCGATGTGCGGCCACGACTGGTGCTCGGTGCGGATCAGCAAGGAGATCACCGAGTTCCTCTCGGGCAAGGAGGAGGCCTACGCGTGGGACCTCCCGGTCGTCTCCGCCGCGCTGTCCGACGACCAGCGCGCGATCCTCGAGAAGCGCGGGGTGCTCACCCCCGAAGAGATCCATCGCCTCGCCGGCAAGACGCGGCGCGCGATGGGTGCTGGCCGCGGCCACCGCGCGAGCTGCCACAGCGACGTGGCCTCGGATGACCAGGCCCACGAGCTCCAGTCGCACGAGCTCGACCCGGTCACGCTCGAGCCGCTCGCCGGTGGCTGAAAACATTTCGCCCCGGACCCAAACGCAGTGGGCCGGGGCGAAGTGTCCGAGTCTTACCCCCCCCTGGCTCGACCCGAACAATCTACTCTTCGGACCCGTGTTGCCGGTGCTTGAGGTTTTTTTGCGAGTGCGGTGCACTTTCGCGCGCATGCAACACAGCCCCCTGGATCCCAGGTTTTTCGAGCAGTTGTGGGGCCGGGCGTGAGCGGGAGCCGCGCCGTGGCGCTGCGCAGCGCCCTCTGGCTCACGCTCGGCGGCTGGATCGGGTCGTGGGCGTTCTTCGCGCTCGTGATCGCGCGGCTCGCCTTCCGCGTGCTGCCCTCTCCCGAGGTGGCGGGCCACCTCGTGCGGCCCGTGCTCAACACGCTCCACTGGTACGGCGTCGCGGCGGGGCTCGCCCTGGCAGCGCTGGCGGTCGCGCTGAGGCGCGGGCGCCTGCTGGTCGCGCTGCCTCTCGTCCTGGCGGTCGCGTGCCTCGCGACCCAGCTCGGCGTGACGCCGCGCCTCGAGGAGATCCACGATCTCGCCTTCGGACCCGGGGGCAACGCCGAGGCCGCGGCCGAGTATCGGAGGCTGCACGGTACCTCGATGGCGATCTTCAGCGCCGTTCTGCTGGGTGCGATCGGGCTGGTCCCACTCCACGCGCGCCGCGACGGACCCGAAATCGGACGTTCCGATTAGAAAAACCGTGCAAAATTTCCTTGGCTGATTGCTAAGCGCTGTACTATCCTTTCGCGACTAAGGCCAAAAAGCCCTTTAATATCAGGGCCTTAGCGTATCTGTGCGCGACGCACGCCGGGTTTTTTCCCGCGCCGACCGCGGAGAGTTCGAGATTCGCTCCCCTTCTCCCGGAATCGATCGCGGATACGCTGCGTCCGCTCCCGTCCGGGGCGACGCCCGACCGGCAACGAGGAAAACCGAGTCCATGTCAGTCACGATCAAGGTCGCACTCGAGATCACGGTGTCCGACACCGCGCTCGAAGATGCGATGGCCGAGTACGACGAGCTGAGCGTGGAGGGCCTGGTGAAGGAAATCCTCGACAAGGCCATCGCGTGCGACAACGTGATCGCGCGAGTCGACGAGGGTCCGAACACCCTCGAGGAATACGACCAGCTCACCTCGTAGCGCGGGACACCGCCTACCCGAACAGGCTGAGCTGCTCGGCGGCCGGCGGCGCGCTGCGCCGCTGCGGTGCGTGCGCAGCTCGGAGCGGCGCCGCTGCGGGTGATCCGCCCGGCCGATAGATCCCGAGCGCGCGCGCGTGGTCGAGGATCTCGAAGTAGAACGCCTTGAACCGCGGCCCATGGTTGAAGTGCCGGAGGTGGGCGAGCTCGTGGCAGAGCGTGTTCACCAGGCTCGAGTACTTGAGGGCCCGACCCGTCGTCGCATGGCGAAGGCGGATCTTGATCGCTCCGTCCGCGTAGCAGACCCCGTAACGGCTGCGCACCCCCGCGCGCTCCGCCGTGATCGACCGATACCGGAGACCGAAGCGGCGCACGAGGCGCTCGGCATCGAGGTTCAGGCGCTCGATCAGCTGTCGCGCGGTGTTCCGATCCAAACGCGGTCGAGTTTCCTCCACATCCGGGCGCAGTCAATCGACCGGCCGGCTCTGGTAACGTGAGCGGGTGAGCGAGAGCGAGCGGCTTCCGATCTTCCCGCTCTCGAACGTGGTGCTGTTCCCGCGCGTGAAGACGCCGCTGCACCTGTTCGAGCCGCGTTATCGCCAGCTCGCGCGCGACGTGCTCCAGGGAGAGCGCCGCATCGGCATGGTGGTGGTGCGGCCCGAGCACGTCGACGAGATGCCGGGCGATCCGCCGATCTATCCGATCGGCTGCGCGGGCGTGATCACCGAGTCGCAGCGCCTGCCCGACGGCCGCTACAACCTCGTTCTGCTCGGAGAGCACCGCGTGCGCATCGTCGGCGAGGAGCCGCGCAGCGAGTCGCAGCTGTACCGCGTCGCGCAGGTGGTGCGGTTGTCCGAACCGTATCCCGAAACGGAGCGCGCACGCGTGGCGCGACTGCGTGCCGCGATCGTCGCCGACGTCGGCATCCTCGTGCGCCAGGCGCAGCCCGACCGTGCGCACGCGTTCGACCCCGAGCTGTTCGCCGGAGTCGACGACGAGACGTTCGTCAACGCCGTCGCGAATGCGTTCGCGTTCCCCGCCGAGGAGAAGCAGGCGCTGCTCGAGGCGGAGAACGTGCCCGAGCGCTACGCGCGGCTCGCGAGCGCGCTTTCGTTCCAGCGGCTCGAGCTCGACAGCGTTTCGGGGGGTCGCCGCCATCTGCACTGATTCGGTTGCCGATCTTTCTTGAATTTCGTCGATTGAGCGCAATCAATCGAGAATTTACGAGATCGATTGGGGGCCAGCGGAGTCGACCGCGCGCCCGCGCGAACTCGCGACCTTTTCTCCGAACTGTCGCGAAGTGCGCGGAATCCGTTCGGGTTCGCCAGCTTCAACCTGCGTTCTCTCGACGGAGTGGGCCCGCGTTTGAACGTTACAGAACGGTGTCGGGCGAGTTCCGGTTCTGAGATTGCGTCACTGGGGGGGAGGTGGTCTACTCGCGCCCCGCGTCGGATTCGGTTGGGAGACTCTGGGGAATCCGGCGCAAAACGTTCCAAACCTCCATAGATCGGGAATGCAGACCTCACCCCCCCCGAGGCTCTGGGACGGCGTCCTTCGCCGGCTCGGAGCAGAGATGCCCCAGTTCGCCCTGGAAGCCTGGATCGGACCGCTGGTACCGCGCAGCAGCGCACCCGAAGACAGCGGACCCGACGCCCGGCTGACGCTCGGCTGCCCCACGGCGTTCCACCGCGACCGCGTGCGCGAGCGATTCCTCCCGGAGATCGAGCGCTGCGCCGCGCTCGAAGCCGGCGGGCCGGTCGCGGTCGACCTGGTGGTGGCGCCGCCGCTGCGCGTGACTGCGCCGGCACCGGCACAGCCTCCGCGCGAAACCAGCGCGCCGGCACCGGCCGCGCGCGTGAATCCCGCCCGCGCACCCGCGCAGAGCGATCGCGGCAATCCGCCCGATTCCCAGCGCGAGTTTCCGTATCGCTTCGACAACTTCGTGGTCGGCACCTGCAACGCGCTCGCGCGCGAGGCGTCGGTCGCGGTTGCGCGCCGCGCGCAGCGCGCGCTCAACCCGCTCGTGCTCACCTCGGCCCAGGGCCTCGGCAAGACGCATCTCGCGCGCGCGATCGTGAACGAGGCGCGCCAGAACGGCGAGGCGCGCGTGATCTACGCGTCGGCCGAGGGATTCACGAACGACTTCACCCACTCGATCCAGTCGCGGCGCGCCGACGAGTTCAAGCGGCGTTTTCGCCACGGTTGCCGGCTGCTCGTGATCGAGGACGTCCAGTTCCTCGACGCGCGCAAACGGGCGACCCAGCTCGAGCTGTTCCACACGATCTGCCACCTGCTCGACGTCGGCGCGAGCGTCGTGCTCACCGCGGACCGGCTTCCGCGCGACATCGAGGGTCTCGACCCGCGGCTGCGCTCGAAGCTCAGCTCCGGTCTGGTCGCCGAGCTCGAGGCGCCCGACGCGATCGTGCGCCGCGAGATCCTGCGCCAGAAGGCCGCCGACGGCGGGGTGCGGCTGCCCGACGCGTGCCGCGAGCTGATCGTGGAGTCGGTGCGCGGCAGCGTGCGCGACCTCGAGGGCGTACTGATCCAGCTCGTCGCGATGGCGTCGCTGCTCAAGCGCTCGATCGACGCCGAGCTCACGCTGGTCGCGCTGCGCAAGCTCGCGCCGATCGCCGAGGTGCGGCGCGCGCTCGAGATCGGCGACGTGGTGGCCGCGGTGGCCGCGTACTTCAAGCAGCCGCCCGACGCGCTCGCCGCGCGCTCGCGCCGGCGCGACGTGCTGCTGCCGCGCCAGCTCGCGATGTATCTGGCGCATCGCTACACGAGCGCATCGCTGTCGCAGATCGGAGCCGCGCTCGGCCGCGACCACTCCGCCGCGGCCAATGCGGTGCGCAAGATCGAGCGCCGGATCCTGGAGCACGCGCCGCTGCGCTACCAGGTCGAGGCGCTCTGCGCGCGACTCGATGGGATGGTGGGGGAGCGCCGGGAGTAGGGAGCCGGGGGAGCGAGCCGACGATCGCAGCACGCGCTGTGCGCTCGCCCCCCGCTCACCTACCCTGGGCGCGCATGATCGCACGCGTCTTCCTCGCACTCTCCGGCCTGATCTGGTTCCCTTACGGCGTCTACCTGTTCTTCTCGCCCGGCTATCTCGCGGATGCGGCGGGCATCGTCTCGACCACCGCGACCGGCCAGATCGAGCTGCGCGCGATGTACGGCGGCCTCCAGGCTGGAATCGGCGCGCTCGCGTTCGCGGGGGCGCTGCGCCCGGCCTGGATGCGGCCGGTGCTGTTCGCCGGGTGCTTCCTGTTCGGCGGACTCGCGCTCTCGCGCTCGCTCGCTGCGCTCGCGATCGGCGAGGTCTCGCCGTACACGGCGTTCGGGCTCTGCTTCGAGTGGACCTCGACCGTGCTCGCGATCTGGCTCGTGCGCGCGCAGCCCGCTTCGCAGAGCGCGTGATCTCGGGGGACGTCGGGTCCGATGCCGTTCGCGATCGAGCAGGAGATCTTGATCGATGCGCCCGCCGATCAGGTCTGGGCGGTGGTGAGCGATCTCGCGCGCTACCCCGAGTGGAATCCGTTCGTGGTCTCGTGCACGTCTACGCTCGTGCCCGGCGATCCGATCGCGATGCGCGTGCGCATCTTCGCGCGCTTCGCGCAGCCGCAGCGCGAGACGATCCTCGAGCACGAGCCCGGGCGCTGGCTGTGTTATGGGCTGCCGCCGTCGCGGCTCGGTGCGCTCGCGAGCCGGCGCTCGCACGAGGTCTCGCCCGCGGGCGCGTCGCGCGCTCGCTACGTATCCCACTTCGAGCTCTCGGGCTGGCTCGCCCCGCTCGTTGAATGGCTGCTCGGCGCACGGCTGCGGGCGGGCTTCGGCGCGATGAGCGCGGCGCTCCAGGCGCGCGCCGAGGCGCTCGCGGGTACGAGAAACTACTCAGGCGCGTGATAGATTCTCGCGCGATGGCAAAGATCGAGCTCGAGCCGATCGGGGTGGTGCGCTCGCCGCGCGGCGAGGTGCGCGACGACGAGTGGGGCGGACTGCAAGCCCAGATCGTGCTCGACCCGCGCTTCGAGGCCGATGCGCTCGACGGAATCGACGAGTTCTCGCACGCGGAGATCCTGTTCTTCTTCGACCGCGTCGACCCCGCGAAGATCGTGGCGGGTGCGCGCCACCCGCGAAACAACCGAGACTGGCCGGCCGTGGGGATCTTCGCGCAGCGCGGCAAGGCGCGTCCGAACCGCATCGGCAGCACGATCGTGCGCGTGGTCAGGCGCGATGGACGGATGCTCCACGTCGCGGAGCTCGATGCGGTCGATGGCACCCCGGTCCTCGATATCAAGCCGGTGATGCGGGAGTTTTTGCCCCGTGAGGAGGTGCGTCAGCCGCGCTGGTCGCGCGAGTTGATGCAGCGCTACTGGACCGAAAACGCGTCGGAAGATCCCTGATCCGCGTCGGGAAGCCAACAGTCCGGTCGGGATGGGGCGACATGGGACCGGCGCCAAACGCCAGCTTAACGCTGATTAACGCCCCCTAACGCGATCCCGACACCTATCGACGGGCTTCGGCGCCGTTCGCGATCGCCTCGCCACCCCGTTTCGCGCTCCGATCGGGGAGGTGCGCCGCCCGGGGACCCTCGCAGCGCCAAAAAACACTCTCCGACTAGCGGCATCGTCCAAATCTCTATGCTATTCACCGCAAGTCTGCTATTCAGGCAGGTCTGCTATTTCTTCCTCCATGAAACAACATCCTTCTGTCGGGGAGATAATTCGCCGTGCGTAAGCCGAGAGACTGGTCCAAAGTGATCGATCGTTTGAATCGCAGCCGATCGGGCGAGCTGAAAGTGAAGATGGGCTCGCCGGGAAGCGCGCAGGTGACGCGCTGCCGGCTGCTGGCGCAGTGGAACAATCTCGAAGCCGAGACGGTCGGCGCCACGCTGGTTCTGCGCCTCCCGCGGTGAGCTAGTCCGCGCTCGGGAGCGGCGCGACGCGCCGCTCCGCGGGTTCGATAGACTGCGCGCCGTGTCGCGCGTCTCGATCCTCCATCGACGGCTGGCACTCCTGTGCGCGGCGCTGCTGCTCGGCGGCGCGGTGGGCGCGGGCGTCGACGTCGCGGCTCTCCGCCCTGCATCGAGCGAGCTGCTCGATCCGCCCTCCGAGCCGGCGCTCGCCGCCGCGCCGGAGGACGTCGTGCTGCTGCACGGCCTCGGGCGCAACGCCCGCGTGATGCGCCCGCTCGCCCGCGAGCTGGCGCAGGCCGGCTATCGCGTGCACAACCTCGACTATCCCTCCACGAGCGAGACGCCCGACGAGCTCGTGGAATACCTGCACCGCGAGATCTCCGCCTGCTGCGCCTGGTCGGGGCGCGTTCACTTCGTCACCCACTCGCTCGGCGGCGTGCTGGTGCGCGCCTATCTCGCCGCGCACCCGATGCCGCAGCTCGGGCGCGTCGTGATGCTCGCGCCGCCCAACCATGGCAGCGAGTACGTCGACGTCGCGGGCGACTGGCGGCTGTTCCGGGTCGTGCTCGGCCCGACCGCGATGCAGCTCGGCACCGCGGCGACGAGCCTGCCCAACCGCCTTCCGCGCGCCGACTTCGAGGTCGGCGTGATCGCGGGCACCGGCAGCATCAACCCGGTCGGCGGGGCGCTGATCCCGGGCGCGAACGACGGCACCGTCTCGGTGACGAGCACGCAGCTCGCCGGCATGCGCGACTGGATCGCGCTGCCCGTGTCGCACACCTTCATCATGCGCAACGCAGAGGCGGCCCGGCAGACGCTCGAGTTCCTGCGCGCAGGCCGCTTCGCGCACTGACGTTTCGCCGCGCCGGAGCGCTTGGTACGTTTCGCGAGGCGATGACCACGCAACGCACCCTTTCCGAGCGGCTGGAGCAGCTCGGCCGCGAGCTCGCGTCGAGCGCGTCGCTCTCGGCTCCGGATCGCCAGCGCCTCGAGCAGCTGATCGCCGACGTGCGCGATCACGTCGAGCTCGAGCGACACGAGCCGCAATCGCTCGCCGACCGCCTCCAGGACGCCACGAGCCACCTCGAGCAGACCCACCCGCGCCTGACGCTCGCGATCGGAGCGGTGGCGGAGGCCCTTTCGCGGCTCGGGATCTAGAAGGCAGGAACGCGACGATCAGGCGACGGCGCCGCTCTCGCGCAGCGCGCGGATCTCGGCTTCCGGGTAGCCCGCCTCCGCGAGCACCTCGTCGGTGTGCTCGCCGCGCTGCGGCGGCAGCCGGCGCAGCGTGGCCGGGGTCTCGGCATAACGCGCCGGGTGGCAGAGCTGGCGCAGCGTGCCGGCACGCGGATCCTCGACCTCGAACACGGTGCGGTTCGCCTGCACCTGCGGGTCGGCCATGAACTCGCGCAAGCCGTTCACGGGCGCGAGTGGCGCGCCGAAGCGCCGCGCGCGCTCGACCAGCTCGGCCGTGCGCCACCTGGCGAGCTCGACTTCGAGCAGCGCGTAGAGCGCCACGCCGTTGCCGAGCCGCGCGAGCAATCCCTCGAAGCGCGGGTCGCGCTCGAACTCCTCGCGGTCGAGCACGCGGCAGATCGCGTGAAACTGCGCGTCCTCGACGATCATCATCACGACGTGGCCGTCCGCGGTCTTCCACGTGCGGTGGATGTTCGTGGCGGTGAGCATGCCGGCCGGCTGCTCCTCGACGGGATGGAACGACTCCGGGCCGAGCACGTCGGGCAGCGCGAACGCCGCATACGCGTCGAGCATCGGCACGTCGACGCGCTGACCGCGCCCGGTGCGCTCGCGCGCGAACAGCGCCGCGAGCACCGCGGACGCCGCGGCGAAGCCGGTGGCCTTGTCTGCGGCGATCCCCCGCACGAGCGCGGGCTCTTCGGGCGTGCCCTGCGTGTGCATGAAACCGGACAGGCCCTGGATCACCGTGTCGTAGGCGGGCTGCTGCGCATACGGGCCGTCCGGCCCGAAGCCGCTGATCGCGGCGTAGACGAGGCGCGGGTTCTCCGCGGAGAGCGCGGCGTAACCGACCCCCAACCGATCCGCGACACCAGGCCGGAAGTTCTCGACCACCGCGTCGGCGCGCGCCGCGATCCGGCGCGCCACCGCGACGCCGGCGGGCAGCTGGAGATCGACCACGATCGCGCGTTTGTTGCGATTGAACTGCACCCACACCGGTCCCAGTCCGGCGCGAAACGGTGGACCCATGCGCCGCGCGCTGTCGCCGCGCGGCGCCTCCACCTTCACCACGTCCGCACCGAGATCGCCGAGCACCTGTGTGCACAGCGGGCCCGAGACCACGGTGGTGAAATCCAACACGCGAACGCCCGCGAGCGGCCCGCGCGGCGCCGCGCCGATCTCGACCTTCATGGCCACAAACTACTCCCCGGGCGGCGCGATTTCTGCTCCAATGATCGCCATCTCGAAAAGGAGCCCCCCTTGGTACCCATCACGGCCTTCTACGCGGGTCTCTTGGCGCTGATCGTGACCGCGCTCGGCGCGGTGATCGGTCCGATGCGCCTGCGCACGGGCATCTCGATCCTGCACGGCGACAACATGGAGCTCGCGACCCGGGTCCGCCGCCACGGCAACTTCACCGAGTCGGTTCCGTTCGCGCTGATCCTGCTCGGCTTCCTCGAGCTGAACGGCGCCGCGCCGGCGCTCCTGCACGGGCTCGGCATCGCGCTGGTCGCGACGCGGATCGCGCATCCGCTCGGCCTCCAGCACGACAACGTGCGCAACCCGCTGCGCGGGATCGGCGCGGGCGGCACGTCGCTCGTGACACTGGTCGCGGGCGTGATGCTGATCTGGGGGTTCGTCTCGCGCTGACCCCGCCGGGCGCCGCGCTCAACCGCGGATCGGATCGTTCCGATACCAGCGGAATGGACCCGACCGCGTCCGGAGCGGTGCCCCGGCTGCACGTGGGCACGCCCGAGCACTTCCGCTGGCTGCACGGGATCGTGAAGACCGTGCTCGTGCTGAACCTGCTCGACGCGCTGTTCACGCTGGTCTGGGTGCGCTTCGGCTACGCGCGCGAGGCGAACCTGATGATCGACCGGCTGGTCGAGAACCACGCGCTCGCATTCGTCGCCGTGAAGCTCGGCCTGGTCGGCATGGGCTCGTGGCTGCTCTGGCAGCGGCGCAACCACGCGACCGCGGTGGTTGCGATCTTCGTCGCCTTCGTGACCTACTACCTCGTGCTGCTCTACCACGTGCAATACGCGGCGACACTCGTGCGGAGCCTCTTCGAAAATTCCTGACGTGGCCGGGCGCCACGCCGCTACACTTCGGCCGGTCGCGCGCCCCGCGGCGCGCGGGCTTTCACCGGAGGTTCCATGGCGGCGTTCATGCGTCCGTTCGAATCGCAGGTCTACGCGGCGTTTCGGATCGTTACCGGCCTGCTGTTTCTCTGGCACGGGACGGAGAAGCTGATCGGTTTTCCCGAGGCGATGCCACCTGGAGTGCCTGCCTTCATCACCTACGTTGGCGGATCCGTCGAGCTGTTCGGCGGCGCGCTCGTGATGATCGGACTGTTCACGGGCTGGGCCGCCTTCATCTGCAGCGGGCAGATGGCGGTCGCGTATTGGATGGGACACGGGCTGGGGCTCAACGGCCCGTTTTCGATCTTCCCGGTCGTCAACAAAGGCGAGCTAGCGATCCTGTACTGCTTCGCGTTCCTGTTCATCTCCGCGCGCGGGGCGGGCATCTGGAGCATCGACGGGTCCCGCTCGTCGTAGCGTCCCAATGGGGGGCAGTGGCGCGGTCCCGGGAGGCTCCTCTAGGATTTCGCCGCTTGGGAACGCTGCTGCCCGCCTTGCGAGTGTCTCGACCTCAGTGAGCGAGCCGTTGGTTTCGAAGCTCTCGGGATTCGCGTTCGAGCCCGGGATTTACACCGTCGCGTGTCCGGCTCCCCGTTTCGTTAGTTCGACTGGCAACTGAAGCTTCGAGGTCTGGTCGCGACCCATGTCACTCTCGGGAGTAGGCCCCGGGCAGTGAGCGAGAGAACCAAGTGAAGAAGATCTATGTCGGCAACCTCCCCTGGGGCGCCTCCGAGGCGGACCTCCGGGATTTCTTTTCCACCGTCGGGGAGGTCCACTCGGTGGCTGTGATCACCGACCGCGAAACCGGCCGCTCGCGCGGCTTCGGCTTCGTGGAAATGGACGACGGGGACGCCGATAAGGCGATCAACCAGTTGAACGGACGCGACATGGGCGGGCGCCCGCTGCGCGTCAACGAAGCGCAGGATCGCCGCCGCGGTGGCGGTGGCGGAGGCGGCGGCGGGGGAGGCGGCGGCGGCCGCGGCCGCGACCGCTGGTAGGCGCGACGACGGATTCATCCGGTGGGCTACCACCGGTAGCCGCGGAGCTCGCCATGGCGGGCTCCGCGGTTTTCTTTTGCGACGATTGCGAGCGCTCGGCTGCGCGGTGTCAGGCGATCACCGCTCGTCGTAGGGCGGCGCCAGTGGCAAGAGCTGCGCAGGCAGGTCGCAGCCGACGCGGCGCGCTAGGTCGCGCCCCACGCGCGTCACTTCGCGGGGATCCTCGTCCCACACGTAGAAGCCCGGGCCTTCGACACAGTAGCCGTAGGCGCGGCGGCGGATCTCGACGCGGCGGTCGCCGTTCATGGTTCGCTCCTGCGCTGGTCTGCCGGGAGGATCGGAAGCGCGCGTTTCACATCGGTGACGTCGCGGCGGGAATTCAGTGAAATCGTCGCGACGAGCCGATTATTTCTCGCGATGCAGCGGATCTGCCGGGACCTGCGGCGGAAGTGCGCGTCACTCGCTGCGACGCGCAGTCACGATCCAGAGCGGATCGCCTTCCGCGGGGGAGCGATCGACGCGCTGCGGCACGTCGAAGCCACCCGCGAGCGTGTGATAGGCCGCCACGAGCTCGAAGCGGCCGTCGCGCGGCAGCACGTGGAACGCGCGCACCGCCTTGGTCGGGAAGCAGCGGTGCGACATCGCGACGATCGAGATCCCGCCCCGGGAAAGCACGCGGCAGACATCGGCGAACACCTGGACGGGTCGAGTCAAATACTGAATGGACACCGCGCACAGCACCGCATCGA
>Ga0070698_100005243_pt1 | contig 14179 bp, 16 predicted proteins | sample KBSK1502metaG_FD_65477 | JGI IMG/M metagenome (GOLD analysis project Ga0070698, IMG submission 65477) | Corn, switchgrass and miscanthus rhizosphere microbial communities from Kellogg Biological Station, Michigan, USA - KBS K1-50-2 metaG | ecosystem: Host-associated > Plants > Roots >...
GTGCTTGCCGGAGTAGAAGGGCCGGTCGGCGGCGACCCGGTCGATCGGGATCAGGGTGCCGTCGAGGATGACGTAGGCGTGCCCGGCCCGCTTCGCGTCCCGGACCGCGGCGCGGAGCTTGCCGGAACACCGAGGAGCCCTGGTGCCCGGGCGCGGAATATGTGTTCCTTGGCCCCGGCGGAGGACACTTCCGCCGGTCCAACTACAGCGAGAGGTTCTTCCGGCCAGCCGCTGACGGCTGGTACCTGCCGCGGCAGGGGAAAAGCGCGCGGCCGGCGGTTCCGGTTCTCGTGACGCAGCCCGACTTTTTCCCCGGCCGGCCAGTGCCACCCTGGCCACCGGCCATGCCCGGAGAGACGTTCGTGCCACCCGGAGGCCGCGGGCTCGTCCGCCTTGTCAGCGACCAGCACACCGGGCGATGCCCTTCCTGTGGCCGAGCATGGCCGAGACGGATGAACGGAACGCTCATCGCGCACCCAGGACGCGAGAGCAGCCGCTGTCCAGGTTCCGGACAGCAGCCCGCTGAGGACAGCGCCGTAGCGTCCTGGCTGCCGGTGCTCCGGGGGGTAACGCCCCACGGCCTTCGCCACGGTCTCCAGGTATGGATGGATGAGGACGGCATCCCCGAAGTCCTGAAGACCGAGCGTATGGGCCACGAAATGCCAGGAATGCACGGTGTCTACGGGCACGTGAGCCCGGCCATGCGCGCCGACCTGAAAGCCGCTCTGCAAGAGCGCTGGGACACTTCGCTACGTGAACGAGCCCGGCTCAGCCCGCACTCAATCGTGCCGATGCTAGACGGCCTTCTGTCGGCTTACCGGCCGGTTCAGGCTAAGATCCGCTCCCATCTCGCTCCCAAAATCGGACATCGGGGGAGTGGTCGGCAGCGTCTGGATTAGGCCTAGAACCTCTAACCTGCGAAAACCCGGGTGGAGCTGAGGGGATTTGAACCCCTGACCCCCTCGATGCGAACGAGGTGCGCTACCGGACTGCGCTACAGCCCCGAGAACCTGAGCTAGCGTAGCAAACTTTGCAGCCTGCTCGTGCCGCGGCCGTTAGTCGCCGACGGCGCGCAGCCTTTGCAGCGGGTACTCGTCGCGGTGGTCCTCGCCGGATCCGTCCGAGAGGCCGGTGGCCTCCGCGTTCGATGTGGTGTACTTCCCCGCGAGGCCCGGCGCGAAGTCGCGGCCCGTGTCCTCGTAGCGCGCGGCGGGCGCCGGCGGGGCGGCGGCGGCTGGGGCAGCGCGAGTCGCCGCGGCGCGCTGCGCGGCCCGCTCACGGGCGCGTGCCTGCGCCTGGGACCGGGCCCTGGCCCGGGCGCGCGCCGCTTCCTCCTCGCGCTGGTCCCGCTCGGCGTCGGCGTGCGCCGCCTCACGCAGCAGCAGCGCGTATCCGATCAGCATGATCGATGGCGGGATGAGAACCCAGAGCGCGGCGAGTTTGAGCACCGCGAGGGCGATCGCGGCGATCTCGAGAATCGTGAGCATGCCGAGCAGGCGGCGGCGGGCGGCCAGCATGCGCCGCCGTGATTCCTCAGGCGGCAGCGGCGACGGCACCGGCGGCGACAGCGGCGGCGGGACGCGGCGTCCGGCATCCGGCGCGGGAACCTCCTCTGGTGCCGTGTCAGCCTCGGCTTCGACGGTGACATCGGCACGGAACGTCTCCGTGTAACGAACCCGGACGGCCCTCGCCGGCTCGGGCGTCCTGAACACGTCGGCGGCGGCGTCCTCGGCCGGGACGACATCGCCGGCCACCACGTCACCGGCCACCACGTCACCGGGCACCACACCACCGGGTACCGGAGTGTCCGCGGTGCTGCCCGCGCCGCGCGCCGAATCCCGGCGCAGCCATCGGGGGATGAGCACGCAGGCCCAGATCGCGACGATCGCAACGTAAAGGATCGCGCTGCTCACCGGGTTCGTGCCCCCTCGTTCGTCGTGGCGCCTGGGTTGCGTACGTGACGCAGCGTAAACGCACTGACGGTGGATAACGAGGATCCGCGCGGCGTGTCGCGAAGATCAACGGCAATCAGCCGTTATGCCCCCGACCGTGACGAGTGAGACAGCGAGCTGCGCCAGCGCGGCAGCATCCCGGCCGGGACTTCCTCGGCGGTGATCGCGTAACAGATGTGGTCGCGCCACGCGCCGTTGATGTGCAGCTGCCGGACGCGGATCCCTTCCTCGCGGAAGCCGAGCTTCTCGACGACCCGCCGCGACGCGGTGTTCTCCGGCCGGATCGACGCTTCGAGCCGGTGGATGCCGACGACGCGGAAGCAGTGATCCACGGCCATCGCCAGTGCTGTAGGGATGATCCCGCGGCCGGCGTAGGCCTCGTCGATCCAGTAGCCGATTTGCCCGGAGCGTGACGATCCCCAGACGATCGAGCCGACGGTGAGCTGGCCGGCAAACTGGCCTCCGTAGGTCACCACCCAGGGCAGCGCCTGGCCCTGGCGCGCCTCGTGCCGCATGGTGCGCACCATGCCGACGTACGGCCCGATCGACGAGCGGTGCAGCGGCGTCTCGGGGTTGGACGGCTCCCAGGGGCGAAGCCACGAGGCGTTACGGACCCGGATCTCGCGCCAGGTGCGGGCGTCGGAAACCCGCACTGGCCGCAGTACGACCGCCGCCTCGAGCAGGTCAGGCTCGGTGAGGGTGGCAGGCCACCCACGGATTCGTCCCACGGTTGTCTATCATTCCCCTGAGCGACACTTCATGGCATGTGATCTAAGCGTAGGCGCCTGACCCTACGCAATTTCCGCGGAACTCTCCGCATTCCCATCCGGCGGCGGATCGGCGCGGGCGTGATCACCGCCGCGGATCTGGTCCACCGCGTGCAGGAGTATCGGCCGCAGTACGTTCATGCCGTCCCGCACGCCGCCCGACGAGCCGGGCAGGTTGACGATCAGCGTGCGGGACGCGACGCCGGCCAGCCCGCGGGACAGGATCGCTGACGGCACGCCGGCCGCGGCACCGGCCGACCGCAGCGCCTCCGCGATGCCGGGGATCTCCCAGTCGAGCACCCGCCGCGTCATCTCCGGCGTCTGGTCGGTCGGCGTCAGCCCGGTTCCCCCGGTCGTGATCGCCACGTCGTATTCAGCGGTGACCGAGTCCCGCAGCACCTGCTCCACCGCGTCGCCGTCCGGTATCACCAGCGGCCCGTCCACCACGTCGCATCCCGCCGACCGCAGCAGTTCCACCAGCACCGGCCCGGAACGGTCCTCGTACACCCCCGCGGCCGCCCGGTTCGACACGGTGATCGCCAGCGCGCGGATCATGAGCGCCGCCAGGGGCCGGATTTGCCGCCGTCCTTGGCTTCCAGCCGGACGTCGGTGATCACCGCGCCCTTGTCGACCGACTTGATCATGTCGATCAGCGTCAGCGCGGCCACGCTCACCGCGGTCAGCGCCTCCATCTCGACCCCGGTCCTGTCCGCGGTCCGCACGTCCGCGGTGATCGAGACGCCTGCGTCCTCGACGGCCAGGTCGACCGTGACGCCGTGCAGCCCGAGAGGGTGGCACAGCGGGATCAGCTCGGGGGTCCGTTTCGCGCCCTGAATGCCGGCGATCCTGGCGACCGCGAGCGCGTCTCCCTTGGGCACCCGGCCGTCGCGCAGCGCCGCCACCGCCGCGGGCGTCAGCAGCACCCGCCCGGACGCGCGCGCGGTGCGGACCGTGACGTCCTTGGCCGATACGTCAACCATGCGGGCGCGTCCGGCCTCGTCCAGGTGGGTGAGCCGCGTCGCGGGAGCAGCATCGCTCATGGGAGAAGACTACGCGTGACGCAGGCGACTGCGGTCCATGGGTTAAAGACCGAACTTATCCGGAACGGGCGCGGCCGGCTCTACGGAAGAACGAGGACATCGACCGTTTCGCCCCCCGGGAGCCGGGTTTCCTGCTCTGGGACGACGATCAGGGCGTTGGCCCGGCCGAGCGCGGCGATCTGGTGCGAGCCCTGCCCGGACAGCGGGGTCACCGTGCCCCCTTCGAGCACGCCGCGCAGGAAAGAGCGCCGGCCGGCGGGGGACCGCACGGGATCCGTCAGCGTCGCCCGCTCGGACCGCAGCGCCAGGTCGCCGGCGCCTTGCAGAGCCGCCAGCGCGGGCCTGACGAACAGCTGGAACGACACGTAGGCGCTCACTGGGTTGCCGGGCAGCGTGAAGATCGGCACCCGCTTCTCGCCGATCGTGCCGAATCCCTGCGGCATCCCCGGCTGCATCGCCACCTTCCTGAAGGCCACGGTGCCCAGCTTCTGCAGCGCCGCCTTCACCACGTCGTGCTCGCCGCCCATGCTGACCCCGCCGGTAGTGATCAGCAGGTCGGCACCGTCAAGCTGTTCTTCGAGGGCGGGCAGCATGCCTGCCGGATCGTCAGGCACGCCGGAGCGGCGGCGGGCGAGCGCCCCCGCCTCACGGGCGGCGGCCGCGAGCATGTAGCTGTTGGAATCCCAGATCTGGCCGGGGACCAGCGGCGTGCCCGGCTCGGTCAGCTCGTTGCCCGTGGACAGCACGACGACCCGCGGCCTGGGCCGGACCTTGACCGCCCGGCGCCCCGCGGACGCGGCCACCGCGATCTGCATCGGCCGCATCCGCACCCCGGCCGACAGCAGGATCTCGCCTTCGGCGGCGTCGCCGCCCGCGTACCGGACCGCGTTGCCCGGCTCGACCGGGTGGTAGACCCGCACCTGGTCGGTGCCGCCGTCGGTCCACTCCACCTGCACGACAGCGTCCGCGCCGTCCGGCATCCGCGCGCCGGTCATGATCTTGCTGGCGGTCCCGGGTGAAATCCGGTGGGCGCCGGTGTCGCCCGCCGCGATCTCGCTGGTGACCCGGAGAGTCGTGGGCGCCCGTTCTGAAGAGCTGATTGTGTCTTTCGCGTGTACGGCGTAGCCGTCCATCCCCGAGTTATCAAAAGACGGCAGGGAGATCGCCGCTGTTACGTCCTCAGCGAGCACGCAGCCCTCGGCGTCGGCGAGCGCCACGCTCACCGGGGGCAGCGGGGTGATGGCCGCCAGGATGGCCGACCGGTACTGCTCGACGGGGATAAACGGCCCGTCGTGCCCGTGACCGGCCGTCACTGCAGCCCTTCGAGGTACTTGCGCAGCCACGGGATGAACTCGCTGGCCAGGTCGGCCCGCTCGGCGGCGAACATCACCATGGTGCGCAGGTAGTCCAGCTTGTTCCCGGTGTCGTAACGCCGCCCTTTGAACAGCACCCCGCGCAGCTCGCCCTTCCCGGCCAGCACCTTGAGCGCGTCGGTGAGCTGGATCTCCCCGCCGCGGCCGGGCGGCGTCTCGCGCAGGATGTCGAACACCGCGGGGTCGCAGACGTACCGGCCGATCACGATCCACCGGCTCGGCGCCGACCCGGGGACCGGCTTCTCCACGAGGTCCGTGATCATGGCCACGTCGCTTTCGTCCGTCGGCGTGATCGCGGCGCAGCCGTAGAGGGAGACCTCCTCGGGGTCGACCTCCATCAGCGCCACGACGCTGCCGCCAAAGCGGTTGCGCACGTCGATCATCCGCGTCAGCAGCGGGTCGCGCGCGTCGATCAGGTCGTCGCCGAGCAGCACGGCGAACGGCTCGCTGCCGACGTGCTGCGCCGAGCACAGTACGGCGTGGCCCAGGCCCCTTGGGTCCCCCTGCCTGACATAGTGCATGGTGGCGAGGTCGCTGGACTCGCGGACTAGGGCGAGCTTGTCCCAGTCCTCCTTGGCTGCGAGCGCCTCTTCCAGCTCGTACGCCCGGTCGAAGTGGTCCTCTATCGAGCGCTTGCTCCGCCCTGTGATGAGCAAGACGTCGTTGAGGCCTGCCGAGACGGCTTCCTCCACGACATACTGAATCGCAGGCTTGTCGACGACAGGCAGCATTTCTTTGGGCGTAGCCTTCGTCGCCGGCAGGAACCGCGTGCCCAGCCCAGCGGCTGGCACCACGGCTTTGGTGACTGCTGGCGTCCTGGCCTTGCCGGTATCGACCATGCGCCAAGCCTAATGACTTCTCGGGAGCGACGTGCACGACATCGACAAGGGCACCCTACGCCGGCGGCAGGTGGCTGCCCGCGCTGCGATGCCAGATTCGATTCGTAACGAAGGCAGCCGCCTCATCAGGGATCACGTGCTCGAAATGCCGCAGGTGACGTCGGCAGGAACGATCGCAGCCTACTATTCGGTCGGCACCGAGCCGGACACGCGCGGGCTGGTCTTCGCGCTGTGGAAGCGGGGCAGTTACGTGGTCCTGCCCGTGCTGCTGCCGGACGGCGACCTGGACTGGGCGTCGTATGAGGGACCCGAGTCGCTGGCGCCAGGGCCGCGCGGCGTGCTGCAGCCGGTGGAGCCGGTGCGGGGGACCGGCACGATCGCGCGGGCGGACGTGGTCCTGGTGCCGGCGCTGGCCGTGGACGTGCGCGGCCGCCGGCTCGGCCGTGGCGGCGGGTCGTACGACAGGGCGCTGGCCCGGGTGGGCCCCCAGGTGCCGACGATCGCGCTGCTGTATGACTCCGAGCTGCTGCCATCGGTGCCCGCGGAAGAACATGACCAGGCTGTTCGCGCGGTGGCCAGGCCCGAGCAGGGGATCACGTGGCTGCCCGTCTGAGGAAGGCCTGAGGAATCAGCGGACCCCGTGCACGGTTATCCTTAGCAGTCTGCTAGCGAGAGTGCTAATCTTGCGAACCGAGTTGGCTCCCCCGGGAGGATCCGTGCCCACTTACCAGTACCTTTGCACCGAGTGCGGTGATCAGGTCGAGGCGGTGCAGAAGTTCACCGACGACCCGCTGACCGTGCATGACACTTGCGGCGGCAGGCTGCGCAAGGTCTTCTCGCCGGTGGGCATCGTGTTCAAGGGGTCGGGCTTCTACCGGACCGACAGCCGTAAGGGGTCGTCGGCCGCGACGCCGGCGTCGTCCTCGTCCAGCGACTCCTCGAGCTCCGCTGGCGACAAGAAGGCTGGTGACGGCGACAAGAGCGACAAGAAGGCTAGCGAGAAGTCCTCGTCGTCCACTTCGTCCTCCTCTTCCTCTTCCTCAGGTTCCGCTTCCTCTTCCTCGGGCAGTTCCTCGGGCACTTCCGGCGAGAAGGTCGCCTGACGGTCATGGCCGCGGTCGCCGACATCGGGGTCATCGGGGGTTCTGGTTTCTACGAGTTTCTGACCGACGCCGACGAGGTGAAGGTCGAGACTCCGTACGGCGAGCCTAGTGAGGCAGTGCTCGTCGGCGAGGTGGCCGGCCGCCGGGTGGCCTTCCTGCCGCGGCACGGCCGCGACCACCGCTTCCCGCCGCACAAGATCCCGTACCGCGCCAACATGTGGGCGCTGCGGTCGCTCGGCGTCCGGCGCATCCTGGCGCCAAGCGCGGTCGGCTCGCTCACCCCGTCCTACGGCCCTGGCACGCTGGTCGTTCCCGACCAGCTGGTGGACCGCACCGGGGGACGGGTGCAGACGTTCTACGACGAGTACGCGGTGCACGTCCCGTTCGCCGACCCGTACTGCCCGTCGGGGCGGGCGCGGTCGATCGCCGCGGCGCGGGAGTTCGGCTGGGTGCCGGCCGGGTCGGGCACGCTGGTGGTCATCCCCGGGCCGCGGTTCTCCACCCGCGCCGAATCGAAGTGGTACGCGGCGCAGGGCTGGACGCTGGTCGGGATGACCGGTCACCCGGAGGCCGTGCTGGCCCGCGAGCTGGCCTTGTGCTACACGACGCTGGCGCTCGTCACGGACACCGACGCCGGCGTCGAAGAGGGTGACGGGGTGACCCAGGAAGAGGTGTTCGAGGTGTTCGCCGCGAACATGTCGCGGCTGCGCGAGCTGGTGGCGAAGATCATCGGCTCGTTCCCCGCGGAGCGCGAGGACGACATCTGCGCCCATGCCCTCGACGGCATCCGCCTCCCGGTCGAGCTCCCTTAGCGCGGTCAGCTGAGCGACAGGTCCGTGCGAACCGGGCGGCCCTGGATGGTCCGCCACACGTTGCCGGGGGTCAGCGGCATGTCGGCGTGCACCACGCCGAACGGGGCGAGCGCGTCCACGACCGAGTTGACCACAGCGGCCGGCGAGCCGACGGTGGCCGACTCGCCGATGCCCTTGGCGCCGACGGGGTGATGCGGCGACGGGGTGACGGTCTCGCCGAGTTCCGGCGACGGGCACTCGAGCGACGTGGGCAGCAGGTAGTCCATGAACGACCCGCTGAGGCAGTTGCCCGTCTCGTCGAACACGATGGACTGCATCAGCGCGATGCCGATGCCGTCGGCCAGCCCGCGGTGCACCTGCCCCTCGACGATCATGGGGTTGATCCGGACGCCGCAGTCGTCGACCGCGATGAAGCGGCGCACCCGTACCTCGCCGGTGCCGGGATCGACGTCGGTGACGCAGATGTAGGCGCCGAAGGGGAACGTCAGGTTCGGCGGGTTGTACACGGCCGACGCGTCCAGGTGGCCCTCGACCCCGGCCGGCAGCTCGAGCGCCGAGTGCGCGGCCTGCGCGATCTCCGCGATGCCGAAGCCCAGGTCGGGGTCGCCGCGCACTCGCCACTTGCCGTCCAGCCACTCCAGGTCATCCGCGGCGACCTCGAGCATGGCCGCGGCCACCAGCCGGGCCCGTTCGCGTACCCGGGTGGCGGCGACGACGGCCGCCGCTCCCGAGACCGGCGTGGACCGTGAGCCGTAGGTGCCCAGTCCGAAGGGCGTCCGGTCGGTGTCGCCGTGCACCACGTCTACGTCGTCGGGTGATATGCCCAGTTCGTTGGCGACGAGCTGGGCGAAGGTCGTCTCGTGCCCCTGGCCCTGGGTCTGCACCGAGATGGCGAGCACAGCTTTGCCCGTGGGGTGCACCCGCAGGTCGGCGCCGTCGACCATGGCGAGGCCCAGGATGTCCATCTGGCCGCGCGGGCCGGCGCCGACGCCCTCGGTGAAGAAGCTCAGCCCGATGCCCATGTACTCGCCGCGGGCGCGCCGCTCCGCCTGCTCACGGCGCAGCTCGTCGTAGCCTGCCATGTCCAGGGCCAGCCGGAGCGCGCGCGGATAGTCGCCGGAGTCGTACTGCCAGCCGGTCGGGCCGGTGTACGGGAACTGCTCCGGCCGCAGCAGGTTGCGCATCCGCAGTTCGGCCGGGTCCATCCCCAGCTCGCGGGCCAGCATGTCGGTCAGCCGCTCGACCAGGTACACGGCCTCAGTGATGCGGAACGAGCAGGAGTAGGCGACACCGCCCGGCGCCTTGTTCGTGAACACGCCGGTGACCTCGCAGTACGCGGCCCGCAGCTGGTAGGACCCGGTGAAGATGTGGAAGAAGCCCGCCGGGAACTTGGACGGCTGCGCGGCCGCGTTGAACGCGCCGTGGTCGGCGAGCACCCTGGCGCGCAGGGCGAGGATCTCGCCGTCGGCGGTCGCGGCGATCTCGCCGTGCATGTGGTAGTCACGCGCGAACGTCGTGGACATCAGGTTCTCCGACCTGTCCTCCACCCACTTCACTGGCCGGCCGGTCGCCATCGAGGCGGCGATCGCGCACAGGTAGCCCGGGTAGACGGGCACCTTCGCGCCGAAGCCGCCGCCCAGGTCGGGCGACACGACCCGGATCTTGTGCTCGGGCAGCCCGGTGATGGCCGCGTAAAGCACGCGGTGGGCGTGCGGGGCCTGGCTGGTCACCCACAGGGTCAGCCTGCCGCCGACGGGCTCGTAGTCGGCGATCGCGCCGCAGGTCTCCAGCGGCGCCGGGTGCGATCGCGGGTAGATCATGTCGCAGCCGACCACCACGTCGGCCGCGTCGAACGCCGCGTCGGTGGCCGCCTTGTCGCCGGCCGACCAGTCGAAGATGCGGTTGCCGCCAGGCAGGTCCTCGCGCACCACCGGTGCGCCGGGGTCGAGCGCGGTCAGCGCGTCCATCAGCGGCGGCAGCGGCTCGTAGTCGACGGCGATCAGCTCGAGCGCGTCCCGCGCCGCGTACCGGTCCGTCGCCACCACGAACGCGACCTCCTGGCCCTGGAAGCGCACCTTGTCGGTGGCCAGCACCGCCTGCACGTCGCCGAACACCGTCGGCATCCACGCCATGCCGCGTTCGGCCAGATCGTCGCCGGTGAGCACGGCCACGACCGCCGGATGGGCACGGGCGGCGCTGGCGTCGACAGAGACGATCCGTGCGTGCGCGAGCGGGCTGCGCAGGATCGCGCCGTGCAGCATGCCAGGCAGCGCGATGTCGTCGATGAAGTTACCCAGCCCCCTGATGAACCTGGCGTCTTCCTTGCGGGCAAGCGGCCCGTACGCACCGGTCATGCTCCGTCACCTCCGGCCCGGTCGTGGTGCTTGGCGGCCCACAGCACGGACCTGACGATGTTCTCGTATCCCGTGCAGCGGCAGACCTGCCCGGAGATCGCCTCGCGGACCTCGCCAGGCGACGGATCGGGGTTCTGGTCGAGCAGCCAGCGCGCTGTCATGATCATGCCGGGCGTGCAGAAGCCGCACTGCAGCCCGTGGCAGGCGGCGAAGGCCTCCTGCACCGGGTCGAGGACACCGCCCCTGGGCAGGCCCTCCACGGTAGTGACCCGCCGCCCGTCCACCATGACGGCGAGCACGGTGCAGGACTTGACCGGCGTCTCGTCGAGCCACACCACGCAGGCGCCGCAGTTGGACGTGTCGCAGCCCCAGTGCGAGCCGGTCAGCCGCAACTCGTCGCGCAGGAAGTGAATGAGCAGCAGCCGCGGCTCGACGACCCGCGCGTAATCGGTTCCGTTGACGGTGACGGTGATCTTCACGACGCCTGCCCGCGGGCCCGGCTGACGGCAAGGCGCAGCACCCGGGCGGTGAGCTCCCTCACCAGGTGCTGCTTGTAGTCGGCGGGGCCGCGCTGATCGGAGCCTGGACGGCAGTGCTCCGCCGCGATTTCGCCGGCCCGCGCGAAGGTCTCCTCGCTTGCCGGCCGGCCGCGCAGGAACTCCTCGGCCTCCGCGGCGACGAAATGCGTGGCGCCGACCGCGGTCAGCCCGATGCCGACGTCGGCGATGCGATCTCCGTCGTCCGTCAGCCAGACCGCCGCCCCGGCGGCGCCGATCGGCCAGTCGCCGATCCGCCGGGCCACCTTCATGTACGCGCTGCCGCCATCGAGCCGGATGGGCAGCCTGATCTCGGTGAGCATCTCGTCGGGGCCGACGACAGTCTGGTAGGGGCCGGTGTGAAACGCCCGCGCGGACACCTCCCGGCTGCCGTCGGGCCCGTGGATGATCATGGAACCCTTCAGCGCGGCGAACGCGGCGGACAGGTCTTCCGACGGGTCGGCCTGGCACAGCGAGCCGCCGATCGTGCCCCAGTGCCGCACCACGGGATCGGCGATCACCCGCTCGGCGTCGTGCAGGATCGCGAAGTGCGCGCCCGTCACGGAGTCGGCGAGCAGGTCCGCGTGCCTGGCCAGCGCGCCGATGCGCAGCTCGCCGCCGGCCGGCTCGATGTAGCGCAGCGCGGTGATCGCGTTGATGTCGATAAGCACTTCTGGCTGCGCCAGCCGCAGCTTCATCATCGGTATCAGGCTGTGGCCGCCGGCCAGGATCCTGGCACCCGGGGCGTACCTGGAGAGCAGCGCGAGGGCATGTTCGACGCTGGTGGCCTTCTCGTACTCGACTTGCGCGGGGACCTGCACTCAGACCTCCCAAGCCGTAGTATGCGCGCGCTCCTGTGATGCCGTACGTTCATGAGTGTGACACTGACGCAGCTGAACGCGTTCGTCCTGGTGGCCCGCCTCGGGTCGGTACGAGCGGCCGCCAGCGCACTCGGCGTCAGCGAGTCCGCCGTGTCGCAGGCCATCACCGCGCTCAGGCAGGACCTCGGTGATCAGCTGATCACCAGGAGCCAGGCCGGCATGACGCTGACACCGGGCGGGACTCGGCTGCTCGGCACCGCCTCGCAGATCGTCGTGCTCGGCGCCGAGGCGCACGCCGCCGTCCGCGCCGCGCAGGGCGCGCCTGAGCAGCTGCGGATCGTCGCCACGTCGACGTTCGCCGAGTTCGTCGCGGGGCCGCTCATGGAGGCGTTCCGGCGGCGGTTCGCCGGGGCCGTCGAGGTCACGACCGGAGTCGCCCCCTCCGGCGAGCAGGCCGTGCTGATCGGGAACCGGCTCGCCGACGTCGCCTTCGGGCCTGGCCCGGCCGATGAGCACGAGATGCCGATCATCAGCGAGCCCATCTTCAAGTACCGGCTCGTCGTGGTCGCCGCGGGGAAGGGGCTGCCGCGCGGCCCGGCCAGGCAATGGCGCTGGCTGGTGGATCCGTCCGGTACCGATCCCGACAGCGAGACGGCCAGGCTGCTGCAGCGGCTCGAGGTCCCCGACGCCAACATCGGGGTCTTCCAGAGCCAGACCGCCGCCTGGGCGGCCGCGGCCGACGGCGCCGGAGTGGCGCCGGCGATCGAGCACCTGGTGTCCCACCAGCTGCGGCGCGGTGAGCTGTCGCTCGTCGACATGCCGGGGCTGCCGGTGGAGGAGTGCTGGTACGCGACCATGCTCGAGCGGGAGCGCCGCGGTGTCGCCGCGAGCGCGCTGCGCCGGTTCCTCGGCACCCCGGAGGCGATGCGGCTGATGCGATCGCCTGCCGTCGGCGTGTCGCCGTCCCGGTTCAAGCCCCCGGTCTACGTCACCATCTGGAGCTGATGGCGCCGAGACTCGCGCTGACAGCGCCGATTTACCTGTCATTTCCACCTAGGTCACCTGGCCAATTAAGCAACAGCTTATTTCGCTGTTGCAGCTGTGTTAAGCGGGCGAGACCATACCGGTGAATTCTCGTTAACACGGGTACCAGCGTCGGTGCCCGTCCCCGGACGGCGGGAGATCGTCGCATGCGCATCGAGTCGGACGGACACAGCAAGGGCAATCCGCGGCTGTTCGAGCTGATAGAGAACGCGCCTAAGGAAGGCAAGAGCCCCACCGTGTGGGCATGGCCCGAGCTCGTCGATTACCTCAAGATCGCTGGTCAGCCGGTCTCCGGCCCGTGGCCGCCGCATCAGGAGCCGCGCCCCGACCCCGACTACGAGTCCGGGCCGCAGGCGGTGGCCGACCCCCACTCGGCAGAAGACCGGAGGCAGTGATGTTTCCACCGCGGTTCCGCTATGAGGCGCCGCACTCCATGGACGAGGCGATCAGCCTGCTGCACGACGGCGGTGACTACGTCAAGGTGCTGGCCGGCGGCCAGAGCCTCGTGCCGCTGATGAAGCTGCGCTTCGCCTCCCCTGACATGCTCGTCGACATCAACAACCTGCCGGGCCTGGACTACCACCGGACGGATGCCGACGGCAGCCTGCACGTCGGGGCGCTCTGCCGGCACGCCGACCTGGAGCACTCTGACCTGCTCGCCGGCACCCAGCCGACGATGGCATCGGCGGCGCCGAAGATCGCCGACCCGCTGGTGCGAAACAGGGGCACGCTCGTCGGCTCGCTGTGCCACGCTGACCCGCAGGGCGACTGGGCCTCGGTGATGACCGCGCTCGGCGGGACGGTCATCGCGCAAGGCCCGCGCGGCAAGCGCGCCATCCCGCTCGCCGAGTTCGTCACCGGCCCGTTCCAGAACGTCCTGGAGCCTGACGAGATCGCGATCGAGGCCGTCGTGCCGCCGGCCAAGGGGACACGGGCCGGCGGGTACCTGAAGCTCGAGCGCCGGGTCGGGGACTTCGCGACCGTTGGCGTCGCGGTAGCCATCGAGACCAGCGGGGACACCGTGGTCCGGGCGGGCATCGCGCTCACCGGCGTCGGCGGGTCCACCATCGGCGCCACCGAGGCGGCCGCTGCGCTGACCGGCAAGCCGCTCACGGCCGAGACCATCGCCGCGGCGGCCGAACTCGCGGCCGGCGCGGCGCAGCCGAAGACAGACCACCGCGGCAGCGCGGAGTACAAGCGGCACATGGTGAGCGTCTTCGTCAAGCGCATCCTCGGCGCGGGGAACGGCACGGCAGCCGGCACGAGCACGGAAAGGGCGGCCTGACCATGACGATCGTCTACGACGACCTCGGCGACGAGGCAGCGAGCGAGGTCCCGGTCCGCAAGATCAGGTTCACCGTCAACGGCAAGAAGAAGGTGGCCGAGATCGAGCCGCGGCTGCTGCTCGCCGACCTGATCCGGCGCGGTCTCGCGCTCACCGGCACGCACCGGGGCTGTGACACGACCAACTGCGGCGCGTGCACGGTGCTTGTCGACGGCAAGGCGATCAAGTCCTGCACGATGCTGGCCGTCCAGGT
>Ga0070698_100005244_pt1 | contig 14179 bp, 12 predicted proteins | sample KBSK1502metaG_FD_65477 | JGI IMG/M metagenome (GOLD analysis project Ga0070698, IMG submission 65477) | Corn, switchgrass and miscanthus rhizosphere microbial communities from Kellogg Biological Station, Michigan, USA - KBS K1-50-2 metaG | ecosystem: Host-associated > Plants > Roots >...
GGCGTGATCGTGATTCAACATCAAGTTCATGTGACTTCTTTTTGGCTTCCGGTGGTTCTTATTCCGCAACTGTTGCTCACGATTGGAGCGGCCTGGTTGATTGCTTCGTTGGGCGTATTCCTACGCGATATTGTGCAAGGTGTCTCGCTTGTGCTGATGGCCTGGATGTATCTAACGCCGATTATTTATCCTGAGTCGATTGTGCCAGATCGTTTTCGGGGCTGGATAAACCTTAATCCTTTCACAGCGTTGGTGCGTTGTTACCGGCGAGTCTTTCTGGAAGGTCAGGCACCTGATTGGTCAGGGCTTGGCTACTTCACCGTTGTTGCTGTGGTAGTTTTTGTATTTGGCTATTGGTGGTTCGCGCGCACACGTAAGAATTTTGCCGATGTGCTTTAGCGTTGTCCGATAAGCTGACGCATATCGGACAACGCTTGGCAAAATCTTCATCATAGGAGTAGCATCCGGCCATGCGGACTGTTTTCCTCGTGCTGCTACTAGGTTTGAGCGTGACTTCATACTCGTGTAGCCGCACTAGTCGCCTAACTTCGCTTACCCCCACCGCGAGTGCGCAGGAGCGCCGACCAGTGTCGGCAACGTCTGCGAAAGTCGAATTTGCGAGCCAAATCGAGCCGCTACTCAAATCAAAATGTCAGCCCTGTCACTTTAGTGGCGGCAAAGTCTATGACAAACTCCCCTTTGATCGTCCGGAAACAATAAAGACACTGGGAACGAAACTTTTTACACGTATCCACGACGAAAACGAGCGCAAGCTAATCCGCGAATTTTTGTCGCAAGACTAGATACCGTTGCAAATATGAAAAGGACATCGGCCTTTACCGTCACAATTGTGACTGGCGCACTGCTACTTCTCCTGGCGGGTGGGGTCAGGGCGCAAAGAAATCCGACTATGCCTTCTCAGCTGAACGATGCTGAACGTGAGGATCTGTACACGAGATTTTCCGAGAATAAGAAAGTGCCAATATCGGAAAGACAAAGACTAGCCTATGAGGCAGGCCGGGAATACTTGATTCGCTTTAACGACGCCACCGACCGGTACATACCTGAAATCCGAAGGTTTGTGACCGAATACGAGAAGGTGATGCGCCAATTCGAATTGTATAGTCTCTACTCAGCTAAGAACTACTCAAAAGCATTCGAATTGGGCCACTCGATCTTATCGACCGACGCTGACAACTTTTATGTGCTTGCTGTGTTGACTGAAGCTGCGTTCGATAGTGCTCAATCTGGAAACGCAACCTTCAATGACGAGGCCGTTGAGTTAGCCCGCCGGGCAATCCAATCCATCGAAAGCAACAAGTTCACTAAGCCAGATCCTTTCGCGAGTAAAGAGATCGGTCGAGGCTTTCTTAATTTTGCGTTAGGATGGTTTCTCAGGACAAAGTCTCCGGCTGATGCAACTGCTGCCCTCGTAAATGCAGCTAAGGCTGACAGCCCCTATAAAACCAATCCACTAACTTACAACTTGCTTGGTAATGCGATCCTCAAAGGTGAATACGCGAAACTCTCCGTTGAATACAATGAAAAATTTGGCAATAAGCCTCCCTCGCCAGAACAGCAAGCGATGCTGGCGCAAATCATGCAATTGGGTCAGCTGGCCATCGATGCTTATGCGCGAGCAGTCGCGTTAACCACAAGCCCCGAGCAACAGGAAGGCCGAGCGAAGATGCTTGCTCAGCTAACAAATCTATATAAGAGCTTTCACAACAACTCCGATGCTGGCCTCACTGAACTAATTGCTGGTGTGTTGTCAAAACCTCTGCCTTGATAAGCTCCTATTCCGACTTCTCGACCCCAATGATCTGAATGCTCTATATCCTCCTGCTCATTCTGATCATAGGTGCCTTGTTCTACCTCTTTGTCACTCGGACGAACTTTTTTCCCGCCAGGAAACTTACACGTGCGCAGGAAAACGCTAATTTGATCAGGGTGCTGCTTGACCTCGATGATGAGTCACGCGAACAACTCTTCAGCCTGTACAAAGAGCAATTCGGCGACAATGCAGCTCGTTACGCTCGCCAGACCTACGTTAAATGGAAAGCGGGCACAGTTCGACCAAACAAAGAAACCTTTCGACGTTTTCTTATTAACCTGCCGCAGGTAATGAGTTTTGACCTGAAGTGCGAAGTGTTGCGTGAGCTCCGAGAGGCATATTGCGCTCACGATAACTACGAGGTCACAGTGTCGACAGACGACTGGCAAGCGAAGCTAACTCCACTCGTGGAGGGTATCCTGAAAAAAGCTATGACCGCCGAACTTCCGACATCGCTGCAACATCGCTTAACCTGGCTGGCGGAAGATGATGTGACGGTAGCTAATGCAATCCTGGCCGAGTCGGAGGCACGCCAGACCATGAATGCGCTCGCGCTATTAGAAAACGAGTTCTCAAATATCGACCAGTTGCTTGATAATACGTCTGGCACCAGCAAAGTTACGCATCTGCTTCGATTGCCGCTGGGTACCGTCACATTGCAGATAAAGAAGGGAAGCGCGGATGGATGACGAAAATGACGATCTAGTTCAACAAAAACGATCTTTGTTTCCGTTGACCGCTGAGGATATTGTTGACAACGCCCTTCAGAGCCTCGACGAGCAACAGGCGAGGGAAGTGACCAAGAAAGCCGCCGATGAAGTCGTCAAGATCGCGGTAGAAAAGCGGAAAGCAGAGTATCGCAGTGATCGCGCGCAGGACGAGATGCGCAACCTCATCAATAATGCGAATCTGCTCGACGAGAAGGTTGGTGACTACAAAATAAACAGCACCTTCGAAACGGCTACTGGCACAACCAGTGTCGAGATAAAGAAATCAAAGACAAACTTCACCCTCATCATCGTTGGGGTCGCGTTGATAGTGCTGGTGATCCTTTTGCTTATTCTCAGAGCGTGATCAGTTTGCCGTCCGCAGCCTAAACTCTTCGCCCAAGCCGAGGACGTACTTCTCCCACTCCTTTTTGAAGCGATCCATATTCGGATTACCCAAAACGCTCAGCAAACTTTTGTACCCGGTCGGATCGGTTTTTTGCAGTGCATGAAACTGTTGGTAGAACTTCACCAGCAGGCCTCGTTCCTGGAGGTAGTAGCAGAGGTAACGCGACTGTGCATAGTTAACGCCCCGGTCATCGTTGTAAAAACCTCTCGAATCTAACGAAGTGAGGAACTCGAAGGATGGAACAGTGCCCGCCTTGATCGCCTGCTGCAATCCTGGCAGGCGCCAATTTACGAAACCATGAATGTGTCCATCTTGCTCACCACATTGCTCGTACAAAGAACCAAGTCCTTCGTTTAGCCAGGACGGACAATCTGGAAAGTTTGCCTCGATGAAAGGGTGAACGATTTCATGCACCAGCGTACCTCCTCCGGTGGAGATGTTCATGATTAGCGCTTTATGTCCCCGTGAGTAGTAGCCGTAGGGCGTAGTGGGTTTATCGTTGAATATGAGACGTGCGTGTTTTTCGTAAGACGCCGCATCTTTGAAAAGCCAGATGTCCAGAATGTCAGCTGGGTCTTTCGGGAAGTAATCCTGTTTCAGTTTTTTCACAGCCCATTTAATTGTGTCCTCCGCTCGTTGCTTTACAACCTCGGCTGGTTCATCGCCCACGACGACAAAGGGCGGCTCCACCACGATTGAGAAATCTGAAGTCGGAATCTTCTTTTTCAGATCGAGGATATGCTGGTCAAACTCAGCTTGTGTAAAAGCTGAGCCGGCCAGGGAATCCGGAAGCGTAACTGCAACCGAAAAACCAGGTGGTTTAGGTTTCGTGTTTCCCTGAAACCGTGTTCGATTCGAAGTACAGGCGAAGGCGAGAAAGAGCGAAAAAAAGCAGGTTATTGAAATACGCATACGAAAATCAGTTGAGTAGCGCTTGAATGGATTTCATTACGTTCGTCCCAACAGGTAACCCAGGTAGTAAAAAGTTTCTCGCACCAGTTCACTAAACTGCGTGCGCCAGGTTTTATACCTGGTTGTTTGTGTTGGTGACGGAGACGCATCGAGCCCAACGTCCAGAGCTATCGTCATTGCGCGTTTCATATGCATCGGATCGCTGACCAGCAAGACCTTCTTGATGTTGTTTGAATCGGCGAGTTGCTTGGCATAGACGATGTTTTCGTAAGTCGTGTGCGACTTTTGTTCAACTAGGATGTCTTGGGAAGGAATTCCGTTCGCTAGTGCGTACGCTCGCGCGGCCGCAGCTTCAGTGGGCTCATTAGAGTTTCCTTGGCCACCGGTAAAAATCAGCTTGCGCACCTTGCCCTGACGATAGAGTTCGATTGCGTGGTTAATTCTTTCACGGAACACAGGTGAAACGTTCGTCCTCCAGACTGCTGCGCCGAGCACGACGGCGGCGTCGGCGCTGATGTCGACTGAGTAGTCACCATAGGTATAGATGCGTACGGCCGTGATAACGATCGTAAGCACGATCGCCAGCACGAGAAACTTCAGAATTCGCCCAAGCGTCTTCTTCATGTTGCTTGGATGATAACAAAGGCAAGAGGGGCCAAGCGCACCTACACGAACGTCGCCCACCCGAACCTAAGCGCGCCCCCGCTGATCGCACTCACAAACTTCAAAGAGATGAGGCGAGCCCCCTTTCCCAACTTGTTAGATTCTGGTGAGGTTAGTGTAGTCCGCTTGCTCATCCCGACCATCTATTTCGATGTGCGCTTAGTAATTGATTGTCTTATTATCGCAGCGGCGGTAGCAATCGTCGGGTTGTCCCCGCCGACCCGACAGAGGCTCGCTTTTCTGAGATCTGAGAGAGATCTGAGATCTGAAATCTGAGATTCCGTAAAGTTCCCCATCCACAAGCCCTCCTCATTTCCGCTACAATGATTTCTCGACATTTACCTTGAAACACCTACCATTAACACTTCTGACCAAACTCCTGGACGCCAGCGGCGAGGGAATTTTCGCGTTTGATCGCGAGTGTCGCGTCACCGCGTGGAACAAACAGATGGAGCACATCTCCGGGGTCGCCAGCCGCATGGTAATCGGCCAGAGTCCGTGGAAACTCTTTCCTCGCTTGCAACAAACGGGCGAAGACGTCTACCTGCAAATAGCACTGACGGGTAAGAAGTCGGTTTGTCGAACAAGTTCATTCACACCTAATTCATCAACTACTTCTGAGGCTCACTACTCGCCGTTGATCGATGAACACGGCACCGTGGTTGGCGGCATTGGTCTCGTTCACACAATTGCGGCCTGCAAAAGCCTGGACGACGGCTCAGGTGACTCATATCAACGATTAACTTCACATCTCGAGAATTCTCCGTTAGCTGTGGTCGAGTGGGATAGCGATTTTCGAGTCTCGCGCTGGTCGGAATCGGCCGAAGCTCTGTTTGGCTGGAAGGTCGATGAGGTTCTTGGCAAACACGTCAACGAGTGGCGGTTTGTTTTCCCCGAAGACGTTAGCGCAGTCGAGACGGTAACAGATCGTCAGCGCGAGGGAGTCGAGGTTCGAGGAGTTCTCTATAACCGCAACTACACAAAAACAGGTTCCGTCCTTCATTGCGAATGGTACAACTCAGTCCTACATGACGACACGGGCAAACTCGTTTCCGTGCTCTCGCTGGTGCTTGACGTTACTGCTCGCAAACTCGCTGAAGAGGAACGCGCTGCTTTGCTGGTGAGAGAACGCGATGCGCGTCGTCATGCGGAAGAGGCTGACCGGCTCAAGGATGAATTTTTGGCAACTTTGTCGCACGAACTGCGCACACCGTTGACGTCGATACTGGGTTGGGCCTCCATGATTCGAAACAACGAAGTGGAAGGCGCTAACGCTGAACGTGCGATCGAGACAATCGAACGTAATGCGCGTTCCCAGGCTCGATTGATTGACGATCTATTGGATGTCTCGCGAATCATTACCGGTAACCTTCGTCTGGAACTGAACCCGCTGAATCTCGCGCCGATTGTTGAAGCGGCTATTGATGCTTTGCGTCCGACCGCCGACGCGAAGGGGATTCAACTGCGAACCGAAATTGCTCCTACCGTGTGCTTAGTGCGTGGCGATGCGAATCGGCTCCGTCAAGTCATTTGGAATCTTCTGTCGAATGCGATCAAGTTCACGCAGCGCGGGGGCAGTGTGACGATCGACCTGAATTGTGCGGATGCGATAGTGCGGTTGACGGTGAATGATACGGGAGAAGGAATTCCGGCTGAGTTTCTACCTTACGTCTTCGATAGATTCAGACAGGCAGAGGGTTCGATTTCACGAAAGCAAGGTGGACTCGGTTTGGGTCTCGCCGTAGTTCGCCATCTGGTTGAACTGCACGGCGGCAACGTCAGCGCTCAAAGTGCCGGATTCGGAAAAGGTTCGACCTTCACCGTCGATCTACCTATGGCTCGAGAGCGCCGCGATCCCGCTCGAGCAGAGGAAAGACGGAAAGAAGTTGAACGTCGTAGGAATCAGGGCGGCGACAGGGTCCGACTCGATGGAGTGAATATCCTACTGGTTGAGGACGACGACGATTCGAGAAAACTACTGGGCACAATGCTGAAGCGACATGGAGCGGAGGTGACTATGGTTGCCTCAGCGGCCGCGGCGTTCAGTGTCTTTTCGGAAATCTTACCTCAAGTTCTGATCAGCGATATCGGAATGCCTGATGAAGACGGTTACGAGTTGATCCGGAAGGTTCGGGCGTTGCCCGCGGAGCAAGGTGGGCTGACGCCAGCCATTGCATTGACTGGTTATGCAACACGCAAGGATCGTGACCGCTCGCTGTCTGCCGGTTACCACCGTCACATCGCCAAACCAATTGAACAAGCCGAGCTGGTTGCGGCGATAGCGGAATTGGTTGGAAGAATTTGAGATCTCACATTTTAGATTGCTGATCTCAGATTTCAGATCTCAGATCTCAGATTGTGCTATCCAAAGCACCTGAGTTTCGCTCTCGAGAACTTCCCCTGTAAAATCTCTCCGTTCCCAATCTGAGATCTGAGATCTGAAATTTGAGATCTAAAACACCATGAGAACCAAACTCCTGCTTATCCCTGTCTTCCTTTTATTGCTCGTTCCGTCGTTTGCGCAACAAACGGACCCGTCATTATTGACAGTCGATTCGATCTTTGCGTACCGGACTCGCTCGCTCGGTCCTGTCCGCTGGCAGGAAGATGGGAGCGGATATCTTGCATTGGAACCCTCGCCGACAAAGAAGGACGCGGTTGATATTGTTCGATACGACGCCCTGAGCGGCGAGCGCTCCGTGAAAGTTGCCGCAGAGAAATTAGTACCAAACGGTGCGACTGCGGCGTTGACGGTCGAGGAGTTCGAGCTCACGTTAGATGAGCAGAAGGTGCTGGTCTTCACTAACACCGCGCGCGTTTGGCGTAGCAATACTCGTGGTGATTACTGGGTCGTCGATCTGAAAGCCGGCAGCCTGCGCAAACTTGGCGGCGCGGATGCCAAACCTTCGAGTTTGATGTTTGGGAAGTTTTCACCAGACGGGACTCGTGTCGCTTATGTACGAGATAACAATATCTATGTTGAGAATCTCGACACCGATTCGAGGACCATCAAACTGACAACTGATGGCACGCGCTACATTGTCAACGGCACCTTCGATTGGGTTTACGAAGAGGAACTGTTTTGTCGCGATGGCTTTCGTTGGAGTCCTGACAGCAAACAGATTGCGTACTGGCAGCTAAACTCCGAAGGCGTGAAGGAGATGCAGCTTATCAATAACACGGCGGCACTTTATCCGACGGTGACTGCTTTTCCGTATCCAAAGGCGGGCGAGACGAATTCTGCTGCGCGAGTCGGAGTTGTCCCGGCAAATGGCGGAACGACCCGATGGTTTGATATCGCTGGAGATCCACGCAACAACTATCTACCACGAATGGAATGGGCCGCTAGTTCGAACGAAGTTGTCATTCAACAGCTCAATCGTCTGCAGAATACCAATATCGTGATGCTTGGAGATGTGCACACGGGCAAGGTACGCCCAGTGCTTACCGAGAAAGATGATACCTGGGTTGACGTCGCCTGGGGCGATATCGATTGGGACAAGACGGGACTCGCGCGTGGTGACATTGAATGGATTGATGAGGGCAAGCGTTTTCTTTGGGCGAGTGAGCGTGACGGCTGGCGACACATTTACTCCGTATCACGCGACGGCCGAGACGTTAAGCCGATTACACCCGGTAATTATGATGTGATCAGCGTCGAACGAGTCGACCCAAAAGGCGGTTGGGTTTACTTCCTCGCCTCGCCTGACAACGCCACGCAGCGGTATCTTTATCGGGTTCGGATCGACGGTTCCGCAAAAGAAGAACGTCTGACTCCAGGCACCGCTGCCGGTACACATGGTTACAACATTTCACCTCGTGGGGATCTTTCGATTCATTTCTATTCCAACTTCAACCACGTTCCCACAACTGATGTAGTACGTTTGCCACAACACTCACTAGTGCGCTCCTTGATCGATAACAATCAAACCCAGGATCGCCTGGCAAAGTTGAAAGAAACTCCAAGCGAGTTCTTCAAGGTTGATATTGGCGAGGGTGTGCAGTTGGACGGTTGGATGATCAAACCACCCGATTTCGATTCACAAAAACACTACCCAGTCTTGTTTTTTGTTTACGGTGAGCCGTGGGGCCAGACTGTGCTCGATAGGTGGGGAGGTCAAAACCTGCTTTGGCACCGAATGCTGGCACAACATGGCTATATCGTGATGAGTGTTGACAATCGAGGGACACCCGCGCCACGCGGTCGCGCCTGGAGAAAGATCATCTATCGCAAGATGGGAATTGTTAATTCCGGCGATCAGGCTGCGGCTGCAAAAGTAATCATGAAGTGGCCATTTGTTGATCCCGGTCGGATCGGTATCTGGGGTTGGAGTGGTGGTGGGTCTTCAACCCTGAATGCAATGTTTCGTTACCCGGATGTTTACGCCGTAGGTCTCTCAGTGGCGCCAGTACCTGATCTTCACTACTACGACAGCATCTACCAGGAACGTTACTGTGGATTGCCGCAGGATCATCCTGACGAGTGGAAACAGAGCTCGCCGATTACGTTTGCAGGTCAGCTGAAAGGAAGTTTACTCGTGGTTCATGGGACAGGAGATGACAATGTTCACTACCAGGGTACCGAAGCCCTGATTAATGCGTTGGTAGCCGCAAACAAGCCGTTTTCGATGATGTCATATCCAAACCGCTCCCACGGAATCTACGAAGGACCGGGCACCACAAAGCACCTATACGGCCTACTGACCCGTTATTTGATGGAGAAACTGCCGGCAGGTGCCGCGATGCAGTCAACCAGCGCTACTGCTAGGTAACCCATAACCCTTCGGGATCTCAGATTTCAGATCTCAGATCTCAAAGGATGCCCAGATGTTATTGCCATCGGCCTGCTTTTTGAGATCTGAGATCTGAAATCTGAGATCCCGAAGGGTTACTGAGATTCCGAAGGACAGGGTCGAACAAAACCATTGAAAAACCTCACACTTCTCTGTTAGCCTAGCGTTCGGGTTGACCGACCAACCCGCCCCTTCTCACCTCAAGGATAGAACCTCCCGCGTATAGCCAAGCCTTCAGCGAGAGTGCTTACCGATGAAATTTATGAGTGCACAGGACAAAACTCCGGCCAGAAATGTCTCCGTAAGCAAGATTGACGCGGGGCTGCGGTACATTCGCAATTCAAATTTGATCTCTTTTGTCTTCACCGACGCCTCCGGCACCATCAGCTATGTTGATGATGCTTTCCTCAAAACGGTCGGTTATACGCGCGACCAACTGCCGCCGAGGCTTTGTGACTTAACTCCACCAGAACATCATCGCGCCGACGAAGACGCATTCGAGAAACTAATCGCCTTCGGCGCGTGCACTCCGTTTGAGAAAGAATTTGTTCGCCAGGATGGCACACGCGTTCCCGTTCTATTCGGTGCTGTCCTGACCGACGACGAGATCAGCTGCTTCATTATCGACTTGTCGCAAAACAAAAAGAATCAGGAGCAGCTTAACCATCTCGCCTATCACGACGCCTTAACAGACCTGCCCAATCAGGCACTTTTCAAAGATCGTCTAAAACAGGCTATCGCTCTTTCGCATCGCAGCAATCAAATGCAGGCTGTAATGTTGCTCAATCTTGATCGCTTCAAGACAGTCAATGATTCACTTGGTTATCTGGCTGGCGATCGGCTCTTGACGTCGGTTGCCGAGCGACTGACGAGTTGTGTGCGCGACTGCGATACGGTGGCGCGTTTTGGTAGTGACGAGTTTGCGATCTTGTTGACACAAGTACCTCGGGCCCAGGATGCAGCCTCAACGGCCAACGCGATAAGAGAGACGTTGAATCAAGCTTTTATTTTCGAAGACCAGGAAATCTTTGTCTCGAACAGCATTGGTATTAGCCTTTATCCTCACGATGGCCGCGACACGGCCACGCTTCTGAAGAGCGCCGGCGCCGCACTGGATCGCGCAAAAGAGCAGGGAGGCAACAACTATCAGTTCTACACAGCCGGAGGAACTACGCGCGCACTCAAACAACTCGTACTCGAAAGTAATATGCGACCCGGTTTGGAACGCAAAGAGTTCTTCGTGCAGTACCAGCCACAAGTAACTATCAACGATTTTCACCTGGTCGGAATGGAAGCTCTCGTGCGCTGGCATCACCCCGGCCTCGGGCTTCTTTATCCCAAAGAGTTTATCCATCTGGCGGAAGAGAGTGGTTTGATCATATCGCTCGGTGGTTGGGTTTTCCGCGAGGCATGTTTTCAAAACAAGGCGTGGCAGGAAGCGGGATTGGCACCAGTAAGACTCGCGGTTAATTTCTCCGCTCGGCAATTTCAACAGCCAACATTCATTCCTGATGTCGAGGAAATTCTCAAGGAGACCAACCTCGATCCGAACTGGCTAGAGCTTGAGATAACCGAGAGTTCAATCATGAAAGATCCCGAGCAGGCAATCGAAAAACTCCTCGAGTTGAAGATGATGGGGATCAAGGTAGCTATCGACGACTTCGGCACAGGCTATTCTTCATTGAACTATTTGAAACGTTTTCCGATAGACACGCTGAAGATTGATCGTTCATTCGTTAGCGACCTCTGCAAAGACCCACACGATACAGCAATCGTCAAAGCAATTATTACGCTGGGTCACGCGCTTGATTTAACCGTCCTCGCCGAGGGTGTCGAAACACGGGATCAATTGGAATCACTGATTGAACTCGGTTGCGACGTGGTGCAGGGATTCTTGTTCAGCAAAGCATTATCGACGGAAGACTTTGAAGAGTTGCTGGTTGAGCAGCGGCAGGTAAGTTCGCACGGATCGGTTTTGGCCACCCTGTAGTCAATCGCGTCAAGGCTCACTCCGAATCCCCCAAACGGAAGTTTGGGGATACGTTCAGATCCTTTCTACAAACAGCCACAAACAATATCTAGCGCCGCTGCGAAGTATCTTTTGCCTCTCGCCCTAACTCATAAAAGAAGAGCTCTGCAGTAAGAGCGATAAGTGAAGGCTAGGGATGCCGGCGAGGTACGCGCGTGCACTTCGCAGTCAGCGCTGTGGCTGTTCTTCTCCGTTTTGTAGAAAGGATCTGAGCCATCTACCCACTGCCGTGGGTAGGATTTAGATCTTTGTACGAGGAGCCTGCGATGGCAGCTGTTGGTTCGCTCGGATTCAATGCGTACTAAAGGGTAACGAGTTTGGCTGCCGCTGAGTCCACGAGCCAGGTGAGTTCGCCGTTGGTTGGTTTGACCGCTTGAGCTGGAAACTGTGAGGGTATCACCTGCACAACATCCCTTAGAATCTGTGCTTTCTCTTCGCCACTCACAAGAAAAATGATCTGCGCACCATTGTTCAATACGGGCAGCGTCATCGTCAGCCGGTGAGTCTTCAGCTTTTCAACAAAAGGTGCTGCTACGAGTCTTCGCTTTTCCTGCAACACTTCTGAGCTTGGAAAAATGGAGGCTGTGTGTCCATCCGTTCCTAGGCCAAGCAGGACGAAGTCGAAACGCGGGAATTCTCCGTTGGTAATATTGAAAAAGTCCCTCATCTGGGATTCATACTCAAACGCTGTGTCGTGTGCGTCCACCCTTTCACTAAACATGCGATGCACGTTCACATCAGGCACGGGCACGTGCGCAAGCATGGCTTCAAGCACCATTCGATAATTACTTTCGGCGTGATCCGGCGGTACATGCCGTTCATCGGTCCAGAAGAAGTGTGTTTGATCCCAGGGAAACTGATCGCGAAATGGTTGATTCGGATCCGCTAACAATTCGTACAGTCGTTTTGGCGTGGAGCCACCGGAGAGGGCAATGGTAAAGACGCCTTTCGCCAAAATGGCATCCTGACTATGAGTCAAAAGAACTTCGGCAGCGTTCCGGGCGAGCTCGTCAGCATCAGCAGCGATTTGGATGTTCACAGAGTCGATCAATCACACCCAGCTTTCGTGTCCTTCAAGCTGCGCCAGCGATGACCGTTTCTGGCCAATAATTCGTCCGCCTGTGTCGGGCCATCACTCCCAGCGGAGTATGTGGGTATCTCATTCGCTGACTCCGCGCTCCACGCTTCTTCGATTGGAGTTATCAATCTCCATTGCGCTTCCACTTCGTCATTCCTGGTAAACAGGGTGGCGTCGCCCTGCATCACGTCCAGCAACAAAGTTTCATATGCATCAGGTGAACGTACTCCAAACCCACTCTGATAGCAGAAATCCAGGTGTACAACGTCGGTTCGCATTTCAAAGCCAGGATGCTTTGCGCCGAGGCTGACGGTAATTCCTTCGTTCGGTTGAATGCGCAGGGCGATGACATTTGGTTCTATCTGCTCGTCAGGTGTTCGAGCAAACAAGGCCTGTGGGGTGCGCTTTAGATGAATGGTGATCTCCGTAAGACTCCGAGCGAGTCGCTTGCCGGTGCGCACGTAGAATGGTACGCCCGCCCAACGCCAGTTAGAAATATGAAACTCAATTGCCACATACGTCTCAGTAGTTGAATTGTCGTCAACTTTATCTTCGTCTATGTATGCTTTGGCTTGTTCGCCGTCGATCTCGCCCGCGCGATACTGGCCGCGTACGGTTCGCTGCTGAACTTCTTCAGGTTTCATCCGTCGAATTGAGCGCAGCACCTGCACTTTTTCTTCACGCACGTTGTCAGCATCAAAGGCGACGGGCGGTTCCATTGTGGTCAAAGTCAAGAGTTGCAGCAGGTGATTCGCGACCATGTCGCGCAGGGCCCCCGCCTCTTCGTAGTAGCTTGCACGTGATCCCACCCCCAACGTTTCTGCCGCCGTAATTTCCACATAATCGACGTAGTTCCGATTCCAGATCGGTTCAAACATCGAATTGCCAAAACGAAATACCAGGATGTTCTGGACTGTGTCCTTTCCGAGGTAGTGGTCGATGCGATAAACCTGATCTTCTTGAAAGACACCCGCGATTTCAGCATTTAGTTTCTTGGCTGAATCCAAATCACTGCCGAATGGTTTTTCGACAACGATCCTGCTCCATCCCTGTTCGTGTTTTGCTAGATTCGCCTTACCCAGACCGGCGACGATCACAGGCGCAAGGGAGGGGGGCGTGGCGAAATAAAATAGATGATTTCCACTGCTAACTGTTTTGGCCAAGTCGCTCAGTTGTGATGCGATATGCGCATAGGTCTCGTCATTATCCAATTCACCTGAGATATATGAGATACGTTGCGTAAAATCGCTCCACTCTTGATCACCGCAACGTTCTACTTTGTTGGAGGCGTTCAAGCCGTCGCGGACCATTTTGCGGAACTCTTCATCGGAAACTGGACTCCTGCCGACGCAAAGTATCTGCACGTTGTCGAGACAACCTTCACACATCAGACGGAACAACGCCGGCATGAGTTTGCGTTTGGTTAGATCGCCCGTGGCGCCAAAAATCACGACGACGCAGGGATCGCCCTTTGGAAGCGATGGCTGTTCGAATTGAGTTGGTGTTGGTTCGACGATTATTGACGACACGATTCTCCTCACCTTGTTCGGTTTCTTCTCTGCGCAACCTCTGCGTTCTCTGCGTCTCCTTAGAAACTAATGCTGAACTGACAGAAGAGCCTACGGTTGCGGCTTTGCCGCTTTCCTTGCGGAAAGCCTCTGGCTTTCCGGAAATCCTTTGACATTGTTGCGGCTACGCCGCCGAAGGCGAAGCCTCAAACCAAAACCGACACACGGAAAGCCAGAGGCTTTCCG
>Ga0070698_100005247_pt1 | contig 14175 bp, 11 predicted proteins | sample KBSK1502metaG_FD_65477 | JGI IMG/M metagenome (GOLD analysis project Ga0070698, IMG submission 65477) | Corn, switchgrass and miscanthus rhizosphere microbial communities from Kellogg Biological Station, Michigan, USA - KBS K1-50-2 metaG | ecosystem: Host-associated > Plants > Roots >...
TTCATTTTCAGCAACGTTTGTATCCAGCAGGTAAAGGCGCACGCGGCCCACGTCCGCGCGCCAAACGCGCGCACTCACGACGCGGCCACGCATCACGACTTGGATCAGCAACGGCTGACCCTGTTCATCGTTCACGGTGTGAAGCGAAAGTTCGTCTGAGTGGTTTTCGCGATAGGTCTCGTCCTGCCATCCTTCAAGGTTCAGGCGCTGCCGAAAATAACCGAAGCGATAAAACAATCCGACCGCCACCAGTGGCAGATTCAAGTCGCTGGCCGACTTCAAGTGATCGCCGGCCAGGATTCCCAGCCCGCCCGAATAGAGGGGCAGAGAGTTGTGTATGCCGTACTCAGCGCAGAAATACGCGACCGGAGTTTCGTTTGAGATGCGCGCGGCAAGTTGCAGCTTAGGCCAGGGCCGCGAGTCGCTGAGGCACGCCGCGAACTTCGCCGACAAGCGCTCGACGCGATCGGCAAACGCCGGATCGGCAGCCACCTGCGCCAGTCTGAGATCGGAAACCTGGGCCAGGAGAATCCGTGGATTCTGCTCGCACTGCTGCCAAAGACCCGGATCGAGATCGCGAAATACTTCGTTGCCGTCCGGCGCCCAACTCCACCAGTAATTCCAGGACAGCGGTTGCAGTGGTTGCAGCGGCGGCGGCAGCACTCGCTGCGGTGATAGCGTTGCAGGGTCGTTCGCGTCTTCGATCTCAGTAGACATTCGTTGGCTGCGACAGAGAGAGTTTAGTTTAGAGCATAAAGAAAGCGGCTGCGCCGCTGGAAGAAGAATGAGTGATTTAGCAGAAGTTTACCCAATCGGTCAATCTCGCACGCGCCTTGGCGCTGCGTTACCGGGCAGTAGCCCGACCGTCAGGGAGGGCTCATCATCGCGAGTTACGAACATGAGCCCTCCCTCACGGTCGGGCTACTGCCCCGCTTCTACTCGCTGAACTTCTGATTCTGCAAGAACACTTCCGCGTCGCGCGCTTGAAAGAAAACCAGTCGCACTTCTTTTAGTTGCCGATCGGTGGCCAGAAAGTTTTCAATCGTTCGCGACGCAACCTCAGCGGCTTTCTCCGGCGGATATTCGTAGACGCCGGTTGAGATGGCTGGGAAAGCAACTGAAGTTAAATTCCTTTCGACCGCGAGGGTGAGCGAGTTGTGATAACAATTCGCGAGCAGCTCGGCTTCCTTTCCGTGCTCCTCGCCGTAGATGGGACCGACAGTGTGAATGACATAGAGCGCGGTTAACTTGCCTCCGGTTGTGATCACGGCTTCGCCGGTCGGCAATCCTTCCGGAAAACGTGTGCGGCGAATCTCGCGGCACTCGGCCAGGATCTCGGGCCCACCAGCGCGATGGATCGCGCCGTCAACTCCGCCACCACCAAGCAGAGAGGAATTCGCCGCATTTACAATCGCCTCGACATCCTGTTTGGTGATGTCGCCGACGACCGCCTGGACGCGGCCGTCCAAAAAGGTTCGCTGGCTATGCTCTGAGGTTTGCATCAAGCTGCCGCCGGAGTGTTGTCTCCCGGCGTTTGAGCACCGCTTTCGGCCTCCGGTTTAGCTGTGGGTTTGCGCCAAACGTACAAGTACCAGTAAACCGGCATCGCAAACATTCCCATCGTGCAAAGCAGGACGACCCAGACGATTTTCATCGTTTGATCGAGGCGGCCGTTGTTGACTGCCAGGATGATGTAGAGAGGCATCATCGCCATCATCAAAAGTATCGTTAGCATGTGAACGGCCATCAGACCCACGAAGCCCAGCGGTATGAAAGGCAGCGGCGGAGCAGCAGTCGGTCGTGAGGTTTGCTCATCGATCTTCTCTACTCGCGGCTGCCCGTTCACGATTTCGCGCGCATCTTTCAGAATCTCTCGCCGCGTGTCTTCGTTGGTGACTCTGGCTTTGAACTCGCAATTGCCGACGCGGTCGATTGCTATGATCTCATCCGGACGCAGGTTCAGTTGTTTGATTTCACCGTTCTTGATCTTCATGTCGAGTTGAAGGACATCGAGATAACCGCAGCTCCGGTGATCTCGATCCTCGGCAAATGACATGAATACCATCATTAAGAAAATCCCGCCGATGAACAGGATCATGTAAACGACGGGCCAAAGAGTCGCCACGAGCAACAGAATCTTGTTCGATCTCTTCCAATTACATGAGTCCCAATTCCACTTCAAGGCAACAGTTCCTCTCGCAGCTCGACGGTAACATCGTCGAACATGTCCTGGCGTTTCAGAGCTTCCGCCACATTCTTCGCTTTGTGTTCGGTGAGGGGATGCGCGGGATCGACACTCGCGATTTCAAAGACGCGCTCGTCAATCATCACTACGCCAAGTGATCCCAGGGTCACTCCTGGCGTCACCTGAATATCATCCATGTTGTGAATCTTGAAGTGGCCTGTCTGCTCTACCCAGTCCTCGATAAATGGATCGCGCAGGGCGTGTTCAGCGTCGCCTTCAGTTAAATAGGCGCCTTCGACGATCAGGCAATACTCGGTGCCTTTGCTTCCGGTCATTGGTCGGGAAAGATTTCGCAGCGAAGAGCGGACTTAGCATCCGCCGGGTTCAAAGCAGGGGGTTTTGCGGCTTTATCGGCAGTCATGTTAGAGGCCAATCCGTTCAGCTAATTGGCCTGGGCTTTTGACGCCTAACTTTACCACCGCTATGGCTGATAACGCCAGACTTTTCGAGGTTCTAATACGATTAGATGCCCTTGCTAACGCGCAGAAAGGAGGGCGAGGTTGCAAAACGAAAACGCCGCAGCACCGGGCCTGCGGCGTTCCGAGAAAGATGCGGACGGATACTCCTACGAAGCGGCATACTGCCGGTTAAGCTCTGCGCGCAGCCGGTTGAAATACGAATCAAACGTCACAAAGCCAGTCGTGCCCTGAAAGAAGGCCCGGCCGCCCGTGTCGTGCGAGACGCGATTCAAAGAACTCTGGCCATAACTGGCGGCGAGATAGCTGCGGCTGGTCAAACCGACCGACGGCGCATAGAACGAAAAGATCGCCGTGTTGCGCCGGTTCGCTTCGCTGATAGTCCGCTCGAGATCGATTGTGTGACCCGCGGACGTTGTGTCAAAACCTCGCGAAGTATCAAGTCCATCGGAAATCAGCAGCACAGCATTGTGGCCCTGCCAACTTGAATCGAATTTCTTGAGCGCCTCGATCACTTCGACGTACGGGTTATAGGACGATGCTGAGGTACTGGAAATCGGAATCCGCAACGAGTTGGATGCGCGATTCAAATCGGTCGTGAAGGGCTGCCGCACTTGCAACGACCCGGCTGTAATGTAGCCAACCATCACTCTCGAGCCTGGCGGCAGCGAGCGAATAAAATCGCGCGTCACACCGAGTTCATTACCAACGCGGGAAATCAAATCATCCTGAATCAGGATGGCGATGTTGAGTGGCTCGCTCCGCAACGCCTCCGTCTCATTTGTCTCTGCGTTCACGAGAGAGAACGCACCAATAGTCATCGTTAACATCACTGAGGCCATCAGGAACGCGGAAATTTTTCTAAACATACTTCACCTCAAAATTGGCGAAACCATTCGCCAGTCAAAATCTGGGTTTTTGCTGATGTTGGGGTCGTTTTTATGATGCTTTTGGGAGCATTAAGGTTGGCAGGGACGGACTTAATGGGAGTGAGGTCAGTAGCGGCAGCGCAGCGACCGGTTCTCTCCCACGCGATCGAGTCAAGTGAGGGTGACCCGGTCGCTACGCTCCCGGTACTGACCTCATTTATGCAGTTGGCACACGCCGCTCGCATCGCATGGCGGCGGCACGCCAAATAGCGTGTAGCGCCGCGCGGCGAGCCAGCGATAAAACATCGGCCCCATTTTCGTGAACGGCCATACGGAAAGAATCGGCGTCAGCCATTTCCAGCGCGGCAGCACGCGAATCACTTCGATCCACGCAAAGTAACCTTTAGCCCAACGACCGTCGGCTTTGTGCGTGTGCATCTCGTCAGCCATCTCTTCGCGCGTGCGGGGCGCAGCGCGTTGCAGGATTTCCGGGTCGTTGTAGTCGAGCCACTCGATGCGCCGATCGCGATCCAAGGGCTCGACGCGCGCGCGCATCCAGCGACAGAGATTGCAATGGCCGTCAGTGTAGACTTCGATTTTATTCACTTGCCTCAGTTCCAGTTCTTATGAGTTTTGCGTCTTTGGGTTTTCTTCGCGCCTTTGCGTGAAACTGTGTTCGTTCAACTTTGGTTCACGCAAAGGCGCAAAGCAGAACAAAAGGCGCCAAGAAAAACTCGGCAAACTATTCTTTACCCAATCAGCACGATACAATAGCGCATAATTGGAGGGAATCGTGATCAAACAAATCTCAATCATCGCGGTCATCGCAGTTGTGGTAGTCGGCCTCGCGATCGTGGCTATCGCCAGGTATCAGCACGTGGTGCAACCGGCGATCACTCACGGGTTGGCAGTGGCAACTGATGCCTATCTCGCGAATCTGGAAGTAGACACGCTAATCCCTGCTGACAAAGCCACCGCTGCGCCCGACTTCGCCAAAGGCGCCTGGATCAATTCCGATCCCTTGATGCTGGAAAAGTTACACGGCCATGTAGTCGTCGTCGAGTTCTGGACGTTCGGCTGCTACAACTGTCGCAACACTCTGCCGACAGTAAAGGAGTGGGACACGAAATATCGAGACCGCGGACTCACCATAGCCGGCGTCCACACGCCGGAAACCGAAAGCGAATCCAACATCGATAACGTTCGCAAAGAAGTTTCCGCCTTAGGGATCAAGTACCCCGTCGTCACTGACAATGATTACCAGACGTGGAAGGCTTACGGGGTGGAAGCGTGGCCCACGATGGTCGTGCTCGACAAGCAGGGCCGAGTTCGCTGGGTGCACGTCGGCGAAGGGCGTTATGAAGAGACTGAGGGTGTGATTCAGACGCTGCTGATTGAGTAAGCACGTTTAGAGACATTTTTGCCCAGTGTGACTGCGGCTTTGCCGCTTGATGTGCGGTAAGGCTCCGCCTTACCGGTCAAGTTCATTAATGGATTCCAGGAGGCTATGCCTCCGGTTCGAGGCGAAGCCTCTCAATTTCTTGAAGTGCAGTTGACGGAAAGGCAAAGCCTTTCCGCACATCAAGCGGCGAAGCCGCGAGCACCGCTTCAATTTTTCTCTGCATAACCTTGCGATAACCCGCGGTTTCATAACTTGCCTGAAAGAACCGGAAACCGCAGGCTACCCTCACTTGCCATTCCCGTTCCCGCTCAGCTAAATTATCGCTCAACCCGCAGTCAAATCCTGAGGCTTCATGTGAGTGAAACAGGGGATGTCTGTCGCCGGAACTCGATCTCTGAAAGGACCGTTTCGCTTTTATGAAAGTCTACGCCACCGAAGCAATTCGCAACCTGGCGGTCATTGGACACGGCGACGCAGGGAAGACGCAACTCCTTAGTTCGCTTCTCTACGTCGCAGGCGCCACGCCCCGCTGGGGCAAGGTCGATGAAGGCACAACCACGACCGATCACGAAGAAGATTCCATTGCCCGCAAGATCACACTCAATCTCGGCCTGGCCCACGCCGGGCACCGCGACACCAAAATCAATTTCATCGACTCGCCCGGTTACGCCGCGTTCGTTTCGCACGCCCGCCCGGCAGTGCGCGTGGCCGACTGTGGCATGGTAGTCGTCGACGGCACCAAAGGCGTTGAAGTACAAACTGAGAAAGTCTGGACGTACGCCAACGAGTTCATCCTGCCGCGCATGATGGTGGTCACGAAGTTGGACAAAGAGCATTCAGATCTCGGAATTGCGCTGGACAGCGCCCATAAGGTTTTCAACCGCGCGATTATTCCTTTCACGCTGCCAATCGGAAAAGAACACGACTTCAAAGGCGTGGTCGACGTCGTCCACATGAAGGCTTATCAGTTTGATGAAAGCGGCAAAGCGAAGGAGATTGACATTCCTACCGAAGGCCGCGACGTGGTGGACAAAACCCGCGAACGTCTGGTTGAGCTGGTGGCCGAATCGGACGACGCGTTAATGGAAAAATATTTCGACCAGGGCACGCTCGATGACTCTGATGTCCTGCCGAACATTGGGAAAGCGATTGCGCAAAGCAAGCTCTGTCCGGTCTACTCAGTTTCGACTACGACCCTGGTTGGTCTGTCGACTTTGCTGGATCACATCGTCGAATTTGCGCCCGACCCTGCGCATCACGAAGAAGAGCACGGCAAAGACGAGAAGGGTGAACCGGCCACGCGGAAGTATTCGAGCGGCGAGCCCTTTTCCGCTTATGTCTTTCGCACCATCGCGGATCCTTTCGCCGGCCGCATCAATGTGATGAAGGTTATCAGCGGCCACGTCGGCACCGACGCAACCGTGTACAACTCGAGCCGCGGTGCTTCCGAACGGCTGGGGGCGTTGCACACAATTCAAGGCAAGCAACTGGATAAAGTTCCCGAGACGAACGCCGGCGACATCATCGCCTGTGTGAAGTTGAAAGAGACCCAGACCGGCGACACACTCTGCGACAAGGCAAAACCGATCATCTACGATCCAGTCCAGTACCCGGAAGCCGCCATCGCTTTCGCCATCGAACCCAAATCGCGGCAGGATGAAGAAAAGATCAGTGTCGCGATTCATAAGATCCTGGAAGAGGATCCGGCGCTGACGTTTACACGCGATGCGCAGACGAAAGAGTTTTTGCTCGCCGGCTCGGGCCAGGTACACGTGGAAACGATCGTCGATAAATTGAAGAAGCGCTACAACGTCGAAGTGATGTTGCACCCGCCGAAGGTTCCTTACAAAGAGACGATCACGCAGCGCGCCGAAGTGCAGGGCCGTCACAAGAAACAGACCGGTGGCCGCGGCCAGTTTGGCGATTGCAAAGTCATTTTTGAGCCGATGCCGCGTGGCGGTGGCTTTGTTTTCGAAGACAAGATTTTCGGCGGCTCGGTGCCGCAACAGTTTCGCCCGGCGATCGAAAAAGGAATCATCGAAGCGGCCGGCCACGGCGCCATCGCCGGTTATCCGCTGGTCGACTTCAAAGTGCAGTTAATCGACGGTTCGTACCACAACGTCGATTCGGACGAACACAGTTTCCGCGCCGCCGGCCGCAAGGCATTCCGCAACGCGATGGAGAAAGTGAAACCGGCGCTGTTGGAACCAATCATGGATGTCGAGATCGATGCGCCCCAGGAATGCAGCGGCGACATCATGGGCGACCTTAATTCGCGTCGCGGCCGTGTGCAGGGCATGGACACGCGCGGCAAACAGCAAGTGGTCAAAGCGCAGGTGCCGATGTCTGAGATGCTCAACTATCAATCGACGCTGAACTCGATCACCGCGGCGCGCGGCACTTTCCACATGCAGTTCTCGCACTACGATCCAGTGCCGAGCCAGATTGCGCAGAAGATTATTCAGCAGGCCAAGGATGAAGGTCGGATTCGGGTGGCGGAAGAGGATTGATTTCCTACTGCATCCAAGTACGTAGAAAAGGCGCGTGGCAAGTCGTCGATACAAGCATGGATTTGAGGCTAAGCGGCGATCGGTGCCTTAGAGAGTGAGGAAGGCAGAACGGGCTTGCTGCTGAGGTTGTGGTTACTCATGGTTGCTCCTACCTTTGAAGCAAACGCAGAGTCTGAACTCGGAGCAACATAAACGGCTTCGATGAGAGTTCTCAGATCAATCGGTACCCACAGCCCATTGTCGGGCAACTGATCCCAATTGTCCCAGGAATTAAAGATATGAGCGCGAATCTCTTTTTCATCGGCATACTTAGGACGCTTATGAAAAACTCTGTCGCGAAAACTTTCAGGATAGTCGCTGCGGTACTCAACGTCGCGGAGCTTAACCCGATCGTCTACTGAAACACACTGTTGAAGCCTTGCGTAGGTTGATTGAAGTGCAACGGCTTGGCCCACCTTGCCGTATTGCGCCCACATTCTTGCCGATTCGAATTCGTCCAAATACCAGCAATTCACCATCGACCGCTGCCTCTGGTCTTGGCGGCTGTCTGACATTAGCTTTCGAAGCTTTAAGTCTGGATCAAAAGTCTTCCAGAATCTTTTCGCAAACCGCAGTCCGCTGTGTCCTTCGAACCGGTCTGACATGTGGTCCAGGCAAGCGAAAAACAAACCTCCATGAGACAGACAATCCTGGAATTTCCAGAACTCCATGTAACGCCAAATCTTCTTGTTCGGACCAACCATCTTTGTGTTATTACGCGGCTTCCTTTTCAGCTGGCCGGACGCTCCTTTCAATTTTTGGCAGCAGGGTCTGTTTAGCGAGCTTCAGGTCGTAGTGACTCTGAAGGTTGATCCAGAACTCCGGGGTCATGTTGAAATAAACTGCGAGTCGCAACGCGGTATCGGGCGTGATTGCGCGCTTTCCCTGGACGATATCGTTAACTCGCCGAACTGGCACACTCAGATCGCGAGCTAACCTGCTCTGGCTGATTCCGAGCGGCTTAATGAACTCCATCAACAAGATTTCGCCCGGAGTAATCGGGGTAAGCTTACGCGCCATGTTTCACCTCAATGGTAGTCAACTATCTCAACATCTTCAGCATTTCCTTCAACCCAACGGAAACAAATACGAAACTGATCGTTAATCCGAATACTATACTGACCGGCACGGTCCCCTTTCAACAATTCCAGATGATTCCCTGGCGGATTTCGCAAGTCTTGTAGCGTGCGCGCTGAATGAATCATTTCCAACTTTCGCCGAGCCGCCCGACTAATTGCGCGAAACCGTTTCGATGGTTGATCGGCAAAAAGCTTTTGGGTTTCTGCGCATCGAAAGCTTGCAATCATAATAGTATTCAGCTTGTAATGCGTCCAGAGTTCTTAGTGCTTCATCCAATCGAGAACCTTCTCACGAAGTCTAGCAGCCCAACAGAAGGTGTCAATGACGGAGATTTTGCAAGGGACTCCTGCTTCTAAATCAGACTCAACTATGATCTAGCCCCCCTTTCCTTCCGCCCGTTTGCGTTTTTCGAGCGCAGTCGTGCAGAAACGGACCTCGCGCCGCAGATCAAGCTGACTCATCACCTGGTTTGCCAACATTCCCAGGGCGCCAATTTGTTTGTCATCAAGTGTGTGCGGCTTGCGGTCCATCACGCAAAGCGTGCCGATCGCAAAACCCTGTGGCGACCACAGCGGCATGCCGGCATAGAAACGAACAAACGGTGCATTGACCACGAGCGGATTGTCGGCAAAACGCTCGTCGAAGAGTGCGTCGTTGATAATATGAAGCAAACCCGGTGCAAAATAGCGTGCCCGCAAAAAGAGATGTTCCGCGTTGTTTCGCGTAACCGAAATCCGTCCCTGCTCGTCTCATCTAACAGGCAGAGTAACGCCCACTTTTATTTAGAAAAGCTAAGGAATCATCTCGTAATGGGACGTTTGTTATTAATTATCGTGTTCTGTGCCGGCGTCGCGCTCGGCCAATCTGCCACGGGTTCGCTTAAGGGTCAGGTCTCTGACGAATTCGGCGGCGTCATTGTCGGCGCCACCGTGGTCGCTGGGAATGCAAATAGTGTTGCGAAGACTGTAACGACGAATGGCGAAGGCAATTTTGTCCTCAACGGACTCGCTCCCGGCAAATACACGATCAAGATAACCGCGCCGGGGTTTGCTAACTACGAAAACGCGGACGCCGAAGTGACTGCCGGAAAAAGTTCACCGTTAAATGTCACTCTGAAAGTCACCATCGAACAGCAGAAAGTGACGGTGCCGTCCGACACTACGGGTGTCAACACAGAACCTGAGAATAATATCGGAGCCATCGTGCTGAAAGGCGCCGACCTTGAATCCTTGCCCGATGATCCGGACGATCTGGCTGCGGCTCTGCAAGCACTCGCGGGCCCGTCGGCAGGACCCAACGGAGGGCAAATTTATGTTGATGGATTCAGCGGCGGACGTCTGCCGCCGCTGTCGACGATTCGCGAGATTCGTATCAACTCAAACCCTTACTCTGCCGAGTATGATCGCCCGGGTTTCGGTCGCACTGAGATTTTCACAAAGCCGGGCACCGAAAGTTTTAACGGGAATGCCTTTTTCAGCTTCAACAATCAGAACCTTAATTCGCGCAATCCTTTTGCCTCGACGCGTCCGCCTTATTCGTCCCGACGATATGGCGGCGAATTTAGCGGTCCACTGGTGAAGAAGAAAGCATCATTCTTCGCCGATTTCGAGAAACGCGACATCAATGATCAGGCCGTTATCGTCGCCACAGTTCTCGATTCCAATTTGAACATCGTCGGGCTCAATCAGACAGTGCCCATTCCAAACCGGCGGCCGGAGTTCAGCGTGCGACTTGATTACGCTCTCAGTCCCAAGCACACGCTCGTCGGCCGTTACGAGAACGAACACTCCAGCAGTTTGACCGGAGTCGGCGGCTTTTCCCTGGCCTCGCGCATATACAAGACGGTCAGCACGCAACAGACTGTGCGACTAACTGAAACTGCGATCCTCAATAAGCGAACAGTGAACGAGACCCGCGCGCAATTCAGCAACAACGTCTCGCGTGATGATGCCAATAACACTATTCCCACGATCAATGTGCAGGAAGCTTTCACCGGCGGCGGCTCGCAGGCCGGTAAGTCATCGAGCACTCAAGACCGGTGGGAGTTGTCTAATACCACTTCGTTAGCCATGGGCAACCAGACGGTGCGTTTCGGCGCGAGAATGCGGCACGTAAGCATCACGAACATTTCGCCTCAGAACTTTGGCGGCACGTGGACGTTCGCCGGCAGCCGGACCATCGGCAATCCTGCGGGCCTCACGAGCATTCAGGTCTATCAGACCACATTGCAGGGTTTGCAAGCAGGACTGTCACCGGCGGCTATTCGAGCTGCCGGGGGCGGCGCTACGCAGTTCACGATCGCAACTGGCAATCCCAAAAACTCTGTTAGTCAGTGGGATTTTGGCGGGTTCGGCCAGGACGATTGGAAGATGCGGCCCAACTTGATGCTGAGTTTCGGACTGCGTTACGAGAATCAGGACAACATCAACAGCAACTTCAATTTTGCTCCGCGCCTGGGGTTCGCGTGGGCGCCCGGCGGCGCCACCCGTCAGCATCCTGCCAAGACTACTATCCGTGGCGGCTTCGGTCTCTTTTACGATCGGGTCGGCGAAAACCTGACTCTGACCACTATTCGCTTGAACGGCGTTAACCAACAACAGTATATCGTCACCGATCCGGCAGTCCTGAATTCTTTTCCTATCGTGCCTTCAATCGCGAACATCAACGCATCGCCCAATACGATCTACAAAATGGCACCAGACACTCAGGCGCCTTATACGATGCAGTCGGCGCTCAGCGTTGAGCGCGCCCTGCCCCACAATTTCACAATGAGTGCGACGTACAGCCACTCACGCACACTTCATCTCTTACGCGCACGAGCCATCAACGCTCCGCTGCCCGGATCTTTTATTCCGGGAGTGCCGAACAGTGGCACGCGGCCACTCGGCGTGACCAACAATATCTTCGAATATGAATCGAGCGGCCGCTTCGATCAGAACCAGTTCATCGTCACAATGGGTAGTCGTTTTAGTAAGAACATAAGTTTCAATGCGAACTACACGTTCAGCAAGATCAACAGCGATTCTGACGGCGCGGGAACTTTTCCGGCTAACTCATACAATCTGAGCGGCGAGTATGGCCGCGCTTCCAACGACATTCGCCATCGCTTCACTCTCTTCGGCAATATCCGCGCGCCCTGGGGCATCAGCTTAAATCCCTTCGTGATTGTCAGCTCGGGCGCGCCCTTTAACATCACCATCGGACGTGATCTGAATGGGGACGCTTTGTTTACTGAAAGGCCCGCGTTCGCATCAGATCTCACCCGACCTGGAGTTATCGTGACGCGATTCGGCACGTTCGATCCGAATCCTCTTCCCGGCGCTCTCATCATTCCCCGCAACTTCGGCCAGGGCCCAGGTGCAGTTACGGCCAATCTTCGAATGAGTAAGACCTGGAGCTTTGGCGGTGAAAAACGGTCAAGCGCTGCCCGGGGGCAGACTGGAGACAAGCGCGCAGCCGAAGGTGGCGGGATGCGCGGCATGGGTGGCGGTCTGGCTGGCATGGGTGGAGGCGGACCCCGCGGCGGCGGCGGCGGCGGCGGTGATCGAGGAGGAGCCGGTGGCGGCGGTCGCGGTGGAGCTGGCGGCGGTGCAGGAGGCCGAGGTGGCGGCCGCGGCGAGTCGCGCTACAGCCTGACCTTCTCACTCAACTTTCAGAACATACTTAACCACGCGAACCTTGGCCGGCCCGTCGGCAATTTGAGTTCGTCTTTGTTCGGACTTTCTACTTCCAGTGCCGGAGGTTTCGGTGGTGGCGGTGGTCGTGGCGGCGGCACGCCTCCCTACAATCGACTGATCGATGCCCAGGTTCGGTTTAGCTTCTGAGAAAGAAAAATCAGGCAGGCTATTCGCGATCAACGGCTCACTAAGACGACCGCTGCCACGGCATGCCCTACAATAATTGACCATCGGCCCGCTTTGGGATTCGTAATCGCGCACATCCTGGCTCGCCAACAAGTCAGAAAGACGAAGGACTGCCGGAATATGATGGCGGTTCCAGCGGTGAGTCAATTGCCGTTCCCGCCCGGCGGCGAACCTTGCCGGTTCGTTCAAAGTCCGTATTTCGCGACCTTTCCATCAATTTCTCCATTCCGGTGGCGCTGAATTCCCAGGCTCCGAGTAGAGGTTTGCTGCTCTTTTCTAAAGGGCGACAAAAAGGGCTATTGACCTGAAAGGCCTAGATTTGCGAGAATCAAAGCAGTCTCGGATGGCTCAACCATCAGGGACTGTTGGCTCGGGACCAACGATCTTCGACCTCGCCATTGCGACGCATCAGTCGTAAAATACCGAAACCCTGATCAGTCACAAGCGCTCAGGACGAATTCAAGTCTGACCCGTTTGTAATAAGCCTATTGCCCTAAGGCCGTGCTCCTGCGCCCCTTTGTTCGCTGGAGTTGGAGAATCGAACATGGATCAATCGTCTTCACAACCCCCAAATCTCGACCTCGAAAAGAACGTTGCAGCGCACGGACGCAACGGCAACACTCGCGCGCAGGATGCTTCGAGCCAGCGCATGGTTGCGGATCAGTTGATGGCCGCACTGGCCAGTGGCGATCTGCAACATCTGGCCCAGGCACGCCAGGCATTTCTCAGTGAAGGGCCTGAGCAAAGCCCAGCAGATCTGGAAGCTCAGCTGGAGCGCAGAGCCAAGGCAAGAGCGTTAGAAGCCATTGCGGCTGCGGACGATCTCCGCGCTGAAGAAGAAGCCTTGAAGCAGGCTGAATTGGAACTTGAACGTCGTCGCGCCGAGGTTCAGGCCGCGAAGAAAAAAGCTGAAGCAGAAGCTCACCTCCGGGCAGTCGAAGATGCACGTCGTCGTGAGGAAGAAGATGTCCATCGCCGTGCGGTTGCCGAAGAACAACAGTTGGCGGAGCTGCGCGCGATTCGCGAAGTTGCCGAAGCGGCCGCGCAAGCGCGAGCCGATAAGCTGAAACTCTTACAAGCCAGAATAGACGCGCTACGAACGTTAGAGCAGGAAGAACTGAAACGCATCGCGGAAGCTGACGCCAACTGTCGCGCGCACGAGGAATCGTTTCAGCGCGTCGCATCTGAAGCAAAGCGGCGGGCCGAAAGAGAGGCATGGCTAAACTCGGAGATCGAAGCCCAGCGAACAGCCGAACAAGAGCAGCTAAAGCTGGTTGAAGAGATTGAAGCGCGGCTTCTGGTTCAACTGGAAGCGCGGCACCGGGCAGAAACCGAGACCAAACAACAGGCGGAACAAGAACAAAGGCTCAAGGCTGAAATCGAAACGCTGCGCCAAGCGGAAGATCTTCAATTGCAGTTAGTCGCCGAAGCTCAGGCACGCGTCCGCAACCTCCAGGAGTCGCAACAAGCGGCCAAAGCCGCGGTCGCGCGCGAAGATGATAAGGTGCAACAGCTCGTGGCTGAGATTGAAGCTTTGGAAAACGCCGGACAGCAAGAGGTCGGCAAGCTCCAGGCAGCGAATGCTCGAATTCTTGAATTGCGAGGCGCGCTGGAAAAAGTTGCTGTGGAAGCCAAGCGCCTGACCGATCAGGAAAACCAATTCCAGACGGAACTCGAAAGCCTGAAGCTGGCCGAAGCAGAGCAGCGGGCTTTGGCTGCTGAGGCTGAAACCAAACTGCGCGCGCGGGAAG